>LNFM01004536.1_pt1 | contig 25465 bp, 19 predicted proteins | sample 596031 | NCBI WGS metagenome assembly LNFM01 (sample SAMN04254537, study PRJNA301005) | activated carbon metagenome | isolation source: dual media filters at the Ann Arbor, Michigan drinking water treatment plant | place: USA: Ann Arbor | reverse complement strand
GCAGCACGCCGTCGATGCGGAAGCGGATGGCGCCCTTGTCGCGCCGCGGCTCGAGGTGGATGTCGCTGGCGCGCTGGTCGAAGGCGTACTGCCAGAGCCAGTCGACGACCTGCACCACGCCCTGGTCGTTGGCGTCCAGGGCCTTGCTGCTCTTGCCCAGTTCCACCAGCTGCTCGAAGCTGGCCGTGGCCGCGTTTTCGCCGCTCTTCTGCGCCGCGCGCACGTTGCGCGCCAGGGCGTAGAACTCGGTGGTGTAGCGGCGCACGTCGTCAGGGTTGGCCACCACCAGGCGCACGTGGCGGCGCGTGTGGCTCTCGATCTCGGCCATCCAGCCGATGTCGTAGGGCTCGGCGGTGGCGATCGTCACCTCGGTGGGCGAGACCGTCACCGGCAGCGCACGGCGCAATTCGGCGTACTGCACGCTCATCACGTCGGCGACACGGCCGACATCGACACGCAGCGGGTCGATGCGCAGGTAGGGCAGGCCGCTGCGGCCGGCCAGCCATTCCGTCAGCGCCTCGGTGTCCAGCGCCTTGCCGCTGCGCTGGTGGGCCAGGCCGGCGGCGCCCAGGCGCACCAGCGCATGCAGGCTCGACGCACCGGCACGAAAGCGTGCGGCCACGCGTTCGGCGTCTTCGGCGCTGATCCAGCCGTCCTCGTGCAGCCAGCCCAGCAACTGCGGCCATTCGAGCCGGCCCTTGGGCGGCAGGCCCAGCGTCGGCGGCACCGAAGCCAGCACCGAGGGTCCGGCCGTCGCCGAAGCGGCATCCGCGGCTGCGCTGGTCGTGCGGGCGGAAGGTGGGGCGGCGGGCTTGGACCGGGTCATGCGGCGGTGCTCGGCAAGGGTGGGGGCGGACGGTCAGACGGCAGGCAAGGCGGGCAGGTCCAGCGGCTGGTACGGCCGCACCATGCGCAGCCACTTGCGCGCCGGCAGCCCCAGGGCCCCGAATCGCGCCTCGATCACCGCCGCACGTGCAGCCAGTTCGTCGCGCGCCGGCACCACCACGCCGCGCCCGGCCACCACCACGGTGTTGCCTTCCCGCGTGGGGCGCAGGCTCCAGACCTGGTCGCTGCCGAAAACCGCCACGATGCGTGCGATGCTGGCATGGAAGCTGGCGTGCCGGCCGAAGAGATTGACGGCCATCAGCCCGCCAGTTTCGAGGACCGCATGGCAGGCGGCGTAGAAGTCCTCGGTGTCGAGCACCGGCGCGGCGGCTTCTTCGTCGTAGAGATCGACGTGCAGCAGGCGCACGCTGGCGGCTTCGGCCTGGGCCAGCCAGTCGGCCGCGTCACCGCGCACCACCTCGGCTGCCGCGGGCAGGTGGAACCAGGCGCCGTTGACGTCGATGACCTGCGGATTGATCTCCACCACCGTCGTGGCCATCTTCAGCTGCACCGCCGTGAAGCGTGTCAGCGCGCCGGCGCCCAGCCCGAGCTGCACCGCCTGCCCTTCGCCCAGCGTTGCGCTGGGCAGCCACAGCAGGCTGGCCAGCATGCGCTGCACGTAGTCGATCGCCACCACCTGCGGCTTCTTGATGCGCATGCCGCCCTGGATCCAGATCGAGTCGAGGTGCAGGTAGCGCACGCCGTCGTGTTCGGACAGCGTCACGGCGGGCAGCGCGCGGCGGCCGGCGCGCGCGGAAGTCTTGGGGGTCATGGGTTCAGCAGTCCTGCCTGGTCGAAAGCGGCACGCCAGGCCGCGAGTTTGCGTTCGAAGGACCAGCTGGCGTTGGCCGGGCTGGTGGACGGCAGGCGCAGCACCGGGTAGCCCAGTGCCGCGACGTGGCGCATCGCCCGCGCCGATTCGCCGCCGTTGTGCACCACCAGCTGCAGCGCCGGGGCACGGCGGCGCAATTGGCGCAGGTCGTTGTACTCGGCGTCGGTGATGGCCTGGTCGAGGCTGCCTTCACGACGGCAGCTGGCGTAGACGTCCCACAGACCCAAACCACGGCGGCGGACCTGCGCCAGGCGTTCACGGTAAGGCAGCGCCACCAGGTCGACGCCCCACAGCGCACCGAGCAGCGGCCAGAAGGCGTTGCGCGGATGGCCGTAGTACTGCTGCGCCTGCAGCGAGGCCACGCCAGGAAAGCTGCCCAATACCAGCAGCCGCGTGCTGCGCGACAGCACCGGCGGCAGGCCGACCAGGCGCTCGCCGATCACGACAGCGCCGCCAGGCGCGGCAGCGCAGCGCGCGTGTTGGCGCTGGTGAGGCGCGCCGTGTCGTCGAGCGTCCAGCCACGCAACGTGGCCAGCACGGCGCCGATGCGCGGCAGCTCGGCCGGTTCGTTGCGCGCCTGCGGCTGGCCGGCGCGGCGCAACTCGGCGCTGCGGTAGAGCCACTGCGGCGGGATGTCGGGCGCGTCGGTCTCCAGCACCAGGGCGGTCTCGGGCAGCGTGCGGGCCAGCTCGCGGATCTGCAGCGCGCGCTCGAAACTGAGCGTGCCGCCGAAACCGAGCCGGAAACCCAGCGCGACGAAGGCCGCCGCCTGCACCGCACTGCCATTGAAGGCGTGCGCGATGCCGCCGGGCACGGCGATGCGCCGCAGCCCGGCCAGCAGCGCATCGGCCGAGCGCCGCACGTGCAGGATGACGGGCAGGCCGGCGTCGCGCGCCAGCTGGAGCTGGGCGCGGTAGAAGCGGTCCTGTCGTGTGCGATCACGCGCCTGCGCCAGCGGGCGCTCGGGTCCGGTCGCCTGAACGAAGTGGTCCAGGCCGATCTCGCCCACCGCCACCAGGCGCGGGTCGTCACGGTGGGCCTGCAACGCGGCGGCCAGCCGGTCGAGGTCGGCGTCGTCGGCCTGGTCGACATACAGCGGGTGGATGCCCAGCGCGTAGGCGGCGTCAAAGCGTTGGGCCAGCGTGCGCACGGCGTCGAAGTTCGCCACCGCCACCGCCGGCAGTACCAGGCCCTGCACGCCCGCCTCGCGGGCACGCTGCACCACGTCGGCGCGGTCAGCGTCGAACTCGGCTGCGTCGAGGTGGCAGTGGCTGTCGGTCCAGGCGGGGCCCATGCCGCGATGATGCCCCGGCTTGGGGGCCGGTCGATGCAGCAGGCCGCGCAACGTGATACCGTGCTTTTCGACATGTCCAAGACGCCATGAAGAAGGCCCCGCTGTACAGCCGATCCCCGCGCCGCGGCGGCACGCCGGCGGCGGCCGCGCCTGCGGCGGCAGACGCCGGGGCCGAGCCCGGACCACAGTCGACCGCCCGTCGGGCCGCGCTACGGACGTCGCGCCTCACCGCTGCGCTCTGGGCCGCCGGTGGTGCGCTGCTCACCGCGGTGCTCATGCTCGGCCTGCTGCAGCTGCGCCCGGGGCAACGCCCCATCACCCAGGACGACATCGACGCCGCGGTGCGCCAGTCGCTCGAGAAAGAACCTTTGCCCTCGGCCGCCGCCAAGGCCTACGAAGCCATCCTGCCCTCGGTGGTGCGTGTCGTCGGGCTGCTGGACGACAAGGACGAAGGCGAGGACAACCCCGAGCAGCGCGCCATGGAACGCAGCCTGGGCACCGGTGTCGTCATCATCGACAACGGCACCATCCTGACCAACCTGCACGTCGTGACGGGCGCGAAGCGCATCCGCGTGCGCTTTGCCGACGGCCACGAGAGCGACGCCACGATGGTCGGCGCCCAGCCCGAGAACGACCTCGCCGTGCTGCGCGCCGAAAGCCTTCCCGACGACCTGCAAGCCGCCACCATGCGCAGCACGGGCGACCTGCGGCCCGGTGACCACGTCATCGCCGTCGGCCACCCTTTCGGCATCGGGCCTTCGGTCAGCTACGGCGTGGTGTCCGGGCTGAAGCGCCAGTTCCGCTCCAGCGAAGGCGACAAGCCGGACGAAAAGCCGCTGTCCAACCTGATCCAGTTCGACGCCGCGGCCAACCCCGGCAACAGCGGCGGGCCGCTGGTGACGATGGACGGCCAGGTGGTGGGCGTGGTGACGGCCATCCTGAACCCGTCGGAGCAGCGCACCTTCATCGGCATCGGCTTTGCGGTGCCGATCGAGAACGCGGCCAACGCCGCGGGCATGCCGCCGTTCTGACGCCCGCCCCCCGCACACGATCCCGAGGAAGCCGTCCATGTCCGAGCAAGACCAATCCACCGCCACACTGATGGAGCGCATCCTCTACGAGGTCAAGCGGGTCGTCGTCGGTCAAGACCGCTTCCTGGAACGGGTGCTGGTGGCCATGCTGGCCCAGGGCCACCTGCTGGTGGAAGGGGTGCCCGGGCTGGCCAAGACACTCACCGTCAAGACGCTGGCACGCACCGTGCGCGGCAGCTTCAAGCGCATCCAGTTCACGCCCGACCTGGTGCCGTCCGACCTCGTCGGTACACGCATCTACAACCAGAAGAGCGGCGAGTTCGGCACCAGCCTGGGGCCGGTGTTCGCCAACCTGCTGCTGGCCGACGAGATCAACCGCGCACCGGCCAAGGTGCAGAGCGCGCTGCTGGAAGTGATGCAGGAGCGCCAGGTGACGATCGCCGGCGAAACGCACAAGGTGCCCGACCCCTTCGTCGTGATGGCGACGCAGAACCCGATCGAGACCGAAGGCACCTACCCGCTGCCCGAGGCGCAGGTCGACCGCTTCATGATGAAGGTGCTGGTCGACTACCCCACCGACGAGGAAGAGTTCGTCATCGCCGAACGTGTCACCGGCGCGCCGGTGGACATCAACGCCGTGGCCGACACGCACCAGCTGGCCGCACTGCAGCGTGAATGCCGCGCCGTGTTCTGCGACCCCTCGCTGATGCAGTACGCGGTGAAGCTGGTGGGCGCAACGCGCCGGCCGGCGAAGTTCGACATGGCCGACATGGCACGCCACATCACGTATGGCTGCAGCCCGCGCGCCACCATCGGGCTCATCGAAGGCGCCAAGGCGCTGGCGATGATGCGCGGCCGGAAGTACGTGCTGCCCGAGGACATGGTCGACCTCGTGCCCGATGTGTTCAGGCATCGGCTGGTGCTGAGCTACGAGGCGCTGGCCGAGAACATCACGCCCGATGCGCTGGTGCAGCGCCTGCTGAAGAAGCTGCCGGCACCGGACAAGCCGCTCGCGTCATGAAACCCCCAGGCTCACTTCGTTCGCCACCCCCCGAGGGGGCTCTTGCTGCGGCCCGGCGGAGCCGGTTCCGCGCAAGGCCTTGGTCTCAGGTCAGCGCCCGATGAGCGAAGTTGCCACACCACCCGACCAGTTGTTGCGAGAGCTGGAGTGGACGGTGATCCGCAAGCTCGACGGCCTGCTGCAGGGCGACTACCGCACGCTGTGGCGCGGCGCGGGTGTCGACCTGGCCGACCTGCGTGAATACCAGGCCCACGACGACGTGCGCCACATCGACTGGAACGTCACCGCGCGGCTGCAGACGCCCTACGTGCGCCAGTTCCACGAAGACCGCGACATGAATGCCTGGTTCCTGCTCGACCTGTCGGGCAGCGTCGACTTCGGCAGCGCCGACACGACCAAGCTGAGCGTCTCGGCAGGCTTTGTCGCTGCGCTGGCGCGCGTCATCACGCGGCACGGCAACCGTGTCGGCGCCTTGCTCTACGGCTCCAGCGTGCACGGCTTCCTGCCGGCGCGGACCAGCCGCCTGCACGTGCTGGAACTGCTGCAGCGCATGCGCGCACGGCAGGCCCCGCAGCCGCCCGGCACCGGCACGGTGCTGGCCGACCTGCTGCAAGCCGCCGATGGCCTGATCAAGCGCCGCGGCCTGGTCTTCGTCGTCTCCGACTTCATCAGCCAGCCAGGCTGGGAAACCCGGCTGGCCCGATTGGCGCGCCGCCACGACGTGGTGGCCGTGCGCCTGTGGGACCCGCTGGAGATGGCGCTGCCCGACGTCGGCCTCGTCACCCTGGAAGACGCCGAAACCGGCGAGCAGGTGTTCGTCGACGGGTCCGACCCGGCCTTTCGCGAGCGTTACGCCGCCATCGCCGAGGAACAGGAAACCGTGTTGATGGACAGCCTGGCGAACAGCGGCGCCGACGTGCTGGAACTGGCCACCGACGACGACCTGCTCGAGACCCTGATGCGTTTTGCCGACCTGCGCCGCCAGCGCGCCCGATCGAAGACACCGTTGCGCTTTCCCGCCACCCTGCGCCGCGCCGCGCTGCTGACCGAGGCCACGCCATGAGCTTTGTCTGGCCGACGATGCTGTGGCTGCTGGCCCTGCTGCCGCTGCTGGTGGCGCTGTACTTCTGGGTGCTGAAACGCAAGCGCAAGACCACCGTGCGCCTGGCCAGCATCAACGTGGCCAAGCTGGCCGCCGGCCGCGGCCCGGGCTGGCGCCGCCACGTGCCGCCCGTGCTGCTGCTGCTGGCGCTGACGGCGCTGCTGCTGGCAGTGGCCCGGCCCACCGCCACCCTCACGCTGCCGCTGGCCGAACGCACCATCATGCTGGCGATGGACGTCTCGGGCAGCATGCGCGCCGAGGACGTCAAGCCCAACCGCCTGGTGGCCAGCCAGGAAGCGGCCAAGGCCTTCGTCAACAACCTGCCGCGCGAGGTGCGCGTGGGCGTGGTGTCCTTTGCCGGCACGGCCGCCGTGGTGCAGGCGCCCACCGACAGCCGCGACGACGTGCTCAAGGCCATCGACCGCTTCCAGCTGCAGCGCGGCACGGCCACCGGCAGCGGCATCATCCTGAGCCTGGCCACGCTGTTCCCGGAAGACGGCATCGAGATCCAGCACGTCACCGGGCAGCGCAACTTCCCCGGCAGCGGTGGCAGCAGCATCGCGAAGAAGGAAGCCAAGCCCTTCACGCCGGTGCCGGCGGGTTCCTACAACTCGGCGGCGGTGATCATGCTCACCGACGGCCAGCGCACCACCGGCCCCGACCCGCTGGACGCCGCCAAGATGGCCGCGGAACGCGGCATCCGCGTCTACACCGTGGGCATAGGCACCACCGATGGCGAGATCATCGGTTTCGAGGGCTGGAGCATGCGTGTCCGGCTGGACGACGAGACGCTGAAGAACGTCTCGTCGCTGACGCACGGCGAGTACTTCTACGCCGGCACCGCCGAAGACCTGAAGAAGGTCTACGAATCGCTCAGCTCGCGCATGGTGGTCGAGCGCAAGGAGACCGAGATCACCGCCATCTTTGCCGCGCTCGGCGCACTGCTGGCGGTGGTGGCTGCGACGCTGTCCTTGTGGTGGTTCGGCCGCGTGGCCTGAGACACGCCGGCGGGCGACTGGCGGTGGGTCTGCGCCTTGCCGTGACGTGGATCAACTTCGCCGGACCAGCCACGTGCCAGATTAGATTGGCAGCGCGAACCGCAAAGCCGCCGCACGGGGTACCTGATACCGCCACGGCCGACCGGCAGCGGAACGGGTCGCCGACCCGATGAACGACCTGATCGCCGCGCTCTGGCGCGATGAAACCCCCTACCTGCTGGGCATGGCCCTCGGGCTGGCGCTGGTGCTCTACCGCGGCCTGCCTTCGGGCCGCCGGACGCTGAAGCACTCGCTGCTGCTCTTCGTCTTCCTGCTGCTGCTGGACGCACTGGCCGCGGTGTTCGCCGTGCGCGGCGCGGTGGCCATCGCCGGCGGCCTGCACCAGGCGGCGCTGCTGGGCCAGGGCGTGGTGCTGATCCGCCTGGCCGGCCTGGCCGTCTTCCGCGTGCTGCTGCCGACGATGCGCGTGCCCACGCCACGCATCGTCGAGGACATCGTCGTCATCGGCGGCTATCTGCTGTGGTGCATGGTGCGGCTGTCGTATGCCGGTGTCGAGTTGTCGAGCCTGGTGGCCACCTCGGCGGTCATCACCGCGGTGCTCGCCTTCGCCATGCAGGACACGCTGGGCAACATCCTCGGCGGGCTTGCGCTGCAGCTCGACAACTCGCTCGAGATCGGCGACTGGATCAAGGTCGACGACCTCTCGGGCCGCGTCGTCGAGATCCAGTGGCGCTTCACCGCCATCGTCACGCGCAACGGCGAGAAGGTGGTGATCCCGAACGCGCAGCTCATGAAGGGCAAGTTCATGGTCATCGGCAGCGCCGAAGCCGCGGCGAAGGGCACGGGTGGCTGGCGGCGCTGGATCTGGTTCAACGTCGCGTACGACGTGAGCCCGGCGCGCGTGGTCCAGGCCGTGGCCGAGGGCACGGCCGAGGCGCAGATCACCAACGTCGCCCGTGAACCCACGCCATCGTGCGTGGCCATGGCGTTCGAGCCGGGCTCGGTGCGTTACGCGCTGCGCTACTGGCTCATCGACCCGCAGGACGACGATCCCACCGATTCGGCCGTGCGCTGCCACCTGCTGGCCACGCTGCAGCGCAACGGCTGGCGCATCGCCGTGCCCGACCAGTCGGTGCACCTGGTGCAGGAAGACCAGGCACACCAGGAGGCCGTGCGGCAACGTGAACTGACCCGGCGCCTGAAGGCGCTGGCGGGCATCGAGCTCTTCGCCTCGCTCGACGAGGCCGAACGGCGCAAGATCGCCGAACGGCTGGTCTACGCACCCTTCGCGCGCGGCGACGTGATGACACGCCAGGGCGCCACCGCACACTGGCTCTACATCGTCGTCAGTGGCGAGGCCGAGGTCTGGTGGCAGGCGCCGGGCGGCGAACGCCGGCTGGTGTCGCGCCTGCCGCCGGGCAGCATCTTCGGCGAGATGGGGCTGATGACCGGCGCGCCGCGCGCGGCCACGGTGGTGGCGGGCAGCGACGTCGAGTGCTACCGGCTCGACAAGGCCAGCTTCGAGGACATCATCCACGAGCGCGAGGCCATCGCCGAGAGCATGGCGCAGATCCTGGCGCAACGCCAGCAAGCCTACGGCGAGGCGCAGGAAGCCTTCCGCAAGGAACAACACGCGCCGGCCGCGCATCGCGCCGACATCCTGCAGCGCATGCGCGGCTTTTTCGGCTTGGGCTAGCGCCCGAGGCGGCGCGATGCGAAGGTACGGCAACACGCATACTCGCGCATGGTCGACGCTCTACCGGTTCCCGCCCAAAGCACGCCGGCGCCTGGCGTTCGCATCGTCGGGCTGGGTGCGTCGGCCGGTGGGCTCGGACCGCTCGAACAGTTTCTGTCGAAGGTGCCGGTAGACAGTGGCCTGGCCTACCTGGTGGTCCAGCACATGGACCCGACCCACAAAACCATGCTCGGCGAACTTCTGCAGCGTGCGACCTCGATACCGGTGCACGAGGCCATCGACGGCAGGCCCGTCCTTCGCGACACGGTCTATGTGATACCCCCCGATGCCGAACTGACGGTGGTGGGCGGCGCACTGCACCTGGCCAAGCCCGCCGAGCCGCGTGGGCAACGGCTGCCGATCGACGTCCTGTTCGGCTCGTTGGCACGGGAACTCGGCGAGCGGGCGATCGGCGTCGTGATGTCGGGCATGGGCTCGGACGGCACCCAGGGCCTGCAGGCGATCAAGACGCAGGGGGGACTGACCCTGGCGCAGCAGCCTGAATCGGCGCAGTTCGATTCCATGCCCAGGAGCGCCATCGCGGCGGGTTGCGTCGACATCATCGCCTTGCCCGGCGACATGCCGCTGCGCATCGCCAGCGTCGCCGGTCCCCAGCCCCCTGACGGCTCGCCGCCTGCCGACGCGACCGAACACGCCGCCACGGCACTGGACACCATTCTGACCCTGCTGCACGAGCACACGCGGCACGACCTGGCGCTCTACAAGTCGAACACGCTGGTGCGCCGCATTGCGCGCCGCGTGGCCGTGCACGGCCTGGATTCGATGACTGCCTACGCCGACTTCCTGCGCGCGAACGTGCAGGAACTGGACCTGCTGTTCAAGGAGATGCTGATAGGCGTCACCTCCTTCTTCCGTGACCCCGAGGTCTGGCAGGACCTGCAGGACAAGGTGCTGCCCGTCCTGCTGAAGCGGCATGCCGAGGACGAGGGTCCGATACGCGCCTGGGTGGTCGGTTGCTCGACCGGCGAGGAGGCCTACTCGCTGGCGATCGCCTTCATCGAAGCGCTCGACGCGGCACCGGAAATCGGCCGCCTCGAGCTGAAGATCTTTGCCACCGATCTCAACGCAGACGCCATCGCTGCGGCGCGCGTCGGTCGTTTCGCCGCCACGATCGCACGTGACCTGACGCCACAGCGTCTGGCGCGCTTCTTCGCCGAACGGCCCGACGGCTACCAGATCGACAAGCGCGTGCGCGACATGGTGCTGTTCGCACAGCACGACGTGATCATGGATCCGCCGTTCACCCGGCTCGACATCGTGTCGTGCCGCAACCTGATGATCTACTTCGGCACAGCGCTCCAGAAGAACCTGGTGCCGCTCTTCCACTACAGCCTGCGACCTGGGGGGGCGCTGCTGCTGGGCGGCTCGGAAACCGTCGGCCGTGCGCAGTCGCTGTTCCACTCGCTGGACGCGAAGTCCAGGCTCTACTGGCGCAGCGACAATGGTGGCGCCAGCCGCGCAGTGATCTTTCCGACCCATAAACGCACGGCGACACGTTCTGCCTCGCAGGAGACCCCTCTGGCGCACCTCAACACCCCTCCGGCCAACCTGCAGGCTCTGGCTGACCAGTTGCTGCTCCAGTCGTTTTCGCCCGCGGCGGTGCTGGTCACCGACGGCGGAGACATCGTCTACATCAGCGGGCGCACGGGCCGCTACCTGGAACCTGCGGCGGGCAAGGCGAACTGGAACATCCACGTGATGGCGCGGCCCGCCATTCGCGCGCAACTGGCCGTGGCCCTGCGCACGGCGCTGCAGGAGAAGAAGGCCGTCGAACTGCAGGCGCTGCGGCTCGACGACGATGCCGCCGCCGCGGTCGACATCACCGTGCAGGCGATCGTCCAGCCCAAATCGCTGGCGGGTATGGCGATGATCGTCTTTCGGGACGTGCCGGCCGCAACCGGCCGTCGTGGCCGTCGAACGAAGTCATCGGGCAGCGCGGATCCGGGTGTCACGGCGGAACTGCAGCACTCACGCGAGGAGATCAACGCGCTGCGCCAGGAAATGCGCGCCTCGCAGGAAGAGCTGCAGGCTGCGAACGAAGAGCTGCAGTCGACCAACGAGGAACTGCAGTCCGCCAACGAGGAATTGACGACGTCCAAGGAAGAAGCGCAGTCGATGAACGAGGAACTGCAGACCATCAACGGCGAGCTTCAGTCCAAGCTGGACGACCTGGCGCTGGCGCAGAGCGACATGCAGAACCTGCTCAACAGCACCGACATCGCCACGCTCTTCCTCGACAAGCACCTCAACGTGCGCCGCTACACCGACCAGATCGCACGCGTCATCCACCTGCGCGAAGGCGACATCGGCCGGCCGCTGAGTGAACTGGCCAGCACCCTGCTCTACCCCGAGCTTCACGCCGACGTGAAGGAGACGCTGCGCACGCTGGCGTTCAGCGAGAAGCAGATCGCCACCAGCGACGGTCACTGGTTCACCGTGCGCATCATGCCCTACCGGACCCTTGCCAATGTCATCCAGGGTGTCGTGATCACCTTCGTGGACATCACCGTCGCGAAAGAACTCGAATCCCGACTGCGCAAGGCGTAGAGTGGGTGCTCTGCGCTCTTCACTCGAAAGGTCCCCATGTCCGACCTGAACGTTCACGCCATCGAACCCGAGCGCCTGGCCGATCTGCGCAGTCGAGCCGCTTCCCGGCTGACCGGGGCAGCCGCCACCAAGGGCTCCACCGCCAGGGCCGCCGACGCGCTGGCCGTGCTTCATGCCCTGGCATCCTCTCCCGACACGGCAGCGGACGCACTGACGCTGCTGCACGAACTGCAGGTGCACCAGGTCGAACTCGATCTGCAGGCACAGGAACTGCACGAATCGCGCGCCGAGCTGGAGTCGGCCTTGCGCCGACAGATCGAGCTCTACGACCACCAGCCGGTCGGCGCCTTCACGGTCGATCAACGCATGGCCCTGCACGAGCTGAACCAGACCGGGGCCGACATGCTGGGGATCGCACGCGACGATGCCTATGGGCTGCCCATCGACGTCTTCTTCTGCGTCGAGAGCGCGCGTCGACTCCGGTCGGTGATCGCAGCGCTCGGCGCTGGCACGCAGCGTCCTTCCTGCCTGCTCAAGCTGTGCCCCAAGAACGGGCCCGAGCGGCAGGTGCTGGCCAGCATCGGCGCGGACCCCGCGGCGCCGCAGTTCCTGGTGAACCTGACGGATGCCGGGGATGAGGAGGAAGCCCCACCCGAGGTGCCCTGAAGGGGCGCGGCCGGCGGGCCGTCGGCCGCTACAAGCCCGGTCGCGCCTGCACCTGGACGGAAACCCGCGTGTGCATGATGAGGCCGGCCGGAACACCGCGCACGGTGGTGACGTGGCGGTAGGTGGGGCACCACCGGACCAGGCAGTCCTCCAGTTCCTGGTCGTCGCAGGGCTTGCTCAGGCTGCCGTTCAGGCCGTGCCTGTCCAGCACGCCCGCACTCGACGAGCTGCTGGAGTAGGCCACGACGGGGACGGCGGGCCGCGCGTTCTCGGCCTCGAAGCGACGGATCGCCGATGTCGCGCCCAGGCCGTCGAGGATCGGCATCTGCAGATCCATCAGGATGAGGTCGAACTTCAGTTCACAGGCGAGCGCCACGGCTTCGGCGCCGTCCGCCGCCAGCATGGGCACCAGCCCCCGCGACGCCATCAGCGCCGACATCACCATCAGGTTCACCGGGTTGTCGTCGACCACCAGCACACGGACCGGTCCGCAGCCGGGCACATCTGACGCCCCGACCCCGCTCGACGGCGCTTCAGGCGATGGGCCTGCCTCGTTCGGCCAAGCCTGCAGCCAGGACCTGAGGATGCCGAAAAGGCCGCTCGGTGCAGGCGAACCCAGGGCAGGAAGACCGCTCATGAAGGAACCCCAACGAGAAGAGACGACAGCCCAGCTTCGCATTGCTGACGGCCGGCGTATGTGCGGTGGCACGCACGGCCTGTCTTCGCGCCGCTGCGCGCAATATCACAGCAGGGGGCGCGGTCCGGTGCCGAGTGCGCCGACGTCCCGGGCGCGGCGCGCGGCTGAGCCGCACGACGGGTTCACCGCGACAACACGGAAACGAGCTTGTTCGTGAGCGACTCGCGGGTAAAGGGCTTGACCACGAAATCGGCAGCACCGGCTTCCATGCTGCTCACCAATGCCGCCTTGGAAGCGTCGCCGGTCATCATGACGATGGGGATGCCGGCCAGATGCGGCGAGGCCTTCAGCCGCTGGGTCAACGCCACCCCATCGAGCCCGGGCAGGTGGATGTCCATCAGGATGACATCGGGACGTTGACGGCGCAGGTGGGCCAGCGCCGTCGCACCATCGACGGCGAATGTCGCGTCCCAGGCCAGGGGGTCGAGTGCGCGGCCGACCAGCGTGCGCGCGAACTCGTCGTCTTCCACCACCATCACCACCGGGCGGATGCGGCGTATCTGCGCGGCCAGCATGCGCGTGCCGGCCAACGCGGGTTCGATGACACCTTTCAGGCGGCGCGCCCAGGCGTCGACCGCGGCGCCGCCCGCCCCGGCCGGGCCCTGCTGGCCGGCGGCCTCGACTTCGCGGCCGATCAGGCGGTCGAGTTCACCGACGTGGCGCGCATGGGCGTACAGCTCGGCGGGCTGCGGCACGCCCGGGCGCGGCGTGCTCATCTCGCGGCAGGCTATCCACACGCTCATCGCCAGGCGCGGGCCGTCGTGGCTGTACGGCCAGTACAGCACGTAGTCGTCGAAGTAGGCCTTCTTGCAGAGTTCGAACACCGCCTGCACTTCGTCCTTGCTGCACAGGATGACGGTGCGGTGCGGGTGCTGCTGCAACGCAGCGCCCAGACGGTACAGACCGAGGTAGTAGCGCTGAGCCTTGTCCAGGCCGTCGAAGGCCAGCACCAGCACGTCGGGCGCGTATCGTTCGAAGTCTTCCAGGCAGCGGTCGGCGTCGGTCGACAAGTGCACATGGGCGAAGTCGACGATGAGCTGACGCTGGATCTGCCGCGCGTCGTCGGCATTGTCCGAGGCCACCAGGACCCGGGTCTCGCGCATCGCGTGTTTCACAGCCCGAGCAGTCGCGCACGCTTCAGCCGCCAGTCGGCCAACCAGGCATGGAGGCCATCGCCCGGCATCGGCCGGCCGATGAAGTAGCCCTGCGCGATGTCGCAGCCGATCTCGCGCAGCAGCGCCCAGTCGTCCTCGGTTTCCACGCCTTCGGCCACGGCCTGCAGACCCAGGCGCTGGGCCAGGCCGATGCTGCCTTCCAGCATCGGGCGGATGAGCTGGTTCTGCCGTGCCCCGTGCACGAAACCGCGATCGATCTTCAGCTCGGTGAAGGGCACGTCGCGCAATTGCGCCAGCGACGAGTGGCCGGTGCCGAAGTCGTCGATGGACAGACCAAAACGCTGCATACGCAGCCGCACCAGGGTCTCCAGCGGCGCCGGGGCCATGGCCATGACGCGGCTCTCCGTCACTTCCAGCACCAGATCCTGCGGCGACAGTCGGCTGTGACGCACGAGCGCACCGACCTTGCGCGCGAAGTCGGGCGCATGCAGGTTCTCCATCGACACGTTGACGGCCATGTGAATCTGCAGGCCGTCCTGATGCCAACGCGCCAGCTGCACCAGCGCGGCGTGCAGCACCCAGTCGGTCAAGGCGCCGATGGCACAGCTTTCCTCTGCCAGGCCGATGAAGCGGTCCGGGTAGACGAGCCCGTGCAGCGGATGGTTCCAGCGCACCAGGGCCTCGGTGCCCGTCAGCGCGCCGGTGCGCAGGTCGACCTTGGGTTGGTAGTGCAACACCCATTGTTCGTTCTGCTGCGCGCCCCGCAGGTCGGCGGGGGTGTAGGTGGGCTGCGGCGCCACGGGCACGGGCGCCAACGTCGGTTGCCAGAGATCCAGCAGCGCACGCAGCGCCACGCGGCCGGCGGGCTTTTCCAGCGCGCCCAGGATCAGCAGCGGGCGGCTGGCGAGCAGCTTGCGCACGGCGTGGATGATGCGCGGGCCTTCGCCGCTGAGCAGGATGACGCTGCCTCGGAAGTCGCTGTCGCCCAGGCGGCGCAGGAACTCCAGGCCATCGACGTCGGGCATGTTCAGGTCGCAGACGATGACGTCCACCGCCGCGCGTCCTGCGCCCAGCAACATCAGCGCCGCGTCGGCACTGGCGGCGGTGCCGATCATCGTGTAGCCCATGCTGCGCAGCATGCGCGACTGCATGCCGAGCATGAAGGGGTCGTCGTCGACAAGCAGCAAGCCGGGCTGGCGGCGCGGCGTCACACCGCCCGCCGGTGGCGCCGGCGCTTCGAGCACGTCGAGCCCCATTGGCAGGGTCGTCAGGAAGGGCGGCCAGATGTCCGGGCTGTGTTCAGGCATGACCGTCCTGGCGTGCATCGAGGAAGCGGTGGACAGCGCGCAGTTCGCTGTCGAAGTCGGCCATCAAGGCCCCCAGCGCGGCGCCGCGCGGGCTGCTGTTCGCCGCCTCTTCGATGTCGGCACAGACCTGCCCCAACCGAGCGGCGCCGATGGCCCGCGCCGCCGACTTCAGCTTGTGCGCGATGTCGGCCACGGCCCGGAACTCATCCCCGGTCTGTGCCTGCGCGAGTTCCAGCGCCGAACGTGCGGTGTTCGCGCGAAAGGCCCCCAGCACCTCCTGCATCACCTGCGCGTCGTCACCGATGAGCTCGGCCAGAACACCGAGGTCGACTCCTGGCGTGGCGCTGGGCGCCGAGGCGTCGGGCGCGGCGTCCATCAGCTGCGGCAGCGCGGGCCGCAACCAGACGTCGATGGCGGCCTTCAACTGCGCCAGCCGCACCGGCTTGGTCAGGTAGCCGTCCATGCCGGCCTGGCGGCAGCGCACTTCCTCGTCGCGCAAGGCGTTGGCGGTCAAGGCGATGATGGGCAGTCTCGAGCCGCCACCTTCTTCGGCGCGCAGCGTTGCGGCCAGCGTGTAGCCATCCATGACCGGCATGTGCAAGTCGGTCAGCAACAAGGCGTGGCCACCGCGGCGCCATTGGGCCAAAGCTTCGGCGCCGTTGCCCACCATCTCGGCGCGGTAGCCGAGCAGGGCGAGCTGCTTCGTGAGCACCTGCTGGTTGATCTCGTTGTCCTCGGCGACCAGGATCAAGGGGTCAGCGTCCATCTGCCGGCCCGGGTCCAAAGGCATCGCGCGGCTGTCGCGGTCTGCGGGGGGTTCTGCGTCGCCGTCACCTGCCTCCAGGCTGGCCGCCTGTGCCACGCTGCGCAGGAAGACAGCGCGGTGCAGGCATTCGCCGTCCAGGCCCACCTGGTCCGGCTGCGTCCGGCGGGGCCGGTGCCGCCGACCGGTTTCGATGACGACGAACGCCAGTGCCGTCGCGGGGAATTCCTGCGCGGCGGCACGGCAGGTCGCCAGGACCAGGTCGATGCCCTCCAGCGGGCCCGCGACGACCACGACACAGCGCGTGGGACCGACCTGACGCAGCCAGGCCACGGTCTCGGCCAGCGTGCGCGCGAGCCGCACCGCGCCGCCGGCATCGGCTACGTAGTCGGCCAGATCGGCGGCCAGGCCGGATGCACCGAGCACCAGGCAAGGCAGCCCGGCCAGTGCAGGCGCGGCCGGCACCTGGAGGGCGGCGTCGTCTGCCGAAGCCATGACCATGGGCAGGCGCACCGTGAAGGTGGCCCCCTGGTCCAGCCGGCTGCTGACCGTGATCTCGCCGCCCATCAGCGCCACCAGGCGCTGCGAAATGCTGAGCCCCAGCCCGGTGCCGCCGAAGCGCCGTGTCGTGCTGGCGTCGGCCTGCGTGAAGGGTGAGAACAGGCGCGCCACCGTCCCTACGTCCATGCCGACGCCGTTGTCGGTCACCTCCAGCGCCAGCGTGTCATCGCCGCCGCCCGCCGCGATACGCAAGGCGCGCAGCGACACCGCCCCCGGGCGCTTGTGCCCGCTGCTGAACTTGATGGCGTTGCCGACCAGGTTCATCAACACCTGGCGCAGCCGCCCCGCGTCGCCCCGCATGCACAGAGGCAGCCTGGGGTCGGCATACAGGCGCAGCGCCACACCCTTGTTCTCGGACAAGCGGCGCAAGGCGTCGCAGACACCTTCGACCACCGCGGTCACGTCCATCGGCTCACTCTCGATCTGAAACTGGCCGGCCTCGATCTTCGAGAAGTCGAGCACATCGTCGACGATGGACAGCAAGGCATAGGCCGACTCGCGCGCCGTCTTCACCATGTCACGCTGGTTGGGCTGCAGGCGGCTTTCTTCCAGCACGTCGATCATGCCGATGACGCCGTTCATCGGCGTGCGGATCTCGTGGCTCATCGTCGCGAGGAACGATGACTTGGCGCGGTTGGCCTGCTCTGCAAGCTCACGCGCGCGCTCCAGTTCCAGGGTGCGGTGGCGCACCCGGTCCTCGAGACTGGCGTTCAGGTCGCGCAAGGCCTCCTCGCTGCGGCGACGCTCGCTGATGTCGCGCTCGATCGAGACGAAGTGCGTGCAGCGCTCACCGGTCGTGGCCACCGGTGTGATGTCGAGTTCGATCCAGTGCGGCCGGCCGTCCTTCGTGTATTCCTGCAGTTCGGCGTGCACCGGTTCGAAGCGCTCGATCGCGGCGCGGACGCGGCCGAGCTCGGCCACATCGGCCATGGGGCCGCTGAGCAGGCCCGGGCAGCACCCGATCACCTCGTCCCTGGCATAACCGGTGAATCGCAGGAAGGCGTCGTTGACGAACACGATGCGCAGGCCCTGCGGGTGCTCGGGTGCCGGCTCGGTGATGATGACCATGTCGTTCAACTGCGCCACGCTGGCCTCGAGCAGCTTCAGCTGCTGACGCGCCACGCGTGTGGCCGTGACGTTGCGGAAGTAGACCGACAGCCCGTCCTCCGAGGGGTGGCAGTCGAGCCCGAACCATCCCTGCAGGGGCGGGTAGAAGGCCTCGAAGGACACCCCCGTCTCGCCGCTCATCGCGCGTCGGAAGCAGTGTTCGAAGACCGTGCCCACCGCCTCCGGAAAGATGTCCCACAGCTCCCGCCCGAGCGTCGTCTCGCGCTGGCGCCGCAACAGCCGCTCGGCCTGGCCGTTGAAGTAGGTGATGCGCCAGTCGCGGTCGAGGGTGTAGAGCCCGTCGGTGATGCTCTCGAGCGTGTTGGTCAGCCGCTCGGCCAGCTTGTGCGTCTGCAGCGCAGCGAGCTTGCGCTCGGTGATGTCCTGCAGCGCGCCCTGGATGCGCACGATGCGGCCCTCGGTGTCGCGCACTGCTTCGCCTATGGTGCGCACCCAGAAGCGGCGTCCGGTAGCCGACACCTTCTCGGCCTCCATGTCGTAGGGCGTGCCGTGCTCGGCGCAGCGCTCGACGGCGTCGCGGACGGCGGCGCGGTGCTCGGGGACGTAGGCGGCCAGCCCCAGCTGCATCGACGGTGAATAGCCCACCGGTTCATCGTGCAGGAGGGCAACCATATCCGACCAGTACAGGCGACGTTGCTCGCAGTCGAAGATCCAGCCGCCGACCTTGGCACTCCGGCCGGCCATGTCGAGCATGGCCTTGCTGTCGCGCAGCGCCTGCTGGGCCAGCCTGTCGTCGGTGATGTCGCGGGCGATGCCGATGACGCCGATCACCGCACCTTGCCCATCGCGGTAAGGGGCGCGCGTCGAGTGGAACAGGCGCAGCCCGGTCACGCCGGTGAGCCACTTCTCGGTCGTCTGTACCGTGGCATTCGCGAACATCGCACGGTCATGGTCGATCGACGTGGCGCTCTCGGCAGCACCGTACAGGGCCAGGTCGTCGCAGCCGAGGATCTGACCGATCGGCCGGCCGGTGAAATCGGCCAGGGCCTTGTTGCAGAGCAGGTAGCGGCCCTGGGTGTCCTTGATGTAGACGACATCGGGGGTGCCGTCGGCGACGGCCTGCAGCAGCTCGGTGCTGCGCAGCGCGGCCTGCTCGGCCCGCGCGCGCGCGCTGACGTTGACATGCATGACCACCGCGCCGGCAAGACGCTCTGCCTCCAGCGGTGTGACCGTGAGCATGAACCACCGTTGCTCGACGGGCGAGTCGCAGCGGTACTCGATGGAGAAGCTGCTGCGTTCTCCGGCCAGCACGGCGCGCAGACCCGCCGCCACCGCCCAGGTGTCGGCCGCTCCCGACACGGGGGCTGGGCCGCAGACGGCGAGGTAGCTCCGGCCCACGCCGTAGCGGGTGTCGCGCAGGCCGTTCTGGTCGGCGAAGCGGCGCCAGGCCGCGTTCACGGCGACGATCACGCCGCTTGCATCGAGCACCGCGATGTGTGCGGGCAGCGCATTGAGCAGTGCCGTCTGCTTGTCGGCCTCCTGGCGGCGCAGCTGCTTGTGGGCGCCCTGCAGCTGGAAGACCTGGCCGACCGGGTGGGCCACGGGGTCGACCTCGCCTGCGGTCAGCGCCGCAAGCTGCTGCTCGGTCTCGTGCAGCGTCTCGACCAGCGCGGCGATGCGCGCCTGGCGGCTCGGCTCGGCGGCGCGCGGCGCCGGTTTCATCGGCGTGCCGGCGCCAACGCGCTGGCGCCCTTCAGGACCGCTGGCATGTGTGTGGGAGAAAGCGTGGGCGGGGTCGTCATGGAGTTAACCTGTGGAAATCGAGTACGGCCTGCGTCCCGGACGTCGGTGCCCATCCTGATCGCACCGGCCTCGAACCATACGGACCCGCCATCGAACCACCCATACGTACGCGTACCTAAGGCGTGCCGCCCCTGCGCGGCGTCAGGGATTCGATGCTCATGCGCACGAGATCGGTCAGGTGCACGGCAGCCATCTTGCGCATGACCTGCGCCCGGTGGATCTCTATGGTGCGGAAACTGCCGCCCAGCTCGCGTGCGATCAGCTTGCTGCTCATGCCGGTGACGAGCAGATCGAAGACCTCGCGCTCCCGCGGTGTCAGGGTCTCGAATCGGACCAGCACCACCGGGTCCGCCAGACGCTCCGGCGGCGGCGCCCGGTCGGCGTGGCGGGCGACGGCGCGGCGCACGCGCTCTATCAGCAGCGCACCGTCGAATGGTTTTTCGATGAAGTCGGCAGCGCCGTTGCGCATGGCGGTGACGGCCATCGCCAGGTCGGCACTGCCGCTGATGAACACGACGGGCAGGTCGACGCCGCGCTGGCTCAGCAGGTGCTGCAGGTCCAGGCCGGACATGCCGGGCATCTGCACGTCGAGCAGCAGCACGGTGGCCGCCGCCAGGTCGCCCGCGGCCAGCAGCTCGGCGGCAGAGCCATGGCTGGCGACCTGCATGCCTGCACCGGACAGCACGCGGTGAAGCAGCTTGCGAATGAAATCGTCGTCGTCGACGGCCAGGACCTTGATCACCGTGGCGGGCCGGCAGAGGCTTCGAAGAACTCGAGATGGCTGCCCAGCTGCTTGGCCCGGTACATCGCCGCGTCGGCGTGGGCGACCAGCACCTGCCCGCTGGTGCCGTGCTCGGGGTAGAGCGCAATGCCGATGCTGGGCGTGATGTCGAACTGCAATTCACCCAACGCGATGGGGGCCTCGATCGCCTCCCGGACCAGGCCGGCGATGCGCGCCACGGTTGCGCGATCCCTCGGGTCGATCAGCAGGTAGAGGAACTCATCACCACCGTTGCGGCAGACGGTGTCCTCGTCGCGTGCATGGCGCAGCAGGCGTTCCGCCACCACCGTGAGCACGGCATCGCCGGCGGCATGGCCATGGGTGTCGTTGACGAGCTTGAAGCGATCGAGGTCCAGGAACATCACCGCGAGCATCCAGCCATGGCGCTCTGCGCCTGCGATGGCCTGCGTCAGGCGGTCGTCGAACAGCGTGCGGTTGGGCAGCCCCGTCTTCTGGTCGTGCATGGCCCGCTCGCTGGCCATGCGCTCGGCGTCGCGGGACACCACCAGCGCCGCCTCCGACTCGGCCAACGCCGCGCGCGAGTGGTTCAAGGCCTGTTCCACGGCCTCGACCTCGTCGACGCCGTGGGCCAGGTTGTCGGTGACCTGCTGCAACTCGTCGGCACAGCCTTGCACCCTCCGTTCGACGGCCAGACCGTTCTGCAGCGCCTGGGCGGCCGGCAAGGTCGTCGCGCCGTCCGCGATCCGCGCCTTTGCCACGTCGTTCGTCAAGCCGAGGTCTTCGGCACACGCCTCCACCTCGGCCTTGACTTCCTGGCTCTTGTCGAGTGCCGTGTCCAGGACGTGCAGCATGCGAGAGGGCGTGGCGGCGGAGGCAGGAGGCGTGGGCATGGTGTGCGTGGCGTGGCGGTGAATGCGGGCTTAGGGTTTGTCGGCCGGCTTCGCTTCCGGGTCGGTTCGCTGCCTCACACAACGCGGCGCCCAAGCCGCCAAGGGGATATCCCGGCAAAGGGGTCTTGCACTGGCAGCATCGCCGAACGCGCCTTTTTGTGCTCCAATTGGATTCCAATTGGAATCCATACGGAAGATATGAAAACCAGCAGCGCAACCATCGAACACAGGCAACGTGCGGGCGAGACAGAGAAAATGACGGTCAATGTCGGCGTGGTCGATCTGGGCCATGTCGACCTGCTGGTGCAGGAGGGCTTCTATTCGAACCGGTCCGACCTCGTGCGGACGGCACTTCGAAACCAGCTGGCCCTGCATGCCGACACGGTCAGGCAGACCGTGGCCCGGCGAACGCTCACCGTGGGCCTTCAGCACTACAGCCGCGCCGACCTCGAAACGGTGGTGGCAGCGGGCCAGCGGCTGCAGGTGCAGGTCGTCGGGCTCGCACGCATTGCCGACGACGTGTCACCCGAGCTGGCGCGCGCCGCTATCGAATCCGTCACCGTGCTGGGCGCATTCCAGGCGAGCCCTGCGGTGCGGCTGGCGCTGTCCGACCGCATCCATTGAACCGCTACGCACTCCACAGAAGGAACACCATGAAGCACCCTTTCAACGCCCGAGCACCTTCCTTCGATGCCGACGCGATCAACGCCACGATCCAGCGCGCGCTCGCATCTGCGGGGCTCGACACCACGGCCGGCCCGATGCAGGGCGTGACCGAGACCATCCGTCGCGCCCTGGCCGCGGGGGGTCTTGGCGGGGCCACGCCGCGCTTCGACAGCGCCGACGTCATCGATGTCGCAGCCCGCGTCGTCCCCGCTGGCGAAGGCACGAGCGCAGCGCGCGAGCGCACGCCGTCGGCCGGTGAGGCGCAACAGCAGCCGGGCAGCTTCGAGGCGCACGCGTTCAGCAACGACGCTGGCAGCCGCGTCTACAAGGTCTACGTTCCGGCGGCGAAGTCCGATGCGCCGCGCGCCGTGATCGTGATGCTGCACGGCTGCACCCAGTCGGCAGACGACTTCGCGGCGGGCACGCAGATGAACCGCCTGGCGGATGAACACGGTTTCCTGGTCGTGTATCCCGAGCAGGCCGCTCACGCCAACGCGTCGAAGTGCTGGAACTGGTTCAAGCCGGAAGACCAGCGGCGAGGCACCGGCGAGCCGTCACTGATCGTCGGCATCGTCCACGAGGTCGTGCGCAGGCACGGCGCCGACCCGCGCCGCGTCTTCGTGGCCGGGCTGTCGGCCGGCGCGGCCATGGCCGTGGTGCTGGGCGAAACCTATCCGGAGGTGTTTGCCGGTATCGGCGCCCATTCCGGCCTGCCGTACGGCAGTGCACACGACATCCCGTCGGCCCTGGCCGCGATGAAGGGCGGGCGCAGCGGGTTGCCCGGGCTGAAGAACCCGCCCGCGGCTGCAGGAAAGCCGCGCAGGAAAGCCGCGCAGGCGGTGCCGGTCATCGTTTTCCACGGCGATCGTGACCACACCGTGCAGCAGAGCAACGGCGCGCACATCGTGCAGCAGGCCAGTGACGCGCACGGTACGCAGGCGGGGGACGCCGGCCTGCGTGCCCGGACGCAGGCGGGTGTCGCGGCGGGCGGCCGGCGCTACAGCCGCACCGTCCACACGGATGCCGAAGGGCAGGCCCGGATCGAGAGCTGGACCTTGCACGGCGCGGGGCACGCCTGGTCGGGCGGCCACGCGAGTGGCTCCTATACCGACGACACCGGCCCGGAAGCGTCGGCGGAAATGGTGCGGTTCTTCATGTCGCTGCCAGGCACCGGGTCGGCATGAGCGACGGGCGGCGAGGACGGCTCGACGTGGCGCACGTGTCGCCGAACGGCGTCTCGGTCCTCGCCCCCATGGCCGCGACAGGGCGCCGAGCCAGGCCCATGACCACCAGCGTGTGCGGGCAGGGCCGGGCCCTGCCCCTTCAACGTTCGAGGCGCAGCAGGCGGCCGTTGCCGCTGTCGGTCAACAGGTAGAGCCAACCGTCGGGGCCCTGGCGCACGTCGCGTATGCGTTCGCGCAGCCCGATCGGCATCGCCTCGCGCGCCACCACGGTGTTGCCGCTGAGTTCGATGCGCCACAGCGCCTGCCCGGCCAGCGCGCCCATGAAGAGCTGGCCGCGCCATTCGGGGAAACGACTGCCGGTGTAGAAGACCAGCCCGCTGGGCGCGATGGAGGTCGGCACCCAGTAGCTCACCGGCGGCTCGAAGCCCGGCCCTGTACTGGCGCCGCCGACGGGTGCGCAGTCGCCCACCTGCGCGCCGTACTCGCAACCGTGGCTCACCAGCGGCCAGCCGTAGTTGGCGCCGCGCTGCACGCGGTTGAGTTCGTCGCCGCCCTGCGGGCCGTGCTCGGTGGCCCACAGTTCGCCGGTCGCGGGGTGCAGCGCCGCGCCCTGCACGTTGCGGTGACCGTAGGACCAGGTCGTCGGCTGCGCGCCCGCACGGCCGACGAAGGGGTTGTCGGGCGGCACGCTGCCGTCGGCGCGGATGCGCACGATCTTGCCGTGCCCCTGCGCCAGGTCTTGCGCCTTGCCGCGTTCGCTGTTCGACTGGCGGTCGCCCAGTGTGACGTAGAGCAGTCCACCCGGCGCAACGACGATGCGGCCGCCGAAGTGGCCGCTGCTGGCCACCTTGGGCGCCTGGCGGTAGATGACCTGCCAGTCGGTGAGCGCCGTGGCGTCGGCGTTCAGCAGCGCGCTGCCCACGGCCAGGCCGTTGCGGCCGGCCTCGGCGCCACTGCCGGGCTCGGCGTAGCTGAGGAAGATGCGGCGTGTGGTGCTGAAGTCCGCCGCGAGCGCCACGTCGAAGAGGCCGCCCTGCCCCCGGGCATCCACCGCCGGGACGCCGGCCATGGCCGGCGACACCGTGCGGCCGTCGGCCGACACCAGCCGCAGCCGGCCCGGGCGTTCGGTGACGAGCATGCGGCCGTCGGGCAGGAAGGCCAGGCTCCAGGGGTTGACCAGGCCACTGGCCAGCGGCGTGGCACGCAGCGGCCCGGCGGCTCCGGCCGGCGGTGTGGCGGCGTCGGCCACATCGGCGCCACCACCGCCACCGCAGGCTGCCAGCACCGCCACCGCCAGCATCGTCGTCGTTCGCGTCATGTCCATCGCTCCATCTTCGCGCAGCAGCGGCGCCAGCCCGCAAGGGGATGCAAGCACCGCACCCGCGGTGGGGTCAAGCCGCGGCTTCGACCACCATCTGCACCCGCTGCTTGCCGTTCCATTCGTCCAACGCCAGCCGGTAGGCCAGCCGCGCCTTCGACGGCAAGGCTTCGGCATGGCCGAACCAGATGGCGTCGCGCTCCTGGCCGGCGTGGCGCACCCGCAGCTTCATGTGCTTCTCGCCCACCAGGCGCTGCTGCAGCACCTGCACTTCGTCACAGAACACCGGGGCCTCGAAACCCTGGCCCCAGACCTGTGCGTCGAGCACGGCCACGGTCTGTGGGTTGAACCATTCCAGCGCCAGCGGGCCGTCGGTGCGCAGCGTGCGCGTGAGCGTGGCGCGGTCGAGCCATTCCTCGGCCACGCGGTGCAGCGCGGCGCCAAAGGTCGCCGCCACGTCGGCCGCATCGCCCAGCGTGCAGCCGGCGGCCATCGCGTGGCCGCCGAAGCGCAGCAGCAGCCCGGGGTGGCGCTTGGCCACCAGGTCGAGCGCGTCGCGCAGGTGGAAGCCGGGGATGCTGCGGCCCGAGCCCTTCAGCCGGCCGTCGGCGCCGCGCGCAAAGACGAAGGTGGGGCGGTGCAGCCGGTCCTTGACGCGGCCGGCGACGATGCCGACCACGCCTTCGTGGAAGCTCTCGTCGAACAGCGTCACGGCCGGCGGCACGGCGGCCGTGTCGTCGCTGCCATCGGGTGCGGCGAAGGTCTGCAGCGTGCGTTCGGCCAGTTCACGCATGCCGCCTTCGACCTCGCGCCTTTCGCGGTTGATGGTGTCGAGCTGCGCGGCCAGTTCGGCGGCGCGTGCGGGGTCGTCGGTGAGCAGGCATTCGATGCCCAGCGTCATGTCGGCCAGGCGCCCGGCGGCGTTGATGCGCGGGCCCAGGGCAAAGCCGAAATCGAAGCCCGCGGCGCGTGCTGGCTCGCGCGACGCGGCCTGGAACAGCGCCGCCACGCCGGGCTGCATGCGGCCGCTGCGCACGCGCTTCAGGCCCTGCGCGACGAGGCGGCGGTTGTTGGCATCGAGCTTGACGACGTCGGCCACCGTGCCCAGCGCCACCAGGTCGAGCAACGCGTCGAGCCTGGGCTGCGCTGCCGCCGCGTAGGCACCCCGCGTGCGCAGTTCGGCCCGCGTGGCCAGCAGCACGTAGAACATGACGCCCAC
>LNFM01004535.1_pt1 | contig 25467 bp, 18 predicted proteins | sample 596031 | NCBI WGS metagenome assembly LNFM01 (sample SAMN04254537, study PRJNA301005) | activated carbon metagenome | isolation source: dual media filters at the Ann Arbor, Michigan drinking water treatment plant | place: USA: Ann Arbor | reverse complement strand
CGATCCGCAAGATCGCAGAGAGCTTTCGCACCGCGGTGCGGCCGCGGCGATCGAGCTTGCGAAACCCCGGGTGGGTCAGGTCCGGAAAGGCCTTTCGATGATAGCGAGCGACGTTGGCGACGATCTCTTTGGCCTCAGGGGTCAGGCCCATGAGCTCGCTGTTGCTGACGAGGTAGTAGGTGTGCTTGTGGTGCGCCTCGTAGCCGACAAAATCGCCGATATCGTGCAAGATAGCTGCGAGTCTGAGCCAGCTTCGCTCTTCGGACCCGAGCCCGTGCAGGGGCTGCAGCTGATCGAAGAGCGATGTGCCGAGCTCGACCACGTGCCGCGCGTGCTCTTCGTCGAAGCGGTAGCGCTGGCCGAGCGCGAACGCTTCTGCCTCGATCGCCGCGCTCTCGCCGCGCTCGTCCCACACGCGAAACGCCCGGTCGATCAGGTCTGCGAGGATCCCGTCCTTGAGGCCGACGCCGGGCGCGACCATCTCTTTCGCGCCCACCGCGTCGGCGATCGCCGTCAGCACGTAGGCCGCAGGAACGATCACGTCCACCCGATCCCCGCGCAGGTTGTAGCGCTCTCTGCGGTCCTTGACGGGCATCACCGCGAGCACGGTCTTGAGGGCGCGCATGACCTCGACGTCGAGCGCGGGGCCGAATTCGCTCTTCGCTGGGGCGAGCTGCGCGATGGCCTCGGCGTTGCCTCCGGTGGCGACGGTGATGTCCACCCGCGCGTTCTTGAGCATGTGCGCTTCGCCGAGGAGCCGCTCGATGTACTCGCTCAAGAGCGCGGCGCGCTCCTTGGTGATGGGGGCGTCGCGCTCGAGAAACGCCTCGGCGAGCCTCACCGTCCCGAGCGGCAGCGACACGCTCTGCCGCGCGCTCTCGCCGGTCACCAGGGTGAGCTCGACGCTGCCTCCTCCGACGTCCACCAGCAGCCCGCGGCGCGAGCCGAAGTCCATCACGCGCATCACCGCTGAGCGCACGAGCCGCGCCTCTTCGACCCCCTCGATCACGTCGAGCTTGATGCCCGCTTCTCGCTCGGCGCGCTCGACGAGGACCTCGCCGTTGTTCGCGTCACGCACGGCGCTCGTCGCGACGGCGCGGTACGAGTCGACGCCCTGCGTTCGCATCGTGTCGCGAAATCCCTTGAGCGCTTCCACAGCGTCTGCGATGGCCGACGGCGCGAGCCGGCCCGTCAAGAACACGTCGCGGCCGAGCCTGACTGCGGCGCGGTCCGATTGGATCTCGCGGATGTCAGTCGCGGACGAGGCTTCGACGATGCGCAACCGCATCGCGTTCGAGCCGACGTCGATCGCAGCGTACCTGGGCATGGACAGGAGCTTTACCCGAACGGTCCCCTCGTGTGGGAATTCTGTTTCAGTCCTCCTTTTCCGTCACACGGTCGTCACAGCGACGGTCATCGGAGCTCGACCGAGAGCCGGGTCACCTCGTTGGCGCGCACGTGAACGGAGCGCGCGATGCGGAAGCCCGAGGGAGGGTGCACGAGGACGATCCGGTGTGTCCCCGCGGAGATTCTTCGGTAAACGGGCGTGAGCCCCTCGCGAACGCCGTCGATTTGGATCTCGCCCCATGGCGAGGCTTGAATCGCGAGCGTTCCTGCTCCGCGCGAGGTGGGCTGGGGGGACACGGGCGCCGGACGCGCCGCGCGCACTCGACGCGCCTGGCGGCGGGGAGACGCGATCACCGGCGACGGTGCGGCGGGCGTAGGGCGCGCCTGCGTCGAATCTTCGACAGCGGCCTCCGTCCTCGCGGGTTGCGGCGTGCTCGTCGCCGCTGCTGGTGCGGGCGTCGTGGGCGTCGTGGGCGTCGTCGATCGCTCGAGGGGTTCGGGCGATGGCTGCAAGGCGCGGGCAGCGCTCGAAGAGGCCGCAGCCTCGACGGCAGGCGCGGGCAAGACGGTCGCGGTCGATCCGCGCGCGGCGCCCCGAAGCAGCGCGAGCACGAGCGTGGCGACGAGCACGAGCGCCACGATCGCCGCCACGAGCGCGAGCGATGGTCGCTGCGCGCGCGGCCGCGCCGATGCGCCCATAGAATCAAGCTGCGTCGATCCCGCCTCAGCTTTCTCTGTCGCGCTCGGGGGCGTATCCGTCGCGCCGATCGGCGCGGGCGCGTCGAGCGCGGGCCTCATCGACGTTCGCGTGACGGCGTCTTGCGGTCGAACCGCGGCTTCTGCCGCGCTGATCGTCGCGGACGAGCGATCGGCGCGCGCGACTTCCTTCCGCAGAATTTCCGTCGATTCGCGGGCGACTGGGGCGCGGTCCTCGGTGCGGGGCGCGTCGGCGACGGCGATGAGCGCGCTCACCGAGGTCTTCTCTTCGATCGCTGGCGGTGGCGTTGGCGCAGAAGCCACCGAAGAGAGCTCGGCGTCCGGGCCCTGCTCGATCGCTGGCGAGCTGCTCTCGTGCGGCGCGTCGTCGAGCGCAGGCGAGCGGAGCTGCGTCGCGGCGGACGGCGCGTGCGTCGACGGCGCGCTCTCGGGAGCGGGCCGCGAGAGCCTCGGCGGAGGCGGCGAGGGTGCGTGGATCGACGGCGCGGGGATCGACGGCGGCGGCGCTCCGGCAAGCGCGCCCATGGGAAACGGCGGCAGCGCACCGGGCAGCGCGCCGATCGGCGCTCGCACGGCGGACACCGAGGTCCCTGTCGACGGAAAGAAATAATGCGCCACGATCGCCGCGAGCGTTCGACCCGCGGAGGGGCTCACCAACGGATCGATCTCGGCGAGCGCCCGGGCGGCGGAGTCGAAGCGACGCTCGCGGTCGACCTCGAGCAGCCCGTCGATCACGCGCTCGAGCTGCGCGGGGACGTCGGGTCGCAGCTTCGAGAGCCGCTCGCGGCGACCCTTGAGCAGATTGGTGACGACCTCGGGCTCGTTCTTTCCGACGAAGGGCCGCTGGTTGGCGAGCAGCTCGAAGGCGCTCACGCCGACAGCGAACAGGTCCGCGCGGCCGTCGAGCGCGTGCGCCCGCGCCTGCTCGGGGGCCATGTACGCGAGCTTGCCCTTCACGACGTGCGCGGAGGTCTGATGAATTCGTGTGCGTGCGCGGGCGATGCCGAAGTCCGTGAGCTTGATCTCTCCCGCCGTCGAGACGAGCACGTTGTGCGGCGAGACGTCCCTGTGCACGACGTTGAGGGGGCCGCCGTCGGGGGCCTTCTTTCGATGGGCGTAGTCGAGCGCCGAGAGCACCTCTCGCACGATGAACGCCGCGACCTCCCACGGAAGCGAGCGCCGATCCGCGGTCAGCGCTTGCAACAAGCGCGCGGCGTCGACGCCCTGAATGAACTCCATCGCGAGGAAGTACCGCCCGTCGACCTCGCCGAAGTCATCGATCGCGACAATGTTGCTGTGCCTCAGCTGCGCTCCGGTGTTGGCCTCGTCGATGAACATCTCGACGAACGCGCGGTCCTGACAGAAGTTCGGCAGGATTCGCTTGATGACCACGGTGCGAGAGAAGCCCGCGGCTCCGACGCGACGGGCGCGAAACACCTCCGCCATTCCGCCGACGGCGAGGCGCTCTTCGAGCACGTAGTTGCCGAAGCGCTGCGACGCGTCCTGGCTCATCGATGACGCAGAGGACGGTAGCCGATGCAGCTTGACGACGGGAGCCTGCTCCGCGGGTCTCGGTCGTTGCGCTGTGTCGCTCGTGGCGTCGGTGTTGGTCGTGGCAGCGGTGAGGTCCGCGGAGCTGTGCGATGAGTGCTTCGAGACAGGCAGCGTCGACATGGGGGCTCTCCGCGCGCTGGCCAACTCGGAGGGGGCAACGGGACCAGCGGGCGGCGCGCTTCATCCGGGAGGGCTCTTTCGAGTTGTGTCCGGGGCGCGCGAAATCGTCGGGGCGTGTCTTCTCTCCGACCGACAGCTGCGCTCTGGCAGCTTTAGCGGGCGGCGCCGTCGGGGCGAGCTGGGTCGATCGGCGCGGGCGGCGTCGCGGTCTGACGCGCGGGAGGCATGGGCACGAGGGTCTGCGTCACGTTGGTCGGCCACGGAACCTCGAGCGACGCGAGCGCGTCGGGCCCGTACATCGCGTGATCCATCCGCGTGGCGTGGCGCATCAGCAGGGCGAGCAGGACCGCGCCGCCGCCGAGGACCGCGAGAGACTGGGCTTCCCAATGCGTTCCGCGGTGAAAGATGGCCCAGTCGTAGAGGCCGTGGATGGACACGGCCGACGCGAGCCCCGCGGCCAATACCGCGAGCTGGCTCTCGCGGCGCACGAACTGAGAGCGACCCACGAAATAGCCCATCGTCCCGCTCGAGACCGCGTGCACGGGCACCGATGTGATCGAGCGGAGCACCGCGGTTTGCGGGTCGCTCCAGGCGAAGACCGCGTTTTCGATGAGTCCGAACCCGAGCGAGGCGGCCACGCAGTAGACGACGCCGTCCATCACGTCGAGAACGCCCGCCCGCCTGCGCGCATACCCGAGGACGACCGCGAGCTTGAGCGACTCTTCGACGAGCGCCGCTACCACGAACGCGTCGAGAAATCGCCCGCCGATCAGCCGCGCATCCCCGAGCGCCTCGCGCGCCCCGAGCTCGATGAACACCGCGGGCACGCACACGAGCGCCCCGAGACCCAGCGTCGTGTACGTGACCCTGCGCGGCGTCGGGCGGGTCGCGTCGAGCCGGCGCACGCCGGTCAGGATCGCGATCACCGCAATAACGCTCGCCGCGAGTCCGAGCAGCACGTTCATCGAAGCAGTCTCTTTGACCAGCGTACCGCGGCGGCTGCGCTCGCGCGAGTTGTCAGCGCTGCGGCAGAGTGATGCTCGGCGGCTCGGGGAGGTTGTTGGGATCGAGCTGCTGGCGCTGGCTGTTTTGCTGCATTTGTCGTAGCTGCTGCATCTGCTGCTGCTGCTGTTGCTGCGCGCGCTGCATCGCCTCCATCTGCTGCTGCATCGCCTGGAGGCGCTGCTGCTCGATGACCGCGTACAGCCTGCGCAGCCCGGTGGCGACCGCCGTCGGGCCGTCGGCGCGCAGCGTGAGCGTCGCGCCTTCGCCCTGGCGAGCGACCGAGACCGAGAAATCGACGCCTTCGTTGGACCCTTCGGGCAGTCCGGTGATCGCCTGTCCATAGAAGAACGGGCCGAACGACGCCATGCTGATGCGTCCCGCCATGACCGAGTTGGCCGGGACCGTCGCCGACAAGTGCTGCGCGCCCTGCGCGGTCCACGCGCGGTAGCGCGCGACGGGGTCTCGCGCTTGCACGACGGTGAGCCGATCGCCCTGACCGACGAGCAAGAGCGAGCGGTTGAGCTCTTCGCGTTGCTCGGGGGTGACTCGGGCTCCGGGCGGGATGCGGACGTTCTGGCCGATGCGGACGGCGTGGCCGGTGATCCCGGGGGTGGGCATCACGATGGCCTGGTCGCGGAGGTTCATCCCTGGCCCGATGGGACGCGAGGGGATCGACTGCACCGCGATGCGAAAGTCATCGACGAAACGCTCGGCGTCCGCGCGTTGAACGACGCGGATCATCGTGTGTCCCTCGTCGGGCGTGTACGCGTCCACGCGCTGCCCTGGCGGGGTGACGTTGGTGACCTGATCGAGCAGCATCTTGACCCGAGCGAACTCGGGGCCCGCTTGCGCGCGGATCATCACGTCTTCGCTGGGCGCGCCGAGGGCGCTGGTGATCTTGGCCGAGTCGAAGCCGGCGACCATCCACGCCTGGGCGCTCGACGGCAGCGAGGTGAGCAGCTCGGACGGGGCCTGGCGTCCCGCGGCGGCGTCGAGGAGAAACCGCACTTGATCGCTGCTGGCGCGGGCCACCGTCGCGGTGAGCGAGAGGTGCATCGCGGTCTCGTCCTGCGTGAGCGCGCCGCGGACGGAGTCGATGTCCGTCGCGATCGCGGTCGTGAGGGCGGCTTGTCGACGGAGCTGCTCGAACGCCTGGCGACGGAGCTGCTCTTCGGGCGTTCGGCCTCCTTGCGGCGGCGCCTGGCGGTCGATCTCGGCGAGCTGGCGGCGCGTGATGCGGCCGAGGATTCCTGCGCGGACGTCGGCGTCGAGGATGGCCTGGTTTTCTGGCGCGGACGTCCCGACGTGCATCAGGTAGCCGGCGACGCGGGGAAGGAGCTCTCTCGGGCCGCACAAGAGCGACCAGCCGACGGGCTGTCGTCGGGCGACCCAGCACTGGTGCTCGTCGTTTGCGCCCGCGTCCGGGGAGGTGGGCTTGAACACGCCCGGCGCCGCGCTGGTCCATCCGCGCCCCTCGCGGGCGTCGACGGTCACGCTCGCCCCGGGCTTGAGCGGCCACGCCGCGAGAAACGTCGGGGTGGCGCCCTCGTCGCGCTCGGTGAGCACGGCGACGACGGCGAACGGCGAGTCGAGGTCGATGCGCGATGCGTTGGCGCCGACGCCGCGGGTGAGCTGCGGAACGCCTTGCGTCACGACCTCTTCCGGCTCGGGCCCAGGAAAGAGCATCGGCGTCGCGCGACGGAGCATGGTCCCGCGGATCGTCGCGAGGAGGTTTTCCGGCGGCGCGGTGCTGAGCGCGTCGGCGGCGGTGGCGCGAATGGCGCTGCCGTCTCCCTGCGTCGTCGCGTCGGGTGGAGGGGTCTGCGGCTTGCGAGGACAACCTGCGAGCGCGAGGGCGGACAGAAGCAGCGTCGACGAACGGGGAGCGGCCACGGTGTGCTCTCGAAGAAGTGAGTGAGAAACCAATGGAAGATCTAGGCTTCCTGCGCCGCGTCTTGTGAGACGAGCGCGCGAACGGGTACCCCGAGTCGGGCTGCGGCGGCAAGGACCGTAGGCAGCGCCGCTCGAAACGACGGAGAGTCTTCGACCCGAAGGATCGCGCCGAGCTCGAGCTCGAGCTCGACTCGCTCGGCGATCGGGGAGCGAGAAGGGCCGCGAAGATCGTGGGAGGCCACGACGAGCGTCCGGTCGAACGTGTCGGCCAGGCGCTGGAGCGCGGGGGTGTAGAGCCCCCGAGCGAACCACAAATCCGGCGCTGGAATCTTGGGAAAATGCTCGTTCCACGCGGCGCGGTCGCGCTCGAGCTCGGTGATGCGGGCGTCGAGGTCGGCCCCGCGAGACAGCGCGCGTTCGCGGCGCTCTGGGGGTTGGCGGTCGACGAGGGCGACGCTGTGGCCGCGCTCGAGCGCGGCTTGGAGCGCGGAGGATTGCGCGATCGCCGTGTCCATCGTGAGCGCGAGCGTCGCCCTGGCGTCGTGCGCTTCGAACAGCGCGCAAAGGGCGGCGATCGAGCCCTTCGAGGACGGATCGTGCTCGACGTCGACGACGATGGTCGCGCCGTCGTGGGCGCGGACGAGCGCGTCGGTAAACATCCGAAGCGAGGGTTTTTTCAGGCCGATCGCGACGAGCGAGAGGTATCCACACACCGCCCCTGCCGCCCAGGCGCGCGACTCGATCCTGCCCATCGCGAGGGCGCCCGACACCAGCGCGGCGCCCGCGGTCGCAACGTAGAAGGTCCAGCGCGAGAGCGGCGGGAGCGAGGTCAACTTCGAGCTCGAGACCGTACAACTCTCGCCGCGCTCGAACTATTCGGGTCGACCCCCCAAGGAGTCGTTGTATGACCGATGTCCATGCGGCGTTACGTGGCGGTGCTCGGGCTGTGGGTTGCGGCGTGCGCTCCTGCTGTTCCTGCGTTGCGCGAGGAGCGATCGTCGCGGGAAATCGTGGCCGATTCGCCGAGGGGCTTCGGTGCGCCGGACGCGCGCGCCGCGGTCGGTGAGGCGGACGCGGGGATCGACGCTGGTCCGCGCGACCCGCTGCTCGCGCTCGCCGACGAGATCACCGAGCGGATGGTCTCTGTGCGCGACCTTCCGCGGCGGACTCCGATCGTGGCGGGGCTGTTGTCGCGGGAGCAGATCATCACGCGACTGCGAGCGCGGGTCGCCGAGGAGTACCGCGGCGACGAGCTGGTCCGCGAAGGGCTGCTCTACCGCACGATCGGCTTGTGGAACGACCCGCGCGACTACACCGAGACGTCGTTTGCGCTGCTCGAAGAGCAGGTCGCGGGCTTCTACGACCCGACGCGCAAGCAGCTCTACGTAGCGGGGTGGCTCTCGCCGTTTTCGCAAGGTCCGACGCTCGCGCACGAGCTGACGCACGCCCTGCAGGATCAACACTTCGACATCGCGCGGTTTACGCGGCACGAGCGCGGGACCGGCGATCGGCAGCTCGCGGCGATGGCCGTCGTCGAGGGCGACGCGACGCTGGCGACCGTGGCGTTTTCGAGCGGCCGACGCTCGCTCGTGACGAACGCAGCCAACGTGCAAGGCTCGCTCGACGCGGGCGTCGGGGGAGGCGAGCAGATCGCGACGGCGCCGCTCGTGTTGCGAGAGACGCTGGTGTTTCCCTACCGCGAAGGGCTGAGGCTCTGCACGAACGCGTATCGAACGGGCGGCTGGCGAGCGGTCGACGCGCTCTTGCGAGAGCCTCCGCAGTCGACCGAGCAGGTGTTGCACCCCGAGAAGCTCGCGGCGCGCGAGGCGCCGGTGGCTGTGACGGTCGCTGTTCCTCCGTCGCTCGCGGCGACGCACGAGGCGGCGTACCACGAGACGTTTGGCGAGCTCGGTCTGCGGCTGTGGCTGCAGACGTACTTGCCGCCCGAGTCCAGCGTCGATGCCGCGGCGGGGTGGGGAGGAGACAGCGCCGTGTTGCTCGTCGCTCGCGGCACGACCACGGTGACCGCGCGCACCGCGGCGTCATCGCTCTGGGTGATCGCGATGGACGCGAGTCCGCTCCAGGGCGAGGCGCTCGCGCTCGAGCGCGCGGTGGTGGGGCTCTTGCGGCTGCGCTACCCGCGGGCGCAGCGCGTGCGGCTCGACGGGGTTGCGCATGCGCTGCGCACGAGCAGGACGACGGTGTCCCTCGTGGCCCATCGCGGCAGGACGGTCCTGGTCGCCGAGGGCATCGCCGCGGACCGAGCGGCGCTCGTCGCTCGCGAGGTGCTCGAGGGCGCTCCGTGAAGGGGGCCGTGGGGGGCGTTGTTGACAAAATGACTCGCAGAAAAGTCGGGCGCGGGTGGCACGAAGGGGGTGGTCCGTGGTTTCGTTTGTTGCATTCGTGATGCCCTCTCTTCTCCGATTCTCGCTGCTCGCGCTCTGCGTGAGCGCCGGCGCATGCGCCGAGACGACGACGCAAGCTGTGCAGCAGGACAACGCCGCGACGCAGTCGGGCATGCGCACGCGACCGCGGCGCTCTGTGGCGCGGCGCGTATTGCGCGAGGCCGCTGAGCGCGCGCGCGAGTGCTTGCCGATCACCGTGGACCGCGCGGAGGTGAGCGGCTCCTTCGCGGGCGCGACCGGGCGATACACGGTCGAGAGCGTGCTCGGCGAGAACATCGGGCGAGCGCAGCAGTCGTGCGTGCGCGAGGCGTTCGAGGCTGCGCGGGTGCCAGCGTTTCGCGCTGATCGCTTCGAGCTCGCGCAGACGATCTCGCGGACGCCGCTCGCTGCGGGCACGGGCGAAGACGGCGCCTCGAGCGGCGGAGACACGAGCGCTGCAACAAGCGCGTCCGGTGCTGCCAACACGACGGCGAATCCAACGACGACCGCGAGCGGGACCGGTGCCGCGACGGGCGCTTCGAACCCTGGCGCAACGACGAGCACCGGCACCGGTGCGAGCCCTGGGGTGACCGCCGCTGTGACTGGGTCCGCGAGTCCCGAGGACGGCGGAGTGCTCGCGGTCACGCAGTTGCCCGGCGCTGCCACTGGCGCTGGCGCTGCCACTGGTGCGGGCGCCGCGACCGGGACGAGCGCTGCGAGCGCGACGAATGGCGCCAGCGGTGGAACGATGGCGTCGGCACCGCAGGGGTCGATCGAGCAGAGCGCGGTGGTCAACGTGATGCGCTCGCGGACGACTGTTTTTCGCACATGTTATCAAAATCAGCTCGCGCGCGAGCCGCAGCTTCGAGCGCGGGTGCGGGTGCGCTTCGTCGTGGACGCCGCGGGGCTGGTGACGGCGGCGTCGAGCACGGCCGTAGCTGAGTCCGGTGATCCCGAGCGCGTCGGAGACCTCGCCCGCTGCCTCGAAGGCGTCGTGCGCGGAACGACGTTTCCAGCCCGGCCGGGAGGCTCACCGGCGGAGGTGTCGATGCCGTTCGTCTTTGCGCAGGGCTCGCCGGGCGCCACAGTCACCACCGCTGGCAACGTCAGCGCGTCGGGCGCGTCGGGCGCGTCGGGCGCGTCGGGCGCTGCGAGCGCTGGGTCGTCCATTCCCACGACGGGTCAGATCGATCGCGGACGCGTCGAGGGGACGATCCGCGCTCGGATGGCCACGCTCTCTGCGTGTTATTCACGGGCCGCGGCGCAAGAGCCCTCGATCGCGGGGCGCGTCACGGTGCGCTTCGTCGTGAACACCGACGGTCGCGTGGTGGACTCTCGCGCGCAAGCGACGACGACCGGCGGCTCTCCCACTCGAATGACCGAGGTCGCGCAGTGCGTTCAAAACGCGTTCTACGGGTTTGTCTTCGCGACGCCGACGGGAGGCGCCGCGGCCGTGACGCTCCCGCTCGATTTCGGACCTTCATCGTGAGCGTCCGCTCGCCGACGTTGCGTGCGATCTCGACGATCGGGATCCTCGCGTTGCACGGCGTCGCGTGTGTCGATGGCGCGAGCTCGCAGCGCGCGTCGGAGGGAGCCGCGGCGGTGTCGAGGCGCGAGCGTCCCTCGAGCCGCGCGATCGAGCGAGCGTTTGCGCGAGTGCAAGACGACGTCGGGCGGTGCCTCAACGGCACGGTCTCCGCGGTGCGCGTGCGTGGCGCGTTCGAGGGCGACGATGGTGGCTTCGCGGTCGAGCGGATCATGACGCTCTCGGGCGCGGAGGTTCCCTTCGCCGTTCGTACGTGCGTACGCACGATCGTCGAGCGGGCCCAGGTCCGGCCGTTTCGCTCTGAGTCCGTGGCGGCCGAGCGAGATTTCGCCTCGAGCTCGACGGGCTCGATGGCCTCTGCCAACCCGATCGCAGCGGGCGTTTCATCGAGCAGCACGACCCCGAACACTGGCGGCGGTGGATCCACCGTGTCGAGCGGGAGCTCGACGAGCTACGCGGGCACGAGCACCAGTCCGCTCACTGGGAGCGGCGCGATTCGGTTCGGCACGAGCCCGGCAGACCTCGTTCGAAGGGAGCACGACGCGCTGCAACGATGCTTCGAACAAGCGAGCGAGCAGGCGCCGAACCTCGAGGGGGAGGTGGAGCTACGGTTCACGCTCGACGCGCGAGGGCGCGTGACGCAGACGTCTCATCGCGTGTCGCGCGAACGGCAGGGCAGCGGGCTCCTGACGCTCGTAGGCCAGTGCATGGAGGCTCACGTGCGGCTGATCGCGTTTGGCGCGCAAGCCGATGGCGGCGGAGCGCACATCGTGCCCATCGCGTTCGGCGCGCGAGAACAGTTCGCTCCCGCGAACGGGCCCCCCTCGCAACTTCCTGTCGAGTAGCGCTCAGCCCGCCGCTGCGGCGGTCTTGCGCGACTTCTTCTTCTCGGTGGCTGCCGGCTTCGACGCGGCGGCGCGGGCCTCGCGGACCTCAGTGGCGCGCCTGGCCGCGCGGGTCTTCTTCTTCACCTGCGCCTTGCGCTGGCGCATTTTGTTCGAGAGACGGCGATCGCCTTTGCCCATCGTGGACTCCTGCTTTGACTGCTGTGATTCTGCTGCGAGGCGGATTGGCCCCGAAAAAAGCGTGGGCGGTGCGGGTACCATTCGGGTTGCGACTATGTCAACCCGCCCCGCGAGCCGACCCGCGCTTCGAATCGCGACGCTCGCGCTCGCGGGCTACCTGTGCTCGGGCGCGATCGTGACGCTCGAGCGCGTCGCTGCGCGCAGGTCGATCACCGTGCGCCGCTCGCTCGTGCGCGAGGCGCGCGCGGCGATCGGAACGCCCTCGTTCGACGCGGCCGGAGGGCGAGACGGCGTCGGCGTCGTGATCGCGGTGATCGACACGGGGTTCGACGTTCGCCATCGATCCTTGCGTGGACGCGCGCGGTGGGTGCTCGATCAGAGCATGGCTCCGCGGGGGGCGCACTCAGACCTCGAGCGACGATTTCGCGGCGCGGTCTGGGGCGGCGACGAGCTCGAGCGCGCGATCGACGCTGAGGCCAGCAGGCCGAGCGCGGACCCTTCGATCACGACGGACGTCGTGGGGCACGGGACGTTCGTGGCGTCCGTGGCCGCCGGAGGCGCTGGCGGAGGCGCGAGCGAAGGGGTCGCGCCAGGTGCGGAACTCTTGCTCGCGAAGGTGGGATCTGCCGCAGGAATCACAGACGAATCGATCATCGACGCGATGGACTTCGCCATCGATCGGGCCGGAGATCGTCCGCTGGTGGTGGTTTTGGCGGCGGGCAGCGTCGATGGCGCGCACGACGGGACGAGCGCGATCGAGCGCGCCATCGATGCGCGTTTCGTCCCGGAAAATCCAGGTGATTCTCGCGCGCGACGCGCGCTGGTGGTCGCCGCGGGCAACGAGGGTGGCGCTGGCGTTCGTCGTCGCGCGCGCGTCGAACGAACAGACGGAGCGGTCGCGCTCGGGGTGTTCGTCGACGGCGCGCTCATGGTGTCGAGGACGTTTGCGGTGGTTCACGAGGGACCCCTCGAGCTCGCGATCGAGGGGCCGTTGAGCGACGGGCAACGCGCGGCTCGGACGCGGTGGGTCGCGCAGGGAGAGCACTACGGCGCTTCCGTCGCTGGGTTTCGCGTGGGCGTCGATCGCACGGGCGGCCCGGGGGCCGGACGCTCGCTCGGCGAGTCGTTGCGCGAGGGAGTGGCTGCGCGAACGACGCTCGTCACGATCGTCCGCGAATCGAGCGGCGATGCGCTCGCGCGAGCGAGCGCGTGGAGGCTCCTGGCTCGAGGCGACGCCGTATTCGACGTGTACGGGGTGAGCGGAGCCGTGGCGATCGAGGACGGAGGAGACGACGGGACGCTGGTCGTTCCCGCGACCGCCGAGGGGGCGATCGTGGTGGGCGCGTTGGTGACGCGAGAGCGTTGGGAGGGCCCTGGAGGGCTGACGCGCGAGCGGCCTGTGCCTCGGTCGGGCGACGGCGTGGCGGCGTTTTCATCGAGGGGTCCCGATCGCGTTCATCGCGCGCGCCCCGACCTCGTCGCGCCGGGCGCGTGGGTGCTCGGCGCGCGATCGCTTCAGTGCGACGAGCGCGCGCCGGGCTCGCTCTGCGCCGAGTCGGTCGCCGCTGACGACCCTCGCGAGACTGCGGCCATGGGGACGAGCGTCGCCGCTCCGATCGCCGCGGGAGCGCTCGCTCGAGTGTGGTCGACGAGCCCCATGCTCTCGCGCGACGCGGCGCTGTCGCGCCTGACGCGAACGAGCGATCGGTGGACGAGCGCGCGTGGGTGGGGCGCGGTCGATCTGCGCGCGGCGCTGTCTCCCGGAGAGCGCATCGCGACGCGTTGCTCGCTCGTCGCGTCGGTCGACGCTGTGGCTCCGGGCGAGCCTCTCTCGTTCGCGCTTCGCGCGACGGGTGAGCGCGGCGCGATCGACGGCGCTCCGTCGGTCACGGCGCGGCTCGAGGGTGCGTCGCTTCGATGGGTGCGCGCGCACGAGGGCGGGCGGGCAGAGCTACGGGTGCGCGTCGCGGACGCCGCGGTCGAGAGCGTCTCTGTGCGCGCGACGCTCGAGGGGGGAGCGTCGTGCGAGGCCCGCGCCGCGGTGCGACGCCACGGTCGAGCGCGACCCGCGTCGTGCGCTGTTGAAAGTGTGGGTGGTCATTCAAATGGCGTTGTGTTCGTCCTGCTGATCGCGCTCGCCATCGTCGCTACCCGCGGAGGGCGGCCTCGATCGCGGCGCGCGTGTCCGGGCTCTGGATGATGGACATCGCTCGCAGCGATGACGGCGCGACGCCGAACATGCTGCGAAACGCCTCGCTGAAGTGCGATGGCGTCGCGAAGCCCGCGTCGAGCGCCGCCGCGGTGAGGGACGCGCCCCGCGCGGTCGCGATCGTCGCCGCGCGCAGCCGCGCCCACAGCCGATAGCGACGAAACGGCACGCCCGTGCACGCTGCGAACAGGTGCATGAAGCGCGAGTGCGAGAGCCCGGTTTGCGCGGCGAACTGCGCGACCGAGCGCTCGAGGTGCTGCCCGTCGTCCAGCGCCGCGAGCGCTCTTTGAATTCGTGGGTCTACGAGGCGCGTCCGTGTCGAGCCTGCGACCTCGACGAGCGCTCGGAGCGTGCAGCGATCGGAGCGCTGCAGTTCGCGCGTCGAAGGCAAGGCGTCCGTCAGCGCTTCGGCGCTGCGAACGAGCGCGTCCGTGGGGTGCATATAGAGAAACAGCGCGCGTTTGCACTCTGCGTCGATGCGGTGCGCGACTCCGGGGCGAACGAGCACTGCGACGCTGGGGCCTGTCGTGTGGCGGGTCGCCGTGGTCGCGGCGAGCGTTCCGTCTTCGGCTTGACCGAGGCAAGCGACGGCGCCTCGGTGGACTCCCACCGAGAGCGGTGGCCCTGCGTAGAGCGCGGAGGTGGGCGCGAGCCACAGCACAGGCGCGGCGGGGGTGCGAGCGGCCTGCTCCATCATGGGTCGCATATCGCGAAGGATGATCTCCGGTCATCCTGAGAATTGACTGCGATAGTGGTTGTCGCTCAGTGAGTGTTCGAGAGCGACAGGTTGATCGCGAACGATCCATCGCGGTTGGTGGGGCGATCGGGGTCGAGCAGCTGGTTGCCCTGGTCGACGACCACGACGAGGACGCGCTCGTCTCCGGGGCCGAGCTCCATCGTGGTGGACCACTCGCCCTCGTTGACGGGCGGCGAAGGCGCGCGTCCCCGGTCGCGATCAAACGCGTCGAGCCTCTGCGCGGCCACGGTCCAGCGTCGCCAGGGGGCGCCGTGAAACCAGAGAGAGAGCGTTCCTTGGCGCAGGCCGCCGAGATCGACCGCGACGAAGGCTGCTCCACCTTGCGGCAGCGGTCGCTCCGAGCGAACCCACTCGGGCAGATCGCGCGCAGAAATCGTGCGAAGCGGCTCTGCGGCGAGCCTTGCGAGCGCGCGAAAGCCCACCGTGTCGAAGCGATCGCCGGGCGTCCCTGCGACGGCCCGAGCGGTGGCGTAGTCGAGGAGAAAGCCGTCGAGCCCGCCGGGCTCCGAGCGCAGCAGCCGACGGAGCACGTCGAACGAGTCCGGTTCGTCTTCGAGCCGCGCCGCGCCGCCTTCGGTGCGAGCGATCGGCGCGACCGCGAGCCCTCGCCACAGCGCGAGCGAGCCATCATCGTAGCGAGAGGCCAAGAGGTCGAAGAAGACCGCCTCGCCTCGCGCGGCTTCGTCGGTGCGGGCGTTGAAGATCCCGTTCGAAAGGTCACTCGCCGCACGGGTAAGGGCGTCTTCGTCCGCGCCTTCGCCGAGCACGCGCGCCGCGATGGCCGAGGCGAACGCGACGCGATAGGCGTTCGTCGTGCGTGCGTCCGCGGCCAGGAGCGACGCGTGCGCGACGCCCTCGGTGATCGCTCGACGACGCTGCTGTGCAGAGAGTCCGCGTCGGACACGAACGACCGCCGCCGAGCAGTCCCACAGCTCGCCATAGTCGAGTCCGTCCGGCGCGACGCTGACGAAGCTGGTCTCGTCGGTGAGGTAGATGTCGAGCTCGGGGCCTCCGCCGCGGGTCGCGTCGAAGAGCGGCGCCGAGAATCGCAGACGGTCCACGATGGCCTCGTAGGCTCGCTCGGTCTCCCTGAGCGCTGAGACCAGCTCGTCGGCGCTCGTCGCCGCCTGCCCGTGAACACGCACCGGAACGCGCGTCCCCCGAAGGGAGCCCGGCATGACCTGCGGCCGCGAGGCGTCCAGCGGGATCGGCTGCCCGACAGGAAAATACCCGTAGCCAGGAGGGCCTACGAGCGCGGTCGCGGCGGCCAGGAGAGCCGCAATACCAGTGGGAAAGTGGCGCATTGGTTCGTGCGGTCTACCCCTACGGAGTACCAGAGGAGCGGCTCCATAATCGAGCGGTCGCGGCGCTGTGTGACCGCTGATCGGCCAGAGGGCCTCCGGGCGCCGCGCAGAGTTGCGCGAAAAATTCACGCAGAATCGCGGAATCGAACTATCGTCACCGCTCGATGGCCGTTCGTTCCGTTGACCTCCGCGGCGCGCTCGTCGCGGACCTATCGAAGGGGAGCCTTCGTTCTCGCGACGACCGAGCGTTGCTCGCGATTCCAGTCGACGCGCTCGGCGCGGCGCTCGGCGCGGGCGGTCCCGACGCGGTGCGCGCCCTCGGCGACGCGCTCGGCGCTGCGCTCGAGGCGCCAGCCCGCGAGGCGCTCGCGTCGCTCGACGACGCGTCGGCCGCGGACGTGGCGTACGCGATCAACGCGGCGCTCGCGCGCTTCGGGTTCGGTCGCGTCGCGTTCGAGCAGTGGGGGGACGCGCTCGTCGCCCGCTGGGACGGAGCCCCCGCGAATCGTGGACCGTTGGCGGACCTGTGCGCTTTGGCCCTCGCGCGGTGCCTGAGCGCGCTCACCGCGAGCGCCGCGACCGCCGTGGTCGTCGAGAGCGAGCCGGCGTTTCGCGTGCTGATCGCCGCGGAATCTGTGTGCGAATACGTCCGGACCGCCAGCTCGACAGGCCAATCGACGATGGCTGACGTGCTCGGCAAGCTCGTCGCGGAGGCCTCGTCGTGAACACTTCAGAGAAGATCGCCGCGCTCGAAGCGTTGTTGGTTCGTGTGCAGAAGCGCGCGGAGGCTCCCCGGCCCAAGCGCGAGAGAACGGCAGTGTTCGCTGCGGAGTCCGCCGAGGCCCCGCCCGCCACCGCGCAGCCCGTCGTCGAAGCGCCCAAGGTCGAAGCGCCCAAGGTGGCTCCGATCGCCGCTCCAGTGCCTCCGACCACCGCAAGCAAAGCGGGAGCGTCTCCGACTGGAGCGTACGTCGCCAAGGGTGGGATGTCCGAGGAGCTCCCGGACTTCATCCTCGAAGACGAAGAGGAAGAAGAGTTCGACGAGTCCCAGCAGGACGCCGCGCTCGAGCTCGAGGACGGCGCGACGTCGGCTGATTCAGACGCCCAAGAGCTGGAGATTCCCTCGCGTCCTTCGGTCGCGTCGCTCAAGGCTGTCAACGTGCGCGCGCCGATCGAGCTCGACACGAGCTCGGACGGCGACATCGAGATCGAACACACGCCCCTCGCGAGCGCAGTGCCTTCTGCGGTCGACGAGGCGACGGCGCGCGAGCTCGAGCGGTTGCCGGGTATTTCGTCGCTGGACGCGGACTTCGAGCTCGGCCCGATCGCTTCGGCCGCCACCCAGTCGCCAGCGATCCCGCTCGCTGTTTCGAAGCCGGTCATCGCCCCGACTCCCATCGCGCCCGCGGTCCCATCGCCGCCGGCCCCTCCCGTCGTTGCAGCACCCGTTGTTGCGCCGCCCGTTGTTGCGCCACCCGTGGTTGCGCCGCCCGTTGTTGCTCCGCCCGTTGTTGCGCCGCCCGTTGTCGCAGCGCCCGTTGTTGCGCCGCCTCCGACCGCAGCGCCGGTCGTGGCCCAGAGCAAGCCAGTCGTCGCGGCTCCGAGCGCTCCCGTCGTTCACGAAGCGACCTCGCTCCCCGACGCTGCGGTGATCGTCGCTGAAGGCGCCGTGGCCCCGCCGGCGCCGTCCACCTTTGTGGGAATGCTCCGTCGCTCGATGGCGCTTCGAGTCCGCTCGTGAGTCGCGACCTCGAAGGCAAGACCTTCATGGTCACTGGCGCGTCCTCGGGCGTTGGCCTGGTGACGGCTCGCGAGCTCGCTGCGCGCGGAGGCTACGTCGTGCTCGCCGTTCGCAGCGCGTCGAAGGCGACTTCCCTCGTCGAAGAGCTGCGCGCCAACGGGGGAGCCTGCGAGGTCCTCTCGATCGACGTATCGGACCTCTCTTCCGTTCGCGCCGCGGCGGATCAGTACCTCGCGTCGGGACGCGCGCTCGACGTGCTCGTCAACAACGCGGGAATGGCTGGTCAACGAGGGCTGAGCAAGGACGGCTTCGAGCTCACCTTCGCGACCAATCACCTCGGACACTTCTTGTTGACCGAGAAGCTGATGCCGTTGCTGAAGGCGAGCGCTCAGGGGCGGCTCGTCAACGTCTCGTCGGAGGCGCACTACCGACCGAAGACGCTCGATTGGGAGGCGCTGCGGCGGCCGACCGTCAGCGTCTCGGGCATGGACGAGTACGGCGTGAGCAAGCTCTGCAACGTGCTGCACGCGGCAGAGCTCGCGCGTCGCCTGACGGGGACGAAGGTGACGACCTACTCGCTGCACCCGGGCGTGGTGGCGACGGACGTTTGGCGAAAGGTTCCATCGCCGATCGCGTGGGTGATGAAGCGCTTCATGTTGACCCCCGAGCAGGGCGCGCGCACGCAGCTGCGATGCGCGGCAGACCCTGCGCTGTCGACGGAGACCGGCCTCTACTACGACTCGGAGCGCGTCAAAGAGCCGAGCCGACTGGCGAAGGACCCCGCGCTCGCGAAAGAGCTGTGGGACCGCAGCGCCGAGTGGGTCTCGGGATTTCTTCACTGAACCGCAGGTCCGTCGGGGCTTTCGTTGCGATACCGTCGCGAGCGATGAGTCACTCGAAGGTGTTCGCGCTGCTCGCGCTCGCATCCGTCTCTCTCTCTGCGTGCCCGTCACCGACGCCTCCCGCGGACGTCGCGACGCTAGACAGCGCAGGGATGGACGTCGTTTCGCTGGACGCTGACGGGAGCGCCGAGGACGCGAGCGTCTCGGACATCGTCGCGCCCGACGTCTCATCGTGCACGTTTGCTGGCGCGGCCGAGCCGATGATCCCAGACCCGGCGCGATACACGCCGCGCTGGGCGTTCGAGCCGTGGATCTCGAAGGACATCTCGGACACGGCCGACACGTACGCGTTCGTGCAGGGCTTTCGCGACCGTGACATCCCCGTGGGCGTGGTGGTGCTCGATAGCCCGTGGGAGACGCACTACAACACGTTTGTTCCCAGCGACGAGCAGTACCCGATGTTCTCGCGGCTGGTGTCGGACCTGCGCGCGATGAACATCCGCACGGTGCTCTGGGTCACACAGATGGTCAACACCCGCGGGTTCGACGCGGAGGCGGGCTCGAGGATCACTTACGCGAATATGAGCCCCAATTATCAAGAGGGCCGGCGCTGCGGCTTCTACATCAACAACGGCGCCCGCTACTCGTGGTGGAAGGGGGAGGGATCCGGCGTAGATTTCTTCAACGCTCGGGCCCGCGCCTGGTGGCACGCGCAGCAGAACGCCGTGCTCGACATGGGCGTCGCCGGGTGGAAGCTCGACTTCGGCGAGGAGTACATCACCACGCCCACCGTCGAGACGGCGATGGGCCCGCAGCCGCGTCAGCGATACAGCGAGGAGTACTACCGAGACTTTCTCGCGTACGGCGTGCAGCGGCGCGGCCGCGAAGAGTTCGTGACGATGGTGCGGCCGTACGACAGGTCCTACGGGTATCCCGGGCGGTTCTTCGCGCGGGCAGAGCACGCGCCGGTGGGCTGGGTCGGCGACAACCGTCGCGACTGGGTCGGCCTCGCCGACGCGATGGATCACATCTTTCGCTCGGCGCGCGCGGGCTACGTGATGCTCGGCTCGGACATCGGCGGCTACCTCGACCGCGACGATGAAAACCTCACCGGACCGGTGATCCCTTTCGACTCGGCGAACTTCGCGCGGTGGACGGCGGCCGCCGGGCTCATGCCGTTCTTTCAGCTGCACGGGCGCGCGAACCTCACGCCGTGGACCGTGCCCGATCGCACGACAGAGATCGTCGCGGTCTATCGGTACTGGTCCAAGCTGCACCACGAGCTGGTTCCGTTCTTCTTCTCGCTCGCGCAAGAGACCTACGCGGGGCGCGCGATGAACATCATTCGTCCGGTGGGAGACATGCCGTCGTGGGAAGGCGATTATCGCTTCCAAGTGGGCGACGCTTTTCTCGTGGCGCCCATCCTCGACGCGACGGGGCGGCGCAACGTCGCGCTGCCCGCAGGCGCGCGCTGGTACGACTGGTGGGATCCGACCGCGCCGGCCGCCAATGGAGGCACGACGCTCATGAACGTCGACGCCACCAACCTCCAACGTGTGCCGGTCTACCTGCGCGAGGGCGCGATCGTCCCGGCGACCGTCAGCGACGCGCTCACGGGGCTCGGAACGACGGCGTCCATGGGCGCGACCACGATCCTCGCGGTCCCTCCGGCCGCCGGGTCGACGAGCACGTTTTCGCTGCACAAAGACGGGATGAACGACCGCGCCACGCTCACCACGCGCAGCACTGGGACGACCCAGGTGAGCCTCGAGGTCGCGCAGCTCACGGGCACGATCATCTGGCACGTTCGCGGCGGGGTTCGACCGACGGGCGTGATGGCTGGCGCCTCTGCGCTCGCTTCGGTCGCTGATCGCGCAGCGTTCGACGCGGCCATGGAGGGGTGGTTCGTCGACGCCCAGCAGGTGCTCTGGATCAAGGCCCGCTCGATGGGCGCGCTCACGGTCACGATCGCGCGCTGATCGACGTGCTCGTGCGCGCTCGCAGCCTCCGCGGTGAAACATCGGGCGATGTCCGGTGTCCGAGCCCTTCATGGCTCGGATCTCTCTCCAGTGGGGCGTCTTTTCAGCGGCGCTGGGAATCGTTGTATCGCTCCTGACGCGCGATGCGTCCGCGCAGTGCGCGGTGACCGGCGTCACGTCGGTGCGTGGGCTTCGTGTGGGGTCCGTGGGGCCGCTCGATGTCGAGCAGTCGATGGTCACGACCTTCGAGGGAGCGCGGGCCACGGTCGAGGGGCGGTCGCCGCTTGCGTTTCTTGGCGTGGCCGCGCCGGGTGCGGTCGCGCTGTACCTGCGCGAAGGCGCGTTGTTGGGCGCGCTCGTGGGCGCCGCGAAGGGCGTGAGCGTCGAGGTCGAGCGCGGCGAACGCGACGCGGTGATCGCCACGCTGCGCGGCGAAAACGGGCTCGTTGTGCGATCGATCCGCGTTCCGTGCGCGTTGCTCGAGACGACCCGGGCGCGCGAGCCGCGGACTGCTGCCCCGCGACCGGCGTTCTCCGTCGATGCACGGTGGCGGACCGACGGGACGGCGCGCGAAGAATGGCGATGCGCGAGCGATCGTCCCGGAGTCCGCGCCTGCACGCCGATTCGAGGACGATGCAACCCCGTCGGGGATGGTTCGGTGTGTGGCTATCACCCTCGGGCGCGCTCGCTGGTGCTTCGCGCGAGGCCCGACCTGCGAAGCGCTTCGGTGACCGTCGAGGCGACGAGGGACATCTCCTTCGCGGACGACAGCGGACACGGCGAGTGGCTGCGAGTCTTTTCTCGAGACTCGAACGATCGCGAAGACCTCGTCGTGCACGGGTGGGTGCGCCGCGCGGACGTGCGGTGGTCGCAGGAGGTTCCTCCGGCGTACTACACGAGGGTCGGGATGATTGGCCGCATCGGAGAGGTGCTGCCGGTCGGCGCGCGCTCGGGGTTTGTCGCGCTCGCCGCGGGCAGCGCAGTGCTGAACGAATCGGGCGTCGAGTGGGCCAGGAGCGTCGCGCCGCTCTGCGCCGCGGCGACGCAGCGCGCGCCCGGCGAAAACGTGAGGCTCGCGCTCGCTCCCGTGGTGTCCCGCCACTCGGGCGCGTGGGTGGCGGCGACCTCGGCGCGTTGGGTCGATCGTTGTCCGTGACAGAGCGAGGCGCGGAGATTTGGTACCCTCTGCGCGTGCGTTCGTCGAAGGCGTTGTTGATCGCAGCGGCGATCGCCGTGGCTCCGTGGTCCCTGAGTCCGTCGCGCGCTCAGGCGTGCGCGCCCGCGCCGAGAGAGGGCGAGGTCGTGCGGATCGCTGAAGAATCCGCGGTGATCTACTGGGATTCTGCGCGGCGGATCGAGCACTTTGTTCGTCGCGCGAGGTTCGACACGACCGCGTCGGACTTCGGGTTTCTCGTTCCGACGCCGACGTTGCCGACGCTCGCCGAAGCGTCGCAAGAGCTCTTCTCGACGCTCGATGACGTGATCAAGCCCGAGGTCCGCTACGAGTCTCGCACGCGGCTGGTTCCAGGCATTTCGTGCATGATGTTCATGATGAGCGCGAGCCGGGGCAGGGGCGCTGCGTCCTCTGCTGCTCCCGTGGCGCAAGCGCTCGACCCGGTCCGTGTGCTCGCGGCGCAGACCGTCGCCGGCTACGACGCGGTCGTGCTCGAAGCGGACAACGCCGACGCGCTCGCGCAGTGGCTCACGACGCGCGGGTACGCCAACTCTCCGACGCTCCAGCGGTGGCTCGCTCCGTACGTGGCGCAGCGGTGGAAGATCACTGCATTTCGCGTGGCCAAGCCCGACGCGAACCGACCGGGGGCTCCTGCGACCTCACCGGTGCGCATGACGTTCGCCGCCGAACGCCCGTTCTATCCGTATCGCGAGCCCGAGGATCAGCGCGCCGGCACAGGCAGCGGGCGCACCCTTCGCGTGCACGTGCTCTCGACCGAGCGAATGCACGGGACCATCGGCGATCGCGGAGTCTGGCCAGGGCGAGTCCTGTACTCCAACACGCCGACCACCCTCGCAGCGCGCCTCGGGACGACGCTGGGCGCCGCGATCCCCGCGGGAACGTGGCTCACGACCTTCGACGATCGCTCGTCGCCGAGGCTGGGGACGGACGAAGTGTACTTCGCGTCGTCGAGCGATCGATCGCCAGTGATTCCTCCGGCGATCGTGCGCACGAACACCAACGAGATCCCGATTCCGCTCGATTGGGTGGCGCTGATCGGCTTCGTCCTGTGGGTCGTGTGGCGACGAGTCCGCAAGGCGAGGACTCGATCGGGTACAACCGCTTCATGACCGATCGATCCTCACGCTCCATGCAGACCATCACTGTCGACGAGGTGCTCGAAGCGCTGTCCGAGGCTCCTGCAGCGGCGGTCGTCGCGTTCGACTGCGACGGGACGCTGTGGTCCGGCGACGTGGGCGAAGACTGGTTCGTCGCCCTCATCGAGCGCGAGGGGCTCGCGAAGAGCGCCTCGGAGGCGATGCGCGCCGAGGCGGTCGCGCACGGTGTGCCTGTCGATTCGAAGAGCGATCGCGCGGTCGCAGAGGCGCTGTTGGCCGCGGCCAACGCGCATCGATACGACGAGCGGCGCTTGTACGAGCTGATGGCATGGGCGGGCGCCGGGCGCACCGAGGCTGAAGTCGCGCGCATCATCGACGCCATGCTCGATCGCGTGGGATTGAGAGAGCGGCTCTACGAAGAGACGCTCGCGATCATCCGCGCTGCGCTCGCCGATGGACGAAAGGCCGTCGCCGTGAGCGCCTCTCCGCGCGCGGTGGTCGAGGCGAGCCTCGCGTACGTGGGCGTCGCCGCGACGGCGGTGTGCGCAGCGACGCAGGCGATCGACGGCGAAACGCTGCTGCCCTCGCTCTCGGCGCCGATGCCGTACGCCCACGGAAAGGTGGTCGGTCTTCGCGCGCTCATCGGCGACGCGCCCGTCGCGGTGGCGCTGGGAGACAGCGCGTTCGACCTCGAGATGTTGTCGCTCGCGACGCAGCCGCTCGCGGTGCGCCCCAAGCCCGCGCTTCGCGAGCAGGGAGGGGCGCTCTCTTCGCTGCGCGAGCTCGAGCGACGCGAGCGCCCTTCACGGTAGCGTTGCGATCGAATCGATGGTCTTTCGTGTCGCCGCAGATGTCGCCGTCGAGGAGCCAGACAGGCCCGACGGCCCGCTCGCGATCGTCGACTCGAGCGGCGCTCGCGGGGCCGATGGGCTGGCTGGATCCCGCGGAATGGACGGCAGTTTTGGAGGTGGTGACGGCTCGCGAGGGGGTGACGCCGGACCCGCGTACGTCGGCGCCGACGCTGGCGCGATCCGCGTCGAGCTGGTGAGCGTCGGAGGCTTTGCGGCGAGCTTGACCGGCGAGTATTCGCGCGGCGGCGAGCGCGTCTCGGTCGATCAGCGAATCCGCTTCGATCGTTCAGGGCAGCTCGAGTTCAGGGCCAACGGAGGCGCCGGGGGCAACGGCGGACGAGGCGGCGACGGTGGTGCGGGCGGCACGGGAAGAGCCGGGAGCGACGCCACGCGCTACAGCTCTGGCTCCGATGGAGGGCGCGGCGGCGACGGAGGAAACGGCGGCAGCGGCTCGCACGGAGCGCGCGGCGGCGCTGGCGGAGCGATCGTGTTGCGCACGAGCGAGCGAGACACGCACCTGCTCGTGCTCGTCCATCGAGAGTGCTTCGGGGGCGTCGGGGGGCGAGCGGGGTTCAACGGCGCTGGCGGTCCAGGCGGCTCGGGAGGTAGCGGCGGTAGCTCGTACTCGTGGACCGAGACCGAGCACTACACGGACTCGCAAGGGCAGAGTCAGACGAGGACCACGCATCACTCGAACTCCGGTGGCAGTCGCGGTCCGTCGGGCAGCGCGGGATATTCCGGGAGCGCGGTGTTGCGCCCCGGCGCCACGGGCTCTGTCGGCAGCTTCGCGATCGAGGTCGTCGACGCGCTCGGAGCGACCCAGCGCTACCCCGATCGATACGACGTCGCCGTGCTGGGATTTCAGCACGACAACGAGAATCGCGACGGCGTGTACGAGCCCGAAGAGAAGGTGATCGTCTCGCGCATCGCCGTGAAGAACGTAGGCGCGATGCCGACGCCCGCGTTTCACGACATCGTGATCGGCGTGGTCGAAGCGGGGTGGGTCGACGCGGACGAGTCGAAGCTGTTGACGTTGCCGACGGCGCTCGAGCCTGGGCAGACACACGTATTCGAGCGCGAGACGCTCGAGTTCTCTCTGCACGGGCACGAGCCGAAGGCGCCGGGCGAGCCGTTGGGCGAGCGCGAGACCATCCGCTTGTTCGCGGCGATCCCCGCGGCCAATCGACGGTTCGGCGCGTTCGAGTCGACGCTCGATCCGAAGACGGGGGCGATCACGGTGCGCTTTCCTGTCGAGGTCTCGGCGATCGAGTCGCTGTACTCGTTGGCGCAGGGGCAGGCGACGCGCGTTCGCTTTCGCCTCTCCAACGTGGCGCTCTCGGCGTTGGGTCGGGGCTCGCCCGGCGGCAGGGAGTTCGGCGTTCGCTTTCGCCTCGCGGGGGGCGAGCTGTACGACGGCGAGGTTCGGGTGTTCGACGCGCAAGGAGCGCGGGCGCGGCTCGACGTCGGCTGGAGCGACGTGATCACGGTCATCGATCCGCAAGCGCATAGGGACTTCGAGCTTGTGATCGCAGTGGCTCCCGACGCGAGGCCCTACACGAGCGCGCGCTTCGAGCTGGCGGCGGAGCTCGCGTGGCTCGACGATCCGAAGACCGCGCGGCCGGTGCACCTACGGGACCTCACGGTGCGCGTCGGGCAGCCGTTTTCGCGGACCCCTGCGGACGTGTTGTTGCTGGTCAACAACCGCACCGATCGTCACGAGCTCGCGGCCTGGCAGCAGGTGTTCGGAGAGCTTGGTCTATCGCACACGTTGTGGGACGCCTCGCTCGAGGGCTCGGTGGACGTCCTGGCGAAGGACGCGCCGTTCTCGTTGGCGGTCGTGCTCGACTACGAGATGGACACCGCGTCGGGGGCGACCTCGGCGAGCGAGCTGGTGGCGAGCG
>LNFM01006243.1_pt1 | contig 25471 bp, 24 predicted proteins | sample 596031 | NCBI WGS metagenome assembly LNFM01 (sample SAMN04254537, study PRJNA301005) | activated carbon metagenome | isolation source: dual media filters at the Ann Arbor, Michigan drinking water treatment plant | place: USA: Ann Arbor | reverse complement strand
ACCTGGCGGTCGAAGAAGGCGCCGATGGTCTCGCCGATCAGCTTCCGGTCCGAGACGCCGTGGTCATAAGAGATTCGAGGGGCGGCCTGAGCATTGGTCATGAAGGCGAGCTTAGCGTCCTGTGGCAGATTTGAAATCATGAAACTCCATTTCACCACCGTCGACGTCTTCACTGACCGCCAGTTCGGCGGCAATCCGCTGGCCGTCGTGACCAACGCCCAGGGGCTTTCGACAGAGCGCATGCAGGCTATCGCCGCCGAGTTCAACCTGGCCGAAACGACGTTCGTGCTGCCGCCGAAGGACCCCGCCCATACCGCCGAAGTCCGCATCTTCACGCCCAAGGCCGAGATGCCATTTGCCGGCCATCCCAATGTCGGCACGGCCTTCGTGCTGGCCCGCGCCGGGGAGAGCTACGGCCGCAAGATTTCCGGCGACCGGCTGGTCTTCGAGGAGAAGGCGGGCCTCGTGAACATGGACCTGACTCGCGAAGGCGGCATCGTCGTGGCGACGCGTCTCGCCGCCCCGGTCCCCCTCAGCCTCGGCGAGGAGATCGCGCCGGAGATCGTCCTGAAAGCCTGCTCGCTCAAAGCCGACGAACTCAAGCTCGACAGCCATCCGCCGCGCGTCGCCTCGTGCGGCGTCCCGCTGCTGTTCGTCGAACTGAAGTCACGGACGGCGCTGCGGTCTGCCGCGCCCCGTCCGGAGATTTTCGCCCGCGAACTGCCGCGGGACCGCGTGGTCGGCATCCATCTCTACGTGCAGGCAAAAGAGGGCGACATCGACATCCAGAGCCGGATGTTCGCGCCGGAGCACGGCATTCCGGAAGATCCCGCTACCGGTGGCGCCAACGTGGCGCTGATCGGTCTGCTGGCGCACCTGCGACCCGAAGCCGACCTCGTGCTGACCGAGACAATCGGCCAAGGCTTCGACATGGGCCGCCCGAGCATCCTGCTGGCCTCGGCCGAGAAGAAGGCGGGCAAGGTCGTCGCCACCTACATCGGCGGCCGTTGCGTGCCGATGATGAGCGGCGTCATCGATCTCGGCTGACGGCCAGCGGCAAGGCGGTGCCTTGCTTCACGGGCCGCAGGGCGAACGAACTTCTGATCTGGGCGATGCCGGCGATCTTGGTGAAGTCCATGACGAAACGCTCATAGGCTTCGAGGTCGGGCACGACGATGCGCAGCAGGTAGTCGCTGTCGCCGGTCATCAGGTAGCACTCCATCACTTCGGGCCGCTCGGCCGCGGCGCGCTCGAAGTCCTTCAGCGCCTTCTCGACCTGGGTGGAGAGCGACACGCTCATGAAGACATTGACCGAGAGGCCGACCGACTTGGCATCGATCTGGGCCGCATAGCCCTTGATGACCCCCGCCTCCTCCAGCGCCTTGACCCGCCGCCAGCAGGGCGACGAAGAGAGGCCGACCTGTTCGGCGAGGTCGGCATTGCTCAGGCGGCCGTCATGCTGCAGCCGTTCGAGAATGCGCCGGTCGATGGCATCCAGGGCAATCATTGCTTGGGATTCCCGCAATGAGGAAGAATCTACCCTATACAGCCGATTTTGAGACCCAAACGCAAGGACCTTCCAACCGGTCAGGAGTATGCCGATGGCCATGACCACTATCGCCCCCGTCCAGCGTCTGAGGTTGCTCCGCGAGCTGGAGCGCAAGGTCCTTTGGCTCTCCGCCTGGACCATCCATCACGCCAATCATCTGCGTCCCAACCGCGACGGGCTAAAAGTTGGCGGCCACCAGGCCTCGTGCGCGTCGCTGGCGACGGTGATGACGGCGCTCTATTTCTCGGTGCTGCGGCCCGAGGACCGCGTCGCGGTGAAGCCGCACGCCTCGCCGGTGTTCCACGCCATCCAGTATCTGTTCGGCCACCAGACACAGGACAAGCTCGAACGCTTCCGCAGCTATGGCGGCGCGCAGTCCTATCCTTCACGCACCAAGGATGTCGACGACGTCGATTTCTCGACCGGCTCGGTCGGCCTCGGCGTCGCCATGACGCTCTTCTCCTCGCTGGTGCAGGACTATGTGCGCCTGAAAAACCTCGGTGACGGCACACGACCGACCGGCCGCATGGTGGCGCTGGTCGGCGACGCCGAACTGGACGAGGGCAACATCTTCGAGGCGCTGCTCGAAGGCTGGAAGCACGACGTCCGGAATCTCTGGTGGGTGATCGACTACAACCGCCAGAGCCTCGACGGCGTCGTGAACGACCGCCTGTTCGGCCGCGTCGCAGAGATGTTCGAGCTGGTCGGCTGGCGCGTGATCACCCTCAAGTATGGCCGCCTGCTGGAAACCGCCTTCGCCCAGCCCGACGGCGAGCAGCTCAGGCAATGGATCGACGCCTGCCCCAACTCGCTCTATTCGGCGCTGGTGTTCAAGGGCGGCGCCGGCTGGCGCGAGGCGCTGACGCGCGACCTCAACCAGTATCCGGGCGTGCGGCAGATCCTCGAGCGGCACGACGATGCCGCGCTCCATCGCTTGATGACCAACCTGGCCGGCAACGACATGCAGGCCGTGCTCGACGCTTTCGAAGGCGTCAACGACGACAGGCCGACCTGCTTCATTGCCTACACCATCAAGGGCCAGGGCCTGCCCTTCGCCGGCCACAAGGACAACCATTCCGGCCTGATGACGCTCGACCAGATGGCGGGCTTCAAGAAGGGCATGGGCATCGACGACGGGGCCGAATGGGACAAGTTTGCCGGCCTCACGGCAACGCCGGTCGAATTGCAGGGCTTCCTCGATGCCGCACCCTTCAATGCCGAGGGGCGCCGCCGCACCGAGGCGCCGGTCGTCGCCATTCCGGCGGCGCTGCCCAAACCCAACGACAGGAAATCGAGCACGCAGGAAGGGTTCGGCAAGATCCTGAACGGGATCGCGGCCGAGGACAGCGAACTCAGCCGCCGCATCGTCACGACCTCGCCCGACGTCACGGTCTCGACCAACCTCGGCGCCTGGGTCAACCGCCGCGGCTTGTTCGGTCACACCGAAGCCGAGGACGTGTTCCGCGAGCTGAAAGTCGTGTCGGCGCAGTTGTGGCGCCAGACGCCGAAGGGCCAGCACATCGAACTGGGCATCGCCGAGAACAACCTGTTCATCCAGCTCGCGGCGCTGGGTCTCAGCCACGAGATCTTTGGCGCGCGCTTGCTGCCGATCGGCACGCTCTACGATCCCTTCATCGCCCGCGGCCTCGATGCGCTGAACTATGCCTGCTATCAGGATGCGCGCTTCATGGTCGTGGCGACGCCGTCGGGCGTGACGCTTGCCCCAGAAGGTGGCGCGCACCAGAGCATCCACACGCCGCTGATCGGCATGGGACAGCCGGGGCTGGTTTCCTACGAGCCGGCCTTTGTCGACGAGCTGGCGGTGCTGATGCGGCATGGGCTCGAATATATGCAGCAGCCCAAGGGGGGCTCGGTCTATCTGCGGCTCTCGACTAGAAGCCTGCCGCAGCCCGAACGGGTTCTGACACTCGAACAGCAGAACGACATTGTGTCCGGCGGCTACTGGTACGCCCCGCCGGAGAATGGCGCCGACGTCGCCATCGTCGCCATGGGCGCGGTGACACCGGAGGCGATCGAGGCGCACCGGAGCGTGGTGCGGGATTTTGCCGGCGCCGGGCTCCTGGTGCTGACCTCGCCCGATCGGCTGCATACCGACTGGCTGGCGCAGCAGAGAAGCCGCGGTCGCACCGTCGGCCGGGTCGATCGCACGCCGAGTCCGGTCGAAACGCTGCTCGCGCCGCTGTCGCGCGACGCCCGCCTCGTCACCGTGATGGACGGCCATCCGCTGGCGCTGTCGTGGCTGGGGTCCGTGCGCGGCCAGCGGGTCGTGCCGCTGGGCATCGAGAATTTCGGCCAGTCGGGTGATATCCCGGATCTCTACCGGGCCTACAAGCTCGATGCGGCGGCGATCATCGACGCGGTGGCGCGCGCCCTCTAAAGTGGCGGCGTGAAAGTCGATGGCAAACCCTACCGCACCATCTGGCTCGCCTCGGACGGCAAGACCGTCCAGGTGATCGACCAGACCCTGCTGCCCCACGCCTTCGTGGTGCGCGACCTCCGGAACGTGGCGAACGCCACGAACGCCATCCGCAACATGGTCGTTCGCGGCGCCCCGTTGATCGGCGCCGCGGCGGCCTACGGCATGGCGCTGGCCATGGACGAGGACCCATCGGACGCAGCCCTCGCCCGCGCCTACACGCTGCTGCTGGAGTCGCGGCCGACCGCCGTCAATTTGCGCTGGGCCCTCGACGACCTCCGCGCCCTGATCCAGCCGCTGCCACCAGCGAAGCGCCGCGAGGCGGCCTATAAGCGCGCGGCCGAGATCTGCGACGAGGATGTCGAAATCTGCCGCCGCATCGGCGCGAACGGCCTCGACCTCATCCGCAAGATCAAGCCCAGGGGCAACAGGATCAACGCGCTGACCCACTGCAACGCCGGCTGGCTCGCCACCGTCGACTGGGGAACCGCCCTTTCCCCGATTTATCAGGCGCACAATGCCGGCATTCCCATCCACGTCTGGGTGGACGAAACGCGCCCCCGCAATCAAGGCGCCAGCCTGACGGCCTGGGAGCTGGGCAAGCACGGCGTGCCGCACACCGTGATCGCCGACAATGCCGGCGGCCACCTGATGCAGCACGGGCAGGTCGATTTCTGCATCGTCGGATCCGACCGCACGACCCGAAGCGGCGACGTCTGCAACAAGATCGGCACGTATTTGAAGGCGCTCGCCGCCCACGACAACGGCGTGCCCTTCTATGTCGGCCTCCCCTATCCCACGATCGACTGGACGATCGGCGACGGCGTGGCCGAGATCCCGATCGAGGAGCGCAGCGCCCGCGAGGTCTCGCACATGACCGGCCGCACCGGCACGGGCGAGATCGCAACGGTAGAAATCCTCCCCGAGGGTAGTGCTGCTGCCAACCCGGCCTTCGACGTCACCCCGGCGCGCCTCGTCACCGGCCTGATCACCGAGCGCGGCGTCGCGGCCGCCAGCGAAGCGGGGTTGCTCGCGCTCTATCCCGAGCAATCGCGGGCGGCGTGATCCTCTCGCCGGCAGCAAGGGCGACCGCCGGGCTCGGCATCACGCAGATCATCGGCTGGGGCACCACCTTCCTCATGCCCTCGGTGCTCGGCCGCCCCATCGAGCGCGACCTCGGGCTGCCGAGCGAGATCGTTTACGGCGGCATCACCGTGATGTTTGGCGTCGGCGCCCTGTTCGCGCCCTGGGTCGGCAAGTCGATGGACCGTACCGGCGCGCGCAGCCTGATGGCCGCGGGCTCGTTGCTCTATGCCCTCTCGCTCGCCGCGCTGTCGGCAAGCCAGGGCCTTGTAAGCTACCTGCTGTGCTGGGCGGCGCTGGGCGTGGCCACCACCCTTGCCCTCAACACGCCCGCCAGCATCGCGCTCGCCCAGGTCGCCGGCGCCCGCGCGCGCCAGGCCATCGCCGTGCTGGCCATCGTCGGCGGCTTCGCCTCCACCGTCTTCTGGCCGTTGTCCGGCGTGCTCGAACCCTGGGTCGGCTGGCGCGGCACACTGCTGATCTTTGCCGGTCTCCATCTCTTCGTCTGCCTGCCGGTCCACCTGTCGATGCTGCCGGGCCGCCCGCCCGCGATCCCGGCCGCCACAGTGCCGCCGCCCGTCGCCGGCCTGTCGGCGGCGGAAAGCACCCGCACCTTCGGGCTGCTGCGGCGCCTTCATCTTCACCGGCTTCATCGTCCACGCCATCGACGTGCTGCGCGGCCTCGGCCACGACCCCGCGACCGCGCTGCTGCTGGCCTCTCTGATCGGCCCCGCCCAGGTGGCGGTGCGGCTGGTCGAGCTCACCTTCGGCCACCGCTACTCGATCATGAGTTCGGCGCTGTTTGCCGCCGCTGTCCTGCCGCTCGGCCTCGGACTCGCCTGGCTGGCCGGCGGCAACCTTGTGGTGGCACTCCTCTGCCTGATGGCCTACGGCGTCGCCAACGGGCTGAAGGCAGTGCTGCGCGCCACGCTGCCGCTCGCCCTCTTTGGGCGCGCCCAGTTCGGCACGATCATGGGCCGCCTCGCCCTGCCGCAGGGCATTGTCGCCGCCGCCGCCCCGCCGGGGCTGGCCGCCGTCATGGCCAACTTCGGCGCCGAGGGTGTGCTCGCGCTCTGCTGCGTCATCGCCAGCATCGCCTTCACCGCCACGATCGCCCTCGTCCGGACGAGCCCCCAAATTCGCTGAGTCGAGCCGCTGAAGTTGGCCGCCGCACGCGCGTGTCACACCCAAGGATGTCACACCAAGTTGAGACAAATGTTGTGACACAGGCTGAGCGCCCTCCTGTGCCCTCGTCGGGAATCTGACCCTGCGGCCCCACCCCCTGACAAGCTTGGGGGGCGGCCACAGAAGACCGTCGAATCAGTCCTCGGACGCGTTTTTCGCGCCTCGGTCCACCCCACACCCGGACAGTCAATGCGGCGGGGCAGCCTTGTGCTTGCTACTCACGGCTCAGTACCCGGTATGGGCAAGGCCGCGGGACGGCCCCTCATCCTCCAGGGATCGTAACCGGCGGGCGCGCCGGCCGGGGCATGGCCAAAGGTTCATGGTGGCGGGATGCCACCGGCCACGAAAAAGGCCGCTCCGGTCAGGAGACCCGGGCGGCCCGCAAATTACACACGTCATGGCAGCGTATCAAAAATATAGGACGATTCCGGCTGAACCTGCAACTTAATCGTCGCAATTGTGTAGGTAGCTAATGAATTGACCGGATTATGTAGCGAGTGAATTGACCGGGTTTGATGGGCCTCCACTTGGGGAGGTCTGGATGGGCCGGGCAAGGACACTTCAGGACATCCGGATCATGCGGTTCGAGGACTTGCTGAGGCGCCAGGAGCGCGGGGAACTGAGTCAGCTGGAGGCAGCCTCGCTGCTGGGGGTGAGCGAGAGGACCTTCCGGCGGTGGCGGGACCGGCACGAGGAGGAAGGCAGTAGCGGTTTGCGCGACCGCCGGATCGGCAAGCCGTCCGGCCGGCGGGCCGAGGCGGCCGAGATCGAGCGGATGCTGAAGCTGTACCGGGCCGACTATGCCGACTTCACGGTCAAGCACTTCCACGAGCACTTGGCCAAGCGCACCGACTACAAGCTGAGCTACACGACGACCAAGATCTACCTGCAGCGCTCGGGCCTGGTGCGGCCGGCGGCGCGGCGTGGCGCCCATCGCCGCAAGCGGCCGCGGCGACCGCTGCCGGGGATGCTGCTGCACCAGGACGGCTCGCCGCACGCCTGGCTGCCGGGCGACGAGCGGCCCTACGACCTGATCGCCACCATGGATGACGCCACCAGCGAGCTCTACTCGCTGTTCCTGGTCGAGCAGGAAGGCACCGCCTCCTCGTTCCGCGGCCTGGCCGAGACGATCGAGAAGAAGGGCCTGTTCTGCACGCTTTATAGCGACCGCGGCAGCCACTACTTCCATACCCGGAAGGCTGGCGGCAAAGTCTCCAAGGAGGACCTGACCCAGGTCGGCCGGGCCTTGCATGAACTCGGCATCGACCACATCCCGGCCTATTCGCCGCAGGCCCGTGGCCGCAGCGAGCGGTTGTTCAGAACCTTGCAGGATCGCCTGCCCAAGGAGCTGCGGCTGGCCGGCATGCGGACTGTGGAAGCCGCCAACCGATGGCTGCGCGAGGTCTACCTGGCTCAGCACAATGCCCGCTTCGCGGTCGCCGCCGAGCAGCCGGGCACCGCCTTCGTCGCCGATCCTGGCGAGCTGTGGCGCGACGTCCTGTGCGTCCACGAGAACCGCGTCGTCGGCAACGACAACACCGTCATATGGCGGCGCCTACGCCTGCAGCTGCCGCCCAGCCCGCTGCCGGACACCACTTCGTCAGGGCAACCGTGCGGGTCCGCGAATACTGGGACGGCAGCCTATCGGTCAGCCTCGGGCCTCATCGTCTCGCCGAGTTCGAAGCCGACGGCACGCCCATCGACACTCACCAAAAAACCGGCCGCGTCACACCGCTCGACGCGACCGACTGGCCGGGGCTAGCCCCGGCCAGAAAAGCCAACCGAGCGGACACATCGCTCACTACCTAATCCGGACAATTTAACTTGCTACCAACACTATCCTGTTTCAATCCTGCCATGCGCATTTCACTGGAGTGCAGGCACTGCTGTCACAGGGCCGGCGTTCGTTTGTCGACGCTCCGATTGGTCCTGCTCTTTTGGACGGCAAGACTGCATCAGGGCGCGGCGAAAACCTGCGACAGGGCTTCCTGCAGCTTGGCCTGCGACACTGGCTTGGCGATCAGTGCCGCGTGCGGCAGGGCCCGCATCTCGGCGGCCAGGCCCGGGTCGTCGGCATAGGCGGTGCAGAACACGATCGGCATGTCGGCGCTTTCGCGGATTCTTCGCGCCGCTTCCAAACCGCTGCCGCCGCCGGCCAGCCGGTAATCCATCAGCACGGCGTCGCAGTCCGCCGCATGCGTCACCGCGGCGTTCTCGGTGGCGACGGTCGCGTACACCTCGTAGCCGAGAGCGCGGATCATGTCGGCGAGGGACCAGGCGATGAGGGGTTCGTCTTCGACGATCAGAATCTTGCGGTTGTGCAAGGTATTGAGCCTTATGTCAGCTTGGACACAATTTATACCCCTTCAATGTTCACTTCCACTGAAAGGTTCCTCTTCAATCGATCACGATCTCGGCAGGCGCATCCAGCCGCCAGACTAGCCCGTCGGGCAGATAGTCCATCTCCACGCGGCCGCCCAGCGTGACCGCCGTCATGTCAATGACGACCCGGCTGCCGAAGCCACGCCGTGCTGGCTCGGCGGCCGGGGGCCCGCCGCTCTCCCGCCATGTCATTCGGAAGCGTTGCGCGCCGTCGGTGTCAGGCTCGAGCCGCCACGCCACGAGGACAGCGCCCTGCGGCCCCGACAGGCAACCGTACTTGGCGGCGTTGGTGGCGAGTTCGTGCAGCGCCATGCCCAGCATGTTGGCGGCCTCGGGCCGCAGCCCCACCTCGGGGCCGGCGATTTCCAGCCGCTTGCCCGGTTCGGCGAAAGGCGCGAGCTGCCGCTTCACCAACTCGCCCAGCTCGACTCCGCCGCGGGCGCCCGAGACGACGAGATCCTGGAGCAGCGCCAGCGCCTGCAGGCGTGCCCCGAAGCGATCCATGAATTGGTCGGCGCCGGCCGAGCGCAACGTCTCGCCGGCGATCGCCTGGACGACAGCCAGCAGGTTCTTGGAGCGATGCGCGAGTTCGCGCACCAGCATGGTGTTGCGGTCCTGCTGCCCACGGAGCGTGGTGATTTCGACCGAAACGCCCAGCACGCCCGCCACCTCGCCGTCGCCGTCGCGTATCGCCTCGAGATGCTGGCGGTAATGCCGTGCCGCCTCGCCCTTGCCCGTGGTCAGTTCGCCCTGCTGCGGCTCGCCCGTCGCGAAGACCTTTTCGCGCAGCGCGATGGCGCCGGCGCGCTCGTCGGGATCCTCGAGCAGTTCCTCCTCCCGCTTGCCGACGAAATTGGCCGCGCGGTTGCCGGCGCTTTCGCTGATCCAGGCGATGCGGCGATCGCGGCCCTGGACGAACACGACGATGTCTGCGCCGCGGAGCGCGGCGTTGAAGCGCGCCAGCGTCTCGCGCAATTCGCGTGTGCGTTCGTTCAGCCGCTGGGAGGCCAGCCGGAACGCCGCGGCGATCTCGTTGGCCTCGCGCACCGGCGACCTGAGCGGCGGCGTCACGTCCCCGTTCGCGATCACGGCGGTGGCGAAACCGGCGATCTTCTTGATCGGGCCCGCGATCGCCCGGGCGACGACAACGGCGAAGACGAGCGCCAGAAGGCCGAGAAAGACGCCGGCCCCGGCGACCGACCACAGATTTGCGACGGATTGCGCGCGTACCATCGACATGGGCACGCCGGCGGCAACCGTCCAGCCCAACACGGGCGACACCCTGATGGCGCGCAGCGTCTCGACGCCTTCCAGGCTCACGCTGCGAACCGCAGGCCCATCCGCGTTCACCCGCAACGATGCCGAGAGCGGCGTGCCGACGAACTCGTCATGCTTGTGAAGGCGGGCAATGACGGTTCCCTTGCGGTCCGCCAGAATGGTGTTCCACTCCGGCGGCAGATTCTGGTCCTGCATGAGGCCGAGCATGCGCTCCGGATTGATGGAGAAATGCAGAAACCCGCGCAAGGCACCATCGACCTGCACCGGTACATTGACGGTGACGACGAAATTCCGGCGCACGGCGCCGATCAGCATGTCGGAGACATGGGGCTTCAGCGTCGCCCGCACCACCGCATCGATCTCCGGCAGAGCCTCGCGTGGCAGCACCGTGTCGAACGACACGCGGGTATTGAGAAGCTGCTGGCCGTCGAGATCGCGGTAGAGCACATGCAGGCCGAGCGGCTGCAGAATCTGCGTGGCCCAGACATGGAATTGCCCCAGCCGGCCGGCGGCGAGGTCGGGCGACGCCGCCATCACCGTCGCCATTGCCTGCATCAGGGCCAGGTCGCGATCGATGTCGCCGACCAGATCAGCGGCGACCTGCTCGACCCGCCGCTCGACGTCCCTCTGCTGGAGGCTGGCTTGCCGCTCGAGCAGCAGGCCGTTCGCCAAGATCGACGGCACGATCAGCGTTGCCCCGAACAGGAAAAGGAACGCCACCACCGGCCAGCCGCCCGGCGCGCGACCGTGCTCCGTGCCGGCAGACGCCACAGACTCCTCCGCCTCGTCACCTCCTACTTCGCGGGGGGGCGGCGTCAAAGGACTCTCCTGGCTGGGCGGAAGCTTGATCGACCGAAACACGACAGAACTCTCCGGCCCGCGCGACCGGGCGTTGCTTCAAGCCGACAATTGAGCAGAACTCCCCCCATTTTCAACCCTGAAGAGAGAACGGCAACCTACGACTTCTTCTTGATGACGCTGATGCGGCCGTCCGCCTCCATATAAGCGGCGGCGACGCCCTTGCAGTCCTCCATCCCCTTTTCCCGCAGCTGCGCCATCAGCTCATCGACGGTCACGAGTTCGGCCCGCATGTTCCGGTGCAGCATCCGACCGTTCGCGATCAGCTTGACCTTCGGTTCGCGGATCAGCCGCTCGAAGAAGGGAAACCGTTGACCCAACCATTCCACGGCGTAAGTCCAGAACAGCAGCGTGACGACAACCACCGCGCCTTCGGTGACCGATCGGTAGTCGGCGGCAAAGGCCGGCCCCGCCACCTCCGCCAGAAGGACGATCACCAGCACGTCGGATGGACCGATGCCGCCGATCTGGCGCTTCAGCATCAACCGCAGCAGCACGAACACGAGGAGATACATGATGGTGCCGCGCACCACCATTTCGAGCAGGGAACCGCTGGGAACGAAAATACCGTGCCAGTCGATTAACCAGAATTTGTCGCCCATGATGGGAGGCAACGGTCTCGCGGGCAAAGAGGTTGCCGATTTGGGCCATCCGCGACGCAACATCGCGACGCGTGCCACGTTCACCCATCTGCATCATGGATATCGACTCCGACACCCCTCACGAAGGCCTGCGCGGCGGCTTTCCGCCGTGGCGGCAACGCCAGCGGGCGCCGGGCCGGCCGATGCTGGCCGAGAACATGCGCTGCGACGTTCTCGTCGTCGGCGGCGGCATCACCGGCTCCTTCATGGCCGAGCACCTGAGCGCGCTCGGCCACAAGGTCTGCGTGCTCGACCGCGAGCAGCCCGGCCTCGGCAGCACGGCGGCCAGCACCGCCATGCTGCTGTGGGAACTCGACGCCTCGCTTGCCAAGCTCACGGAGCTCTACAGCTTCGAGCGGGCGGCGGAGCTGTATCGGCACAGCCTGCGGTCCGTGAGCGGACTCAAGAAGCTCGTGGAGCAGGCCGAGCTGCCCTGCGGGTTTCGTCCGCGAAGTTCGCTCTACCTCGCCGAGGCGGGCGCGGATCCGCGCGAACTGCTGGCCGAGCACGTGTTGCGCGAGCGTGCCGGCCTACCGGGAAACCATCTCGATCATCGCCGTCTTCTGTCCGGGTTCGCGGTGACGCGGGAGGCAGCCTTGCTGTCGCCCGGATCGGCCGAGGTCGACCCGGTGCTGCTGTCGCAGGCGCTGCTCGCCCGAGCCGTCGGGCAGGGGGCATCTCTCTTCGCCGGCGAGGCGGTGAGCTACGAGACCAACGCCGGTGGCGTGCTCGTCGGTCTTGCCAACGGCTGTGCCATCGAGGCCGGCAAGGTCGTGCTGGCGACGGGCTATGTCATGCCGGAGTGGCTGAACGCGCCGCTGCATGCCCTCTCCTCGACCTGGGCCATCGCCACGCCGGCGCAAGGCCCCGGCACCCTGTGGCGCGATCGCGTGCTGATCTGGGAGGCGGGCGAGGACTACGCCTATGCCCGCACGACCACCGACGATCGCATCGTGATCGGCGGCGAGGACGATTCCGACCTCACCGACCAGTCGGCGCGCGACGACGCGATGACGGCAAAGACCCGGGCGCTGCTCGGCAAGCTTGCGGGCCTGTGGCCCAAGGCACTGTCTCGTGCCGATTTCCAATGGTCGGGCGCGTTCGGCGAAACCGCGGATGGCTTGCCCCTGATCGGGCCGGTGCCGGGCCGCTCGCACATGTTCGCGGCTTACGGCTACGGCGGCAACGGGATCACTTTCAGCTACATGGCCTCGCGCATGATCGGCCGCCTGATCGCAGGTGCCCACGAAGACTGGTTCGAGTATCTCGCGGTCGACCGGCCCGTTCCGTTGGGTGCTTGAGCAATCATCCGCGACGGCGCGCGAGCGCGCGGCGGATTTCCCGCGTCGCCGCTTCACTAAGGTAGAACGCGCGCTCGCTGCGGTAGCCTTGGTAACGCGCGATGTCGATGGCGCCGACGCTGAGCGCCAGACGGTCGGCGTCGGCCTTGTTTTCGAAGGCGCAATGGATGGCCGGCCCGCATTCGTCGTCGAGCGTGCGAACGGAGTAATGGCCCGTCGGCGAGAAGGTCACGATCAGATCGTGAAGATCGCGCGCCGTCTCGACGATGGGGTGGCCGCACTCGTCGGCCTGGCCGAGTACCAGATAGGGACTGACTGTTTCGAGGGTCGGGCGATGTGTCATGGCAGGGCAACGTTGTGCACTGCAACCAAGTTCCTGCGGCAACAAAGCCGTGCACCGCGCGTTGTCCCCCGACATGCAAATCCCGGAAATTGGCCCAGAAACCGCACTTTTCCTGGATTTCGACGGCACACTTGTCGAAATCGCGGAAACGCCCACCCGGGTCGTGGTCCCGCCCGGCCTTCCGGTCCTGCTGTCGCAGGTGCGCGACCTGCTGGGAGGTGCCGTTGCCATCGTGAGCGGCCGGCCCTTGCTCGATACCGACAGGCTCCTGGCGCCCTTCTCGGGCGCGAGCTCGGGCGAGCATGGCGCCGCCATTCGCCATATCGACGGCACCCTCGACGAAGTCCGCTCCGAAGTTGCCGTGCCCGAGGAGTGGAAGAAGGTGCTGGCCGAGGAGACCGGCCCCCTTTCAGGCGTCATCCTCGAGCTCAAGCCGCACGGCGTCACCCTGCACTATCGACTGGCGCCGGAGCGCGAAGACGATGTGTGGCGCATCGTGCGATCGCTGGTGAGCGACGATCATCCCTGGTTCCGCCTGATCCCCGCCCGCATGGCGGTCGAGATCGGCGTCAAGGCGACCACCAAGGGACGCGCCGTGGAGACTCTGATGGCGCACGCACCGTTTGCCGGCCGCGTGCCGCTCTTCATCGGCGACGATTTCGCCGACGAGGCCGGCATGGCCGCGGCCCGCCGGCTGGGCGGTCAAGGCCTGCGCGTCGGCGAGGTCTTCGGTGGCGAGCCCGCGTCGGTGCGCGCCTGGCTGCAGGAGGGCGTCGAACGATTGAAACGACCGGTGATGGCATGAGCACCCTCGACCTCGCCCTCGTCGGCAACTGCACCATCGCCAGCCTGATCGACCGCAACGGCCGGCACGTCTGGCATTGCCTGTCGCGACTCGACGGCGACCCGGTGTTCAACGCGCTGCTGGGCGGCAACGAACCACAGGCGGGCTTCATGGATATCGTGGTGCACGACCGCGCCGCCACCCGCCAGCGTTACCTGCCCAACGGCGCCGTCCTCGAAACGGTGATCGAGGACAGCCATGACGGCGCGCTGCGCATGCTCGACTTCGCGCCGCGATTCCAGCGCTTCGGGCGCATGTTCCGGCCACCGATGCTGGTCCGCCGCATCGAACCCATCGCCGGCCGGCCGCGCATCGCGCTCCGGCTGCGGCCGAGCTTCGACTATGGCGCGAAGCCGCCGCAGATCACATCGGGCTCCAACCACGTGCGCTATGTCGGCACGAAGGAAGTGCTGCGCCTCACCTCCGATGCGCCGATCTCCTACATCCTCCATGAAACCGAGTTCGTGCTCGATCGTCCGGTGACGCTGATCGTCGGCGCCGACGAGTCGGTGACCGACGGGCCCGACACGATCGGCCGTACCTTCCTGCAGGAGACGGAGTTGTACTGGCAGGAATGGGTACGCGACCTCAACGTGCCGTTCGACTGGCAGGAGGCGGTGATCCGCGCCGCCATCACGCTGCAGCTCTGCAGCTACGAGGACACCGGCGCGGTGCTGGCGGCGCTCACCACGTCGGTGCCGGAACATGACGGCAGCGGCCGAAACTGGGACTACCGCTACTGCTGGCTGCGCGACGCGTTCTTCACGGTGACGGCGCTCAACCGGCTTTCGGCCACCCGCACGATGGAAGGCTTCGTCCGCTTCATCGTCGATGCGGTGGCCCGCAACGCCGATGGGGCGATCGCGCCGCTGTTCGCGATGGCGCCCGGCCGCAGCACGGTCGAGGAGATCGTCACGTCGCTGCCGGGCTATCGCGGCGGAGGCCCGGTGCGCATCGGCAATGCCGCGGTAAGTCAGCGCCAGAACGATGCCTACGGCTCGATCGTCATGACCGCCGCCCAGATGTTCTGGGACGAGCGCCTGCCCAAGCGTGGCGGCACCGAACTCTATCGCCAGCTCTGCCTGGTCGGCGAGGAAGCCGAACGGGTGGCGCTGATGCCCGATGCCGGCCTTTGGGAGTATCGCAAGCGCGAGCGGGTCCACACTTTCTCCTCGGCCATGTGCTGGGCGGCCCAGCATCGCCTGGGCATGATCGCCCGCCGCATCGGCCTCGAGCAGGACTCCGTCGACTGGTTCGGCCGCGCCAAGGGCCTGCGCCAGGAAATTCTTCGACGCTCGACCACGGCGGGCGGCTGGCTGTCGGGCGTGCTCGATGCCGAGGTCGTCGATGCGTCGAGCCTGGTGCTGCCCGAGGTCGGCCTGCTGCCGTCGAAGGATCCGCGCTTCGTCGCCACCGTCGACATCGTCCGCGAACGACTGCTGCGCGGCGGCTTCATCATGCGCTACGCCGAGGCCGACGATTTCGGCGAGCCGCGCAACGCCTTCCTGCTCTGCACCTTCTGGTACATCGACGCGTTGGCCGCCATCGGGCGCCGCGACGAGGCGCTGGAGATCTTCAACAACGTGTTGGCCTGCCGCAATCATTTCGGCCTGCTTGCCGAGGACGTGGATCCGTCGACCGGCGAGATGTGGGGCAATTTCCCGCAGACCTACTCCCAGGTCGGCCTGATCCTGTGCGCGATGCGGCTGTCGCGGAGCTGGGAGGAAGGCCTATGGCGCGCCTCGTAATCGCCTCCAACCGCGTTCCCATTCCCAAGTCGCGGGTGACCCAGGCGGGTGGCCTCGCCGTCGCGCTGCGCGACATTCTCATTCCCGGGTCGATGTGGTTCGGCTGGAGCGGCCGGATCGCCGGCGAGCCTTCCGCCACGGCCTCCCTGGTCGAGGCGCGCGGTGTCACCTATGCCACGGTCGACCTGACCGAGGAGCAGCATCGCGGCTTCTACACCGGCTTCGCCAACGGCGCGCTGTGGCCTTTGCTGCACTTTCGCCTCGGCCTGCTGCGCTTCCGTCGCGAGGATTACGAAGCCTATCTGCAGGTGAACGCGGCCTTCGCCTCGACGATGGCCGGCCTGCTGCAGGCCGACGACACCGTCTGGGTGCACGATTATCACCTGATTCCGCTCGGCCGCATCCTGCGCCGCAACGGCTTCAGCGGGCCGCTGGGCTTCTTCCTGCATGTTCCCTTCGTGCCGCCCTCGATGATGCAGGCCCTGCCCGTGGGCCGCGAGATGATCGACGACCTCTGTCACTACGACGTCGTCGGCTTCCAGACCGAGGAGCACGCCCGCGACTTCCGCGACTGCGCGCAGCGCATGCTGGGCGCCACGGTGCGCGGCGAATCGGTCCGGACCAGGGATGGCCGCACGCTGCGGGTGATCGTCGATCCGATCGGCATCGATGCCGAAGCCTTCACGCACATGGCGGAGCGCTCGTCGCGCGACAAGACGGTGGCGCGCCTGGCGGAGTCGCTGGTCGATCGCGCGCTCGCCATCGGCGTGGACCGCATGGACTATTCGAAGGGCCTCCCTCATCGCTTCGAGGCCTATGCGCGACTTCTGGAGCGTTTCCCCGAACACCGGCGCAAGGTTCATCTCCTGCAGATCTGCCCGCGCTCGCGCGAGGAAGTAGACGAATACCGCCGCCTGCGTGCCGAACTCGACCAGCTTTCGGGCCGCATCAACGGCCGCTACTCGGAGTTCGACTGGACGCCGCTCCGCTACAGCACGCGGGCGGCGCCGCGCACCACGCTGGCCGGCCTTTATCGCATCGCCCGTGTCGGCGTGGTGACGCCGTTGCGCGACGGCATGAACCTGGTGGCCAAGGAATTCGTGGCGGCGCAACGCGACGAGGACCCGGGTGTCCTGATCCTGTCGCAGTTCGCCGGCGCGGCGCACGAGCTCACCGAGGCCCTGATCGTCAATCCGTTCGACGCCGACGCCATCGCCGAGGCCATGCACCAGGCGCTCTCGATGCCGCTGGCCGAACGGCGGGAACGCCACGCGCGCCTCAAGGCCAAGGTGCGAAGCACCACGGCGCAGGCCTATTGCCAGCGCTTCGTCGATGCGCTGGCGGCAACGGCGGCTGCCCAAGCGGCCTGACCGGCCTCGTTTCGGCGCGCCGCAACGTCCCGGCCGCCTTGACGTTCAAAGCTCTCTTGCAAGGAACACCGTGACCGTCACAACAACCGAGCCTCCCCAGCGACACCCCGTGCTGACACACGGCGGTCGCGTTTTGCCCGCCGTCCGTATCGATGGCTACAACGAGGAGCTGCGGGACGCCGAAGGCTTCGTCGGCGACCGTGCGAGCGGACGCGCCTTCCGCGCGATCCTGGACGACTGGCGGGAGCGTCTGCGGGGCAGCGGCAACGATCCGTTCGGAGACGCCGCGACGGAGGATCTGTCGAAATCGATGCTGGACAAGCTCCTGACCGGCGACGACACGATCGCCGCGGGCCTCGTGCATACCGTGGTCGAGGAGTTCGCCGCCGAGCTGGCCACTGTCGTGCGGCGCTTTCTCCGCCTCGAGGTCTGGCGCGGCACGGAACGCATCGTCGTCGGTGGCGGCTTGAGCGAAAGCCAGATCGGCCGGCTCGCCATGGGACGGGCCGCGGTGGCCCTGGCCGGCGAAGGCATCGCCATCGAATTGAAGGCCATCACCAATCATCCCGACAAGGCCGGCCTGATCGGCGCGGTCCATCTGGCTCCGAGCTGGATCCTGGCCGGCCACGACGCCATCCTGGCGGCGGACATCGGCGGCACCAACCTGCGCGTCGGCGTCGTCGAGCTCAACATGAAGAAGGGCGATCTGTCGAAAGCCGCCGTCTGGAAGTATTCCCACTGGCGCCATCGCGACGACGGCCCCGGGCGCGAGGAAGCGTTGCAGCGGCTGGGCGCGATGCTGCAGGAGCTGATCGAAAAGGCCACGGCGGAAAAACTGAATCTGGCGCCGTTCGTGGGCGTCGGCTGCCCCGGCCTGATCGACGATCGGGGCGTCATTCTCGCCGGCGGCCAGAACCTGCCGGGAAACTGGGAGGGCAACGGCTTCAATCTCGCCCACGACCTCGTGGCCCGCCTCGATCGCATCCAGGGCAACGAGCCATTGGTCGTGATCCACAACGACGCCGTGGTCCAGGGCTTGAGCGAGGTTCCGCGCATGAAGGACGTGACGCGCTGGGGCGTCTTCACGATCGGCACCGGGCTCGGCAACGCCCGCTTCACCAACCGGGAAGCCGACTGATGAGGATCGGCGCCGTCCAGCCGACGGCTTACCGGCCTCCGGGAGGCAGCGCCCAACCCTTTTCGCAGGAGCTGCTGCAGACCTTCTTTCGCGCCATCGCCTCGCAATCGACGAAGACGGTGATCGGGCCGGGCTTCCTGTCGCTGGAGCTGCGGGAGGCCAAAGCCGGAAAGGCCCAGCTGGTTTGGCACTTCGACGACGACATCGACCGGGAGACGGCACAGGCCTCGATCCAGATCATGCTCGACACGGTGGCGCGCCCGATCTTGCAGGGCGCGCGCTGGGCCCCGCAATGGACGCTGAGCGAGTCGACGGGGACACGGTAGAAGCTGTGCGTTCGTCACTGCAACGAGCCTAACGGTGCGACGTTCACCCGCCATGTCGATCGAGCGCACGCGTTTGTCACCCCATGAATTGAGCCTGCTGCAAGCCCTCGAAAGCGGCCGAAGACCGGCCATCACCTCCAGCCACCGCATGCGGCTGGAACTGCTGGGGCTGGTCCGCGACGGACCTGCCGGCCTGAAGCTCACGCCCGAAGGCCACCGCTTCGCCAGCAAAGTCACGGCCACGATCGACCCCGACAGGCTCGCTCGTCCAAGCGAAGCCGACTCGACGCCCCGGGATGCGCGGGGCCGGCGCAAGCGCGGCCGGCGCACGCTGCCGATTTGACCTGAACCCGCCGCAACGCTCTCCGCCCGCCGGCGTTACGTCCTTTCGAAGACAGGCGGTGAGATCCATGAAACGTGCGCTGATCATTCTTCCCCTGCTGGCCGTCCTGGCCGGCGTCGCCAGTGCCCAGATGCTGCAGTCGCCGGCTGCCTCACCCGTGCCGGCAAGAGCGAAGGCAGAGCTGCCGCCGCCGTCCCCGACGGAGGCGCCCGCCGGGCGGATCGCCCAACCGATGGTCGCGCGTCAGGCACCGGTGCCGATGCTGCTGACCAGCCGGCCCCCGGCCCTTGCTGCCGTTGCGGCCGGCGCCCAGGCGGCACCGGCGGAAGCCGCCTCCCGGCAATTCAACGAAACCGATGCCAGGGCGGCAATCGAAGCCGACGGCTACAAGAAGCCGCGCATCGTGAACAAGGGTGCCGATGGCACATGGCATGCGCGGGCGCTCCGCGGCACGGTCGAGGTTTCGCTGCGCGTCGATGCCCAGGGAAACGTCACAGGCGAATAGCTGCACGCAACCGAAACACGCGCCCGCGGCTGACGCCGCGCCATTTGCGGTAGATAATGGGCCATGTCGCAGGCCCCTGCCTTCATCCGCCTCTCGACCGTCCGGCATGTCGGCTGGCTCGAATTCAACCGGCCGCCGGTAAATGCCTTCACGCGCGAGATGGTCGAGGAGGTGCATCATGGCATCGCCGCCTCCCTCGCCGATCCCGAGGTGCGGGTGCTGGTGCTGGCAAGCGCCGTCGAAGGCTATCTGAGCGCCGGCGCCGATCTCAATGTCTTCAAGGGCATGAAACCGGACGGCATGCGCGCCTGGGCCGAGCGCTGCCATCAGATCGTGCGGCTGTTGCGAGAGTCGCCGAAGCCGCTGCTGGCGGCGATCGACGGCACCGCCGTCGGCGGCGGCCTGGAAATGACCCTGCATTGCGACCTGCGCTTCGCCGCCGCCAACGCCAAGCTCGGCCAGCCCGAGATCCGCATCGGCTTCATCCCGCCGATCGCCACCACCCAGGCGCTGGCCCACCTGATCGGACGGCCACGCGCCATCCGCTATCTCTACGAGGGCCGCATGGTGCCGGCCGAGGAAGCACGGAGCTGGGGCCTGGTGGACGAACTGGTGGCGCCCGACGGCCTGCGTGCCCGCGTGCAAGCCTATGGCGAGGAGCTGGCGGCCAAGTCGCCCGCGGCCCTTGCCGCCATCCGGCGCACGGTGACCCTGGGCGGCGGCCTCAGCTTCGAGGACGGCATGGCGTTCGAACTCGAGGCCGTGGTCGACCTCGCCGGCACGCCGGACTTCGCCGAAGGCGTCGATGCCTTCCTCGCCAAGCGCCCGCCGGTGTGGCCGCGCGGCTGAGAGGTCGGCCCGGCCGCCTCAGGGTCAAAGCGCAATTCGGTCGCGGAAGACGTATGATGCCGCGGTGCCACCCCTCAGCCCCCTCTTCCTCAATCTCGCCGTCGCGCTCGGCATCGGCCTGCTGATCGGCATCGATCGCGAGCGCCGCAAGGGCACCGGGCCGGGCCGGGCCGCTGCCGGCATCCGCACTTTCACCCTCACCTCGCTCTGCGGCGCCGTCGCCGTCGTCGTGGGCGGCGAGCCGTTGCTCGCGGTCGTGACGGTGGGCGTGTCCGCGCTGGCGGCCCTGGCCTACTGGCGCGCGAGCGACCGCGACCCCGGTCTCACGACCGAGGTGACCCTGGTGGCCACGGTGCTGCTGGGCGGCCTCGCCGTCCACGCACCGACATTTGCGGCTGGATTGGGGGTCATCGTGGCGGGCTTGCTGACGGCGCGCACGGCGATCCATCGCTTCGTGCGCTCGGTGCTGACGGAAGACGAGGTCCACGACGGGCTGATCTTCGCGGGCGCCACGCTGATCGTCCTGCCGCTGCTGCCGGACAAGGCGATGGGCCCCTATGGCGCGCTCAACCCGCACACGATCTGGATCGTGGTCGTGCTGGTGATGGGCGTGAGCGCGCTGGGCTACATCGCCGTGCGCCTGGTGGGCGCCCGGTTCGGCCTGCCGCTGGCGGGCCTCGTCTCGGGTTTCGTCTCCAGCATCGCCACCATCGGCGCGATGGGCGCGCGCGCTGCACGGAACGGCGATCTCCTGGGGGCCGCCGTGGCGGGCGCGGTCCTCTCGACCGTGGCCACCTTCGTCCAGCTCGCACTGCTCGTCGGCGCCACCGACACCGCCACGCTGCGGGCGCTTGCCGTGCCGCTCGCCTGCGGCGGCGGGGCGGCGATCGTCTATGGCGGCGTCTTCACGGCACTGGCACTTCGGCACGGGGTCGAGCGTCCCGACGAGCCGGGCCGCGCCTTCAGTGTGCGCTCGGCGATCCTGTTCGCAGGCCTGCTGGCCGTCATCCTCGTCGCCTCAGCCGCTTTGCAGGACCGCTTCGGCAACACGGGCGTGCTTGCGGTCGCAAGCCTCGCAGGCCTCGCCGACACCCATTCCGCCGCCATCTCGGTGGCTTCCCTCGTCGCCGCGGACAGGCTCGCCGTCGGCGGTGCGGTCGTCCCGATCCTGGCCGCCGTCACGACCAATACCCTGACCAAGATGGTCTTTGCCGTAACCGCCGGCGGAACCGCCTTCGCCCTGCGTGTCGTTCCCGGGCTGATCCTGGTCCTTGCCGCGGCCTGGGCCGGAGCCCGCTTCCTTGCCTGACCTCGTCCTTCTCCCCGGCTTCATGTGCGACCGAGATCTTTGGACCGACATGATCTCCGGTCTCGAAGCGCTGGGTCCGCTCCACCACGGCAACGTCTATGAAGACGACACGCTGGAAGGCATGGCGCGGCGCGTCCTCGCCGCCGCCCCCGAGCGCTTCGTGCTGGTCGGATTCTCGATGGGCGGTTTCGTCGCGCGCGTCCTCACCCTGATGGCGCCGCAGCGTGTGACCGGCGTGGCCTTCGTCGCCTCCTCGGCGCGTGGCTATTCCGGCGAGGAGACGGCGCGGCGCAAGGCGGGCTACAGCCCGGGCGACCGGCCGCCGCGCGCCGCCGGCGCCATCTCGACCGCCATGGGCCTGCATCCCGATCGCGAGAAGGATCCTGTCCTGCTCGACCGCCTGCGCGGCATGCAGCGGCGGCTCGGCCCCGAGGTGCGCAAGCGGCAGGCGGCGCTGGTACGACGCGACGGCTACGCCGACCTGGAACGCATTACCTGCCCGGCGCTGGTGATCGCCTGCCGCCAGGACCGGCTGCGCAGTTTTGCCGAGACCGAGCGCATGGCAACGCACTTGCCGCATGCGCGCTTCGAGGTGATCGAGGATTGCGGCCACATGGCGCCGTTGGAGCGGCCACACGAGCTCAGCGCGCTGCTTGCCGACTGGATCAGGCGCGAGGCGCTGTAGCGGGCCGGCGCATCCGCCGCGAAAGCCAGACGGCGCCCCCGAACACGGCGGCGACCGCGAAGGCCGCCGCTGAGGGCAGCCAGATATCCACGAACGACACGATGCGGGCGCGGATCGGGTTTGCCGGATCGTAGATAACAGTCACGCGATCGCCGCTGGCAAACGCCCTTTCGCTGCCGCCGCGGCCGTGAAACTCGATCTCGCGCCCCTCCTCGCGCGTCGTGAAGCGCACGACAGGCGCAAAGGAAACGCGCTCCACGGTGCGATCGACTTCGCTGCCGTCGGCGCGGCGCACGCTCTCGGTTTCGCTGCGCCGGCTTTCGCGGTTCTCGAGGACGGTCCCTTCCGTGCGCACGCCACCAGTGTAGAGGTCGGCTGCGCTCAGCAGGACGAAGGCCCCGATCAGGCAGGCGCCCGAGGCAATGACGGCGAATGCCGCTTCGCCCACCACGGCCAGGTCGACGCCGCGGGAGAGCGCCCAGGCGACGGCGCCGAACAGCAGCCAGAAGGCGCCGAACACAGTGACGAAGATCGCCGAGAACCACAGGCGGTCGAAGGTATCGATGCGGAAATCGCGCGGGTCCTGCGGCATGTAGAGGATCGTGACCTTGTCGCCCGCAGCGAAGTCGGGCGCACCTGAAGCGAGGTGCTTGACCTCCTGCATCTCGCCACCGGGCAGACGGAAGCGCACCACAGGCGCGTACATGTCGCCCTCGCGGAGAATCTCGACCACCTCGCCGTCGGCGCGTTCGCCGTGCAGGACTTGGCGCAGACTGCCGAGCCCCAGCGCCAGGCCCCCGGCCAGGATCAACCCGCCGATCCCGAGGACGATCCAGGAAATCCAGCGCCAGTGACGATCGGCGGCCATCGCACGCAGCTCAGGCGGCGCGACGGTAAAGTGCTTCGACAATTGCCGATAGTCGGCTGCCCTGTGGTGTGGTGGGATCGAGGAGCTGTTCGCGTGGCGTACTTTCGGCGAGCCGGCCGAATTCCATCAGCGAGCGAACATGCTGTTGCCGGGTGAGGCCGTACTCTGACGATCGATGTTGGAAAAACAGCCGGAAGAGCTGGCCCTGCCCCACCAGAGCGTTGAACTCGGTCGCGGTCACGTAGACCAGGAAGCAGACGAAGATCCAGAGATGGACGGCGATGAACCGGTGCCAGGAAAAGTCGTTGAGCGCGTCCTGGAACGCCGGTCCGACGCCGCCTGCATCGACGGCAAATCCCGCCACTTTTTCGAGGAAGCGCACGACCAAGACGACGAGCGAATAGAAGACGGTCTTGTAGAGAATCGGCCGGATCAGCGGCCCGCCGCGGAATTTGTCGATCACGCGCACCTTATCCACCACCAGGACTACCTTCCCCACCACCAGCGCGGTGACGGTCGCGAGGACGAAACTCGACGACCGGAACCAGTGGTTGTGGACCAGCAGGTCGGTCGTGAAGGAGATCAGATTGAAGGCCACGAAGAAGTAGAGAGTAGGCGGCAGCACATGCCCCAGTACCTTCGACATCTTTCCCAGAGCCCGGCGTGGCAAGGAACGCGGTGTCATGCTCACATCCGGCCGCCATCGACGACGAAGTTCTGCGCCGTTACCAGGCGGCTGTCGTCGGCCGCCAGCCACAGCGCCATGCGGGCGATGTCGGGCGTGTAGACCTTCTCCTTGAGACACTGCGAGACCATCAAGGCAGCCTCGGCCTCGGGCGTCAGCCACAGGTCGATCTGGCGCTGGGTCATGATCCAGCCCGGCGGGATGGCGTTGAGGCGAATGCCGTCGGGCCCGAGATCGCGGGCGAGGCCGCGCGTCATGCCGATGACCGCCGCCTTCGCCGCCTGATAGACCGAGAGCTGCGGCGTCATCGTGTGGTAGCTGACCGAGCTGAAATTCACGATCGAGCCGCCACCCGCCTTCTTCATGCCCGGCGCCACCGCCTGGATGGCGAAATATTGGTGCCGGAGGTTGACGGCGATGCGTTCGTCCCAGAACGCCGGCGTCACGTCGGCGAGATCGTGACGGTCGTCGCGCGCGGCATTGTTGATCAGCACGGTGATGGGTCCGAACTTTGCGGCGACCGTGCCGATCGCTGCCTGGTAGGCCGCGATGTCGCGCACGTCGCACTTAGCGAACAGCGGCGGCGGATAGCCGGCACCACTCAGCTTCTCGACCAGGGCCCTGGACGCCGCCTCATCGATGTCGACGAAGCCCACCTTGGCGCCCTGCCCGGCGAAATGCTCCACGATCGAGGCGCCGATGCCCGAGCCGCCGCCGGAGACGAACACGACGCGGCCGGCGAGGCTGGGGTAGGAGGCGAACTTGGACATGGCTCCTCACAACATGAAGGGACGAAACAGGATCTCGCCCGCGAGGCTCGCACCTGCAGGCAATGATGTTTGCGCGACGGCGCCGTTGGCATGGCTGACCGGCTCGACGCAGAAATAAGGCTGACCCTTTGGAACATAGATCACGAGATGGCGAAACGGCGGCGTTGCCTCGAGCGCAAGGCCGAGACCATGCCGCGGCCAGCGGATCGTGGCCCGGCCGTCCCAGCCATCGAAGCAATTGTCGAGCACGACGCCATCGACCGGCCGCGAGACGGCAAAGTTCCATGCCGACGGCACGGCGATGCGGTCGACGGGCAGGACGTCGGCATCCGCCCGCCATACACCCTCGACCTGGCACGCAAGCTCTGTATCAGCATCGCGCGGGAAGAAGGGATGCAGGCCGAGGCCCGCCGGTACCGGCCGGTCCTCGAGATTCTCGATCGTCATCCTGACGGTTAGCCCCGCCTCCCCGAGGTCGAACACCTGGCGGGCGCGGTAGCGAAACGGCCAACCTTCCCGACCGTCATGCTCGTAGACTAATTCAGCGGAACCGACCGCCCGCCGCGCGACTTGCCACGGACGGGCCCAGCCGTCGCCATGCATCGGATGGCGTTGCCCCGGCCAGTTGGGTTCCAGCACGAATTCCTCGCCGTCCACGACGAGACGGCCGTTCGCGATGCGATTGGAGAACGGCACCAGCGGATAGCAGGCCGTGGCGGCACCATCGGCCGGCCGCAGCAAATCAAAGGCAGCACCTGTGGTCTCGATGGCAAAGCGCGTGATCGAGCCGCCGGCGTCGGGCGCCAGATCGACCGCGAGCCGCCCCGCCTGCAACGACAAAACCGTCACCGAATTGTCCGTCCCTGTGTAGACTTCGCCGTTCCCAACAAACCGAGGAAGCGCCGACATGTCGACGAATATGCTGAAGAAGCGGCTGCAGGCGGGCAAGGCCTGCGTCAATGCCTGGCTCGCCA
>LNFM01006077.1_pt1 | contig 25484 bp, 18 predicted proteins | sample 596031 | NCBI WGS metagenome assembly LNFM01 (sample SAMN04254537, study PRJNA301005) | activated carbon metagenome | isolation source: dual media filters at the Ann Arbor, Michigan drinking water treatment plant | place: USA: Ann Arbor | reverse complement strand
CGACGACGGGGGCCTGGATTCGCGGCATCCTCGCCAACGATTACGGGGTCGATCTCGACAGCATCGAATGGGTCACCTTCGAGGACCCGCACGTCGCCGAGTACAAGGATACGACCAAGCGCGCGCCGGAGGGGCGGAAGATCGTGCCGATGCTGCTGGACGGCGAACTTGACGCGGTGCTCGGCGAAACGTCGAACGACCCGCGCGCCCGCTCGCTGTTCGGCGATCCGCAGGCCGAGGCGGCGAACTGGTATGCCAAGCAGAAGGCGGTGCCGATCAACCATCTCGTCGTGATGCGAACGGCGGACGTGACAGCCGATCCCGACACCGCGCGCGAGGTCTACCGGCTTATGCTGGAAGGCAAGCGTATCGCCGGAACGCCCGCCAGCCCTGATCCGATCCCGTTCGGCATTGAAGCCAACCGGCCAAGCCTGGCGCTGATCGCCGAATATGCCTACCAGCAGAAACTGATCCCGAACCGCATATCGGTCGACGACATGTTCGCGGAAACCCGTGACATTTTCGGCCAATAGGCCTTTACGTTTGCGACCCTGAAACGCGTTGACCAGGACCTCCACCATGATCATCGATTGCCACGGCCACTACACCACCGAACCGGCGCAACTGCACGACTTCCGCAAGAAGCAGACCGAGGCAGCCGGCCGGCATGAGCATCTGGCGCCGTGGGACCTCAAGATCACCGACGACCAGATCCGCGAAAGCCTGGAGGGTGCGCAGCTCAAGTTTCAGCGGGAGCGCGGCACCGATCTGACGATCTTTTCGCCGCGCGCCGCCGGCATGGGCCATCATATCGGCGATGCCCGCACCAGCGTCGAATGGACCCGGCTGTGCAACGACCTGATCCACCGGGTCTGCACGCTCTATCCGCGCAACTTCATCGGCGTCTGCCAGTTGCCGCAGTCGCCCGGCGTCGCCCCGGAGAACTGCATCGCGGAACTGGAGCGCTGCGTCACCCAATACGGCTTCGTCGGCTGCAATCTCAATCCCGATCCGTCGGGCGGCTTCTGGCAGACCAAGTCGCTGGCCGACCGCTGGTGGTATCCGGTCTACGAGAAAATGGTCGAGCTGGATGTGCCAGCCATGATCCACGTCAGCGCGTCGTGCAATGCCTGCGTCCACACCACCGGCGCGCATTACATCAACGGCGATACCACGGCCTTCATGCAGTTGATCCTGTCGGACCTGTTCAAGGACTTCCCGACGCTGAAGTTCATCATTCCGCACGGCGGCGGCGCGGTGCCATATCACTGGGGCCGCTACCGCGGGCTGGCGCTCAACAACGGCAAGCCCGAGCTGACCGAACACTTGATGAAGAACGTGTACTTCGACACCTGCGTCTATCATACGCCGGGCATCGAGCTTCTGACCAAGGTGGTGCCGATCGAGAACATCCTGTTCGCATCGGAAATGGTCGGTGCGGTGCGCGGCATCGATCCGGCCACCGGGCATGAATTCGACGACACCAAGCGATATGTCGAGAACGTTTCCTGGCTGACCGAGGCCGACAAGTCGAAGATCTATGCCGGCAACGCGCTGCGGGTCTATCCGCGCTTGAAAGCGCGTCTGGCGGCGGTCGGGTTATCCGCGTAATTGTGACGATACGCTACCAGCAAGGATCATTCGATGACGACGTCCGGCAAGACCAAACTTTTCACGCTCCTCGGCAACTATCCGAATACGCTGCCGATCAAGCAGGGCGACGTGAAGTCGGACCTCGTCGAATTCGAGTTCGCCGATATCCAGGTGGCGAACAAGGGCTTCAAGCCGCTGGTGCGCGAGCACAAGTTCGACCTCGGCGAACTGGCGATCGTGACCTTCCTGCAGGCCAAGGCCTTCAAGAAGCCGTATGTGCTGATGCCGGCGCTGGTGGTGGCGCGCAGCCAGCATCACACGCTGGCCTATAACCCGGAGCGCGGCGAACTGACGCCGCAGGGCCTCGCCGGCAAGCGCGTCGGCATCCGCGCCTATAGCGTCACCACCGGCGTCTGGGTGCGCGGCATCCTGCGCGAGCAGTACTTCGAGGATCCGCATGTTGCCGAATATACCGATCCGCCCGGCATGGAGCGCGCGCCCGCCGGCAAGGACATGGCGCAGATGCTGCTCGACGGCGAACTCGACGCCGCCGTGCTCGGCGACAAGCTGCCCGATCCGCGGCTGAAGGTTCTCATTCCCGACAGCGAAGCGGCGGCCAGCGCCTGGGCGGCCAAGCACGGCAATCCGATCAACCACATGCTGACAATCCGCAGCGAATTGTCGGCGACGCGGCCGGATGTGGTGCGCGAGGTGTTCCGCCTGTTCAAGGAAGCCCGGGACATTGCCGTCGCCGCCGGCAACAAGAACGCGGCGCAGCTGACATTCGGTGTCGAGGCCAACCGGCCGTCGCTCGAGGCGATCATCGACATCGCCGTTCAGCAGAAGCTGATCCCCACACGCTTCAGCGTCGACGAGTTGTTCGACGACACGACGCGGGGGCTCACCTAGGGCGGACCCGAACCGAGGGCGAGCCGGCGGTTGCGCCGATGCCAGGCTTTCTCACGCCCGGCCGAGCGACACCGAAATTTCCGCCGCCGTAGTAATCAGTTTGCGCAGCGCCTTCTTTCGCTTGCTGCCGCGCAATGTCTCGGTAAAGCCGACAATTGCCAGGGTCCCCATCAAAGTGCGGTCGGGATAGAAAAGGGGCGCAGCGAGCGCGTTGATGCCGAGGAAGAGTTCGTCCGGCGCTTCGGCCCAGCCATCGTCACGGCATCGCTGAACTTCATCCTTCAAGACCGCCGGTTTGATAATGGTCCGCGGGGTCACGCGCGGCAGCGGACTATTATAGAAGCGCTCGGCGATGTGCGGCGGACCGAAGGCCAGAACGACCTTGCCCTGCGCGGCTGCGTTGAATGCAAAGCGCGAGCCGGGCCGTAGCCCGATTTCGATCGCCGACGGTCGCGCCACGAAATCGAGCACCGTGACGGCGTTGTCGTCGAAGGTGCCCATGACCACCGTCTCATCGATGTCACGGCAGAGCGCTTCCATGAAGGGAGCGACGATCCGCGGCGCCGAGAAGGCGTTCATCAGGTGCTTGCCGAACAGATAGGACGCGTAGCCGATCCGGTAGCGTTCGCGTGCCGAGTCCTGGGCGATGAAGCCGAGGTTCTTCAGCGCAGAGAGATGCCGGAAAATGCGCGGCTTCGGCATCCCCAAAGTCCGCGCCAGTTCCTGGACGCCGCAGTCCCGGCCGGCATTGGCAAGGGCGTTGAGGACAGCGAGCGTGGTCGCGAGCGGCGGATCCCGCTCCGGGGTTTCGGCGGCGGCGGGATCGCGCTTGGCTCGCGGTGCCATTTTAATCCGACTCAGGGAAAGGAGTCGTACGGTAGCTCAATGAAGCGCTCGCCGAAAACCAGGTAATCCTGGACCTTCGGTTTCGCCTTGTCCTCCGGCAGCACGTAGCGGATGGAGCTGCGCGACTTGCAGCCGCGGGGCAAGATGAAACAACGCACGAAGGCGGTGTCCGATGCATCGGTCGTCGGCGCCAGCACGGGCTCGTGTCCGAGTTCCAGCCACGCCTGGCTCGGTCCATGAACGCCGGTTTTGCCGTCGACGATGATCGAGATCTCGCCGTGCAGCACGCAGCGGATGCCGGGACCTTGGTGGACATGGGTGAGGGCAACGCCGCCCGGCGGGAATCCGACCCGGTCGATTCGCATCAGCCATTCCTGCCGGTCATCAAGCTCGATGTCCGCCGCCAGTTTTTCCGTCGAACGTGCGGCCGGGGCGGCCGTCAGCAGACCGGCGGCTCCGTCCGTCTCGGTCAATTCCCAGCGCCAGACCGTCGCGCCCTGATGAAGCGCCGATACCGCCAGCGGCGCGTCGCCGAGCCAGGCCGCTCCCGCCGTGACCAGAAGTCCGCTGTCCGGCGTCTCGATCTGAACGGCTCCCTCGCGCAGGTAGATCGCGCGGTTAGCCGCCGGCAGATACACGTGGGGGCAGTCGGCTTCGAACTTGTCTTCAATCAATCTCAGGCAATACCGGCCCATTTATTATCTCTCCTTCGCGTCTCGCTGACGTTTTTTTGAGTGCGGTGCGGCCCGACGGTCCGCCTGCAATGTCCCGGCGCCGCTTGACCGGGATTTTTCAAATGATACAAAATGCAAGATAACGAAACAAGAGTTTCGAAAATCAAAACTGGAGGAAAATCATGAACCGCAGGTCGCTGCTCGTCGCCGCCGCTCTTCTGACATCAATGCCGCTTGCGTCGGCCTACGCCGCCGACACGGTGATCAAGGTCGGCCACGTCACACAGACGTCGCATCCGTTCCACCTCGGCGCCGAAATGTTCAAGAGCGCGGTGGCGAAAAAGTCGGGTGGCAAGATCGAGATTGCCATTTTCCCGGCGCGCCAGCTTGGCGATGATCGCCAATTGCTGGAAGGCGTCCGTCTCGGCACCATCGATGCCGCCGTCGTATCGTCATCGACTTTCTCGCTTTTCACGCCGGTGATGGACGGGCTGCAGCTGCCCTGGCTGATCAATTCCTACGAGGGGCTGGCCGATGCATTCGAATCGCCGCCCGCCAAGAAGATGCTGGCGAGCCTGGACGCTCTTGGCCTCAAGGGTCTTGGATATTACGAAGGCGGTTTCCGGCACTTCGTTAATCGCACGCGCCCGGTTCGCTCTGCGGCCGATATGCAGGGACTGAAGATTCGCGTTGTCCCGAATCCGCTGCACATTGCCATCTTCAAGGCGGTCGGTACCAACCCGACGCCGATGCCGTATGGTGAAATCTACACCGCGCTGCAGACCGGTGCGCTCGATGGCGCGGAAATGAACATTTCGTCGATCTTTGCCGAGCGCTTTTACGAGAGTGCAAAGCATGTCAGTTTGACGGGGCAGTTCTTTTTTCCCGCCGTGGTCATCATGAATCGTGCCAAGTTCCAGAAGCTCCCGGCCGACCAGCAGGCGGCGCTTGAACAGGCTGCGCAGGAAACCATCCGGGCGCAGGTGTTGCAGGCGGGCAAGGAAGAAAAGGAAGTTGCCGAGAAGCTCAAGGGACTCGGTGTTGAAATCCTGCCGTTCAACGACATGGCCACCGTGCAGCAGAAGGCCAAGACGGTTGCCGACGAATACGAAGCGAAGCATCCCCTGGTGAAGGAATTTGCCGATTACGTGCGCAAGTCGCGCAAGTAGGAGCGGTGATGGAGCCGGTCGAGAAAACCGTTTGGCAACAGGCGTCTCCGTCGGGCGCCGGCCGGCTCTATTGGCTTGCGGTCTATGCTGTCGGTGCCGCCTGTATGGGCGGCATCGTCATTCTGACCGGGCTCCAGGTGTTCCGGAGGAGGCGGCGCGCGCATTGCTGATCGCCATCACGTTTCTTCTTGCCGGCGCGTCCTATCATCGCGGTGAAATGGCGGCCGTCGAAAGCGTTGCTGCGGCGTTCGGCGCGACCGCGGCGCGGATTGCCAGAATATTCTCGCTGGTGCTTGTGCTGGCCCTGCTGGGCGCTCTGGTCTGGTACGGTTACATCTTCGCCGAGTTTAACGCCGGTCAGATGGCCGCGGCGATGCAGATTTCGGTGTTCTGGATCTATCTCCTGGTCCCGGTCGGCCTTTTTGGCTTGGCGGTCCATGTCGCGATCGGACTCGTCGCGGTTCTCAGATCACCCAGCGAAGACACCGGCCGATGACAGTCTTTATCGTTGCATTCTTTGTCTTCCTCGTTCTCGGCGTTCCAATCGTCTTCGTGCTGGGGCTGGCGTCGGCCGTGTACCTGCTCGTCATGGGGCAGACCGACCTGTTGCTGGCTTTCCCGCAACGGCTCATCGTCGGCGTCGACCAGTTCATTCTGTTGACGGTCCCGCTGTTTGTGCTGGCGGGCAACATCATGAATGTCGGCGGCATCAGCAGCCGCATCATCCAGATTGCGCGCAGCATGATCGGCAGCGCGCGCGGCGGGCTCGGGCCCGTCACCGTGGTCTCGAGCGTGTTCTTCGCCGGCCTGAGCGGATCGGCAACGGCCGAGGCGGCTGCCATGGGTTCAATCCTGATCCCGGGCATGCGCAAGCAGGGATACCCGGCGCCTTATGCCAGCGCCCTGGTGGCCGCGGCGTCGACCCTGGCGCCGATCATCCCGCCCAGCATTGCCATGGTGGTGTACGGTGCGCTCAGCGGTACATCGATCGGCGCGCTGTTCATGGCGGGCATTATTCCGGGCTTGCTGATGGCGGCGGGATATGCCGCCCATTCGGCGTGGTTCGCCCGCCACCATAACCTGCCGCGTGACGAAGCGCCGTCCAAAGGCGCTGTCGGGCGTGCGCTGCTCGACGGTTTGCCGATCCTTGGCCTGCCGCTCGTCATCATCGTCGGCATCCGCTTCGGTATCGTCACCGCCACCGAGGCGGCGGTGGTCGCGGTCATTTACGCGATCCTGGTGAGCGCTTTCTATTACCGCAGCCTGTCGATTCGTGCCCTGAACGAAGCGCTTGTCGCGTCGGCCATCGTGACCGCCGGGATCATGCTGGTCATCGCCATGGCCAGCATCGTCTCCTTCGTGTTCGGCATCGAGCGCATCCCGGAGCGCATCGTCACGGCGATGCTCGGCATAACGGACCAGCGCTGGATCATTCTAATGATCGTCAACTTGGTCCTGCTGCTGCTGGGATGTTTCCTGGAGCCGATTGGGGCGATGATCATCACGTTGCCGATTTTGCTGGAGCTGGCCAAGACCTTTGCCATCGATCCCGTTCACCTTGGCATCATCGTCTGCGTCAATTTGGTAATCGGGATGGCGACCCCGCCGGTCGGCCTCTGCTTGTTTGTCGTTTGCGCGATCGGGCGGGTGTCAATCGAGGCGGTTTCCAAGGCCATCTTGCCGCTGATAGCCATCGCGATCGGTGTTCTGCTCCTTATTACCTACGTTCCGGAACTGGTGCTGTTTCTGCCCCGGCATCTGGGGCCGGGCTGAGGCTTGAGGGCGGACGTCGCACCGGGGCGCGCCGTCAGTATTCCCACTCGACGCCGACACCGACGGCGGTGCCGCCATCGGCATTGGCCTCGCCCTTGAGGCGGATATTGCGGGTCACGTCGACGTCGACGGACACGCCGCTGTCGGAGGCCTCGGCGCCTGACTTCACGCCGATGCTGAGGCGGCGGTTGATGGCGCGCCGCACGCCGACGGTCGGGTTGCCGCTGGCGCCGACCGATACATCGAGGCTGTCGACGCCGAGCGACCGGCGCACGCGCTCGAACACGTCCGGGCCACCGCCGCCGGAGAACTGCGCGGCCACCTGCGCCAGTTGCAGCGCCTGGATCGCGGAGAGGCCGCCGCTCGCCTTGGAGAACAGGATGCGCGACAGCACCTCGTCCTGCGGCAGGTCGGGCTCCGAGCTGAAGGCAAACTCCGGCGCCCGGGCCGCGCCGCTGACCGTGATGATCGCGGTGACATCCGCGGTGCGGGTCTGGGCGACGAAGTCGAGCTCCGGCGTCATGTCGCCGGTGAAGACGATGCGGCCGCGCGTGAAATCGAGGCTGGTGCCGGCAATGGAGATCCGGCCGCGGCGCAGTTCGAAGGCGCCGATGGTTTGCAGGTCGGATAGCCGGCCGCGCAACTGCAGATCGCCGCCGAGTTCGGCATCGATGCCGCGCCCGCGCACGAACACGCGGTTGGGCGCGCTGATGGTCAGGTCGAGCGTGGCATTGAACGGCGGGGCGCGGCCGGCCGCCGCGCGGGCCCGCGCCTGAGCTGCCAACCGGGCGCGCGCCGCCGGCGGCGGGGAGACGTGCCGTGTGCCCTCGATCGGTTTGAGCGTGGTCGGCAGGTTTTCCGGCACGGTCACGTCGACCGACACCATGTCGATCTTGCCGGTGATACGCGGGTCACGGGCCAGCGGGCCCGACAGCGACAGCGACAGATTGGCGACCGCGCTGAAGATGTCGTTCTCGACGATCTTGGCGCGCTGGCCGGTGATCCGGATATTGCCGGGGAAGCCGGCCTGCGGATCGATGGCAACGCTGCCTTGCGCGTTGATGGTGCCGCCGTTTGGCGTCTGCGCCGACAGCCGTTCGATCCGGATGTCGGTGCCCTGCGCGGTGATGCGCCCGGCGATGCCGGTGTAGCGCAGGCCGGCGAGGATATCGGTGTAGCTGCCGCCGGCGATGGTCGCCGAACCGCTGGCGCGCGGCGTGTTAAGGCTCCCCAGCACCCGCACGTCGATGTCGGCGCGGCCGGCGACGCTGCGGCCCGCGGCCGACAGGCCGCGATTGGCGACGCCGAGATTGATCTGGCCGCGGGCGCGCACGTCGAGCCCGTCGCCCTGGATCGGCACCGTCCCGGTGACACGGATGTTGCCCGCGCCGGCGGCGCCGATGGTGGCATCGACGGTGGAGCGCCCGTCCGCCAGCCGGCCGGCGCCGTTGATGTCGAGCGGCGGCAGGCCGGCGTCGCGGGTCTGCGGCGCGACAAGGTTATCGACCCGCAGACGCCAGTTGCCGGTCGGCGCTTCCGCGGTGCCCGCGATCTTGGCCTCGCCGTCGAGCGTGCCGGACAGGCCGAAGTTCGGCACAAACACGTCGGCGATCGACAGCGGCACCGACTGCGCGGTCACCGAAAGGTCGAACGTCGACCCGGCGCGGCCGTTGACGCTGAGGCGGCCGCGATCGAGCGCCAGCGTAAAGTTGCGGACATCGACACCGTCGTCACGCAGCGTCAGCGTCGCGGGCTGGGTCAGCGCGATGCGGCGCTTGTCGCGCTGTGCGCTCAGTGTCGCCAGCTCCAGCCGGATGTCGTCGGCCGCCACCAGACGGCCGCGCGCGTCCAGCGCAAAGCCGCGGGCCTGGGCGGTGAGGGTGATGTCGCTGGCGCCGGCGGCGCCGCGCGCCACCAGCCTGACCTGTGATATCTGTTCGCCGGCAATGCGGGCGCGGTCGATCTCGACGGTGCCGTCGATGACGGGCCGCCGGTACAGGTCGGTCACGCTCATTTTGGCGTCGAGACGATCGAGGGATGAATCGCCGGCCCGCACGTTTTGCGCCTGAGCCGTCAGCGATCCGTTCTGGCCGCCGTTGGTCACTGCCAGCGTTGCGTCGGCCTGCAGACGTCCGGAAAGCCTGGTGAGCACCAATGGCGACAGGTCGTCGAGGTTGCCGGCGTTGATGGTGATACGGCCATCGGCGAGGTTATCGCCGGTCAGCGTCACGCCGCCTTGCGCGGTAACCGAGCCGACCCGCAGATCGATGTTCTCCAGCAACCAGGCGCCGCTCGACTGCTTGGCGGCGCGCAATCCGCCTTGCGCCGGCTTGCCGTCGATCGTGCCGTTCAGCGTCAGGCGGGCGTCGATCAGGCCGAGGATATCGGTGGCCGTCGCCCCAAGCACCAGCTTCGGTACCGGCCGGCCCAAGGCGCGGGCGTCCGTGACCGTCAGGGTCGCGGTGGCGTCCGGGCGCTCCACGGTACCGGTCAGGCGCGACATCAGTTCCGCGCGACCCGACAAGCGGTCGTCGGCGCGTCTGAGATCGGGAATCGTGACGCGGGCGTCGATATTGGCCTGCTGTGGCGTAGCCGCGCCGTCGATGCGGGCTGTCGCATGGGCGCCATTCAACCGCAGATCGCCAAATCCGAAACCGCCATCCGGCAGCGCGCTAACCCTGCCGTTCAGTGTGAGACGGCCGCCAACGAGTCCATCGACCTGGCCGATGCCGGTGGCAAACCGCGTCGCCTGTCCGGTGACTGCGGCGTCGATCTGGCCCTTGTCCGGCACACCGGTGAGGTCGGCGGTAACGCCAAGCGCACCACTGAGCTGCAGCCCCGCCAGCCCACCGAAGCGCGACAGATCGGGCACATCCGCCGCCAGTCTACCCTGCACCAAGGTGCCGCCGATGCGGCCGGTAAAGCGCAGATCCGAGGTCGGCGTTTGCAGCCGGGCGGTCTTCAGATCGGCGACGCCATCGACGGCGCTGCCGGCGACGGTCAGCGTCACCGAACTGCCGAGCGCGCGCGCCAGCGCCGGATCGCTGGCGGCAAGGCCGGTGGCCTGCAGGTTGGCGCTGAACGGGATCGAAGTTGTTTTCTCGAGCACGTCGCCGCTCGGCGTGACGCTGAGTTTGCCGGAGACGCGCGTCGCTCGACCCTGCGGCGTGACGATGTCCTGCGCGTCCAGGGTCGCGTCAATGCGCGGGCCCATGATCGGGCCGGCGACCGCGGCGTCGAACACCAGGCTGCGGATTTCGGTATCGGCCGCCGCGGTCTTGTCGCCGGCATTGGGCACCGAGCGAGCGGTGATTTTCAGGTCGGCAACCTGTTCGGCCGACAGGCTGCCGTTGATATCGAGGCGCGCGGTCTGCGACACCACCGACAGCGGCGCGATGGTAATGGCGCCGCTGTCGGCAAACGTGATGTCGCTGTTGAGCTGCGTCGTGCCGGCGAAAACCGGCGCCGCCAGCGTCGGCAGCAGGCCTTCGATGCGCGCCGCCATGTTGAGGTTGAGGCGGCGATTGCTGTTCTCGCGGCGCAATTGTGCCGCGCCGTTGGCGCCGATGCTGGGGCCGGCGTCGAAGGTCAGGCGGGCGTCGAAGGCGTCCAGCGTGCCGGTGCCGTTGAGGTCAAGCTTGACCGGCGGCAGGCCCGGAATGTTGAGGGCATGCGCGGCGACGCCGTTGGCCGGCTCGTCGACGCCGAGTTGCAGATCGAGACGCTGGGTCTGCGGCACCAGGTCGAGGCGGGCCATCAGCGATCCGGCGGCATCGAGGCGGCGCGCATCGAAGCGCAGGTTGAGCCCTTCGGCCGGATTGCCCAGCGTGGCATTGCCGGTGGCCGACAGCCGCGCCGGCGTGCCGATGACCGTTTCGCCCAGCACCAGCTGACCGAGGCTGAACTCCTTGACGATGAGCTTGAGGGGCAGCTCCGGCAGCAGCGGCTCGTCCGACACCGGCGCCGACTGTTCGGTCGGCAGCGGCCGGCGCAGCACGTTGATGGTACCGATCTGCAGCGTGTCGATTTCCAGCCGCCGCAGCAGCAGGGCGGTGCGCCGCCAGTTGAAACGCACCCGGTCAATCTGCAGCCAGACGCCGTCGCGGTCCGAGATAGTGATGTCGTTGATGGTCGAGTCGGAGAGCAGGGCGCCTTGCACCGATCCGATGGAGACGCGCGCCGTCGGCGTGGTCAGCATGCGCGACAGGAAATTCGAGACGATCCCCCTGTCTTCCTCGGCGCTGCGGCTGGTCATCGTCGACGCGAGCACCAGCGCCAGGCCGGCGGCAAGTATCGCCACAAGCCCGATGCCGGTTCTGCGGTTCAATGCCTGCATGTCAGAATGCCTGCCCGATGCCGATATAGAGAGCCCATTGGCTGTCGCCGTCGCGCGGATTGAGCGGCACGGCGACATCGAGCCGGATCGGCCCGACGGCGGTGTAGTAGCGAAGCCCGAGACCGGCGGCGTAGCGCAATTGTTCCTTGAAGTCCGGATAGCTCGATGCGAAGGCGCCGCCCATGTCGAAGAAGGGTACCAGCCCGATGGTGTCGGTGACCTTGACCCGGGCCTCCACCGACGCTTCGACCAGGCTGCGACCGCCGATGACCTCGCCGGTGGGCCCGAGCGGGCTGAGGCTGCGGTAACGATAGCCGCGCACCGAGCCGCCGCCGCCGGCATAGAAACGGTGACTGGAAGGAATCTCGGCCAGGGTGGCGCCGGTCACCGCGCCGGCTGCGATGCGGCCCGCGAGCACGAAGCGGGCGTCGTCGTCGAAGGCGAAATAAGTCGAGGCCTGCGCCTTGCTCTCGAAGATATCGACGGACGAGCCAAGAAGCGTCGGATAGGCAGCCACCATGGCGGTGGCGCGGATGCCTTTGGTCGGGTCGAGCGGCCGGTCGGTGGAATCATAGGTGACGGACGCGGGCACGCCGAACAAGCGGTAATCGACGACGCCGAGCGAGTCGGTGGTCTCGCCGATTTCGCCTGCGACGCCGATCTGGGCCGAGAACGCGTCGCCGAAGCGATGCCGGATCGCGGCGCTGACCAGCGCGCGCTCGCTGGTGTAGCCGCCATAACGGTCGCCGCCGGTGCGGTCCTTCTCGACCATGCCGTCGAGCAGCAGGTCCTTGCGCGAGCCGCCCAACGCCGGCTTCACAAAGGCGGCCCTGAACCGGCCGCCGAGGTCGTCAATCTCGAAATTCTTCAGGCTGTCGATGGCAGAGCTGTTGATGCGCGGCGGCACGAAGATGTCGCCTTCGAGCCGCAGGCTTTCCGCGCCGCCCCACAGATTTCGGTTCTGCCAGTAGCCGCGCAGCGCCGGCCCGTCGAGCGTCGAATAGCGCGCAGAGAAGCCGATCACATTCGGCTTGCGGTCGGTCACCTCCGCCGTGATCGGCAGTTGCCCTTGCGCATCCAGGCGCTCCGCTTCGCGGATACGAATCGAACTGATGGCGGGAAGCGTGAGAACCGATTTGCGCGACCGCGCGATGGCTTCCGGCGAGTAGGGATCGCCGGGCTCGATGTAGATATGCGACCGCACCACGGCAGGATTGACGGCGGACTGACCCGACACCGATACGTGCCCGAACGGCGCCTGCGGGCCCGGATCGACGGCAATGGCGACATCCATGACCTCAAGCGCGTGATAAACCGTCGGCTTCACACTGGCGACCTTGGCGAGCGGATAAGATTGCGCGCGGAAATGATCGACCAGTGCGGTCTGCGCGGCGCGGATATCGGCGGCGCGGGCCGGATCGCCGCTGTCCAGTTTGACGATTCGGGACGGTAGCGCGTCTTCCGAGAAGGCGGCGCCGCGCGGATCGGTGATGGTGATCGTCCGCAACTTGAACAGCGGTCCCGGCTGCGCCTTGATTCGGACCGGAACGGCTTCGCGGTTGCGGAATGTGTTGGCAGCGGTGGCGATGCGAGGCGGCGGCCGTTGTCCGATGACGATCGGCATTCCCGCCACTTCGATGGCAACGGTCCCGTTGTAGTAGCCAGCGCCCCACAACGCATCGATCAGCGGTGCGAGGTCGGCTTCCGCACGCCGCACCAGCGCCTCGCCGTCAACCGGCGGCTCCTGCCGTGTGCGATACAGCACGGAGGCTTGCTCCAGCGCGTCCTTCAAGCCCGACGGACTGTCGGCAACGTCGATAGTCACAAGGTAGGGCAAAGCCTGAGGCGACACCGCAGGCGGTTTGTCGTCTCCGAAAAGGCCGAAAAAATCGAACGCCGATGCGTTGCCGGGGCAGGCCAGAACGGCGCCCACGGCACATGTTGCGGCCAACCGCCCGATACTCCGCCACGCCGCAACTGCCAAACCAGACCCCAGCATTCACACGCAACCACCAGCCCACAAGGCCACACTATGCTGCGACAAAAAAGCGTAAATTATGTCGCGGTTGCAGAGTTTTACCAGTTCCCTCGGGGTTCCATTGCGGGCATGCGCCGGTTAGCCTTTGATGCTATGATGAAGCATTCAACGATTTGGTGCCTGGCTCCGCTGGCACCGATCTTGCTCCGATCCGAGTTCCATTGACGCGGCGTGTGTCGCCGTTCGTAAAAGCGAGGAATTATTCTGATGCAAAGTATCCACCGCCGCGCCAGCGCGGGCCAACGGCCAGGGCGGTTGATCGCGATCTCTGCGGCGATCGCGACCGCGGCCTGCCTGTCGCCAGCCTTTGCCGCCGACTTTCCGACCGGCCCGATTGAGATCACGGTGACGTTTGCTCCCGGCGGCACGCCGGACATTCTGGCGCGTGCGCTGTCGGTCGGTCTGTCGACCGATCTGAAGCAGCCTGTCGTGGTTGTGAACCGGCTCGGTGCCGGTGGCGCGATCGGTGCGGCGGCTGTCAGCCGCGCCAAGCCCGACGGCCATTCGCTGCTGTTCGCGCCGGCGCTGGTGCAGTCGGTTGCGCCGGTGGTGCAGGCCAATGCCGGGTACAAGCCGGAATCGCTGGTGCCGATCTGCCAGACCTTCGAGACGCAGATGGCGCTGATCGTGAAGCCGGACTCGCCGTACAAAACGGTCGGCGATATCGTCAAGGCTGCCAAGGAGAATCCGGGCAAGCTCAGCTACGGCCACGCCGGCACCGGCTCGATCCCGCATCTGGCGATGATCGAACTCGCCAGTGTTGCCAAAGCGGAGTTCAACGTGATCCCGTACAAGGGCGATGCCGAAGTGCCGGCGCCGATCCTGGGCGGTGTCATCGACTTCGCGCCGATGACCCTAAGCTCGGTGCCGCGTGACGCGGTGCGCATCGTCGCCATCTTCGCCGATGCCCGTAACCCGGCAATCCCCGACGTGCCGACCGTCAAGGAGCAGGGCTTCGACGTGGCGCCGACCAGCTTCGGCGGTCTCTACGGTCCGGAAGGTCTGCCGGCCGATATCAAGGCGCGCCTCGAGACGGCGTGCAAGTTCGCCGCCGAACAGCCCGGCTATCTCAGCACCGCCAAGAACGCGGCGCTGGGCGCGCAGCTCTACCTCGGCGCCGACGCCTTTGCCGCGCGCCTGAAGAAGGACATCGCCGACAAGGCCGTGCTCCTGAAGACGCTGGGCTATCCGAAGCAGTAATTTCGGCCGCAGCAGTTGCAAGAACGGCGGCCGTCCTGATCGGGACGGCCGCCGTTTTCCTTTTAATCACGGGCTACTTGTACTTGCCGACGTCTTTCGGCTGGTCGGGCTTGGACAGGCCCCAGAAATTGCGGGTCCGGATCGTCGCCGGGTCCCAGACCTTCGGCCGCTGCGGCCGGTCGTTGTGCCATGGCCGCGGATCGAAATAGCCGTTCTCTTCGCTGCTCATGGTGTCGAGCTCGGTGAACATCTCGATGGTGAAGCCATCCGGATTGAAGTGATAGGTGTAGATGTTGTGCCCGGGGCCATGGCGACCCGGTCCCCAGATCAGATCGAGATCGTGATGCGGCAGCAGATCGCATGCCTCTTTCACGTGGTTCCAGTCGTTGAGCTCGAACGCAATGTGGTGCAGTCCGCGCTTCGGGCCGGTCAGGAAGTTCACGGTGTGATGATCGGGATTGCAGCGCATGAACACGAAGAAATCGCCGATCCAGTCGGAGACGCGGAAACCGAGAACGTCCGAATAGAACTTCACCGTCGCCTGGATGTCCGGCGTGAAGAACGCGGTGTGGCCGAGCTTGCGCGGCATCACGCCGTGATTGTCCGGCCGCTTCTCGGTCGGGACACGGGTGGCGATGAGATCGACATCGAGCCCGGACGGGTCGGTCACCGTCAGGGTGACCGGCGTGTCCGGCGCCGCGTCCGAGCGGCGGCGCACTTTCACGCCTTTGGCCGAGGTCTGCGCCGCGAAGGCGTCGAGATCGGCGTCCGGCGCCAGTTGCAGCGTCAGCGTCGTCACATCCGCCACCGGACCCTGCTTCAGGATGACGGAATGGAAGTCGGACGGGCAGGCCAGGAACACGGTTTTGCCGTCGCGCTGCACCTCGGTGAGGCCGAGATACTTTGTGTAATAGGCGATGGCGCGTTCAAGATCCGGCGTCTCGAACGTCGCGCAGCCGATTTGTTTGACGCCGATCATGGTAGCCTCGTTCTTTTGGAAGATGTCAGGCGCTCTTGAACAACGCCGTTGCATAGTCGAGGAATGCCGCCGTCCGCTCGCGCGGCAGGTTGTGTCCGCAGCGGCCGAGCAGGTGAACGTCGGCGGCCGGCAGCTTGCGCGACAGCACCAGGGTGGTGAGATCGGGCGGGCAGGGCTGATCGTCGCGGCCGTGCAGCATGACGACCTGCGCCTTGATGCGCGATATCTCGTCGTCGCTGAGCGCGCCGGAATCGATGTAGCGTTGGCGCGGTTCGGCAAACAGTTCGGCGAAGTATTCCGGATAGCCGTCCTGCATCAGCAGCTTCCAGCGGTCTTCGATGACGGCGTCGGTCAGGCCGTCGGCCGAGTACATCATCTTGGCCATCGCCTTGCGCATGGCGGCGCGGTCGGCCGGCATCGACCAGAAACCGTTCAGCGCGTCGTTGATCGGATAGGCCGCGCCGACCGTGCACGAGGTCATCAGCTTGACGATCCGGTCGTTGCGCGCCGCGACCTTCAGCGCCACCGCGCCGCCCATCGAATGACCGATCACGCCGACGGGGCCGGCCGGCATCAGCGCCAGCATGGCTTCGGCCTGGCGCACCCAGAGGTCGACATCGAAGAACGGACGGTTCTTGTTGCGCTCGGATCCGCCGAAGCCGATCAGGTCCATCGCGAAAATGTGGAACTGCTGGCTCAGCGGCTCGAGCACCGGGCCGTAATTGCCGACGATCGAGGTGCCGGGACCGACGCCGTGGATCATCAGAATTGGAAATCCCGAGCCGGCTTCCCAATAGTGCGCCTTGTGACCTTCGATGGTCGCGTGCTTGCTCTGCATTGTCATTATTCGAACTGCTTGGCGTTGGGCACGGCCTTCACCGCGGCGAGGGCGACCTGACGGTCCTGCTCGCCGGTGCCGGAACCGACGCCGACGGCGCCGACGACGCGGCCGTCGATGATGATTGGAATGCCGCCGGGGAGGTTGACCCGCTTGCCCTGCGTGGCAATCGCCAGCTTGAGGTCGACGCCGGCCAGGATGTTGCCGGTCGGCTCGCCGTAGGACGCCGCCGTCTGCGCCTTCACCAGCGCCGTATCCAGCGACATCGAGAAGGCGCCGTCCATGCGGGCGAAAGACACCAGATGGCCGCCGGCATCGACGATCGCGATGCATTCGGGGACCTTCATCTCGGTCGCCTTGGCGATGGCGGCCGCCAGGACCTTCTCCGCGCCGCTGTAGCTCAAAATCCGGGTATCGATCGTAAATGACATGTTCCGCTTTCCTGTTTCGCCTGGTTCTGACCAACGCGTCCTTTACGGACCCTGTCCCGCAACAGTTCAACGTTGAGAGCGGCGTTGGCGCGGCGCCCGGCAGTCGCATCGTTTCACTAACGGAATGCGGCTGTAACTAGCATCACGAACAGACCTGTCGCAAGGACGCCGGGCGCGTTCGAATTGAGCATGGCTGGACACTTTCGCGGCAAAGATCGATCAAGCCTGTGCGGTCCGCGGTTCTGGTTTCACTCGCAGCGTGTCGTCCGGCGGCATTGCAATTGCCGGCGCCGGGCTGCGGCCGATAACGCTAGGATTGAGGCGGCAAATGGCTTATGTGGGCCGCGGTCACAGCCGGCTCTGAGCCGGGTTAAGGATTGGACATGGAAGAGCGCGTCACCTTCGACTCCCAGGGCCTCAAGCTGTCGGGAGTTCTGCATATTCCCGACGACATCAAGCCCGGCGAGAAGCGGCCGGCCTGCCTGGTGCTGCACGGTTTCGGCAGCAACAAGGACAGCAAGGCCTGCATCAGCCCGGCCAAGCTGCTGGAGAAATGGGGCTACATCTCGCTGCGCTTCGACATGCGCGGCTGCGGCCAGAGCGAAGGTCCGCGCGCCCACATCATCTGCATGGAGCAGGTCGAGGATACCAAGAGCGCCGTGACCTATCTGATGTCGCGTCCGGACGTCGATCCGGCCAAGATCGCCAGCGCGGGCCACAGCTTCGGTGCCGCGGTGTCGGTCTATGCCGGCGGCGTCGACAAGCGCATTGCCGCCGTCATTTCGTCGGGCGGCTGGGGTGACGGTCAGACCAAGTTCGAACTGCAGCATTCCAAGCCCGGCGCCTGGAAGAAATTCACCGACACGCTGGAGCGCGGCCGCGAGCTGCGTGCCAGGACCGGCGAGTCGATCAAGATCAACCGCTACGACATCGTGCCGATCCCGGAAGGCATGCGCGGCAATCTGGCGCCAGGCTCGATCATGGAGTTTCCGCTCGAGACCGTCGAGAGCATGCTCGCGTTTCGTGCCAACGATGTGGTCGGCCAGATCGCGCCGCGGCCGTTATTGCTGCTGCATGCCTCGACCGATTCGGTGACGCCGACCGAGCAATCGATCATTTTGTTCCAGAAGGCAGGCATGCCGGCCGATCTGCATCTGGTGGCCGACGTCGATCATTTCATGTTCGCCGAGAACAATGAGATGGTGACGGACATCGTCCGCACCTGGCTGAAGAAACAGTTCGGCCAGTAAACGACGCTCCAGCGAGGCCGACGCATGACAAGCAAAGTATCCGCGACCGAGCTGCGGCGGTTTGTGTCCGACGTTTTCAGGCACGAAGGCATGGCTGCCGCCGATGCCGGCGCCATGGCCGACACGCTGGTGTGGGCCAATCTGCGCGGCGTCGATACGCACGGCGTGACACGGCTGCCGCGTTACCTGGAGATGATCCACGAGGGTCTGATGAACGTCGGCGCCAAGCCGGCCTACAGCCACCCGGCACCATCGAGCCTGGTGATCGACGCCGACCGGGCGCCGGGCCCGGTGGTCCTGTCCCATGCCGTGGAGAGGCTGAAGGTTCTGGCCAAAGAACACGGCATCGCTTTGGCGCTGGTCGGTCAGATGACCCACAGCGGCGCCCTCGGTTATTATACATCGAACCTGGCGGAAGCCGGGTTGGCGTGCCTCGCCTTCAACGCCGGCAACGCGTTCATGCCTTACCATGGCGCGCGTGGCCTGGCGCTCGGCACCAACCCAATCTCCATCGCGGTGCCTGGCGGCGACTCTCAACCGTTGGTGCTGGACATGGCGAGCAGCGCCGTGGCGATGGGAAAGCTGACTTTGGCGCGCAAGACCGGCACGCCGCTTGAGCCCGGATGGGCCGTGGACGAGGCCGGTAACCCGACGACCGATCCGGCGAAAGCGGCCATGAGCACGCCGCTGGGCGGGCCGAAGGGCTCCGGTCTTTCGCTGATGGTCGAGATTCTGGCGAGCCTCCTGAGCGGCAATCCGCTGGTCGCCGATGCGCTGCAGAAGACCGGCGAGGGTGGCAAGCATCGCCAGAACGCCATGCTGATCGCTATCGACATCGCGACCTTTGTCGATATGGCCGAATTCGGCAGTCAGGTTCAGCGTCTGGTCGGCGCCTTGAAGGCCCTGCCGCTGGCGGCGGGGTCGGTCAACATTCTGATGCCCGGCGAGCGCGGTTATCTCGCGATGATTGAACGTAGTGCGAGCGGAATTCCGTTGCCGCCGCCGGTCGTAACCGAACTTGCCGCCGTCGCCGAGCGTTTCAAGATCGATCCGCTGGCGTTGCAAGCCTGACAGGACGTCGCGCGGGTCAACGGCGCCGCATAACGCTGACCGGAAGCGTCGCAAACAGCGGGGCGACGTCGGGCGTCACGGGCAATCTTCCGATCAGATCGTCGTAGTCGGCTTGGCCGAGCGCCGGCACGGTGGCCTGCCAGCCCTTCGGCCAGTGCCGGCCGCCATGGGTCAGCGGTGCGAAATGCCGTCCGATCAGCACGATCAATTGCTCGCCTTGCAGGCTGCGCGAAAAGGCGACGACGTGGCCGGCATGCGGGCCGGTGACCTCGACCGCCTCATGCGCGCCCTGTCCGAGCAGGGCCGGGTGCTCCCGCCGCAGCCGCAGCAGGGTGAGCATCAAGGCTTGCTTGATATGGCCATCCGTCCATTTCTCGGAGAGCGCCGGCCAGTCGAAGGCTTCTGCCGCAGCCGCGGCGTTGCGGCTGTCGAAATCGACCGGACGGCGGTTGTCCGGATCGACCAGCGACAGGTCCCAGAACTCCGTGCCCTGGTAGATATCGGGGACGCCTGGCATCAACAGCTTCAAGGCCAGTTGTGACAGGCCGTTCAGCGCACCGATAACAGAAGTGCGCGCGGCGAAGGCGCCGAAGTCCTCGAGGAAGTCAGCCGATTTGGCCGGGTCGAGCAGGTCGCGGAGGAAGTCATCCAGCGCCGTTTCGTAAGCCTCGTCGGGATTGGTCCAACTGGTTTCCTGCTTGCCCTCGCGCGCCGCTTTCAGGGCATAGCCCTGCATCCGCTTGACGAAGTCATCGTCCACGGTGCCGGGCCAGGCGCCGATCAGCGCTTGATAGAGCATGTATTCATGCGCAGCCGTCGGCTGTGGCCGGGCACTCTGCTGCCGCAGCGTCGCGTTCTGATGCCGCCAGTTTTTCACCGCGGCGTCCCACTCGGCCGGCATTTCCGCGAGCGCCAGAATGCGGGCACGGGCGTCCTCACCCCGCTTCGTGTCGTGGGTGGCCGTCGCCGTCATCGCATTCGGCACGGTTGCAATGCGCTGTTGCGAAACGCGGTGGAAGTCGGGGAGCGACAGCGGCTCTGCGACGGGGCTGCCGCCGACTTCGTTCAGCGCCAGCAACCGGTGATGGCGGTAGAACACCGTGTCTTCCAGCGACTTGGCCATCAGCGGCCCGGTGAACTGCTGCAGCTTCAGCGCAAAGTTACGGATGCGCGGCGCGCTGTAGCCGCCGTGCTGCACCAGATCGAGGGTGACGGCATCGTGCAGGAACGAGAAGATCTCGGGGTCCGGGCCCCGCCAGCGCGCTTGGGCGCGATCGATGACGCTTTTGATCATGTCGCGGTCGCGAGCCGACGGTCCGGCAGTCGTGACGTAGGTGCGGTAGACGGGGAATTCGAGCGCGTAGAGCTGCAAGGCGGCGCGCAGGCGGTCCAGGGTGAAATCGCGGGTGCTGAAATGGCCGGCGGCGATGCGTGACAGCGCACCGGCCAGAACCGTGAATTCGCTCGCCAGCATGGTTTCGATGACGCGCGTCTTGGCCGCCTCCAGCATGGCGGGAAACTCGGTCTTTTCGCCGGTAAACTCGCGCCAGGTGGTCTCCAGCGGCGCCAGCCCGCGGCCGTCGATCAGCACCCGGGTGATGACATTCAGGATTTCATAGCCGGTGGTGCCGGCGATGCCGGGCCATGCCGGCAAGTCCTCATGCTCCTCGAGGATCTTCTCGACCACGACATAGAACGGACCCTTCGGGCCGCCGTCGATGCCGCTGCGTGACTTCGCGATCAGCTGACGCAGGCGGCGCGCGTACTGCGACGGGTCGCGCAGCCCGTCGATATGGTCGATGCGGAGGCCCTGCAGGCAGCCTTGCGCGATCAGGCGCGAGACATACGAATGCGTGGCGCGGAATGTCGCCTGGTTCTCGATGCGCAAGCCGGCGAGATCGTTGATGTCGAAGAAGCGGCGGTAGTTGACGGCCGAGAACGCCACGCGCCAGTTGGCGAGGCGGTAGTGCTGGCGCTCCAGCAGACGGTGCAGCGCCGCGGTGCCGCTTTCGGTATCGCTGCGATAGGCCGACAAGCCGCGGTCGAACAATTCGGCCGCACCCGAAATCTCTGCCAGCTGACGCTTGAACTCAGGCGCCGCGCTGTACGACGGCGAGGCCGGGTCGCGGTAAGCGTCCGCGACGGCGAGGATCGCTCTGCCGGCGGGCTCATCGGTGGCGCCGGCGGTCTGCACCAGCGTGCGGATGATCTCGGCGTAACGCTGCGGATTGATCGGCAGCTTGTGGTCGAAGTACCAGGCGGCAAAGCTGCCGGTGGCGGCGTCGAATTTGATCTCGATTTCGCCGGCCTGAAGAATGTCGCCGTAGGGCTTGCCGAGGATCGGCAGCAGCACGCCCGGATGGCGGCGGTGCGGCAGGGCATCCCAGTCGATGTCGAACGAGGCCGCATGCGGCGACTTCGGCCCCCACTCGAGCACGTCGAGCCACCAGGCATTGTCGGAATGGCCGACGCCCATGTGATTGGGCACGAAGTCGAGGATCAGGCCGAGGTCGTGCTCTTTCAGAGCAGCGCAGAGACGGGCGAAGCCTTCTTCGCCGCCCAGCTCCGGATTGAGTTTCTCATGGTCGACAATGTCATAGCCATGGGTGCTGCCCGGCCGTGCCTTGAAAAACGGCGAGGCGTAGACGTGGCTGATGCCGAGGCGCCCCAGGTAGGGCGCCAGCTTGGCGGCGTCGTCGAAGCCAAAGTCCTTGGTCAGTTGCAGCCGGTAGGTCGCCGCGGGAATGGCAGGGGGCATCAGACGGCTCCGATCGCGGCGTAGACCGACCATGGCAGCAACGTGTTGGGCGGGTTGCCGCCCCACAGCGGCGTGCCCCAGGCCATATCGGCCGGCAACGGCTTGCTTGCGCCGGAGAGGTTGGCGACCATCAGCAGGGACCTGTCACCCGCCGGCCAGCGCGCGGTCAGCACGTCGCCCGCCAGCGACGCATGGCCGCCATGGATCGACGGCAGCAGCGGCATGATCGACTCCCGCCGCACCTTCAGCAGCGCCCGGACGAGGGCGAGCCGCTCGGCGTGGGGTGGTTTGGTGCGCGCGTCCCAGTCGAGCATCGCGATGTCGCGCGTGGTCTCGGACAGCGGGTCGGGGATGTCGCCACCCTGTTTGGCGTAGGCTTCGGCGAATTCGCGCTTGCGGCCTTCGCGGACGGCGTTGGCCAGGTCGCCTTTGAAGTCGCAGAAGAACGGGAACGGCTCGGTGGCACCCCATTCCTCGCCCTGAAACAGCATCGGCGGCGACGGCTGCAACAGCAGCACCGTCAAGGCTGCGGCGACCGCAGCCGGATCGGCAATTGCCGTCAAGCGCTCGCCCATCGGCCGGTTGCCGATCTGGTCGTGGTTCTGGATGAAATTGACGAAGGCCGCGCTCGGCAGGTCCTTGCTCGGCTCGCCGCGGATTTGGCCGTTACGGTGCGGGGAGGGCTCGCCCTGATAGGCAAAGCCTTCGACCAGCGTCCGCACGACATGCGCGTCGGCGTCCGTATAATCGCTGTAATAGCCGGCGCTTTCGCCCGTGAGTTTGACGTGCCAGGCGTGATGATAGTCGTCGTTCCATTGCGCGCGGTAGCTGCCCGCCGGCGGGTCATCCTTCGGATCGAGCAAAGCGGCGCGGTTGTCGTCGTTTTCAAGGACCAGATGGATATGTCGTCCCGTCTGCTCCGCCAGCCGGCCGACGGCACGGCTCAGGTCCAGCAGCAATTCCGGTTCGCCGGCGGTGACGATGGCGTGCACCGCGTCGAGGCGCAGCCCGTCGAAGCGGTAGTCGCGCAGCCAGTGCAGCGTGTTGTCGATGGCGAAGGCGCGCACTTCCGGCACGTGATAGTTGATGGCGCCGCCCCACGGGGTCTCCTCCTTGGAGAAGAACAAGGGGGCAATGCGTCCGAGGTAATTTCCCTCCGGACCGAAGTGGTTATAGACGACGTCGAGAAACACCATCAGGCCGCGTTCATGCGCTGCGTCGATCAGCGCCTTCAGATCGTCAGGGCGTCCGTAGGCCGAATCCGGCGCATAAGGGAGTACGCCGTCGTAACCCCAATTCCAGCGGCCGGGGAAGTCGGCCAGCGGCATCAGTTCGAGCGCGGTGATGCCGGTTTCGACAAGATGGTCGAGCTTGTCGATCATGGCGCGGTAGGTGCCCTCGGGGGTGAAGGTGCCGACATGGGCCTCCAGAAAGACCGCCTGTTCCCAGGGCAGGCCTTTCCAGTCCGGGCATTTCCAGTCGTAGCGCTGCTCGTCGATGACTTCGCTCGGGCCGTGTACGTCCTCGGGCTGAAAATGCGAGGCGGGATCGGGTATCTCGATGTCGCCGTCGATCTTGTAGCGGTATCGGTCGCCGGCCTTGGCGCCGGAGACGTCCAGCAAGAACCAGTCGCCATCGCGCCGCATCGCATGCGGGCGATCGAGCAACAAGGTCACTTCGCGCGCCGCCGGCGCCCAGAGGCGAAAGCTGACACCGTTTTCGGAAACCCAGGGTCCGAAATGCTGGCGTGGCGAGCTCACGGTTCGCCCGCGAAAGCGAGAACGGTGCGTGAATGCACGCTCCACTGGGCGCCGACCGCCATCACCTGCGGACCGTCCTGGCCGTCCGACGTGTCGAGCACGCATTGCCAGCGGGCCACATCCGGCCATTCCGGGAAGGTGATTTCGACGCCTTCCTCGGCGGCGTTCAGGATGATGAACAAAGGCGCCGCGCCCTTGCTTTGCCCGGCGAGGACATAGGCCAGGAAACGTGCGCCCGGGAAATTCCAGTCCGGCTCGGCCATCTCGGCACCGCTGGTGGTGATCCAGCGGATGTCATAGGTGCCGTCCTCGTTCTTGCCGTTCAGCCAGCGGTGCGGTTTGAGCTGCGGGAAACGTTGCCGCAACTGGGTCAGGCTGCCGACGAAGTCGGTCAGATCGTCCTCGGTGCCGGCCTTCGACCAGTCGATCCAGCCGATCTCGCTGTCCTGACAATAGGTGTTGTTGTTGCCGTTCTGGCTGTTGGCAACCTCGTCGCCGGCCAGCAGCAGCGGCACGCCTTCGGCCAGGAACAGGCTGGCGAGCTGGTTGCGGCGCAGCCGCCGGCGCAAAGCCAGGATCGTCGGATCGTCAGTCGGGCCTTCGACACCGAAGTTGATGCTGACGTTGTCGTCCGAGCCGTCGCGGTTGTTTTCGCCGTTGGCCTCGTTGTGCTTGTGCTCGTAGCTCACCATGTCGGCGAGGGTGAAGCCGTCATGCACGGTGACATGGTTGACGCTGGCGCGCGGGCCCCGGCCGTCGTGCTGGAACTGCAGCGCCGAGCCGGTCATGACGCTGGCGACGTCGCCGATGATGTTGGCCTCACCGCGCCAGAACCGCCGCGCGATATTGCGATAAACGTCGTTCCATTCCGACCAGCCGTTGGGGAATCCGCCGACCTGATAGCCGCCTGAACCGATATCCCACGGTTCGGCGATCAGCTTGGTCTTGGCGAGCACCGGGTCCTGCCGGATGGCGTGGAAGAACGGCGCGGTGCGATCGAATGCCGGTGTGCGCCCCAGCGTACTGGCGAGATCGAAGCGGAAGCCGTCGATCTGATACTCCTCGACCCACATGCGCAACGAATCCATGACCATCTGCAGGACGCGCGGGTGAGCGACCTTGAGCGAATTACCGGTGCCGGTGAAGTCGTCATAGTAGCGCGGGTTGTCCGGCATCAGCCAATAGTAGGAGGCGTTGTCGATGCCACGGTAGCAAAGTGTCGGGCCCATGTGGTTGCCCTCGGCGGTGTGGTTGTAGACCACGTCGAGGATCACCTCGATGCCGGCGTCGTGCAGCAGCGACACGGTGGCGCGGAAATCGTCGACCTCGTTCTCTCCGGCATAGCGGGCCTCGGGAGCGAAGAAGCTGAGCGTGTTGTAGCCCCAGTAATTGCGCAGTCCCTGGTCAAGCAGATGACGGTCGTCGAGAAACGCATGAATGGGGAGCAACTCGATGGCCGTGACGCCGAGCCTGCGCAAGTGATTGATGGTCGCGGGCTCTGACAGCGCCCGATAAGTGCCGCGCAATTCCGGGTCTATGTCCTGGCGAGTTTGGGTCAGCCCTTTGACATGGGCTTCGTAGATGACGGTGTCTTCCCAGGATACCCCAGGCCGGCGCTCGCGCCGCCGCGAATACGCCGCATCGACGACAACGGATTTGTACATCGATCGCGCGTTGTCGCGTCGATCAAACGAGAGGTCTTCATTCTTCGCGCCGGTACGATATCCGAAATGGGCATCGCTCCAGGCGAACTGCCCGGCAAGACGCTTGCTGTAGGGATCGATCAGCAGCTTGTTCGGGTTGAACCGGTGGCCGGCGCTCGGCTCATAGGGCCCGTGTACCCGATAGCCATAGACCTG
>LNFM01003852.1_pt1 | contig 25486 bp, 25 predicted proteins | sample 596031 | NCBI WGS metagenome assembly LNFM01 (sample SAMN04254537, study PRJNA301005) | activated carbon metagenome | isolation source: dual media filters at the Ann Arbor, Michigan drinking water treatment plant | place: USA: Ann Arbor | reverse complement strand
AGCGTCCGCCTCAGGCGCGCGGCGGGGAACGGGAAGAGGACGATCAGCAGGGCCAGCAGCGCGCCGACGTGGGCCAGCGTGCCGAGGCCGGCGCCGCCGAGGGTGAGGTCGCGGGTGGCGGCGACCAGGTGCGAGAGCGGCAGGCACCAGCCGACGACCTGGGCCCAGTCGGGGAGCCCTGAGAAGGGGAAGAAGACCCCGCCGAACAGGAACATCGGCGTCAGCACGCCGGTGAAGAGGATGTTGAAGTGCTCGATGTTGCTGACCAGGCTCGTGTAGGCCATGCCCAGCACCGCGAAGGTCAGGGCGCCGATGGCGAACACCGGCGGCAGCAGCAGGGCCATCGGCGTGTGCACCAGGCCGAAGGCCACCATCACCAGCAGGAAGATCAGGCCGTAGACCACGGCCCGCGTGGCGGCCCAGAGGTACTCGCCCACCACGACGTCGGCGATCGAGAGGGGCGTGGTGACGACGGCCTCGACCACCCGGCGCACGTGGATGCGCACGAACGCGTTGTAGGTGGTCTCGATGATCGCCCCGAACATGATCGTCGAGGCCAGCACCCCGGGGGCGATGAAGTCGACGTAGTCGACGCCCTCCACCGTGGTGAGGTACGTGCCGAGGCCGAGGCCCATGATGGCCAGGTAGGCGATCGCCTCGAGGAACCGCGGCATCAGCGTCGTGACGAGGGTCTTGCGGCCCACCGTCGCGTTGCGCTGCCACATCCGCAGCGCGCCGCGCGGCGAGAAGGCGAAGGCCTCCCGGGCGTTCTTTGTCACAACTCCTCGATGGCGGCCTCGAAGTCGGCGGCCATCCCCGTGTGGCCGTGCTTGAGGCTCTGGTCGATGCCCGTGAGGTAGGCGTCGGCCGCCTCGTCCGGGCGCCCGAGCGCCGTGAGCGCCTCGGCCAGCCGGCCCCATGCGTTGCCCTCGTCCTCGGCCAGCGCGAGATAGGCCCGCAGCTCGCCCACCGCGTCCTCCCAGCGCTCCGCGCGGATCAGCTCGTTTGCGTAAGCGAACCGCGCACGGGCGACCGTGGGCTCCTCGGCGACCAGGCGGGCGAAATAGTCAAGGCGATCCTGCACGCGCCGAAAGGTACACCGGGTCCGGCCCGGCGATCCCGTCCGGGTCTCCTTGAACCGGGTCGCACGTATCGTCACATTGATGCGGCCCCGCGGGACCGTTGCTAGCGTGCAGCGCGAAGCGCCCCAGTTCGCTCTGCGAAATCCGCGTCCGAGAGGCACCGTGGAGCTCTCCGACTACCTGCCGATCTTGATCTACTTCGCCGGCGGCCTGGCCGTGGCCGGCGCGATCTTCTCGTTGAGCAAGCTCGTCAAGAGCAAGCCCAACCCGTCGAAGATCCTCCCGTACGAGAGCGGCATCCTGCCCTCGACGCCTGTCCGGCAGCGGTTCTCCATCGACTTCTATCTCACGGCGATGCTCTTCATCGTCTTCGACATCGAGCTCGCGTTTCTCTACCCGATCGCGGTGACGCTGCGCGACGACGGGCTCGTGGGCCTGGTGGTGCTGCTGGTCTTCGTGTTCACGCTGATCGAGGCCCTGGCCTACATCTGGAAGAAGGGGGCGCTCGAATGGCGCTGATCCCGCCGCCCGGAAGCCCGATCGAGCGCGCGCCGCGCACCGATCCCGGCATCGACCGCGACCTGCGCGCGGCGGAGGTGGAGGCGTTCGAGAAGAGCCTCCTCATCACGACCTTCGAGAAGGCGCTCCACTGGGCCCAGGCGAGCTCGGTGTGGCCGGCCACGTTCGGCCTGGCCTGCTGCGCGATCGAGATGATGCACACGGCGACCCCGCGCTATGACATCGCACGCTTCGGAGCGGAGGTCTTCCGCGCGACGCCGCGCCAGGCCGACCTGCTGATCGTCTCGGGCCGCGTGGCCCAGAAGATGGCTCCGGTCCTGCGGCGCATCTACGACCAGATGCTCGAGCCCAAGTGGGTCATCTCGATGGGCGCCTGCGCGTCGACCGGCGGGGTCTTCAACAACTACGCGCTGGTGCAGGGCGTGGACAAGGTGGTGCCGGTGGACGTCTACGTCCCGGGCTGCCCGCCGCGCCCGGAGGGCCTGATCGAGGGCATCCTCGTGCTGCAGCGGCTGATCGGGGCCAACGGCCTGCCGAGCTCCTCCGACCTGCGCCGGGAGATCGCGCCCGTGAGCGCCGGGTGAGCGAGGTCGGAGCCACGATCGAGTCCGCCGTCGCAGGATCGGTCGTCGAGGAGATCGCCCACGCCGGCGAGCTCACGATCGAGATCGCGAAGGACCGCATCCTGGAGGTCGCCCGCTTCATCAAGGGCGCGCCCCTCGCCTACGTCCTCCTCTCCGACGTCACCTGCGCCGACTTCCCGGAGCACCCGGGCCGCTTCCGGGTCGCGTACCACCTCTACTCGCTCGAGACGGGCTCGCGCCTGCGCCTGCGCGTCTGGGCCGGGCCCGACGAGGAGGGCGGCCCGGGGCCCGAGGTCGACTCGGTCGTGAGCGTCTGGGCGACCGCCAACTGGCACGAGCGCGAGGTCTACGACATGTTCGGCGTCCGCTTCCGCAACCACCCCGACCTCGCGCGCATCCTGATGCCTCTCGACTGGGAGGGCCACCCGCTGCGGCGCGACTACCCCCTGGGCGGCGAAGAGGTCCAGTTCACGGATGCGGTCTAGATGACCACTGGGACACAAAGGCCGTGCGGCTCGCCGCGCGAGAACCGAGTCCGCCGGATGGGCGCCCCAACGTCGATGCTGGTGGCATCGGCGTTCGGGCGGGCGCGGCCGACTGTCCCAGGGGGCATCTGATGAGCACGGAGACCGGAGGCGGGATCCCCGCGGCCGAGGAGGCCCGCGAGGCCCTCGAGGCGGCGCGGCGCGAGGGACGCGAGCTGACCGAGACCGAGCGCGCCATCGCCGGCGCCGAGGCCATGACGCCCCAGGAGGCGCTGGCGAGCATGGAGGCCGCCGTCGAGCAGACGCCCGGCTCACGGCAGCCGATGATCATCAACATCGGCCCGCAGCACCCCTCCACGCACGGCGTGCTGCGACTCGTCACCGAGCTGGACGGCGAGATCATCCGCGACCTGCACCCGGTGATCGGCTATCTGCACACCGGCATCGAGAAGCAGTGCGAGAACAAGACCTACTGGCAGGCCATCACGCTCGTCACGCGGATGGACTACCTGGCGTCCTACTTCAACATCCACGCGTACACGATGTCGGTGGAGAAGCTGCTGGGACTCGAGGTGCCCGATCGCGCCCAGTACCTGCGCGTGATCATGTGCGAGCTCAACCGCATCACCAGCCACCTGGTGTGGCTGGGGACCAGCGGCCTCGAGCTCGGCGCGATGACGGTGATGTTCTACACCTACCGCGAGCGCGAGAAGGCCCTCGACCTGGGCGAGATGATCGCCGGCGAGCGGATGAACACCCGCTTCTTCCAGGTGGGTGGCTGCGCCGACGACATGCCCCCCGGCTTCGAGCAGCGGCTGCGCGAGTTCATCGACGAGATGCCCGGCCGCATCGACGAGTACGAAGGCCTGCTGACCGAGAACCCGATCTGGATCGACCGCACCCGCGGCGTGGGCGCCCTGCCCGCCGAGCAGTTGCTCGACCTCGGCGTGACCGGGCCCGCCCTGCGCGCCGCCGGCGTCGACCTCGACCTGCGCAAGACCGCCCCCTACTCGGGCTACGAGCACTTCGACTTCCAGGTGCCGCTCGGCGTCAACGGCGACGCCTACGACCGGTACACGGTGCGCCTGCGCGAGATGCGTGAGTCGATCCGGATCATCGGCCAGGCGCTCGACGGGATGCCCGAGGGCGGACACATCGCCGACGACCGCAAGGTCGTGCTGCCGCCCCGCGGCGAGCTGTCGACCTCGATGGAGGCGCTGATCCACCACTTCAAGCTCGTGACCGAGGGCTTCCGCGTGCCCGAGGGCGAGGCCTACTCGGCCGTCGAGAGCCCCCGCGGCGAGCTCGGCTGCTACGTGGTCGCCGACGGCTCGCCCAAGCCGCGCCGCGTGCACATGCGCGACCCCAGCTTCGTGAACCTGCAGGCGCTGCGCCCGATGGCCAAGGGGAACTACCTCGCCGACCTGATCACGATGATCGGCTCGCTCGACAACGTCATGGGGGGTGTCGACCGATGAACGCCGCCGCGATATCGGCCCACATCGAGCCGATCCGCCACGAGTACGCCGAGGGGCGCTCCCTGATCCTCCCTGCGCTCAAGTACGCGCAGACCGAGAAGGGCCACCTCACGCGCGAGGACATCGAGGCCGTGGCCGAGGCCACCGGCTTCTCGGCCGCCTACGTCGAGAGCGTCGCCTCCTTCTACGACCGGCTCTACCTGCAGCCGACCGGTCAGCGGGTGGTGTCGGTATGCGTCACCCTCTCCTGCATGCTGCGCGGCTCCGACGAGCTGATGGAGCGCATCTGCGACCGCGCCGGCGTCTCCCACCACGGGGGCACGAGCGAGGACGGGATGATCACGGTGCAGGAGGCCCAGTGCCTGGGCTACTGCGACCACGCGCCCGCCGTGCAGGTGGACGCCGAGCAGACGCGCGGGCCCCTGACGCTCGACGACGCGGACGCCCTCGTGGACGAGCTGCGCACCTCGCCCCGCCCCGACGAGCTGTGGCGGTGAAAGTGAGCCCCGGATGCCGATAAGGAACGTCGTCTACCGCCAGCGCGAGGCCGGACAGGTGCTCACCGACCTGTCCGACTACCGGCGCGCGGGCGGCTACGAGGCGCTGCGCACGGCCCTCACCGAGATGGACCGCGACGAGACGGTCTACGCATTCGTGCGCTCGGGCCTGCGCGGCCGCGGCGGCGCCGGCTTCCCCATGGGCCGCAAGGCCAGCTTCATCCCGAAGGACTCGGTGCTGCCCGCCTACGTCGTGTGCAACGCCGACGAGAGCGAGCCCGGCACCTTCAAGGACCGCGAGCTGATGGAGACCAACCCCTTCCAGCTGCTGGAGGGGATCACGCTCGCCGGCTACGCGATCGGCGCGGTGCGCGGCTACATCTACATCCGCGGCGAGTACGAGCACCAGGCGCGCATCCTCGATGCCGCGATCGCCCAGGCGCGCACGGCCGGCTTCCTCGGACAGGGCGTGGCCGGGTCGGGCTTCGACTTCGACATCACGCTCTACCGCGGGGCGGGCGCGTACATCTGCGGCGAGGAGACGGCGCTGCTCGAGAGCCTCGAGGGCAAGCGGGGCCAGCCGCGGCTCAAGCCCCCGTTCCCGGCGGTCGCCGGGCTCTACGCCTCGCCGACGCTGATCAACAACGTGGAGACGCTCTCCGCGCTGCCGGCGATCATCGAGCACGGCGCCGACTGGTACGCCTCCATGGGCACCGAGAAGAGCACGGGAACCAAGCTCTTCTCGATCTCGGGCCACGTGATGAAGCCGGGCAACTACGAGATCGTGCTGCACGACACCACGCTGCGCGAGCTGGTCTACGACATCGCCGGCGGCTTCCGCCCCGGGCGCGAGTTCGCCGCCGCGTGGGTGGGGGGATCGAGCGTCAACGTCCTCGGCCCCGAGTCCCTCGACACGCCGCTCGACTACGAGTCGATGGCCGAGGCCGGCAGCTCGCTCGGCTCGGCCGGCTGCATCGTCATGGACGACTCGGGCTCGATCGTGCGCGCCACCCTGCGCCTGGCGCAGTTCTACCGGCACGAGTCGTGCGGCAAGTGCACGCCGTGCCGCGAGGGCACCCTCTGGCTCGAGCGGATCCTGCAGCGGATCGTGGACGGCGAGGGCCGGATGGAGGACCTCGAGCTGATCGAGTCGCTCGCCGGGCGCATGGTCGGGCGCGTGCTCTGCGCGCTGGCCGACACCGGCGTGCTGCCGGTCACCAGCGCCGTGCGGCGCTTCCGCGACGACTTCGTCCACGCGATCGAGAACGGCGGCGTGCCGCGACCCGAGCCCATGATGGAGGTGCCCGTCGGTGGCTGATTACGCGCCGGTCGATCTGACGGCCGAGGGCCAGGTCGAGTTCGAGCTCAACGGCAGGCGCGTCAGCGCGCCGGCCGGCACGATGCTGGTGGACGCGGCCTACGCGCTCGGCGTCGAGGTGCCGATCTTCTGTTACGAGCCGCGCCTCGGCGCGCCGATCGGCGCCTGCCGCATGTGCCTCGTGGAGATCGAGGGCATGCGCGGCCTGCAGACCGCCTGCTCCACGCCGGTGCAGCCCGACATGGTGGTGCGCACCAACTCGGACATCGCCAAGGACGGCCAGGACGGCGTGCTGGAGTTCCTGCTCGAGAACCACCCGCTCGACTGCCCCGTCTGCGACAAGGGCGGCGAGTGCCCCCTGCAGGACCGCACCTTCCGCTTCGGCCCGGGGCGCACGCGCTTCGTGGAGGCCAAGCGCCACTTCCCGAAGCCGCTCGACCTGTCGTCGGTGATCGCGCTCGACCGTGAGCGCTGCATCTCCTGCTACCGCTGCGTGCGCTTCAGCCAGGACGTCGCCGAGGACAAGGCGCTCGTCATGCAGGAGCGCGGCGCCGCCGCCGAGATCGCGACGCTGACCGGCGACCAGTACGAGGGCCGCTTCACCGGCAACGTGATCGACATCTGCCCGGTGGGCGCCCTCACGAGCATCCCCTACCGCTTCACCGCCCGGCCCTGGGACGTCACCAACACGCCCTCGATCTGCGGCCACGACGCCACCGGCACCAACGTGGAGCTGACGCTGCGCGAGGGGCACGTGGCGCGCGTCACGGCCCGCCCGGAGCCGAACTACGCCGTGGAGGAGGGCTGGCTCTCCGACCTCAGCCGCTTCGCCTACGAGGGCAACCGCGCGCCCGACCGCCTCACCGCGCCGCTGATCCGCGACGACGGCCGCGTGAAGGAGGCGAGCCTCGACGACGCCGTGGACGCCGCGGCGCTCGTGCTCGGCCGCGGCGGACGCGTCGGCATCCTCGTGGGCCCGACGGCCACCGTCGAGGAGGGCTTCCTCGCCCAGGAACTTGCGCGCACCGCGCTCGGCGGCGCGAGGATCCAGCGCCTCGGCATCCCGGGCGCCGGCCTCGATGCGATCCGGTCGCAGCCGCGTGCCGAGCTGGGCGACATCGACGGCGCCGGACTCGTGGTCATCGTCGGCGGCGACCCCCCCAACCAGCAGTCGATCGTCGAGCTGCGGGTGCGCAAGGCGCGCCGCCGCGGCGCGGCCGTGATCACGGTCGGCCCCCGGCCCCACGCGCTCGAGCCGGTCGGCACCGCCGTACGCTCGGAGCCCGGCCGCCTCGCCGCCGCCATCGCGGCCCTCGATCTGCCCGAGGCAGCGTCGACGATCGTGCTCTGGGACGAGGCCGACCTCGCCGCCGAGCCCGACGCCGCCGGCGCGCTGGCGCGGATCGTCGGCGACCGGGGCGCGTCGCAGATCGAGCTCGGCGCCGACGTCAACGGCGCGGGCCTGCGGGCGCTCGGCCTGGGCGCGGGCGACGTGCTCGAGGCCGCCGCGGCGGGCGAGATCGACACGCTCCTCACCATCCACGCCGACCCGCTCGACGGCCCCGGCGCCGCCGACTGGGGCTGGGCGCTCGGGCGCGTGCGCGCGCGGATCGCGATCGCCGCGTACGCCTCGGCGGTGACCGACGCGTCGACCGTGGTGATCCCGGCCGCCACGCACTACGAGACCGACGGGGTCTACGTCTCGATGACCGGACGGGCCCAGCGGCTGAGGCCCGGCGCGACCGCTCCGGCGGGCGCGGCCCCGGGCTGGGAGCTGCTGATCGCCCTCGCCCACCGCCTCGGCGCACCGCCGCCCTACCGCAGCGCCGCGCGCGCCTTCGCCGCCGCCGCGGCCGCGCGGCCCGCGCTCGCCGGGCTCGACTACGACGTCATCGGCGTGCTGGGCGCGCCGGTCGCGGCCGTCACCCCCGTGTCGCCCAACGGCGTCAACGGCCCGCGCGAGGCGGCCGGCACCGGGCTGCCCCTGGTCACCACGACGCGCATCTTCGGCAACGCCGCCGCCCACCGCTCGGAGGCGCTCGCGTCGGTGCGGACCGGGGCCGAGCTGGTGCTCAACCCGGCCGAGGGCGAGCGCCTCGGCATCGCCGACGGCGCGCGGGCGCGGCTGCGCTCGCCCCATGGCGAGTGCATCCTGGCGGTTCGCCTCGCGGCCGACCACCCCGCCGGCGCGGCCTTCGCCACCACCGGCGTCCCGGGGGCCGGCGTGGAGCGTCTGCTGCCCGCCGACCGCGGCCCGGTCAACGTCGAGATCGAGGCTCCGTAGTGGACGAGCGCTTCCTGGTGGTCGTGATCAAGGCGGCGCTGGTCGTCTTCGTGGTGATCACCGCCTTCGCCTACACGCTGCTGTGGGAGCGCAAGCTCATCGGCCGCTTCCAGGCCCGCTACGGCCCGAACCGCGCGGGGCCGATCGGCTACCTGCAGCCCCTCGCCGACGTGGTGAAGCTGATCTTCAAGGAGGACTTCGTCCCCAAGGGGGCCAACCGCCTCCTCTTCCAGATCGCGCCCATGATCTCGGTCTTCGCCGCCGTCGCGGCGATCGCCGTGATCCCCTGGGGCGACGGGTTCGAGATCTTCGGCTACAACGTCGAGGGCGTCGGCACCGACATCGAGATCGGCGTGCTGTTCCTGTTCGCGCTCTCGGGGCTCGGCTTCTACGGCCTGATCCTGGGCGGCTGGGCCAGCGGCAACAAGTACAGCCTGCTCGGGGCGGCCCGCACCGCGGCCCAGCTCGTCTCCTACGAGGTGGCGATGGGCCTGTCGGTGATCGGCGTGGTCATGATGGCCCAGAGCCTCTCGCTGGTGGACATCGTCCACGCGCAGGCCGACACGGCCTGGTACATCCTGTTCCAGCCGCTCGGCTTCCTGATCTTCGTGGTGGCGGCCGTTGCCGAGACCAACCGCGCCCCGTTCGACATGCCGGAGGCCGAGTCCGAGCTGGTCGCCGGGTACCACACCGAGTACGGCGGCCTGAAGTTCGCCATGTTCTTCCTGGCCGAGTACATCAACATGATCATCATCTCGGCCCTCGGCGCGACCCTCTTCCTCGGCGGCTTCTCGGGCCCGTTCCTCCCCGGCTTCGTGTGGCTCGCGCTCAAGGTCGCGGTGCTGCTGTTCTTCTTCATCTGGCTGAGGGCCACGCTGCCCCGCCTGCGGTACGACCGCCTGATGAAGCTCGGCTGGAAGGTGCTGCTGCCGCTGGCGACGCTCAACCTCGTGGTGACGGCGATCGTCGTCGCCCTCGGCTTCGCGAACTAGGACTCTCATGGGACTGGACGACTCACTCAAGGGCTTCGCGATCACGTTCCGGCAGATGCTGCGCAAGCCGGAGACGATCGGCTACCCGGAGCGCAAGACGCCCGTGTTCCCGCGGTTCCGCGGGCGCCACCGGCTCTGGACGCACGACAACGGCCTGGAGAAGTGCGTCGGCTGCTCGCTGTGCGTCGCCGCGTGCCCGGCCGACTGCATCCGGGTGGTCGCCGAGGAGAACACCCCCGAGAACCGCGTCTCCTCGGGCGAGCGCTACGCCCGCATCTACGAGATCAACATGGCGCGCTGCATCTTCTGCGGCTACTGCGAGGTCGCCTGCCCGTTCGACGCCATCACGCTCGAGAACGAGTACGAGATGTCCGAGCGCACCCGCGGCGACCTGCTCTACACCAAGGACATGCTCCTGGCGCCGCACCCGAAGCCGGTCCCCGTGCGCTCCGAGGTCCCGTGATGCGATGCGCGGGCATCGCGTCCGCGCCGCCGCGCGGGCCACTGGGTAAGGTGCCGCTCCGTGGGTGAGAGAATCGTCTTCACGATCGCGGCCGCCTCGGCCCTGTCGTTCGGGACCCTCGTGATCACGCTGAAGGAGCCGTTCCGCGCCACGGTCGCGCTGATCGGCACGCTGCTGTCGGTCGCGGTGCTGTTCCTGCTGCTGGCGGCGCCCTTCGTGGCGGCCATCCAGGTGATCGTCTACGCCGGCGCCATCGTGGTGCTCTTCCTGTTCGTCATCGCCTACCTGGGCGAACGGCCGCTGGCCGAGATCGGTGACAGGCTCGGCCGGCTCCAGGCCTTCGTCTGGCTGGCCGTGATCGGCCTGGCCATCCAGGGCTTCGTGGTGCTGGCCAACACCCAGCTGCCGGGCATCCGCGACGACCCGCGGGAGGTCGGTGACATCGGCAGCCCCGAGGCGATCGGGCGCTCGTTCATCGACGACTACATCGTCGTCTTCGAGGCCACCTCGCTGGCCCTCCTGGTCGCGGCCGTCGGCGCCGTGATGCTGGCCAAGCGCGCCGTGAAGTCCGAGGGCGGCCGATGACCACGGCCGATCTGGCGCCGCTCGTCGGCGCGGCGGCCATCGGCGACCCCCAGGAGGGCGTGCCCCTCGCGCTGTACCTCGTCGTCTCGGGCGGGCTCTTCCTGCTCGGGCTGCTCGGCGTGCTCACGCGGCGCAACCCCCTCCTGCTGTTCCTCGCGGTCGAGCTGCTGCTCAACTCGGCGAACCTCGCCCTGGTGGGATTCAGCCGCTACTGGAACGTCACCGACGGCCACGTCTTCGCCCTCGTGGTGATGGTCGTCGCGGCGGCGGAGGTCGTGATCGGCCTGGGCCTGGTGGTGGCGGTGTTCCGCCAGCGCCTGGCGCTGGACGTCGACCAGATGTCCTCGATGAAGGGCTAGGGAAGAACCCACCGTGATCTCCGTCCTCGCGTGGCTGGTGCTCGGCCTCCCCCTGCTCGGGTGCGTGATCCTGTCGCTGTGGCCCGGCGAGCCCGACCGGCGGATCACCCGCGTCGTCGGCGTCGGCTTCCCGGCGGTCGCCTTCGTGCTGACGGCGATCATCTTCGTCGCGCTGCTCGGCAGGGACGCCGACGACCGTCTCGAGATCGCGACGCTGTGGAACTGGGTGCAGACCGACGGCCTGTCGATCGACCTGGCCCTGCAGATCGATCCCCTCTCGGTGCTGATGATGCTGGTGATCACGGGCGTCGGCTCGCTGATCCTCCTCTACTCCACCGAGTACATGGAGCACGACCGCGACTACCGCCGCTTCTTCGCGGAGATGGGCTTCTTCCTCTTCGCGATGCTCCTGCTGGTGGAGGCCGCGAACTTCTTCTTCCTGATCGTCGGCTGGGGTCTGGTCGGTCTCGCCTCGTATCTGCTGATCGGCTACTACTACGACCGCCCGTCGGCCGTCGCGGCCTCGAAGAAGGCCTTCGTCGTCAACGTCATCGGCGACATCGGCATGGTCATCGCGGCGTTCATCCTGGTCCGCGAGCTGGGCACCCTCGACTACGGCGAGGTGTTCACCACCGCCCCCGAGGGCCTCGGCGCCGACACCGGCGTCGCCACCGCGGTCGCGCTGCTCCTGTTCGTCGGAGCGGCCGCCAAGAGCGCCCAGATCCCGCTGCACACCTGGCTGCCGGACGCGATGGAGGGCCCGACCCCGGTCAGCGCGCTGATCCACGCGGCGACCATGGTGACCGCCGGCGTCTACATGATCGTGCGCTGCAACGTGCTGTACGAGCTCGCCCCGATCGCGGGGGACATCGTCGCGGTGGTGGGCGCCGCGACGCTGCTGATGGCGGCCACGATCGCCCTCGTGCAGGTGGACATCAAGCGCGTCCTCGCCTGGAGCACCGTCTCGCAGATCGGCTACATGATCATGGGCGCGGGCCTCGGCGCGTACGACAGCTCGATGTTCCACTTCCTCACGCACGCCTTCTTCAAGGCGCTGCTCTTCCTCGCGGTCGGCGTCGCGATCCACGCGCTCGCCGGCGAGCAGAGCCTCGACCGCATGGGAGGGCTTCGCCGCCACCTGCGGCTGACCCACGCCGCCGTGCTGGTGGGCTGCCTGGCCATCGCCGGCATCCCGCCCTTCTCCGGGTTCTTCAGCAAGGACGAGGTCCTCGCGACGGCCCTCGACGCGGGCACCCTCGGCACGATCCTGGCCGTCGTGGGCCTCGTCGGCGCCGGGCTGACCGCCTTCTACATGTTCCGCCTCTTCTTCCGCGCCTTCTGGGGCCCCGAGCCCGATGGCGGCTACGCGCACGCCCCGCACAACCCCGGCATGGCGATGTCCGCCCCGGTGGCCGTGCTGGCCGTGCTCGCCGCGGTCGGCGGCCTGCTGCAGATCCCGGGCGTGTGGCACCCGCTGCGCGACTGGCTCGAGCCGACGCTGCTCGCCGACCCGGGCCTGGAGCCCACCGTCGGCGGCGAGCTGCTGGTCAGCATCGTCAGCGTGGTCCTCGCGATCGTCGCGATCGGCCTGGCCTACTGGATCTTCGTCGCCGACCCGGACCGCCGCCTGCGCCTGGCGGGCACTGCCCCCCGCGCGCGTGCGCTGCTCACCGACCAGTACCGCTTCGACGAGGTCTATGAGGAGGCGCTCATCCAGCCCGGACGCGATCTCGGCGACGCGCTCACCCACGGCGTCGAGCGCTACGGCGTGCAGGGGACCATGGAGGCCGTCGTGCGCGGCGTCATCGAGACCGGACGCGGCCTGCGGGTCGTCCAGTCCGGCCTCGTGCGCGCCTACGTGTTCGCGATGGTCGCCGGCGTCGTCGCCCTCGGCGTCATCTTCAGCCTGGTGATGCGCTGATGCCCTGGATCTCGGCGCTCGTCCTCCTCCCCCTCCTCGGAGCCCTGTCGATGCTGGCCGTGCCCGCCGGGCCGGGCGGCGCCGTCCAGGCCCGGATCCACGCGATCCTCGCGGCCGGGGGCACGCTGGTCCTGATGGCGATCGTGGTCGGGAAGTTCGACCGCGACGCCGCCGGTCTGCAGTTCATCGACCACGTCGATTGGGCCCAGGACGCCGGCCTGTCGTGGGACGTCGGCGTGGACGGCATCTCGCTCTGGCTGCTCGCCCTGACGGCGGCCATGTTCGCCCTGGCGATCATGGCCGCGTGCTGGCGGCTGCCCGAGCGCCCGCGCGCCTTCCTGGCGATGCTGCTGCTCGCCGAGGCCGGCCTGATGGGCCTCTTCGCCTCCGGCGACCTGGTGCTGTTCTACGTCTTCTGGGAGGCCATGCTCATCCCGTTCTACTTCCTGATCGGGATGTGGGGCGGCGAGGGCCGGTCGCGCGCGACCACGCGGTTCGTCATCTACACGATGGTCGGAAGCCTGCTGATGCTGGTGTCGATCGTCGCCACGGCCTTCGTGGCCCAGGACATCACGGGCAACCTCACCTTCTCGATCCGCGAGCTCTCGGGGGTCGCGTTCAGCGACACGCAGAGCACCTGGATCTTCGCCGGCTTCGCCCTGGCGTTCGCCATCAAGCTCCCCCTGTGGCCCTTCCACGGCTGGCTGCCCGACGCGTACCGCCTCGCGCCGATCCTCGTCACCGGCCTGCTCGCCGCGGTGATGAGCAAGGCCGGCGTCTACGGCTTCCTGCGCATCGGCGTGCCGGTCTTCCCCGAGGGCGCCGACCGCTTCGCCATCCCGATCGGCATCCTGGCCGTGATCGGCATCGCCTACGGCTCCCTGCTGGCCTGGCGCGCGCCCACGATGCGCCTGCTCGTCGCCTACTCGAGCCTCGCGCACCTGGGCTTCATCATCCTGGGGATCGTCGCCTTCGACGTGCAGGCCACCCAGGGCGCGGTGCTGCAGATGGTCAACCACGGCGTCGTGGTGGCGGCCGCCTTCGCGATCGTCGCGGTGATCAACCGCACGGCGCCCGACGACCGCATCGACGGCATCGGCGGCCTGGCCGAAGGGGCGCCGCGCCTGGCCGGCGTGTTCCTGATCGTGTCGATGGCCTCCCTCGCGATCCCGGGCTCGAACTCCTTCGCCGGCGAGTTCCTCATCCTGACCGGCGTCTTCCGCCAGCACGCGTGGCTCGCCGTCCTCGCCTGCATCGGCATCGTCTACGCCGCCGTCTACATGCTGCGCCTCTACCAGTCGGCCATGAACGGGCCCCGGCGGGGCGGCATGGCCTCCAAGGCCGAGCTGCGCGCCCGCGACCTGGCGGTGCTGCTGCCCCTCGTCGCCGCGATGCTCGTCATCGCCCTCTGGCCGAAGGCCATCGTCGGCGCCACCACGGCGAGCATCGAGCGCGCGGTCGCGCCGGCCCAGATCGCCGCCGACCGCCCGGAGGACCAGATCCGGGCGACGATCGAGGCCGATCCGCCGCCCGAGGCCCTCCCGCTGCCCGGCGACCCCGTTCCCGAGACCACCACCACGCCGGCCGAGCCCACCCCATGAGCAGCCTCAACGTCGTCGCATCCACACCCCTGCTGATCACCGCGGGAGCCGCGACCGCCGCGTTCACCGCCGGCCTGCTGCCGGGCCGCACCGTCCGGCGCCACGGACCCGCCCTGGTGGGCATCGCCGGAATCGTCGCCGCGATGGTGATGTCGGTCGTGCTGTGGGACGACCGCCTCGAGGCGTTCGGCGGAGGCCTGCGCGCCGACCGCTTCAGCGCGCTCATGAACCTGATCTTCCTCTCGGCGGCCCTGCTGACCATCCTGCTGGCGTGGCGCGAGCCGGCCGCTGTGGACCGGCGGGGCGAGTACGTCGGGCTGATCCTGGTGTCGGCCACGGGCATGATGCTCGTGGCCGGTGCGGGCGACCTGATCACGATCTTCCTCGGCATCGAGGTGCTGTCGGTCAGCCTGTACGTGCTCTGCGCCCTGGAGGTCTGGCGCGAGAAGTCGCTCGAGGGCGGCCTCAAGTACCTCATCACCGGCGCCGTGGGCGCGGCGGTGCTGCTCTACGGGTTGACCCTCCTCTTCGGGGCCACCGGATCGACCCAGCTGTCGGAGATCGGGGCGCAGCTGCGCGGCACCTCGTTCACCGACGAGCCGCTCGTGATCGCCGCGATGGTGCTGATCGCCGCGGGCCTCGCGTTCAAGGCCTCGGCCGCCCCGTTCCACATGTGGACGCCCGACGTCTACGAGGGCGCACCCACGACGGTGACCGCCTTCATGGCCACGGCCACCAAGGCCGCGGCCTTCGCCGCCTTCCTGCGGATCTTCTCGGGCGTGATGCCGGACCTGCAGGCCGACTGGTCGATCGCGATCGGCGCGCTCGCCGTCGCGAGCATCGCGGTCGGCAACATCGCCGCCCTCGTGCAGACCAACATGAAGCGCATGCTGGCCTACTCGAGCGTCGCCCAGGCGGGCTACCTGCTGATCGGCGTCGCGGTGGGCAGCATCCAGGGCGCCGAGGCCACCCTGTACTACCTGCTCGCCTACGGCGCGATGACCATGGCCGCCTTCGCGATCGTGATCATCCGCGAGCGCGAGGTGGAGGACGGCGACATGCTCGGGGCGCTCGAGGGCTACGGCCGCGCGCGCCCGGTGCTCGGCGCCGTGATGACGGTGGCGATGCTCTCGCTGGCCGGCTTCCCGCCGCTGTCGGGCTTCATCGGCAAGTTCCTGCTGTTCGGATCCGCCCTCGAGGCCGACATGGCCTGGTTGGCCGTGGCGGGTGCCGTCGGCAGCATGATCAGCCTGGGCTACTACCTGCGGGTGGTCACGGTGATGTGGGCACCCGGCCCGGAGGGCGGTCCGCGCAAGGTGCTGGCGGTGCCCGGTCCGGTGGGCCTCGCGACGGTCGGCGCCGGCCTCGGCGTGATCGTCATCTCCCTCATGGCCTCACCCCTGCTCGACGCCTGCCGCGGCGCCGCGCAGAGCCTGCTCGCCCCCTAGACCCGCTCGGTCGCCGGCGCCGCGGGACGCGGCGCACGCCTGCCCACGAGGGGCGCGGGACGGCGCGGGAGCAGGTGCGGACGGGCACGGGACGCGCGGGTCGCGAATGCGGACATCCGCTCCACGACGATCCACGCCGCGATGCCCGCCCCGATCGTGAGGGGCAGCACCACCCCGATCGGTAGCACGTCGGCGAGCGCCGGCCACACCTGCCAGTGGGTCAGGTAGATGTAGAGCGACGCCGCCGCGACCAGGCCGATGGGCTTGCTGAGGCGCCCGGGCACGACGACCACCGGCACCCAGATGAGCAGCAGCAAGCCGCCCATGACGACCGCCTCCCTCACGGGCTCCCCGAAGAAGCCCGGCACGCAGGCGAGGACGAGCGCGCTCACCGCGAGGCGCCTGCCCGGGGTCGCCGCGCGCTGGATCGCCCAGCCGAGGAGGAAGACCCACGCGACCGTGTGGGTGCGGAAGATGTGGTTCGGCTCGGGGCCGATGCCCAGCAGGTCGAATCGGAAGGCGAGCGCGAGGCCCAGCAGCCCCACGGCGAACGCGAAGCCGTCGCGGCGCTCGAGGCGGCGGACCGCCGGGATCGACAGGAACAGCGCCAGCACGATCAGCAGCTGCACGAGGGTCTCGATGAACCAGTAGTGCCAGCGGCCCCCCGAGAACGACGCGTCGCCGGCGTAGTTGTTCACGAGCAGGAGCGTGCCGAGGCCGTAGCCGCCGGCGACCAGCATCACCACGCCGATCCAGATCGAGGCGGGAACGGCGATGCGGGCGATGCTCGACGCGGCCCGGCCGAGGCGGCCCGGCACGTCGGCCGCACCGAGCTGGAAGCGGGCGAAGCTGTGGCCCGCGAGGGCGAGCAGGAGGTGGGCGCCGCCGGCCGGCCAGAAGGCGGTCATGTGCGACGCCACGACGAGGACGACGGCGGCCGCGCGCAGGACGACGTTGGTCTCGAGGCGGGCGCCGCGGCCGCGACGCCGTGCGCAGGCGCCGAGCTCGGCGACCGTGCGGTGGGGCCAGTCCTCCGGCAGGTGGCCGAGGACCTCCTCGAGGGCCAGCGACATCTCGACGTAGGAGAGGGAATCCCCGCCGAGCGACGCGAAGGTGTCGTGCTCGCTCACCGAGGCCCGCCCCAGCACGTCGCAGAACGCGGCGGCGACGTCGCCGCCGCGCGGGACGGCCCCGGCCTGCTCCGCGGCCATCGCGGCCAGCGCCCGGTAGTCGGTCTTGCCGTTCGGCAGGCGGGGCATCTCGGGCGGGGTCAGGAGCTCGATGCAGGAGGGAGGAAGACCGAGATGCCGTGCGAGCGCCGGGACCACGCCGGGCGCGACCCCACCGGGCACGGCGACGACCATCCGCTCGTCGGACCCCGCGCACGCCGCGGCCACGCCCTGCCGCGCGAGGATCCGCTCCACCTCGTCGAGGTCGATCCGGAGCCCGAAGAGCTTCAGGAAGCGGCTGCGGCGCCCGACGATCTCGACCAGGCCCGCGGGGCCGATGCGTGCGAGGTCGCCCGTGGGCAGCTCGTGCACCACCCTCCCGAGGGCCAGGTCGCCGGGGCACTCGGCGTAGCCGAGCATCACGTTCGGACCCCGGTAGACCAGCTCGCCGACACCCGGCTCCCGGGCCTCGGGCACGTCGCGGATCTCGAAGGAGCCGCCCGGGATGGGCACCCCCACGGCCCCGGGGTGCTCCCGGGCCAGATCCGGCGGCAGGTACGCCATCCGGGCCGTCGCCTCCGTCTGCCCGTACATCACCACGAAGCGCCAGCCGCCGCGCGCGGCGAGGGAGGCGTAGCGGCGCACCCGCTCGGGCGCGAGACGGCCGCCGGCCTGGGTGACGTAGCGGAGGCTCGGCAGCTCCATCTGGGCGAAGCCCACGCGATCGAGCAGGTCGAACGTGTGGGGCACGCCGGCGAAGCTCGTCGCCCCCTGCTCGCGCACGAGGTCCCAGAAGCCGTCGTCGGTCACCGACCGCTCGGTCAGCAGCAGCGCGGCGCCGCTCACCAGATGGGAGTTCACCACCGAGAGCCCGTAGCAGTAGTGCATCGGCAGGGAGGTCACCGCCCGGTCGGACGCGGTGATGCCGAGGTAGGAGGCGATGGCGCGGGCGTTGGAGAGCAGGCCGTCGTGGGAGATCCGCACCAGGCGGGGCGCGCCGGTCGATCCCGAGGTGCCGAGCAGGAGCGCCAGCGCGGGGTGGAGCTCGTGCATCGAGCCCCGGTCGAGCTCGACGAGCCCGCCTGCGCGGGGCACCACCACGTCGGGCGGCAGCCAGGCCGCCGGCGGCGGCGCGCCCTCCCCGCCGTCGGGGACGAGCCACGCGACGTGGCCGCCCTCGAGTGTGGCCAGGTAGGAGACGATCGCGTCGGAGGCGTTGCCGCCGTGGATCATCACGAGCCGCCGCTGCGGGCCGAGCTCCCGGGCGCGGGCGCGGACCCGCTCGGCGAGGTCGCGGTAGCTCACGGCGCCGTCGCCGGCGATCAGCGCAGGCCGGTCACCGAAGGAGGCGAGGGCGTCGGCGGAGATGGCCCGCTCTGTTCCGGTGGCCGGCCGCATCGGTCAGCGAGGCTAACCCAGACCGAATACGGAAACAAGAATTACCGAATCAAGATCATGAGGCTCACCGAATATCTGTTCCGGGGGAACCCTCCGACCGGCGGGCGGTGGCGATGAGGCGCGCCGCCGTGACGAGCATCAGGATCGCGAACCCGGTGCGCAGCGCCCGCTCGGGGGCGACGTCGGCGAGCAGCGCGCCGGCGAGGGCCGACACCGCCGACACGAGGCCGATCACCGTGGCGTCGCGCCAGCGGATCTCCCCGGAGCGCGATTGACGCCACGAGCCGAGCACCGCGACGGGGATGATGGCGAGCAGCGAGGTGGCCTCCGCCTCCAGCTGCCCCAGCCCGAGCACCAGGGTCAGGGTGGGGACGAAGATGATGCCGCCGCCCACTCCGAAGAGCCCGGCGGCGACGCCGGCGGCGACGCCCAGGAGGATGACGAGGAGGGCCTCGGCGATCACGGCAGCAGCATCCACACGGCCACGGCCGCCAGCAGGGCCGCGAAGGCGTAGGTCAGCGCCCGGGAGGAGACGCGCCGCTTGGCCGCCACGCCCATCGCCACCCCCGCGAGCGCGGGAACGCCCACCAGCAGCGCGGTGACCCAGTCCACGTTGCCGAGGGCGCCGTGGCTCAGCGTGCCGAAGGTCGCGGTGTAGATGATCGCCGCGAGCGAGGTGGCGGTGGCCGCGCGGGCGTCGTAGGCGAGGAGGCCGATCAGCAGCGGCACCATGATCAGCCCGCCGCCGACGCCGAAGAGCGAGGCGAACAGGCCGGAGGCGAGGCCGATCGCCACCAGGGGCCCGAGCCGCCCGGCCCGGGCCGCGGGCGCGATGCTAGGGTCGGTCGCCGTGACCGTCTCCGACCGGCGCATCGAGGATGTACTCGAGCCCCTGCGTTCCCGGATCACCGACGCGGCGGTGCTCTGCGACGTCGATGGCACCCTCGCCCCCATCGTGCCCCGTCCCGAGGACGCGCGCCTCCTGGAGGGCGTGCGCCAGACGCTGGAGGTGCTGCGCGGGCGCTGCCGGCTGCTGGGTTTCGTCAGCGGCCGCGGGCTGGCGGACGCGCGGCGCATCGTCGGAATGGACGGATGCGCCTACGCGGGCAACCACGGCATGGAGATCCAGCGCGCCGGCGAGGAGATGGGCCTGGCCGCCGGGGTGCAGGAGCACCTCGACGCCATCGCCGCGTTCGTCGCCGCGTGGCCGCCCGCCCGGCTCGAGCCGGGCGACCTGCGGATGGAGCCCAAGGGCGCGACCCTGAGCGTCCACGCGCGCGGCGCGCGCGACCCGGACGCCGCCCGGCTGCTGCTGGCGCAGATCGCCTCGGAGGCGCTCGACCGGGGCCTCGTGCCGACGCCCGGCCGCGAGGTGCTCGAGGTGCGCCCCCCCGTGTCGGTCGACAAGGGGACGGCGGTGCGGGCCCTGCTGCGCGACACCGGGGTGCGCGCGGCCATGTACATCGGCGACGACCGCACCGACGCCGACGCGTGGAAGGCGCTGCGGACGATGGCCACCGAGGGGCTGCTCGAGGTGTCGGTCGCCGTCGCGGTGGCCGCGGGCGAGGTTCCGGCGGCGGTCCGCGAGGCCGCCGACGTCGAGGTGCCCGGCCCTCCAGGCGCGCTCCAGGTTCTGCGCTTCCTGGCTCAGTAGCGACCCGCCGCGCGCAGGCGCTCGGCGCGGACCGCCGCGAGCGCCGGCCACTCGGCCGTGTTGGCCACCTGCTCCGGGCGGGCCCCCGCCCGCCGCGCGACGAGCACCCCGAAACGCATGTAGCCGAGGGCCTCGGCCGAGTGCGCGTCGGCGCCGATCGTCAGGCGCGCGCCGGCGGCGAGGGCGCGCCGCGCCATGGCCGAGTCGAGGTCGAGACGGCGAGGCTGGCCGTTGATCTCGAGGAGGGTGCCCGTGCGCGCCGCGGCCTCGGCGAGGCGGTCGATGTCGACCGGCGCGGGCTCGCGGCGGCCGAGCATCCGCCCCGTGGGATGGCCGATGGCGTCCACGAAGGGGCTCTCGATGGCGGCGAGCACCCGGCGCGTGATCCGTTCGGCGTCCTGGGTGAGCGCCGAGTGCATGCTGGCCGTGACCCAGTCGAAGCCGGCGAGCAACTCGTCGTCGAAGTCGATCCGCCCGTCGGCCAGGATGTCGACCTCCGTGGCCTTCAGCACGGTGATGTCGCTGCGGCGCGCGTTCTCCTCGTCGATCTCCTCCCACTGGCGCCGGACCCGGTCGGGATCGAGGCCGCCCGCCATCGCGAGGCTGCGCGAGTGGTCGCTGATGGCGAGATAGCCGTAGCCGACGGCCCGGGCCGCCTCGACCATCGCGGTGACCCCCAGGGTGCCATCGCTCCAGGTGGTATGGGAGTGGAGCTCGCCGCGGATGTCCGAGAGCGCGACCAGGCGGGGGAGCGGCCCCCTCTGGGCGGCCTCGATCTCCCCGGCGTCCTCGCGCAGCTCCGGCGGGATCGGCGCTAGCCCGAGCGCCGCGTACACCTCCTCCTCGTCCGCGGCGGTGACGGTCGCCTCGGGGCCCGCGATGCCGTGCTGCGACACCGACAGGCCGCGGCGGACCGCCAGCTCCCGCAGACGGACGTTGTGGGAGGCCGAGCCGGTGGCGTGCTGCAGGAGGTTGCCGAACGACTCCGGCGGGCCGATCGCCATCTCGATCCGCACCCCGAGATGCGTGGCGACCGCCATGGCCGCATCGCCCCGCGACAGCACGCGCTCGACGGCCGGGTGGGCGGCCAGGGCGTCCTGCAGATCGGCGGGCCGCCCGGTGGCGGCGACGATGTCGATGTCGTGCACCGACTCGCGGCCCCGGCGCAGGCTGCCGGCGACCTCCACGCGCGCACCCGGCACAGCGGCCCGCAGGGCGGCCGCGACCTCCTCGGCGAGGGGCAGGGCACGTCCGAGCGGGACCCGCTCGACATGGTCGCCACCGCGGGCCGCCCGCTGCGCGAGCTGCTCGGTGAGACGGTCGCGGGTCGCGGGGCCGAATCCGGAGACGTCGCCCAGGCGACCGGCGGCCACGGCCTCCGCGAGCTGGTCGAGGTCGGCCACCGCGAGGTCGCGCCAGAGCGCCACGGCGCGCTTGGGACCGATGCCCTCGAGCCCGGCGATCGCGGCGAGACCCTCGGGCACGCGCTCGCGGATGGCGTCGAGGGCGGCGATCGTCCCTGTCCGGGCGAGCTCCACGATCTTCGACTGGAGCGTGGCGCCGATGTCGGGCAGATCGGTCGCCCGGCCGGCGAGCGCCATCTCGGCGACGGAGACGGGCGTGGAGCGCACGCGGGCCGCGGCGCGGCGGTAGGCGAGCACCCGGTGACGCACGGCGCCCTCGATCTCCAGCAGGTCGCCGAGCAGGGCGAACCGGTCGGCGATGTCCGCGTTGGTGGGCAGCTCCCCGGCCACGTGGGTGAGTCTAGGAGCCGCCGGCCGCGCGGACCTCGGCATCGAGGAGGTCCATCAGGGCCGGTGGATAGCGGTCTCCGGACGGCGCGAGGGCGGGGTCGTCGAGGAGGGCGAGATCGTCCGGGGTCAGGCGGAGCGCCGCGGCGGCGACGTTGGACGCGACGTTCTCGCGGCGCCGGGTGCCGGGGATCGGGACCACGTCGTCCCCGCGGCCGAGCACCCACGCCAGCGCCACCTGGGCCGGGGTGGCGCCGTGGCGCCGCGCCACCTCGGCGACCCTGCGGGCGATGCCCAGGTTGCGGACGAGGTTCTCGCCCTGGAACCGCGGAAGGCGCCGGCGCAGGTCGTCGTCGCCGAGATCGGCGGCCCCGTCGAGCGCCCCCGCGAGGAGGCCGCGGCCGAGGGGGCTGAAGGCGACGAGGCCGACGCCCAGCTCGCGCAGCACGGGCAGGATGAGCGTCTCGGGCTCGCGGTTCCAGATCGAGTACTCCGACTGCACCGCCGCCACCGGGTGGACGGCGTGCGCGCGCCGGAGGGTCGCGGGGCCGACCTCCGAGAGGCCGACGTGGCGCACGATCCCCTCGGCGACGAGGCCGGCCATCGCGCCGACCGACTCCTCGACCGGGACCCTCGGGTCGATGCGGTGGAGGTAGTAGAGGTCGATCCGGTCGGTCCGCAGGCGGCGCAGCGACTCCTCCGCCGCCCGGCGGATGCGCTCGGGCCGGCCATCCACGACGAGCCCGTCGGGCGACTGCACCAGCCCGGTCTTGGTTGCCAGGGTGACGCGGTCGCGGACGCCCTCGAGCGCGCGGCCCACCAGCATCTCGTTGTGCCCGGCCGCGCCGTACACGTCGGCGGTGTCGATCAGGCTGACGCCGAGGTCGACCGCGTGGCGGATCGTGGCCACGCTGGACGCGTCGTCGCTCGGGCCGTAGTAGCCGTCCGACATCCCCATCGTCCCGAGCCCGAGCGCGGAGACCACGGGCCCGCGGCGACCGATGGTGCGCGAGGGGAGCATCGCCCCACAGTAGCCCCCGGGAACCCCGGGGAGGACGCTCAGGCCTCGACGGGCTCCTGCGCGGCGGCGCGCAGCGAGGCGATGATCTCGCGCGCGTCCTCGGGGCCGGTGGCGACGCGGCGGAGGCGGTCGGTGAGGGTGAGGGCCACGTTCACGTGGCCGCCCTCGTCGCCCAGCTCCAGGGTCTCCAGCACCACGCCGCTCTCGAGCAGGCGGGCGGCGAGGAGGAGTGCGATGCGCTCGTCACCGGTCATGGTGGTGAATCTCGGCCATGGGCGTGAACGAAGGGATGCGATCCCATGAACAATCCGTAAAGGGAAAGGCCCCCACGGCGGAGAATCTTCCGTCAAGTTGCAGATGACCGGTGCCCGGGCCGCAGCCCCCATCGCTGCTAGGGTCCCGGGGGTCCGTCCGGAGGTTGGAAGTGCAGGTTCTGGGCTCTCGTCGCGGGGGCATGATCACCCTCGCGATCGCCGCCGCCGCCCTGGTCGTGGCCGTGGCGTTCGCCGTCTGGCAGCTCGTCGAGCGGCCCACGGTGACCGCGACCGTGCCGGCGCCCGGCAGCGCCGTCTCCGACCCGCGTCCGACGATCGCCTTCGAGGTCCCCGAGGGGGCCCGCCTCGCGGACCTCCGCGTGATGGTGGACGGCCGGGACGCGACCGCGGGCGTCCGCGCGGCCGGGGGCGACCGGCTCACGGTCGCCGCTCCCGGCAGGCTCGCCGACGGGACGCACTCGGTGGACGTCAGCTTCCAGAGCAGCAACGTCTTCGCGCGCACCGTGTCGCGCCGGTGGGAGTTCGACGTGGACACGGCCCCTCCGGCGCTCGCCGTGGCCGCACCCGAGGGCGGCGGCCTGATGGCCCGCCGCGCGGTGAAGTTCCGGGGCACGGCCGAGGCCGGGGCCGCGATCACCGTCGCCCACGAGGACGGGTCCCGCACGGCCGTCGCGGCTCCAGACGGCTCCTGGGAGATCGTCGCCCGCCTCCCCGAGGGGCGCATCGCGACCACGGTCACCGGCGCCGATGCGGCGGGCAACACCGTCGCGCGCCGGCGGGTCGTGACGGTCGACACCACGGCTCCGGACCTCGCGCTCGCGTCCCCCACGGCCGGCGAGCAGCTGACGGAGACCGACGAGCCCCTCGTCTACGGCAGCGTCGCCTCCGAGAGCCCCCGGGGCCTGACGTTCACCGCGAAGGTCAACGGCCGCGCCGTGACGAAGGCGGAGGGCCGGGACGCCACGTCGCCCGCCGAGCTCGAGGCCAGCTACGGCGAGGTCGCGGGCGGGACCACGAGCGTCCTCGAGGTGGACGGGAAGCGCTTCGCCATGGCGGTCGGCACGCTGCCGCAGGGCCGCAACCGGATCACCGTCGCCGTCCGCGATCGCGCGGGGAACGTCGCGCGCACCTCCACGGTGGTCAACGTGAACACCTCGGAGGAGTTCGGGTCGGCCGACCTGGCCGCCGGGGCCCGCGGCGCCGACGTCGTCGCGCTGCAGGAGCGCCTGCGCGAGGCCAAGGTCTACCCGAAGAAGGCGAAGCTCACGGGCGTGCTCGACCCGGTCACCGTGAAGTCGGTCGTTCGCTACCAGAAGCGCTACGAGCTGCCGCAGACCGGCGTCGTGGACGCGCGCACGCGCACCGCGATGGTCGGGCGGATCGTGGTCAACGTGGGACAGCGCAAGCTGCGCCTGATCCGCAACGGCCGCGTCTGGAAGACGTACCGCATCGCCGTCGGGGCGCCCGCCTATCCCACGCCCCTCGGCGACTTCGAGATCAACGACAAGCAGGTCGACCCGATCTGGTACCCGCCCGACTCCCCGTGGGCCGCCGAGCTCGACACGATCCCGGCCGGGCCGGGCAACCCGCTCGGCACGCGCTGGATCGGCACGACCGCGCCGGCGATCGGGATCCACGGCACCTACGCCGACTCCTCGATCGGCACCGCCGCCAGCCACGGCTGCATGCGGATGCACATCCCGGAGGTCGAGGAGCTCTTCGAGGAGGTCTCCGTCGGCATGAAGGTGTCCATCCGCGCATGAGCGACGGCGGGGTCCCGGTCGATCTGACCGACGCCGAGTGGGACGAGCGCATCCGGCCCGGCGGGCCGCCCGTGCTGGTCGACTTCTGGGCGCCATGGTGCGCCCCGTGCCGCAGGATGGAGCCGGCGATCCACGACCTGGCGGCGCGCTACGCGGACCGCATGGTCGTCGCCCGGGTCGACGTCGACAGCGAGCCCCGTGCGGCGGGGCGCCACGACGTCCTGACGCTTCCCACGGTCATCCTGTTCCTCGACGGCGAGCCCGTCGAGCGCCTCACCGGCGCCGTGAAGCCGAAGCGCCTCGAGGCGGCCGTCGCCGCACATCTCCCCGAGCCCCGACCCTAGGATCCCACGATGCCCGCCATCTACTTCCGCCTCGGAAACGTCCAGCCCTTCGCGGAGATGACCGCCGACCGCGTCGAGGAGGGCGTCACCATCGTGCGGGGCGACGGCAAGATCGTCGGCCTGCGCATCGACGACCCGAAGATGGTGCTCGAGCTCCCGGGCATCCTGGACCGGGTGGGCATCGACCCGGACCGGGTCTGGTCGCGGCTGCGCGCCGACGACGACGTGATGCTCGGCGCGCGCGCCGCCACCTGGGGCGGCGGGGGGGCCTGACCCGGCCTCCTGAGTCAGGCGCTCGCCTGACTCAGGACGCTACCTCAGGACCGGCAGCCTCGGCAGGTCGGAGGTCAGCCAGCGGGCGCTCAGCGCCTTCAGGGTGCCGTCCTTGCGGAGCGCGGCGATCGCGCGGTTCACGGGCCCGCGCAGCCGGTTGCCCTTGGCGAACACCGCGCCGTAGCTCTCGCCGGTGCGGATGACGCCGGCGAACGGCCCGTA
>LNFM01004531.1_pt1 | contig 25495 bp, 20 predicted proteins | sample 596031 | NCBI WGS metagenome assembly LNFM01 (sample SAMN04254537, study PRJNA301005) | activated carbon metagenome | isolation source: dual media filters at the Ann Arbor, Michigan drinking water treatment plant | place: USA: Ann Arbor | reverse complement strand
TGACCGCCGAGGAACTTGAGCGCCTGGCGGCCCTTGAGGCGAAGGAAACGACGGACGATCTCAAGTGGCGATGGGCGGAAGATGTGATGTGGTGCTACCGGCACTTGGAATCGCCGAGTGAGGCGGCCAGGGCGGACCTGCGGACCCGGACCGCTTGGACGATGTTGCACCATGCCCGCCAGGACAAGGCGGGATTCATCGCGAAGAACGTGAAGGAGGCGGCGGCAACGCTGCAAAAGCGGACGGAGCGGGTGGCGATTCAGGAGGCAGAGCGGCGGGGCGAAGTTCAGGAGGATGAGGACGAAACCCGGCGGATCAAGCAGCTTGAATCGATGCTGATCGCGGCAGTGAAGAAGAGCCAGGCCCTCGAAGTCCGCGGAAATCGGGTGGTCGAAGGGGGCGGAAAGAAGAAATGACGTCCGCTCACGCCGGCACAATCTTTCCGCTCGGCGAAATCCGCCGGTATGAGCCGCGATGGCGGCCCGACCCGGAACTGTACCCGTTTATCCAGTACGTCCCGAAGGATTTGATCGGGCAGCTTAAATGGCGTCTGTACGTGCGCCGTCGGTGCCTGAAAGATGCGGAGTTTCGGGCGGCGATCTACGAAATGTGCCGCCGGGACATGCTGTTTTTCGCGAACACGTTCGGGATGGTGTTCGAGCCGCGGCCGTTCCCGCAAGAAAAGCCGCTCAATACGTGGCCCGATCAGGACTTCGCCCTCTGGTGCATGGAAGAATGCTTCGGGGAACGCGACCTGGGGCGGGAAAAGAGCCGCGGCGTCGGGGCTTCGTGGGACATTATCATCCTCAGCTACCACAAGTGGGAGTTCGGGATGCGTCAGCAGACCGATTCCACGATCGGCGTCACGATTGGCTTCGTTTCCCGCTCGGAAAACGCCGTCGATTCGGACACCGACCCCGACTCGTTGATGTGGAAGCTGGATTTCCTCTATTCGTGGATGCCCGTTTGGATGCGGCTGATGCCGAACGGGAAGAAGAAGCTCGATCGCTCTTACGACAAGCACCGCTTCGCGAATCTCGAGAATGGCGGCACGATTTTCGGCTATGCCGCGACCGGCGACGTCACGACCGGGGGCCGCAAAACCGCGATGTTTATGGATGAGTTTGGGAAGTTCCCGCTCGGGGCGGATCAATACGCCTTGGATTCGACCCAATACGTCACCAATTCGCGGTTCTTCATCAGCACCTACAAGAACGACAACAACCGCTTCTACCAACTGATGCACGACGCGGAAACGTCGATGCTGCGGCTGATCTCGGACTGGAAGGACAACCCGGAACGGGCGGCCGGCATGTATACCGTCTATGGCGGCAAGCTGAAAATCATCGACACAAGCTACCCGTTCCCGCCCAACTACCGCTTCGAACTGAATCCGAAGAAAGGCGGCATGGAACGCTCGCCCTGGTACGATGCCGAGTGCAATCGGCCTGGCGCCACTGCCCGTTCTATCGCCCGCGAAATCGATCGGGACGCCCGCGGCGCGTCCTCCAAATACTTCGCTTCGCGCACGATCCAGAAGGCGATGGAGAATGTTCGGGAACCGTCGGCTTGTGGCGATCTGCTCTACGACTCGGAAGATTTCACGCCAACTTGGCGGCCATCGCCAACCGGCCGCTTCCAATTCTGGGACTTGCCGATCGACTCCCGCGGCAAGGTGGGGCACAGCGGCCCGTTCGTGATTTCGCTCGACGTCGCGACCGGCAACGCGGGTGAGTTCTCCTCCAACTCCGCGCTGGTGGTCACAGATATTACCAAGGGGCAAGTCGTCGGCGGCTTCCTTTCGAACGCCATCCTGCCGCACGAACTGGCGCGCATGACCTTCGCGCTCATCAAGTGGCTATGCAATGGCCGCGACCATGAGCATTGTTTCCTGATCTGGGAAAACATGGGGCCCGGCGTCACGTTTTGGGTGGAGTTCAAGAAGTTTGGCTTCTCCAACTACTACTGGCGCACGACGGACCCGGCAGAGCGGACAGAGAAGCGAATCAAGAAAATCGGGTGGTGGAAAACTGATAGCTCGATCGACCTGGCGTTCAGCAACTTGCAAGACGCCATCCTGCAAGAGCGGTTCTTGATACCGTGGAAAGCGGCGATTCTTGAGCTTAACGAGTACGAATACAACAAGTCGGGCAAGATCGTTCACGTTGCGAGCTCCGTGAGCGAAGATGGCTCGACAAAGAATGCGGCACACGGCGACGTCGCCATCGCGCTTGCGATCGGACACTTAGGCTTTGCAATGAAAAAGCACACGGCGGTAAAGCAGATTACAAAATCCGTTGACAAAGAAATTGAAAGCGAACTACAATTCGAGCGAGATTACCGGGACCGCCAGTTGAGACGGCAGACCGACGATGACTGGGGCGATATGCCCTTGAACTGGAATTAAGATGCACACAAAAGCCGGGGCCGCAATCTCGGCTGCCGGCAAGCGTTAACTTCCCCCGCGCGTTTGCCGGCGAACTGTCGGAGGATTCGGGGGAAAAAGAGAAGCATTTACCAGCGGGGGAAAAGGCGCAAGCGGGGGAATCGCGAGCGCTTCGTTGGTTGCTGCTGCTGAAACTAAGAAGTACGCGCGGCTGGCGAAAGCTGTTCAACACAGCTACCGCAGCTTGGCGGGTATGCGCGAATTCCGCTCACGGCTCATTCGTGATTACGCGGGCGATTTCTACGCGCAGCAGCAAGGCGATGCGGCCAAGGTCCGCCGGTACGCCAACCTCTTAATGCTGACCGCCGAAGCCTACACGGTTAGCTACGGCTACCAGGCTCCGCGGCATCTCATCACAACGCACATTCGCAACCACCGCAGTTTTGCGAAGCGTTTCCAGGCCGGCTTGAATGGCCTGGCCAACAAGATTGATCTCGGCACCACTTATCGCGAAATCATTCTTGATGCGTTCTTTTGGATGGGACTCTCCAAAGTCGGCTACTTCGACGAGGGCTACGTCACTCCCGACCAAGACCCCACGATGGCGCCCGCTCTTCCGCGCGTCATGCGAGTTAGCCCCGACGATGTTGTGTTCGATTCGGGCGCGAGGAACTGGCGCGAATGCGGATTCATCGGCGACCGCTATCGCATGTGTCTCGATGATGTTCGCAAGTCGCCCCGCTTCGATCCCGAAGCGGTAAAGCTCGTTACGCCCGAATCCGCGATGGACCGCAGCAGCGATGGCACGAACGCCAGCGACATTACGCGCGAACAGCTAAATAGCATGATGGGCGAGTACGAGGACAAGGTGGACTTGTGCGATATTTTTCTCGCCCGCGAACGCAAGATAGTTACTTTCCAAGTCGATCGATCGTTCGAAATCAAAAACCCGACCAGGCCGCTCGCTGTCATTGACTGGGAGCATGGCGGCGCGATGGGCCCCTACGAAGTCCTTTCGCTAGCCGATGTGCCCGATAACGTGCTGCCAACGTCGATCGCCGGCAACGTCCGCGGACTCGATTCGTTGTTCAATGGCCTCTTGCTCAAGATGGCTCGCCGTGCGAATCGGCAAAAGCAAATCGCTGCCTATCAAGGCGAAGAGGGCGATGCACGCCGGGCAACCGATGCGGGCGATTGCGAAGTTATTCGGATGGAGAATCCCGACTCCATCAAGACCATCACGCTCGGCGCCGTCGATGGTCCGCTCATGGGCTTTGCGCTACAAGCGCTCGATCTCTTCAAGCAGCAGGCCGGCAACCCCGAACTGATGCTGGGCATGGCCGCGGCTTCTGGCACGGCAACCCAAGACGTTCTGATCGCTCAGCAAGCGAACAAGCGCGAAGCAGCAGTGCAACAGCGCATCGCTCGATTCTTCTCGCGCAACGCTGAGCGGCTGTGTGAAATGATGTGGGACGATCCACTCCTGACCGTGCAAGGCCAAGAGCGCGTTGGCGACACCCGATTCACTGTGGACTCGTCCTGGTATCCGCCGAAGTTTCTGCCGCGGGCAGGAACCTTTGCTGACTACCAATGCAAGATCGAGCCGTATTCGAACGAGTTCAAGTCGCCTGGCAAGCGCAGCCAAGAACTGTCGGCGGTGGTCGCTGAATTGATGCAATTCCTGCCGCTCTTGCAACAGCAGGGCCAGCAGTTCAACGCGCAGAAGCTGCTTGAAATCAAGGCCGAGTATCACGATCTGCCCGAGCTCAACGAACTGTTCGAAGCCGCGCCACTGCAAGAGCCTGGCGCCGAAGAGGGCATTTCGCCCCCCTCGAACGCCTTACCGAATCAGCCGCGCGAATACATTCGCCGCAACGTCGCCAGCCCAACGGGCCGGCAATCGTCGTTGATGGACCTGATGGCTTCGGGCGCAGGGAGCGACGAATGAAAAAGATCGGCATCTACAACCCGGACACCAACCAAACCGAGTGGTTTGACGATGGCTCTGTTGAACTAGCGATCGCCCGCGCGCGGCAAGTCTCGCCCATCAAAAGCGGATTCACCCACCGCCGCAAGTGGAAATCGCAATCAATGGGGGTTCATCGCCTCCAAGTCCCCGAAGCGAACGCATTTCTGAAAGCCAACGGCATCACGAATGCGCATCACGATCCGCGCACCGGGGAACTCGTTATGGATCGCAATTGGACGCAAGCCGACCGGAATCGCTTGCTTCGCGCCAAAGGTTTGATGGATGGCGATGCGGGGTACGGCGATTACGCCGGTAAGTAACAACGGGGAAAACATGTCAGTCGAAACAAACAACACTGAAACAACTACCGAACAAACGCCAGCGCCGAGCAACGAACAAAAGGGGTCATTGCTCGAACTGCTTGCGAATCTTGGCGATGATGCGCCCACCGGCGCGCGCGAATTCGAGCCAGCGAAGCCGACCGCTGGCGACGATGACGACGACGACGACACGCAGGACGCAACCGATGCGACCGATACCAAGACGCCACCCCTGCCGGCTGGCGAATCCACTCCGCAAGAGCCGCCCTCCGAGTACGAAACACTCGCTGCGCAGTACGGCGTTGACGCGAACAGCTTGAAGCAATTCAGCACGCCTCAAGATGCGGCCAACTACCTTGCCCTCCGCGATCGCGAACTGTTCGCCGCCGGGCAGCAATACGAACAGCAGTACGCGCCGCAACCGCAGCAACCGTACCCGCAGCAACCATTCGCGCCGCAGCCCGGCTTTCAACCGCCGATTGCGCCGCCCCAACCTTTCCCGCAGCAGCCGGCTCCGCCCGCTCAACCCAACTTGCCGCAGCAAGTGAATTGGGAAGAACTGGGCATCGACCCGGACGCTGCGAAGGCTGTGTTTCAGCCCATGCACGATGAGCTCCTCCAACTGCGTCAGCAGGTGGGGAATCTGTATGCCGTGCAACAACAGGCAGTGATGCAGCAACAGCAGCAGCAGGCCGAGCAAATGCTTGGCCAAATCAAGACCTCGCTGATGAAGCACAACCCCGCTCGCTACGGCGAACCGGGGCGTCAGTTGCCATCCCAGCAAATCGCGATGCAAGCGGCGCTGCAAGGCGTTGCGACCATCACTACCGGCATGCAGATGCGCGGCATCCCGTTCGACATGAACTTGGAGGCCCTCGCTCGGCGTGCCGATCATTTGCAGTTTTTTGAAGATAACCAAAAACAAGCCCTCATTGAGGCGCAATCGGCAGTCAAGGCGCAAGCTCAACGCAAACTCGGCAACCCCGGAGGCAGCCGGCAATCCGCCGGCCAAGACCTCTATATCCCCGGAAAATCGTTGGCCGAACAGCCAGCGTACTTGCGGGCGCTCGACGAAGCAGGAGCAACGCTCTAACTGTCTTAGCGGCCAACGAGTGGCGCTAATAAGGAGTTACAGAAATGAGTCTGTCAGTTCGTCAAATCGACGACATTATGCAATCCACGTACCCCTACCATTACGGTCGGCGGTCGTGGAAAGACCTCACGCAAGAGATGCAAGAATACACGGTCGTTGACCGTTTCTTGTCTCAAAGCAAGATGCCGGTCGAAGGCGGTACGCACATCGAGTTCATGGTGCGCGTCAACCGTGTAAACAACTCCCGCAACAGCGGACTGTTCGATACCCAAGACTACAACATCGTCGATGGGTTCAAGCGTGGTACGGTGGACTGGACCAAGTATATCAATACTTGCATCTGGGACATTGACGAAAAGGGCTTCCAAGAAGGCGGCCTCGAACTGGCGAGCGTTGTTGACGCGCGCACGTTCGAAATGGAAATGGGCGTTGTGGAAAAGATGGAGTTTGATTTCTGGTCGCTGCCGACCAGTGCATCCCAAAACCCCATGCAGCCCTGGGGCGTGCCCTACTGGATCGTCAAGAACGCGACCGCTGCGTTCGGGTTCAACGGCGGGAATCACGCCAACTTCCCGAACGGCCCGGCGGGCATCGACGCTTCGCTGTATGACAAATGGCGCAACGGAACCGGCACCTATACGGCCGTGGATCAGGACAGCTTCGTGAAGCTGATCTGTGAAGCGACCGACAAGTGCTACTTCAAGTCGCCCATCAAGTACAACGAGCTCGACGCCGGCAAGCCTCAGCACACGCTGCACACGACCTACCCGGTCATCCAGCAGTGCCAGGACTTGCTGACCCGCTCGAACGACAACCTGAAATACGATCTCGGCATGTTCCGCGATCGGGTGCTGATTCGGGGCGTCCCGCTGGTGTGGACTGAAGCGCTCTCCAACCCGGAAAGCCCGGCCTACGATTCGACCAACCCGGTATACGGGATCGACTGGAAGAATCTCAAGACCGTGTTCCGCAAGGGCCGCGACAAAAAATACACCTACGTCGTTGACCCGGATCAAGTGGACGTCCGCAAGGGCGTTGTGCGCGGCTGGTACAACCACATGTTGACCGACCGCCGCAAGCACTTCGTCGTGTACCAAGTTGCCGCGTAATCGGTAACTGCGGACGCTACGGCTGCTGCGTTTTCCATTTCAATTTCACTTTACCCCAAGGGTAACAATATGAGCGTTCATCGTGGCCCCGGCGACAAGAAGAGCCGGGGGCGCTCCACCGAATTGTGGAGCAAACTTGACCAAAACCGTTTGAACGATCCGTTCTACGGCGCCGGGAAGTTTGAAGATTTCCTGGAAGATACCGACATGTGGACCCTGAACCAACTCCCAGTGGGCGTTGGCACTGGTTCGACATTCACCATTCTTGATGGCGGCGATTTCGGAATCGCTCGACTCATCACGGATGGCAACACCGCAACCCACGGCGGCGCCGTTCAGTTGGCCGGTGCTCCGTTCAGCCGCAAAATTGGCCGCGGACTGTTCTTTGAAGCGCTGGTGCGCGTTAACGGATTGCACGTTGCCGGCAGTAGCGCCGCCGATATGTTCGTGGGCCTCGCCGATAAGCAGGCTGCACAGAACATCATCGACAGCAGCGGCGTTCTCGGCTATGACGGCATCGGGTTTACGCTCGACGCCAACATGGTTGTGCAGTTTCAGGCACGCACCAGTTCGACGGTGACAACCAAGGCAACCCGCCTGACGTTGAACAGCGCCGCACTGGGCAACTGGAACCACCTTGGGTTCTACGTAGACCCGGTTAGCAACTGGGGATTCAGCTACGTCAACGGCGTAGTGAACTTCATTTCAACCGCCGTGGCTGTGCCGCATATGACCGCCGCGCAATTGCCGGCCGTCGCGTCGGCGCTCACTCCGACGTTTGCGATCGCTTCGGGCGGCGTGGACGGCAGCATGGATATTGACTGGGTTCACCCCTTCATGCAGGAGAACTTCCAAGTCCGCACCTAATCAGTGCAATCGAGTTTCACCCCCTGCCGCGTACAGTGCGCGGCAGGGGCTTTCCTATTTCTCAGCGGGGACAAGATGAATATCGCAGACCTTTCCAACATGAATCGCCAAGACCTTCAATTGGCCGTGCGGGCTTTCGGGCCCGATGCGCCGGAAGGATTCTTGGAACGCTACGCGGCGTATCGCGAAATGTATAACAAGCTCGGGATTACCGGGCCGCTACCGCCGCACATGATGCAGACTTGCATCGCCGAACACCTGTACGAATCGCGGATCAAACCGGAGCCGGCGGAGTGGATTGAATCGGCATCCGATTCAGTCGTTGCGCCGTCCGATTGGATCAACACGACTCCCGATTCGGGGCTGTCACTTTTCAATCCGCCCGCGGCCGATGAGTCCCATCCGTTCGCCGTCGCCGCTGCGGAAGAGGATCGCGAGCCCGCCCCGCTTGAAGTGTCTCAACCAACTGGATTCAGCAAGGGCGTGCAAGTCGCGATCGAAGGTGGCGCACGCTTCGGCACGTTCGATCGCTGGGGCGATGACGGCGAAACGGTTGCGATCATTCGCACCGGCCGGCACCCCGAAGGCGAAACGCTTCGCCGCCGGCAATTCGAGCTCGCCCAAACGTCGATCGACGCTGCCCATTACGGAGCTCGTAACACCATCACAACCACTCGCCTGTAATGCCCGCACCCGCCAGCCTCCAAATTGATTACCCCACGATTCGGCAGCATGTCGCGCAACTGCTCGGCATGTCGCGCGAACCGTCTGATTGGCTATCGTCCGAGTCGGACGATGTGGATCGGATTATCAATTCGGGGCTGCGCCGGTTCTATGGCGAGCCGCACGAATGGTCGTTTTTCAAGATTCCCTATGCGTTCGTTACGCCGGCCGCCTACTCGGCCGGCACGATCGCGGTTGCCGGTGGCATCGTGACATTGACCGGCGGGAGCTTTCCCACTTGGGCAGCCTCCGCTTGGATCGAGTTTCGGGGCAATCTCTACGAAGTCCTTACTCGCACCAATAACACTTCGCTGGTGCTGGTGGATGCGACTGCAACCGCAGCCGCCGGCACTACCTATAATCTCAAGCAGTTCCGTTTCGAACTGCCCGCTGACTTTGAATCAGCCGATGGACCGCTGATCTACCACCCTGAGCAATCGGCGATCGTTCGATCGCTGGAAGATGTTGGCTTCGCGCGCGTGAGGCAGTGGTACGAAAAGACCGGCGTTGCTTCGACGCTTGAACCGACGATGTATTCGATCTACCCAAAAACATTCAACGCCGAAGTTGGGCAACGATACTTCCTCGAACTAGCGCCGCCGCCAGCTTTAGTCCACCGCCTCACGCTCGTATATCGTTCGTTCGGCTGGCAACTCGACGATACCAACATTTACCCTCTCGGCGGGCCCGCTCACTCGGAAACGATTCTGGCGGCAGTGTTGGCCGAAGCTGAGCGCCGGACATTCGGCGGCGCTGGCGACCACGAAGGGCGATACCAGGAAGCCCTAGCGAAGAGCATCGCGCGCGATCGCAAGGCGACGAACGCCGAGCGATTGGGCGCGCTCAGAAATCCTGGATTCGACGGCGACTCGATCTGCGATTGGCCAACCCGCAGACGCGACCCGATTTACTACAACGGTACTGAAATCCTTTAACCTACAGGAGTTTGAAAATGGGGAGTGCCCACAAAACTTACGCCGCGATGGGCCAGGCGATGGCCGGCGGTATGCACCGGATGCGCGATCCCGGCAACGGCGGCAACATCGTCGTAACCGAGTTTTTCGCGGAATGCGGCCTCACGACCGGCAGCAGCCAAACCCGCGTTCTCAAGAATCCGCGATTCTCGGGCCAGGAGCTCTTGCTGCATGTTGCGACGGACGGCGGCACGGTGACGGTAAACGCGGACGGGACCGCCTGGAATCAGTCTGGCCATGTCGCCGCGACGATGGCTGATGTGAACGACTGGATTCTGTTCCGCGCCGTTCAAACGCCCTCGGGCCCGCGGTGGCGCATCATGGGTAGCGAAGGAATCAACTTTGCCTAATGCGATCCCGCCAGATTGAACTTCGTTTCCCATCCGCCGGGCTATCTCGGCGGATGGGCTTTCAGCATCAAGCCCCGTATTTCGCGGCGGACGCGCTCAATGTTTGGCCGAGTGATTCGGAAACCGGCAGGGAAAGGGGCGGTTCTCGACCGGGCTTGCGAAGCTATGGAACCCTGGGCGGGACTCCTCGGGGCATCCGCAACTTCTCTTATGACCCCGGCACTGGTTTTGTTGCTGCTGTCGTTGCTGTTGTCGGCAGCACGTTTTATCGTTCGACGGGCGGCGCGTTTTCGAGCGTAGGCACTGGCTCGCTGGCCGGCACTGGTTTTGTGTGCATGGCGCCCTGTCAGCAAAAGCTCTTCGCGGCTTCGGGCGGCACGATCAACTACTACGATCCGGTTGCGAATACGGTCACTTCGACGATCACGCCGAGCGCTGGAACAGTCCCGGCGAATTGCAATATCGTCGTAAACTGGATGGATCGCCTGGTTGTCGCCGGCAACCCTGCCGAACCGCATGTTTGGTACATGTCACGCTTGGGTGACTTCACCGACTGGGAGTATGGCGACACTGACCCCGCCTCTGCTCAGGCGGGCACGAACTACCAAGGCGGAGCGATCGGCCCCCCAATTACCTGCCTGATTCCTCACAATCGCGGCTGCCTGTTGATGGGGTCGAAGGATGCTTTCTTCTCGCTTCGCGGCAACCCCAACTCGCAAGGTAGCTACATCGAGCAAATCAGCCACACAATCGGCCCGATTTCTCAGTCCGCCTGGTGCCGAACCGACAAAGATCAGCTTGTCATTATGACGCGCGACGGACTGTACGCGATGGATTCGGCTTGCGGTTCGCCCCCAGTTCCGCTATCGCGCGAGCATTTGCCGCGCGAACTTATCAACCTCGATACCGCCAGCTACGAAGTCCACTTGGCGTTCGACTTGCTGCTGCAAGCGGTGCATATTTGGGTCACGCCGGTTGCTTCCACGAACGGCACACACTGGCTCTATGATCTGCGGCAGGGTGGATACTGGCCGATCCAAGTCGCCGCGCAGGCTTACCAACCGCTTGCGGTGACGGAGTATCCTTCCGCCAGTACCGCGCTGCGATCATCCGTGCTTGTCGCCGGCAAAGACGGAACTGTTCGCCAGTTCGATTACGACACCGACACCGACACCACGACCAAGTTTGCATCGTCGGTGACGATGGGCCCGATTCGCCTCTCTGCTAACCCCGATCAGAAAGCGGTCTTGTCTCGCTACCGCACGGTAACGAAGAGCTCGCCCGATATTCGGATTCGCGTTGCCGACGTCGCCGAAGATTCGATGGATTCGATCAACGATCCGCAGATCAACGGCCGATTCTTGCAGCACCAATGCGATAACTTTGCGCATCATCCCCGGTTCACTGGTCATTGTGCAACCGTCAGCCTCGGCAAGACGGCGGGCGACGATGGCGTGCCGTGGTCGATGGAGTCGGTGGTAATTCAAACGACCGACGCCGGGAGGATGCAGCATGGCTAAGAATGTTGCCTACTCCGACGTCGGCCCTCTCATCACAGAAATGTGTACTGAGGAGGACTTGCGGCACAACTTCGAGCAACTGCAAAACGTGCTCGATCTGATTGGGAATCCTTACATTCCCAAGGAACAGTTCGACACTGCGCCAGCCGATCCGAACGCAGTCGCGATTCGCTTCCAGTTGCAAACCAACTTCGGCGGCAGTCCGCCCGTAGCGTCCGCCGAAGTGATGAACAAAGACGGAACGGGGACCGGCGTAATTATTACCGTGCGCGATATGCTCGGTGGCACCTACGGCCGCGCAGTTGGCAATGAATGGGGGTTCGCCGTTCCGATTAAAGATGGCAACCTCACCCTCTACGACATTCGGTTTCTCGACATTGACGATTCTGGCGGCGGCGGTGGCGGCGGTGGGACCGATGAGCTCGTTGCCCGCTTCTCGGGGAATGCAGCGGGATACCTCAACTCTCAGCTTGTCGCGACGGTTTTTGATGTGGCGGCCTACAACGCCAGCACTCACCAACCTGTTTATGCAGCGATAACGGGAAGCAATGTTCGTCTCTATACAAATGTCACAACGGCTGATGGAAAGGTCGCAGTCACGGCGGTGGATTATGCAGCCGGGAAAAAAGACTACCTCGACACCAAGTTGAAAAACGTCGGGACAACGGTATTCAATGCCTCCACTCATGCGAAGGTCTACCACGATAAGACGGCGACCGGGACAAATGGGCTAGCGCTCGAATCGTATATTCTGTTTGCTGACCTGCCGGGGACAGTGCGGGTTAGCTCGGGGGATTCGCTGGCGTACTTGCAAGATCAGTTCACGCCGGTAGTGGGGACGGCGCCGGCTGGCTATGAGCAATGCACGATTGTTTCGAACGGGACAGTGTTGCAAGTGTGGGCGCCGCCTCCTGCTTACTACATTGGCGGTTGCGGCATCAACATTGTCGGAACCACGATTTCTGTCGATGTGGCCGATCTCGCCGGGGATGGGCTAGGTGTAAACACGACCGCTGGCGCTTGCCAACTCAAGGTTAATGTTGGTTGCGGACTTGAGATTGAATCAGATACCGTCAAGGTCGATGGCGCAGCGTTGGCGGGGCTGGGCCTCATTCAGTCGGGCTCGGAGTGCATGTTGGCGGTGGACTGCGATTGGGTTCGCACCAACTGCGGTCCAACGTGCGACGATATTTACGGCTGCATGGACCCGGACTATTACGATCCGCCAACGCCAGAGTACCCGTACATTCAGCCGAATGTTGACGCGCTGTGTAGCGACTGTACGGCGAGCTTCGACAACGCAGAACTTGACTGCACGCTAGAAATCGTTGGCGGAAAACTCAAGCTGACGATCACGCTGGGGACCAAGAGTACGTCTTGCGAACTCGACATTGTAACCAACTGCTAAACGATGGCACTCTGCGCAACAGTCGGGCCGAACCAAAAGCTGGTAACAGTGTGCGGGAAGCTATTGGCTGACGCTGGTGGCGAAGAGTGGAAAACATGCCTCACGGTCAACAACGGGGCCGGCAATAGCAAGTGCTACCGCATGAAGTGTCTGCCGACGATTGACGCGACGATTGCAGGCTATTCAGCGGATGCGACATTTTGCGATGAGTGCGGCGACGTCAACGACACCTACGAACTTCTGTCTGTGGATTCGTGCAGTTGGGGCGATACGGACCTCAAGTGCCTGGGCTGTGCGGTTCGCGCTGAAACGGAAGTTGGCGTTACCAACATGTCGGTTGAAATAACTAGCTGCGTAGACCCCACGGATGCGGGGAAGCGACTGGTTTATTTGCTGGGGAGGATGCGAATTGGAGCGATGGCTTGCCCTGGGACTGGACTCTCTCCAACCTCGGGCTATCCCCATCAATACTACAAACTGATCGACACGGTAACGGTAGCGGACATTGTTGGCATTAACTGCATGGAGGTAACTGGTTCGCATACGCTCAACCCGCAAGATGAGGTTGTGGGGGCGTTTGTCGATCACCCAACTAACCCCATTTGCGGCACGACAATCTGCACCAACACGGCGTCCGTAGACTGCTATGGCTGGTGCCCTGACGGATATAGTGGCTCGACGATGACGGTGGATTTATGAAGTGCGTCTGGGAATCAACAGAATCGGGGATGGTGCGATGCCCGCAGTGCGGAGTGCTGCGGCCCAATCCTCGCACGCGCGTTTGCCGCCCCGATCCGTGGAAAGACAAGGCCAAGAATCCCGCCGAGCTCAAGCCATCCGTCACCAAGAAAGCCCTCAACTACGCTGCAGCCTGGACCCGCTGGGCGCTCAAGGGAATGCCTACGCGGGACGAAAACCAGATACGCGAGATTTTGGCGATCTGTGTAAAATGCGACCATTACGACCCGCAAGGGGAAGCCTGTAACGAGTGCGGTTGCTGCACAAACGCACGGACGCAAGGCTGGGCAAACAAGATTGCGATGGCGACGGAAAAGTGCCCGTTAGAAAAGTGGTGAACCATGAATAATATCCAGCGAATGGCGATGCTCAACGAACAGTTGAAGCAGCTTTACGATCAATCATTTCGTCGCCTGCAACAGCAAACCCCGAACGGTTCGGTCGCTACGTTCGGATCAGTCAGCCGCGGCACGCCTCATCCCGACGATGTGCGCCGGGATGCGCTGAGCACTCCCGCCGGCCAAGCGATCCTTGCAGCGATGTACGGCGGCGGCGGCCAACAGTATGCGACTATGCCCGCGGGCGGCGGTGGCGGAGCCGGCGGCGGGTTTGATGTGGCAACCCTCATGCAGCTAGCGGCTGGATCGCAAGGGCAGCAGCGCGGCGGTGTCGATCAGTACGGCCGCACCCTGCCCGGCAGCTTCGATCCGAATACCGCCTACCGATACCCCGATCCTTTGGAGCTTGAGTTTCAAAGGAAAATGGATCAAGCGAACGCTGCGAACGAAGCGCGGTACAACGAAGCTCGGCAGGGCTACGGCGACCTGCGCACGCGCGTAATGGATCGCATTGGCGACCTCGGCGACTACCAAAGAGCCGACACAAATCGCGCGTTCAACGAGAAGTCAGAAGGGGTCAAGGCAGACCTTGCCTCGCGCGGGCTGCTTGGCTCGACCGTCTTAACAAGCTCTCAGCGGGGACTTGAACGCGAACGAAACGACGCGATGCGGCGGGTGGAGGACGACATTCTTAGCCGGCAAGTCAGCGCTGATGAGCGCTTAACCGGCAACCTACTCGGCTTGGTGGAAAGGAGAAACGACGTGGGCCCTAATTTCGATCAATTGATCGCCCTCCGCCAAGCCTTGGGCGCGGGCGGGTACGCCGGTAGTGGCGGCTCCGCCGGCTACGGCACAATGCCCATGCAGGGCCAGCCGATGACCGGCAATGTTCGCCCGCCAATGACTGCTGGCGGTTTTAATCCTGGCATGGCTCGGCAGGTGGCGCCGCAGCCGGGCGGGGCTCCGATGGGGCAGGGCGGCATGGCGTTCAACCAACGTCAGCCGTGGATGGCCCCGAATACTGGATTTACCGGCAATGCCAAGGATCGGTTTCAGCAGTACACCAAGCCCGGTAGCGGCTACGGGACGCCGATGGGCTACGGCAACATGACGCCGGGGACGCAAGCCTCCGCGCGTGGCGGCTATCCTACGCCGCAACTTCCGCCGAATCCGATCCCTCCGCAGACGCCGGGGTATGGCGCGCCGCCGATGGGCTACCCGATGCCGCAGCTTCGCCCGAATACTGGGGTAGGCACCATGCGAACTAAGAGCAGGGTACAGAACACAGCCGAGCAAGCGCTGTTGCGAACGCTGCAGCAGCAAGGCCAGCCGCAGCAACAAGTTCGCGTGCCGGTCGGCGGTGGTGGCGGTGGTGGTGGCGGTGGCGTTCCGCCAACGTACTTGCCGGGCGGTGGCGTGCCGTTGGGAATGTTCAACAGCGGGGCCCCAATCAGTATGAATATGGGCTTCCAGATTCCCGGCATTGCCAACGGCATCATGCCGGGAGCGTTGCAGCCGGTGAACACGAATACGTCGTGGCGAGCCTTTGGCAATCCGGCCTACGACAACTATATGAGCCAGGTTCAAAAACGGCCGCAGCAGCAAATGAGCGGTGACGTACCAACCACCACGACAAGGGCATCCAATCGCGATGACTCCCTGGGCGGCATCTATGCGGTAAATGGCGTGCCCTACTGGAAGGGGCAGCCGGTTTCTTCTTACGGCCATGCCTTTCCGCAAGATAGCACTCAAGCGTGGCAGATGCGCAATTTCCGCGAAAAGTATCCACACATTCAATGGCCTAGCTACTAATGGCAATCACAGTTCAATACCAGCCATCGGCAACCCTGCTTGGCCCAGCCGCTAACCAAGCAGGCTACGGCCAGTACGCTCAGAACCAAGAACGGTTCGGGGAACAGATTCGCCAGTTCGACGAATCGATGGACGAACGCCAGCGGCAATTCAACGCCAGCTTTGGCGAAGGACAGCGGCAGTTCGACGCGCAGCAGGCTTTCCGTCGCGATGCGATGGGGCTGCAAGCGAATCAATTCAACGCGGGGCTCTACGATCGCGGCATCGATCGCAACTACGACATGCTGAATCGGCAGATTCAGCGGGAGTTTGCCGCGCAGTCGCAAATCTTTCAATTTCAGTCGGGCATGATCTCGCAGCGTGCGCGCGAAGAAGCCCAGGCCCAGGCCGACGAACGGCGCATGCAGAACGCGATGGGGATGCAAATCGCCCAGCAGCGCAACGCTCAGCTTCAACGATCGATGGAGGCGGACTGGAACAGCATTCAAACGCAGTGGCCCGATCTCGACGAATCGCAGCGGCAAGAGGTAGTGTCGAAGTTTCAGGACTACTACGGCGGGCGCAATATGCCGCTGCCGGTGGTCATGCCGCCCGATAACCCCGATCCGAACACCGAAGCCAACGACTTCTTCAACCAACTGGCGGGTGCTAAGTTGCCGGTCGATAAGCGAACGGGACTGGTGCAATTCCCGCGCGGATTTCCAGTTGAAATGTTGCCGGGGTATCAGCAGTACGAGCGACAGAAAGAAGAATCTGCGCATCAACGGCAGCTTGAACTTGATGATCGCAAGCTGCAAAACGCCAAGACACTCTGGGAAGCGGAACAGGACGCAAAGAGCGGGCAAACAGACCTCGAACAGCAGCAGAAAGCTCAGGAGGCGCAACTAAAGCTGGAAATGCAGCAAATGAATGCGACCATGAAGATGGCGCAAGCCTACCAAGCGGAGGCTGCGAAGTATTCAGCGATGCACGCAAAGGCAGCAGAAGCACAACTAGCAACGCCGGGCGTTACACCCGACCTAACCAACAAGTGGTTGGCCGAACGGTTTCAGCGCATGGCCGATGAGGAATGGAATAAGCTGCGCGGCATCGCGCCGGAATCGCAGCGCGCACCGGCGGGCATGGGCGATGTCAAGTTGCGTGACGCCGAGCTTGATCGCATTCCGCAGCCCGAACAGATTCCGCTCGACTACGTGTTCGATGGGACTTCGGAGATTGGGCTTGCAGAGATCACAATGGCCCGCATCGACGGCAAATTGCAGGCCGGCCAAATTGTTCAGGTTCGGCAACCAGACGGAACAGTAAAGCCCTACAGGGTGAAATAAATGGCGATCGCTATTCCTGGCTTCGAGCCAATTGAAGATCAAGCAGTATCGGCCGGCACGCTATCGATCCCTGGATTAGAGCCGATCGAGCTCGACGTTGACGAATCCTATATCCCAGCCGGGCCCGCCGAAGCCCGCGCGCGCAAGATTGCCAAGGAGCTCAATATCGACGTTCTGCCCGGCGGCTTCTTGTCGATGGAAACGAAGCGCATCGCGAACGCGCAGGGCATCGATACGATCGACGAATGGGAGAATCGCCAGTGGCGGCAAACGGGGCTCGGCGGCTTCGACTATGCGCCGGCCCCCGTCCGCGGTTTTGGCCAGGGCATCGCTAACCTGGGGGCCCATGCGGTAGGAGCCGCCGCGCGGACTGGGCAAGTCGTTGGCAGCGCCGCACGGTGGGCCGGCGCTCCAATTGGCGACGCGCCCGAACAACTCGGCCGAGTGGCCGACGAAGCCGCGCGCGACGTAGGCCGCATAGAAGAGCATCAAGGCAAGCTCGACGAAGAGTTTGGAATGCCCGGCGCTAGCCTCATCCGCCAAGCGATGGCCTCGGCAACCGAATATACCGCGGGCGGTATTATCGGCGGCCCGGCTGGCGCCGTTGCTCAGGCTGGCCTTTCGTCAGCCAACGATGCGTTCACCGAAGCAAAGGACCGCGGACTATCGACGTCGCAAGCGCTGAAGTATGCCGCTCGCGCCGGGGCGATCGAAGCGACCATCGGGACCGCGCTGAACAAGATCGGCCTGGGCGGTTTCGAATCAGTGTTCTCGAAGCGAATCCTGGGCAAGACGCTCGGCGGGAAAGCCCTCATCGCCGGCGCCAGCGAATACGGCGAAGAGTTTGTAACCGAAGGCGGGAATATTCTCAACGAGCAGTATTCGGAACTCTACGGCAAGGACACTCCGGGGCCGACGATTGGCCAAGCACTCAGCCGCATGAATCAGGCGGGCATGGTGGGCTTTGTGGCCGGCGCCGGCGCTGGGGTTGCGCGCGGCGCGATGATGGAAGAGCCGCCCGAAGATGCAACGCTCGCAGCCGAAGTTTCCAAAGAAGTCGAAAAGATGGCCCCTGTCGCCCAGGCCGCCAAGGTTTACGAGGGGCCGGAGCCGCCGACCTCACGCAAGGGCTTCGAAGAAGCAACCGGCATGAAGGGCACCAGCAAGGAACAGCGTGAAGTGTTCGTTGATGTGGTGAGGCAGAAAAAGTATCGCGCCGCCGAAGAAACGCTGCGAGAGCAAATCAGCAAAACAGCGATGAGCCCCGAAGAGGCGGCGTATCTCGAAACGGTGGTGGACTCGCACGCGCGCGGCTTGGGTATGTCGCTCGGCGAGTACGCCATGAAGTGGGGCTTAAAGTTTGAAAAGACAACCAGCGATAAGGCGATCGAAACTGGATCGCTCGATGAAGTGATGCCGGAAGGGCTCGACCACGAAGCGTACCACGGCAGCCCTCACCCCGGCTTCGATCGGTTCTCGATGGAGTTTATTGGGACCGGCGAGAACGGGGCACGGTACGGCAAGGGGCTATATTTTGCAGGGGAGAAGGCGGTTGCTGAGCACTACAGGAAAACCTTAACCGGCGGCATGGGCAGCAACGCTGCCAACCTAAATGACCAAGAGCTTTCCCAGTATTTCACCCCCGGCAATGTCGTTCCGTCTTACGGAGGGTACGACAAGGTATTGGAGTTTTTTCCTGCTGATTACGCCTCTAACAAGCAATGGTTTGTTAAGGTAATTGAATCCGATAAAGACGGAAACGTAAGCGAATACGCAAGGCCAAGATTTCATAGCACAAGCCCAACCAACGACAACGCAAAAAAGATGGGCTTAGGAAAGCGCCTCGGCTCCCTATATCGCGTAGACCTCGCACCATCGCAAGAAGAATATCTTGATTGGGACAAGTCATTTGACCAGCAGAGCGAGTTTGTTAAAAAAGCTCTCTCTCCGCTTGGGTACAGCGGAAAAATAACAGGTGAACAAATCTACCTAGACCTTGCTGGACCAGGGGAAGATGCTGGCGAAGCCTCCAAAAAATTGCTTGAACTTGGCATTCGCGGCAACCGCTACCTTGACCAAGGTTCTCGCGACAGCGGAAAGGGAACCAGCAACTACGTCATTTTTGACGACGCCGACGTTAAGATCGAAGAAGTCTACGATCAAAAGGAGAAGGTCCGCCGCGCCCAGATTGTATTCAAAAATGGCGAAACGATCATCCGCGCGTTCGAGAACCAGAACCTTGCGAGCCTGCTGCACGAACTCGGCCATCTGTTCCGCCGAGACACCAAGCCAGAATATCGCGAAACGATGGAGCGATTCGCTGGCGTGAAGGATGGCAAGTGGACCCGCCGCGCGGAAGAGAAGATCGCCCGCGGCTTCGAAGCCTATATGCGAACCGGCAAGGCCCCGAACACCCGCTTGAAAGCGGCGTTCGCTGCGTTCAAGAAGTGGCTGCGAACCATTTACAAAACGGTGAAGGGCTCGCCGATCGACATTGAAATCTCGCCAGAAGTGCGGGCAATGTTCGACTCTTGGTTCGAAACGCAAGAGCAAGTTGATGCGCGGCCGCAGCAGGCCACAGCGGAAACGATGACCGATGCGTTCACCGGTAATCGCCAAGCCGGCCCTGCCCAGCAAGCCGACGCCAATGCTTCGCCAGAAACGATGCGGTCGCACTACATTCCCAATTCGGGCGCTGACCGCGAAGGGCGGATGCCGCTCGATCCAGTGCCAGGAGTAAAGCCGATCGATGCGCCAACGGTAATGCGTGCGATGCGCAAGCTGCAAGGGCTCCTGAGCGGTAAGCTCGCCACAAGCCCCGTTCGGTACGGACGATTTGAGAAAGGCGCTTACGGCATCTACAGTCGTAAGACAAACGAAACGCGGATGCACTCCGCAAACAATGTCCCGACCCTCATTCACGAAATTGCCCATGCGATCGAGCAATGGGTTTTCAAGGTGTGGCCCACCGGGAATAATCCCTGGCTCATTCCGCCTGGCGAAACCGAATCGCCGGCAGGACTGAACGCGCAGCAAGTCGCCGAGCTTCACCAAATTTGCGCGGATTCGTTCGGGAACACCTACGATCAGAATCCGGGCCTTGCTCTTTCCGAAGGCTTTGCTGAATACAACCGCCTGTACTTCACCGAAACGTCTGAAGCGATTCGTCGGGCCCCCGAGTTTACCCGTTGGTTCGAAGCATTTCTGGCGAAAGATGCAAAGGTCGCGAAGCAGGCGCAGAAAGTGAAGGACTTTGCCCACCGCTGGTATCAGCAAGGGGCGGCGAATCGAGCCAAGCAGTCGCGCGTCAATACTGGTTCGTTCAAGGAGCGAATCAAAAGCGCGATCCGATCGTTTCGGGAAAATCGAACCAAGCGCGACTGGGTGGAAGAAGGGGATTCGCTGCAACACTTGTCGGCTTTCGCGAAAGCGATGGGTGTAAAGCTCAACAACAATACCGATCCGTTTGAGATTTTCGATGCGCTTCGCGGGATCGCTGGCGAGCGAACCAATCAGTTCGCGTTCGAAGGGCCGGTTGATGTATGGGGCAAGCGAATGAAGGACAAGAAAACCAAGAAGGAAATTAAGCCACTAAAGTCTGCGTTCGAAATGGTTCCGATGGACAGGCGGGATGATTTCGTTGACTTTCTGTACGCTCAGCGTGTGCTCGCCCTGCACGGCAGCGGTCGCGAAGGTGGATTGATCTATCGCGACTCACGGCACCTTGTCGATACTGCCCCGCAAGAGTTTCGCGATGCGGCCGATGTTCTCTACAAGTGGCAGGATGCGGTTCTCGAATACTACGCGCAGTCGAGCCCGGCAGCCGCACAACTGATTAAAAAAATCAGAGACGCCGACCCTGGCTTTTATATTCCACTGCAACGTGTGTTTGACGATTACGACAAAAAGATCAGTTCGTTCAAGAATACTGATAACGATAGCGTATTCAAAAAGCTGCACGGTTCGGGGCTGCGGATCAAAGACCCGCTGGAACAAATCCTGCTGAACACGCAGAAGATCATCGAGCGGGCCCACCACGAACGCATGATGTATGCGGTTGTGTCGCTCGCTGGGCATCCAAATATGTCGGAGTACATTGTTCCAGTGCCGCGGCAAAAGGTCGTCGAGTACCGCACGAACTTACTCGGCGCGTTGTCGGCAATCAATCGCGGCCTGCGCTACAACGGTTATGCCCCGGAGTTTACCGCAGTTATTGAAGAACTGTTCGCCGACAAGTCCACTGGCATCTTGGACTACCAAGGGCTAGGGATGCTGTCTGATCTGCTCGGCCCCGAAGTGTTGTTCATGGGATTCGCAACGACGCCGACCGGAGCCGACCCAATTCTGGCTTACGACGCCAATGGCAACGGCGAGCCAACCTGGTACTACGTGAAGCCGGAGCTCTTACAATTCCTCAAGGGCGACGGCGGCGAGCACGCCGCAGCGCTCGGCCACTTCTTGAACACGCAAGCTGGCTGGTTCGTTCGCGCTGCAGCCAGGACAGCACGCGCCGGAACAACAGGGCTTCGCGCATCGTTTGCGCTAGTCACTAACGTACTCGCCGACCACCCAACCTACTTGCTGCAATCCCAGCAGACGAACTATCTCAAGCTCTATGGGAACTTGCTAACTGAACTGGTATTGCAGCCAATCGAATCTTTGTCTGGCGGGCGAATCAAAACCAAGGCGTCCCGATTGTTCGATCAGATGGGGCTCAAGGTCGCCAACTTGATTTATCAAGACACATACGAAACTCGCCGGGTAGTTAGTGAAATCAAGTACGCCGGCCGCCTACTCAACCGTTCGGCCGTAGCCAAATTGATCGATTATGTTGTGAACAACATGCAGGCTTTTGAACGCGCTCCGCGCATCGCCGAAATGCGCAACGTCATTGGCATGGAGGGGATCGACATTACCAAGCCGCTCAGCCAAGAGGATGCAGTTACGCTGATGCTGGCAGCCAAGCAAATCACAACTGACCACGTTGCCGGCGGCAGTGTCAGTAAGAAGTACAACCAGATTACGCCCTACGTCAACGCTAGCATTCAGGGCCCGCGCGCGGCGCTTCGGGCATTCAAGCGAAACCCGAAGCAGTACGGCAGCCGGCTCGCCATGCTTGCTGCGTTGGGCATCTTGCAATGGCTGCGATTTCACGAAGAAGATTGGTGGGACCAAGCATCGGCCGACCAAAAACTTCGGTACGATCACATTAAGCTGAACATCAATGGCAAAGATGAGTTGGTCCAGATTCCCCGCAACCGCGATGCGCATATGCTGGTAACTGGCGGGGTCATTGCTCTTTTAGATTCCATCAGCAAGCAAGACCCGGCATTCGCCAAAGAGTACGCCGCCTCAGCCCTGTTGGCGATGAAACCGCCGATGATTCCGGCCGCAGCTAATGCGGTTATTGAACAGGTCGCCGATCGTGACTTTTTCACTGGTCGCTCGATCGTTCCCCGCGGCATGGAGCAAGGAGCTCTTGGCGGCGGGCGATTGCCGGTCGATCAGTACACCGAACAAACGAGCGAAGCGGCCAAGGTTATTGCTAAGCTCAACAACAAGCTGGGCCTCGGCCTCGGTTTTAACAGCCCTGCGCGCGTGGATCACTGGATTGAAAGCCTGTTCGGCCCGCTCGCTAGCGATGCGATCGGCTACACTCCACTGCGATCAAAAGCGCTGCAATCGAACGATACCCTGCAAAATACCCCCATCCTCTGGCGACTCTTCCGCAAGGGCGGAACATACGGCACGTACCCGCGGCTGGTTGACAAGCTCTACGACAAAGCGGATCAGTTCGTTCGAGAATCGAACTCGCCATCGTTCCAGCAATCGCCACAGCATGAGGCGCAGCGAGCCTACTTCACCCGCGCGGCAAAGCAAGTCTCGGCGCTGCTACTGCTGCGTCGAAACACATCCGACGAATCGACTCGCCGCCAGCTAACCAAGAGCGCCGCCGACATTGCTCGCCAAACTTTTAAGGCTACTTCGGTCGCGCCTTGAAAATCTTTGCGATTGCCAGCAGCATCCCGCGCTGCATGACCGCGGAACGGTCGCACTCCATTCGCTTGCAGGCGTCATCGAGCAAAATAATCTCTTCATCGGTAAGCATCGTTACTTGCCGATGGCGCCGGCGCTTGTGCGGCGGAAGTGCTGGCCGACCCTTCGGCAGAATGTCTTGCGGATTTTTTTTCGGTGTTGCCATATAGCCCTTGCCCTTCCCCGATTTTTACGGTAACAATAAAGGCGGCTTCAAGCAAGGGGGTTTCAAATGAGTGCCGGCCGAATCACGCTCAAGCAGTTGTGCCTACTGTACCAGGAGCACAACACACGCTCCGATAAAACCATCTGTTTCCGCAAGTGCTTCACCCGCATTGTGTGCAATGCGTTCGGGCCGAAGCGGCTTGTCGAGCTCATCCGGTCGCAAGATTGGGACAACTTCGCACGGTATCTTGTCGAAGTCCGCCGAAGAAACAAGGCGCTGTCAGCTACATATCGCTACCGGCTGCAAATTGCGTTCGCAAGCCTGATGAAGTTTGCCCTCAACCGCGGCGATATTCTGCGGAATCCGTTCGCCGGCGCTCGCTTGCCGGCTCCGCCAGTCGCTAAAAACCGGGCGTTCTTTGTGACGCCGGAACTGTACGCCGAAGCAATGGCGATCCTGCCGCCCGATCTGAAAGTCGTTTTGGCGCTTGCCCGATACGGCGGCCTTCGCGTTCCCTCCGAAGCCCGACTGGTGCGATGGGGCGACGTCGATTGGAAAAACCAAGAGCTATTCGTCCGCTCGCCGAAAACCGAATACTGGGGCAAGTTCGCCAGGACGATTCCGCTCTTCGCCGAACTGCGGCCCGTGCTGCGGCAACGGCGTAGAGAAATCCGCCAGAAGTTCGGCAAGGTCGATCCCGCGGAAACGATTCTCAACCGCCACACGCTCGCCGCAACATGGGACAGACAGGCCCGAAGAGCGTTCGAAAAACACAACAAAAAACCGTGGCCGAAGCTCTGGATCAACTGTCGATCGAGCCGGGTAACTGAGCTCATGGCGCTTTGTGGGCCAAATACATTCGACTTCACCGATGTTGCCGCCTGGATGGGTCATTCGGCGAACGTGATGATCGAGCACTACAAGCAGGAATCAGCGACAGCGCGTAGGCGAGCGGCTACAGCCATCCTAGCCATCGCAAAATCTTAATGGAAATATACACCATCACGACCGGCGGAATGATTGCAAGCGTGAAATACACCGCAATCGCAATGACTCCGATTAACGGCGTCACAACGTAGCTCATCAGCCAAGATTCTTTTGGCATCGGTAATCCCCTCTTTATTTCCAGAACTTCCACCAAGTTTTACTTTCGCTGAGCCGCGGTAACAAGTCGCACGCCGCCAAAGTCTCCGTGATTCGCGGGTCATAGTAGTGCCGCCGCGTGGTCGCCTCACTCGCATGGCCGAGCGAAGCCGCCGCGTCTCCCCCTGCGCAGTGCAGTAAGCTCGCGTGGCTCCTCCGCACGGCGTGCGGGCCTAGCTTGCGATCCGGCTTGAGCCCCGCCTCACTTACCAGCCGCCGCCAGTGGATGTACACCGTGCCGCGGTGGGGGCCTAAGAACGGGCCTTGCGGCTGCCAGTCCGACAAGGCCCGTAGGTGCCTCAGCGTCTCGTCGCGCACCGGCCGTGTGATTCCCGCGCGGTGACTCTTGCGATTGGCTCCGGGGAAGTGGACGCGCTGCGATTGCCAGTCGATCCGCTCCCACTCAATCGCCAGCACGGCGCCAATGCGCTCGCCGGTATCGTACAGCACGCTCAGCAGGGCCGAGAGAAACAGGTTGCCGGGGATGCCCGCGATGGGCCACTTGTACTTGTGGGCCGCGCGGGCGATGGCCTGTAGCTCTGGCAGCGTGAATGCGGTGGGTGGCTCATGGATCGGCGCCACGCCGTGATAGGTGAGCGGGGGGCAGAGGCCCCGTTCGCAGCCCCACTTGGCCAAGCACTTCAGCTTGGCGACTTCGCCCGCGATGGTGTTCGCCGTGCGCCCGGCTGCGGCGCGGAACTCTTCAAAGGCGCGAAGCGTGTGCGGGGTCAGATCGGTAAAGGACGGGGCGCGGCCAAGCATTAGCTCCAGGGCTTGCACGGCATAGCTGTAACGGTCGATGGTTGCCTTCACCCGACAGCGAGAGGTGACGTAGTAATCAGACAAACTTTCTTGAAGGTGCATGGTCAGCTTGTGGCTAACCATCCGTGGGTGGGTTCCGTGGCCGCAATCTAGGGCCGATCAAAGGTGATTCTAAGAAAAGAATCTAGCACTCGAAACGAGCGGCGGCGAATGAAGTTTTTCCCTCAGTCGTCGTCGATTTAACTGTCAAAAGCTGACCGCGATGGCACTTGCGCAGCGTGGAAAAGCGGTCAACACTCCCTCCTCCGGTACTATTGATTGGGGCGGCCCCCAAAACCTGGACCGTCGATCAAGATCGAAACGCCCCTTGGTGGGGTGGTTGTCCAGGTGGATTCAAGATGGCAAAGCAAGCGGTCTCCGCGCTAAGGCTCGTCAGCCCGGTGACCATCGAGAAGG
>LNFM01009097.1_pt1 | contig 25500 bp, 26 predicted proteins | sample 596031 | NCBI WGS metagenome assembly LNFM01 (sample SAMN04254537, study PRJNA301005) | activated carbon metagenome | isolation source: dual media filters at the Ann Arbor, Michigan drinking water treatment plant | place: USA: Ann Arbor | reverse complement strand
GCTCGAAAATCCGGCTGGATGAAGTGAAGAACACGGCCGAGCGCTTCATGCGCGGTGAGGCTCCGACTTACGTGCTGAGCTACACCGACAAGAACGGCCATGTGCAGACCATCCCGAAACAGTTTTATGCGGACCCGGCCTTGATGCGGAATGAGCAAACCGCCAGGCGCGCGGCGCAATCGGGCAGGATACAGGAGCGGGTGGCGATCGACGCGGACATGGCGGACCTCGGCCGGGCTAATTTTGGGGTGGCGAACTGATGCCGTTCCTTGAAGACGACGCCCAGACGATCGACCTTTCCCGGCGAATTGATACTCCGAAGGGGTTTGCCGTGACGCCGGGCGCGTCTGATCTCGAGGAAGGTCCGGCCAAGCCGTCCTGGAACTGGGGCGCGGCGTTCCGGCGCAACAATGAGTTGGCCGCGGTGGCGTCCTCGGAATCGTTCTGGCAGGGCAATGAGCCGGAACCGGGGTTCAATCCCTGGGACAAGATCAAGGGCACGCCGGACGAAGCGAACTTTGCACTTCTCTCGGAAGCGCGTAACCAGCGCAAATTTGATGCGATCAAGACTGACCTCGCTCGGGAAGGCGAGGATCGCAAACTGCTGGATTCGCAGCCGTGGTGGATGGGCCTGATCACCGAAGGCGCGGCCGGCATTCTGAGCCCGACAACGCTGATCCCCGGCGGCACGTTCGTGAAGGGCGCCAAGGGAGGCATTGCCATCGTGCAGGCGGGCGCGCGCGTTGGTGCTGCGACGGCGGGCAGCGTGGGTCTGCAAGAGGGGATGCTGCAGGGCATTGAACAGACCCGGACCGCGGGCGAGAGCGCGACGGCGATCGGGGCTTCGATGTTCCTTGGTGGTATTCTGGGCGCCGGCGGGCAGGCGCTGCTGTCCAAGGTGGAATGGCAAAGGGGTGTTGCGGCGATTGAAAGCGAATTGACCGATCTGAAGAAGGGCCTCGACCCGGAAGACGTGCTGCAGGCCGCCAACTCAAACGAATTTGGCCTGCGCTCGGTCGGCGCTGCGGCGAACACGGCAACCGATCTGGCTGACAACACCATTGCGGGCGCTGCTGCGCAGGGCCTGGCTGCGGCAACCGCCAGAATGAACCCGCTGCTTCGGGCACTGCACAGCCCGTCGGCGGCCTACCGGGAAATCGCAACGGACCTGTTTGAAAACCCGCTGTACCTGAAGAAGAACTTTGAGGGTGTGGCGTCACAGCCGGCCGTCGAAACACTGATGAAAGAATATAACGGCGGCTTGGCCAAAGCACTGCAGGCCACGAATGACGCCTATCCGGAATACCGCAAGGCCGGCGGGCAACTGGCGAAGGACGAGTTCCGTGAGGCTGTGGGTAAGGCGATGCGCCGCGGCGATGCCGACGCCGATCCGGTCATTGCCAAGGTAGCGCAGGAATACCGGGCCAAAGTGTTTGATCCCCTGAAAAAGCAGGCGATCGATACCGGTCTTTTGCCGCCTGATGTGTCGGTCGACACCGCGCAATCCTACTTCTCGCGCATGTGGAACGGCCGGAAAATCTCTGCTGATGAGCAGGGCTTCAAGGGCATGGTGCAGGACTGGGTTGCCCAGCAGGCCCCGAAATGGGCAGAGCAGTTCGACAGGACGGCAGAGCGCAGACTGAACCCGATCCGGCAGGAGATCGCCGATCTGGAAATGGCGAAGCTCCGGCGGGGCGAGGAGGTCAAGCAAAGGGCCGATACGATCGATAGTGGTGATATGACCGAAAACGATATCCGCCGGGCGCTGCGGGTTGTCGAGGGCGGGGCGCCGCGGCCGAAGGGGATCAAGACGCTCTCGCAATTCGTGCTGGAATCGGGCGGTCTGGTCGACGACGCCAGCGAGCTCGCTTCCCGAGGGATCACCAACAAGGCGCGGCCGGGCTTGATCCGAAAAGAACGCCGGACGCAGTTTTCGGACAAGGGCGGCTGGACGCTTGACGACATGGCGCGGCACGCCTGGGAGAACGGGTATTTCCCGGATCATACCCAGCGGCCCTCAATTGATCTTTTCGTCGAGTCGCTGAACGATGATTTCCACAAAATCCGGGCTGTTCTCAAGCGCGGCGATGAAGATGCGTTCCGGATGACGGAGCTGGTAGCGCAACTCGAGGCGGACCTGTCCCGCGCCGGCGTCAAGGCGGACGGCAGGGCGCCGCGGTTCTCGACCTCGGAGGAAATGAAGGGCGCGGTTGATCGCGTGTTCCGGGCATTGGACGCGGAAGCGGATCAGAAAATCACGGTCCTGAAAGACAAGCTGCGGGAGCGCGAAGCTGATATCCGGGTGGATCGGGAATCCCGCTTCGTCGGGGATCCCCGCGAGCTGGGCCGCAGCATTTCGGATGAGGTGTTCGACACCCTGACCGGCCGGACCGGCGGCGGGGTCCGCAATGACATGCTGACCATCAAGGCGCGCGGGCCTTTAAAAGAGCGCACGTTCAATATTCAGGACTTGTTTCAGGGATCGAACGGTCGGGCCGTCGAAGATTACCTCGAGCATGATGTTGAGCAGGTGGCCCGGCGCTATACCCGGGTGATGGGCGCCGATGTCGAGCTGCAGCGCAAGTTCGGTTCGGTCGACATGGTCGACCAGATCAACAAGATCAGGGACGATTACCGGAATCTTCGGGAAGGCATGACCGACGAGAAGCAACTGGCAAAGCTGGCCGACCGGGAGAAGAACGATATTGGCGACCTGGAAGCGGTGCGGGACATGCTGCGCGGGACCAATCCAGGCGACCCTACCGATACCAACTATTCCCGGATCGTGCGGGCCGTGAACCATGTCAACTATCTGCGCTCGATGGGCGAGGTTGCGATCGCGTCCCTGACGGAAACCGTGCGACCGGCCATGGTGCATGGTCTCTTGCCCTACATGGAAACGCTGGGGCAGACGATTACCAACCTGAAAGGCATCCGGGCCTCGGTCAAGGAAGCGCAGCTGGCCGGGCAGGTGACGGAACGGGTACTCGGGACGCGGCTCGCCACCCTTTCCGAGATTACTGACCCTTATACATCGCGCGGGCCGGTAGAAGCCTTCCTCGAAAACATGACCAACATCGCTTCGCGCTGGAACGGCATTCGCATGCTGACCGACATGCAAAAGACCATCGCTTCCGTGATGACGCAAAACCGGCTGTTGCGCGGCGTGTCGATGTTTCAGGAAGTCGCCGACAAGGAGCGGGCCTATCTGGCGTATCTCGGCATTGACCAGAGCATGGCCGAACGTATCGCCAGTCAGTTTGCCGAACACGGCGAAACGATCGACAAGGTTCGTGTCGCCAAACAGGAGAAGTGGACCGATCCGGTCGCGGCCCGCACCTATCGCGCGGCGCTGTCAAAGGACGTGGATTCGATCATCACCACCAAGGGCGTTGCCGATACGCCGCTGTTCGCCAATACCCCGACCGGCCGGGCCATGCTGCAGTTCAAGTCGTTTGCGCTGGCGTCGCATCAAAGGGTGCTGCTGCGGGGTCTGCAGGAAGATCAATCCCGGTTCGTCGGTGGCCTGATCGCCATGACCACGATCGGCATCATGACCACATGGCTGAAGGCGGTCTCGGGCAACCGAACCGAAAAACTGCAGGACATCGGGAAAGACCCGGGGTGGTGGATCGCCGAAGGAATTGACCGCTCCGGCATTTTCGCGGTGCCGATGGAACTGGCGAATACATTCGAAAAAGCCACGGGCTTCAACCCGATCAAGTCGCCGATCAAGGCCTTTGACGAGGGCTCGGCGATCTCGCAGAAAATGCAAAACCGCAGCCTGGTCGGGGCGATCGCTGGTCCGTCCGCGGGTCTGATCGACGATGCAAGCTCGGTGATGGGCTTACCGAAAAAGATCATCGACGGGGAAGAGATCAGCCAGGGGCAAAAAAATGCAGCCGAGCGATTGCTGCCCTTCAATTCCTATTTTGGGGTGAGGTTAATGTTGCGTTACCTCGTCAACCCTCAAACGTGATCAGCAGATTTCGCGAGACAAGCCCGTTCCACATTCGGTGGCAGCACTCGAACCGCTACCTATCGGATTAGGGCCGCCGGCATAGACGATGATTCCGACGCCAACCAGCAAAGCAAAAAGCGGCAAGAGATAATCTGAGCGCTTCGACCACCAGTAAACAATGTCTCGCCATCGCATCGACCACCTCAACCCGCCATTCCGGCGGGCTTTTTATTGGAGAAACGACATGCCTGCAACTCGTGACGTTGTTACCAGCCGAACCCGCCGTGGCGCTGGCGCCGCCGGTGCTGCCCAGCTTTCCGGACCTCTCAAGCTGAAAAACTATACGGTCGCCACGCTGCCGGCGGCGGCCTCCCATCCGTTCGGCCTCGTGTGGGTTTCGAACGCGGCCACCAACCCCATCGCCTGCGTCTCGGACGGTACCGCATGGAAGCGGCTGGATACCGGCGCAACGCGCGCATGGCTCTTTGAGCTATCGCGCGACCGTCGCCGCAAGCGGCTGGCTGCACCGTAATGCCGATCCCCGCCGTCATCCAGTATCCGACGCGATCGGAGCCTGCCACTCGCGGGCGGCGGGCGAATGTCACGCCCGGGCGGTGGGCGACCATTGAACGCTCGCTGACGGAAGTCGGCGACCTCCAGTTTCTGGAGCGGGAAGATGTCATCAACATCAGCATGATGATCCCACCCGAGCGACCGCCGGAGTTGCCGGGGCTCTCCGGTGCAGGGGAAAACGTCACAAACAATTACTTCCTGGAGCGCGTTCCGGAAGGCGTGAAAATCGGAATGGTTCGCGGCGGTCCGATCGATGCGGTCGGCGGGTTTGGTTTCCCCGACGGGACCGAACGTCCGATCTGGATCTGGTTCGCCGATTACAGGAACAGCGGCTACGTCGCTCTGATCGAGGATATCTAGATGGCAACTATCGACGTTAAAGACGCCAGCGGCAACACGGTTCCGATCGAAAAGCCGATCGCGCCGGGCCGGAAGTCGGCGGCGCTTTCGCGGCCAGTGGTCCTGTCTGATGAGGATAGCACGGCGCTTGCCGCGCTCGCCACGCAAACAACGGCGGCGGCCATCCTTGCCAAGATCATTGCATCGCCTGCGACCGAAGGAAAGCAAGACACCGGCAACACGTCACTCGCGTCGATCATTACGCTTCTGACGACGCAGGCGGGCTATCTCGACGGGCTGGAGGCTCTGGCGGCGGCGGCAACCCCGGCTGGCGCCAATCTGATCGGCCGGGCCGTGGCCGATGCCAGCGCGGCTGCCGGCGGGATCGCTGCGACATCGCGGATTGTGTCCGCGGCGGCTTCGACAAACGCTACCAGCGCGAAGGCGTCGGCCGGCCGGCTATACGCTATTCAGGGATTCAATGCCTCGGCTTCGGTTCGGTATCTCAAACTGTACAACAAGGCATCCGCGCCAACGGTTGGCACCGATACGCCAGTCAAGACACTCGCGCTGCCGCCGTCCTGCGGCTTCGCGTTTGATTTCCCTCTCGGATATTCGTTCGCCGCCGGCATTGCCTACGCAATGACCACGGGATCAGCCGATGCCGACACGGGCGCGCTCACTGCCGCCGACGTTCTCGGCCTTAATATGGATTACATCTGATGAGCGGTTTTTCACAATCCTCTCGCGCTCCAACGCGACAAGTTCTGACGAGCGGCACGGGCGCGACCTATACGAGGCCAGCCGGCGTCAAATACATTTCGGTCCGTATGATCGGCGGCGGCGGTGGTGGTGCCGGCGGCGGCACTAGTGCGGGGGCAGGCGGCGCGGGCACAGACACAACGTTTTCGACCGTGACGGCAACCAAAGGATCTGGCGGGCAGGGTGTTGGCAGCGGCAATGCAGGCCCCGGTGGTACGCCTGCAGGTGGCGACATCAACATTGCTGGACCGACAGGCGGCAATGGAATGGGAGCGGCTGGCGGCAACGGCGGCAACGGTGGCGGCGGTGCATTTGGCGGTGCTGGAGCGCAGGGGACGGCTGCCGGCGCTTCCGTTCCCGCGATCCCAAACACGGGCTCGGGCGGCGGCGGTGGCGGCAACGTAAGTGGAACGACCGGAGGCGGCGGCGGTGGCGCGGGCGGCTATGCCGAAAAACTCATCACGGCACCGGCAGCGACCTATACCTACACCGTTGGAACTGGCGGCTCTGGAGGTACTGCAGGAACGAACGGCAACGCAGGGGCAGCGGGCGGGTCCGGCATCATCATCGTTGATGAGTTTTACTAGACCAGGAAGGCCGCGCGCGTCGAAAGCGGATCGCCGTTTCGTTTAATCAACCTTAAATCAGGAATCCCTCATGGAACGTTCTACCGCAGCCGTCCGCCTTCTGGCGGGCGACAAAGAACCCGTGCGCCTTGCATCGACTGCAAATCTTACGCTCGCCGGATTGCTTACGGTTGACGGTATAGTCACCGTGGCGGGCAATCGTGTCCTCGTTAAAAATCAAACCGATGCGACGGCGAACGGCATCTACACGGCATCCGAGGGGGCGTGGTATCGTGCGCCGGACAGCAATTCACGGCGCACAATGATCGCGGGCATGAAGGTTCACGTCCAAGAGGGCCAAGCTCACGCTGGCGATGTCTGGAGCCTGTTGACGAACAAGCCAAATTTCGGAACCGACGCGATCGCGTTTGAGCTGTTCATCAACACCAGCATCATTGACGACATTAACGCTGCACGCGAAACGATGGTCGCGCAGATGGATGCGATCATTGAAGCGGGGCTGAACGCAGGCAAAGCCACGCAGGCGGAAGCGGAGGCTGGCACCAGCAACGCCGGGTGGATGACGCCCCTGCGAACAAGGCAGGCGATTGATGCGGGCAGTTTTCAGCGCACTCGCGCGGCAGCGGCGAGTGTGACTATCCCGAGTGCGACGGAAATCGTCGTAATCGGCGGCGTGGCCGTAGCGGGAGACACCGAAAGACTGGAACCTTATGTCAACGTCGGAGTCACCGAGCCGGCGCATGAAGGCAAGTTTCAGAATGGCGTGAACTGGTTTGCCATCAACAGCCACATAATTAGGCCGGAATCCTTCGCGGCGTTTACAGGTGTCGACGACACAAACGCGCTGCTTTATTGCGCTGAATATCTGCAAGGGCGTGGTGGCGGAGGCGTCGAGTTCAAACCGGGCCGCACCTATCCGATCAACCGGGGCGGCGGCTTTCCGGTGCTTGGTTTTCAGGGGCTTAAAAATGTGACGATCGCCGGCAACGGCGCCACGATTGAACACGCCAACACCAACCAATCTCCGATGGTCATTTATCTGGATGATACCGACGATGTCGTGGTCGAAAACCTTAACATGGTTGCGCTTTATCCAGTATTTGCGGGCACCAACGGCCCGGTCTGGATCAGCGCTATCAATGGGTCGCGAAAGATTTCTATGCGCAATCTGTCGATGACGGGCGGCGCCGTTGGATTTCAGGCGCTAGGCAAGCAGGCCGGATCGGCTAGCGACACAGATCGCGTCGGGGAAATCGAGGCGATCAACGTCAACACCGATCGAACCTATTACGGCTTCAATTTCCAAGGTGCGGGAGATTATTTTTTTGGCCGCAACTTGCGAACGATCAATACCGGCCGCTGCTATTTTCCATGGAATGTGAAGCAGCACGATGTCCAGATTGCCTCATCACATGGAGGACCTTTTAGTGACGTGTTGCTCAAAGTCTACGGTTCGACGGTGTTCTACACGGCGCTGGAAAATATCAAGCTCGATTATTTGACCCTGGCACGCCACCCCGGATCGGGCAATCAGAATTCGCAGGAGGCCATGGTCGCGATGGATGCTCAACTGGACACCTCCAACGGAGGGCCTGTCATTATGCGGGATATCGAAATCAAGGTGCGCGGTGATGCTTCTGGTGGGAGCCAAAAATTCCAATCGGTGTTTTGCATCCGGAAGTATGACGCGGCGGGCCTTCCGGACAACACCGCGCGAGGGCATCTTCTGGAAAACATCCGGCTGTCGGGGGTAATGGCGAGCTGCCAAAATCTTTTGAGTGCGGGGGCGCATTTGTTCGACCGCGACAATTGGAGCGGGGAATATATCTCCGGAGTCAGTTTGGAGCGCCTTCTTCTCGACGGTGTGTCGCCGGCGAATAACGCAGTGCTTATCGACGGCCGGGGCTTGACTGAGTTAGGCATGATGGTTCGGCAATGCGCGTCGCCCGGCTTAATCACCGCCACGAATGCGACCAGTCCGAAACTGAAGCAAGAATGGTCGCACTTTGCCAATTCAGACACGCGAACCTGAAATGGTCGGACCGAAGTCCGATCGGCTTAGAGTCCGATTTTCGTACGGATCAGCGGGGCCGTCAGCAGTCGGATCATGACGCGTTGCAGATGAGCAGCCGTCCAGAACATGACGGATAGCCGCGCCCGTCTCGGAGAGCGCAGCATCCAAAACCAAAGTCGAAAGATGCGCGTGATGTCGTGCGCCTTCGCGTAGGCGTCGGTCATAGTTCATACCAAAGCATCGCGGTGATCAGTGCCAGCATCACAACTGCGAAAATCACTATCCTAGCCATTCGTCCCGGTCTCCTTCTACCGGGCAAGCCGTAACCTTTGTTCGACAGGAAAAATCCGACAAGTCGTCGGAAGGAGAAGCCGTGATCAAACTGACAAAAGAATCCATGCGGGCAATTTTCCCGCGAGCTCCCCAAGCCGTCATCGACGCTTTCGTGGCAAAGCAGGACTTGCTCACCAAGGCCGGGATCAACGCGACCCGCGTTCGCATGGCGTACTTCTTCGCCAACATCGAGCACGAATGCGGCGGGTTCACAATTCCGAACCTCACGGAAAACATCAACTACACCGCAACGCGCATGGCCCAGGTATGGCCGAACCGTTTTAACGGGGCACCGGACGTGCAGGCCAGATACGGCACGTCTCCGGGCTGGCAGAAGAAGGCGTTCGACGACATCTACGGCAACCGCATGGGCAACCGTCCGGGCACTTCGGACGGCTCTACCTACATCGGCCGCGGCGGGCCGCAATGGACCGGCAGGGACGGCTACGCCGCGCTGGAGCGGTTAACCGGCCTGCCGGTGGTGATGAATCCCTCCATCGCCTCTCGCCTCGATATGCAGCCTGAAATCTGCACGGCCTTCTGGCGCTGGAAGAACATGAACCGGTTCGCCGATGCCGGGGATTTCGTCGGCTGCGTCAAAGCCTGGAACGGCGGCACCAACGGGATGGCTGACCGCCGATCGATGATGGCCGGCAACGACCCGATCATTCAACGACTGGAGAACGTGAATATGATTGCCCCAACGATTACGGCGCAGGCCGAACCGAAGCCCTCCGTGTCGACCGGCACCAGGGCGGCCACCGCGGGCGGCGGTGCGGTTGTCGTGGCTGCTGGTGCGGCGGCGGCGCAGGCCGGTCTCTCTGCGCCCGAAATCATCGCCATCATCACCTGCGTCTCGCTCGCCGTCGGCGGCGCAATTCTCATCGGTTACCGCTACATGAAAGGACATTGGCCGTGGAACTCGACTGGAAATCAATCGCCGGAACTGTCGCTCCCCTCGCTCCCACCCTCGGAAAAGTCCTTGGAGCTGGCTTCGGCCCAGTTGGCGCTATCATCGGTGGCCTTGCCGGCAACGCCATCGCGGCGGCTTTCGGCACCGAAGAAACCCCGGAAGCCGTCGGCAAGGCAATCGCGGAAGACCCCAACGCCGCGGAAAAGCTCCAGCGCCTCGAAGCGGAGCGCGGCCAGGAAATCCTCGCCCAAGCGCAAGTCAAAATCGAAGAGCTGAAGCAGCAGACCGAGCAGCAGCGGATCAGTGCTGACGATACCGATCGGGCCCGGCGGTTCAACCTTGCCCTGGTCAGTTCGAACTCCCCCCTGTCATGGGGGGCGTCAATCCTGGCGGTCGTGTTCACGTCCGCGTTTTTCGTGGTGCTGTCGATCGTGCTGGTTCACTCCGACACGGTGAAGGATAACCCGGTCCTCCTGATCCTGCTCGGCACGTTGACGGCCGGCATGGGCCAGATCCTCGGATATTTCTTCGGCTCGTCGGCCGGCTCGAAGGACAAGGACATGCGGTTCGACGCGATCGCCGCCAACGCCATGGCGAAACCGAACCCGTCTCCCGCCGTTGTAGAAATGGTACGGGCGGCGAGCGGCAAAAAGAAATGACACCCCATATCCGCGCTCATCTCGAAGGGCGCCTGTTCGAATGGGTGATGGCAACGTCCATGATCCTGCTGGCAGTGCAGACCTTCGTCTGGCCGGGCACGCTGAACGCCAGCGCGTTTTTTTTGCTCACCACGCTGATGCCAACCTCCTTGATCGGTCTTTTCCTGCTGGTATTCGGCCTTGCCCGCTTTGCGGCGCTGGTCGTGAACGGGAGGTCCCACGTCTACGGCCCGCGCGTGCGGGCGATTGGAGCCCTTGCAGGCGCGGTCCTCTGGGCGCAATTCGAACTCGCCTTGATTGCCTCCTTTACCGTCAAGAGCCCGCCTTCGCCCGGCATCCCGTTTTGGTTCACCTTTACCCTTGCCGAGCTTTATTCGGCGTACCGGGCTGCCAGTGATGACAGAAGCAGAAGCGCTTAAATCGCTGGGCGCTTTTCCTGTGGTGCAGGCGGCGGTGGCAATTCTCGTTCTGCTCGCTGGGGCGTGGATGGTGTTTCGCGGCGGCCGGGACAAGAAGGAACCGCCCAGCAGTAACGGGGCCCCGCCGTGGTCACTCTATGGACCCGTGCATGAGGTGATGGGCGCCATCCATGAGATGAGCGAGCAGAGCCGGGAAGCCAACCGTATCCTTGCCCGCATCGAAGTGTCGTGGCGGGAACACACCAAAGAGCAGCGTGAGCAAACCATGCTGCTGGAAGATATCCGCAACAACCAGGTGCAGCGCGGCGACATTGTTCAGTCACCCGTCAGGCGCAAGAATATCTAACTCATGGCGGCTATTTAGAATGAACGGACCGTGCGAGCATTGCGGCAATGCCGACAAATCGAAGTGGCTATCGCAGTGCCTTTACAAGGGGAGTTTCCCAAGTCGTCGCGCTTTTGTTCTTTCGACATTCGATCCGCCGTGTGCATGTGACGCTTACGACGAAGGCCAGCGAGAATTAAGACAGTCCAGAAGAAGGCGCTTCTGGAGATTGATGATCCCAATCCTTGCCGTCCTTATCCTGATGGGGACCTGTACCATGGCGAGGGCGGCGGACCCTCCAGAACTTCCTCCGGGCGTCACCTGTTCGCTTGTCCGCGCCAAAGTGGCAGAGCACGGGAAGGTCTACGCTTACGCATGGGCGAGGCTGAATTGGTACAGCAAAGCGGAGATCGATGCCGCGCGGCTCTGCCTGGTGCGGAAATGATGGTTCTTGCCATCCTCGCTACCGTGCTCGCCGGCTTTTGGACGGCTTTCGTGTTCTTCGCTAACAGCATGAGGTCGTCGCCGGGGGACTTTGTTGGTGTCGGGACGATCATCGCGGCGTGGGCTGGCGTTGCCGCGCTGTGGCTGGCGTGGTGGCTTTCATGAGCGCGGCATTAACCTGCGGTTAACCATACCGCCGCACCATCCGATCAATCGCGATGGAACCGGCCAGCCGGAGCCGGCAGTCGCACAAGAGGCCGTCCGGCGTCATGCCCGGGCGGCCTTTTTGCGTTTGGGCGCAAATCTTCCCTGGACGAAGTAGTTCGGAACAATATCCACAACCTAGGAGTTATCCACATCAAGGCAACTCGCCTTGAGGAACAATTCATGCATTCCGAGAAAAGGCGCCCCTCATGCCGCGATCAATTTGACCGACCGTGTGACCGCAAGCCGGAGCGGGACGGTTGGCTGGAGAGGTTTATTGCGCGACTTTCCGCACTAATGCATCGCATGGTCGGCAATAAGTAAGACCGCCTCAGTTGACGGCCTCTTTCTTGGTCTGCCCCAAGCCCTAGCGGCTGGTGCGAGCGTCAGCTTCCCGCGCCTCTTTTCCATATACCGACCGCCGCCTTGCGTTGTGAGCGGCGGCGGTCACCCTTCTAAGTCGGATATTCCGCCTTGACCTTAAGCCGCATCACGGAGTTGCCGAACTCGTCAGTGACCTCCATGCGCCACTCGGGACAATCATTGAATTTCAGCGCTACATCCCGCAGCAAGTCGGCAAAGATGAATGCCGCTTCTTTCCGCGCTGCTTCTGTGTCCGGTAGATCGACATCATGGAAGGTCGCTTTGGAGCAATGGTGGATTTGCAAATTTGTAGACCGGCATCCGGGACCTCGGCTCCCTGCTCAAGAAGCTTAAACTCAAGACCCAGCTATTGTCTGTTCGGTGGCCGACGATAGGAAGCTCTATTTTGCTCCGGCTCAGCGACGGCATGGGAGGCCGGGTTCAGGCCCAAGGCTATCCGAGGCCACGGCACTCCCGAATATCGCGTCCTACGCCTCGTAAGCTGCACTGCCAGGGACAATCGGCTCTGGCATGCCGCCATGGCTCCGATCCGGCCCCGTACAGCGCGTCAGCCGCCAGAGCCGGGGATCCCCGCAAGCTCGCCTAGATCAGGGTCGCAGAAGTACTCACAGAGCCTCGCAAATCGGATGGCGCGGACTTTTTTATACGCGGGGTAGACGGTAGCGGACGGTCATCCCGGCCCCATTGGTCCGCTCAAGAAGCAGCGTATCGCCCAGCTTTATTTCGTTTTGCATGGCATCGCAGCAAGACGGCATCCCGTGGGCAGAGCCGGGATACCCACCGAGCGAATGACAAAGCTCCCCGGCGTTAATGAGAACATCAATCCTGCCGCCGGTTGATGCCCGGTCCAACTGCGAAAGCAATCCTTGTCTAAAATAATCGGTCGAAACCATTTGCAGCCCCCCTAAGCGGCGCGCGTAAATTCATGAAGCGTATTCATGACATCTGTCCAGCGATACGGCTTCTGAAAAAATCGACCGCCCATCGGCAAGTCGCCATCTCGAATTTTGAAATGGCCGGAGGTCGCAATTATCTTGATCGGAGGCCATCGTCCTCGCACGGCTTGAGCAAGCTTCAAGCCATTCATTGAACCTGGCATATCGATGTCGGTGAATATAACCGCGATGTCCAGCCGGGTTTCAAGCAATCGAATTGCTTCGTCGGCGTTCGTGGCTTCAAGAACCTCGAACCCGGCTTCCCCGACTATTTCGAGGGCATCCAGCCGTAAAAGAATTTCATCTTCGACAATGAGGATGACAGGTTTTTTGAGTGATCCAGATGCCATTCGAAACGATCCTCATTTCGGGATTGTTCCGAGCGAACCGAATTGAACGGCATTTGTCGCAAGCTCACGGACAGCATGTCATAGCAAGCGCTCAATTAAAGCAGATCACAAGCGGAATAGTGAGGGGGAATTTTATTTGGGAGGCAGCAATTCGCTGGCGGGCCATTCCTTCGCGGGGGCGACGCTTCCGAACTCCTGCTCAGCTCACAAAGGCAATTACCCATCAAATTGCTGGCGGCGTGCGGGCACGCAAAACAAAGCAATCCAAGCTGGCTCGCCCATCGCGGAAAAGGCGTCCTAGATCCGGACTCGGTCCTTTGATCCCTCCGTAACTTCCGGTGGCCCAGTGCGAATCCGCGAGCCCATCGGGCGGCCCGTAGGTCGGTCATGGGGGATGACTTTGAGCCGGAACTGGAAGAATTGTGCGCTACATCGAGCCCGCCGTCTACTTCGCTTTGCGCAATCGGTCTTTCTCCGAGGTCAACAAGGACGATATGCAACTACTGAATTTGGTAGCCGTCTTTTCAGACTTCCGTTTCGTGCCTTCGTCGTCGGTGTCTTCGATACTAAGATCGATAGGAACCTGCACTTCGATCCCGCCCTTGCTTCGAGCAAAAGCAATCGTAACGACTCCATCGCTCACGCCCTGAAAGAGCATGGGAAAGGTTTTTTCGGCATTGTAGATCGTAACGATAGCGCCCGGCGTGTCTGTTTTGCTAGATTGATTGATTAGGAACGAGCGACTTGTTGAATTGTCGGACACGAAAAATGCATTGACTGGCGGACTGGGGGTTAGGTTCATCGACTTCGGTTCTAAGTCGTGAAGGACTACCTTCAACATTACTGCCAGATTGCTATTGGCGGTCATGAGACTAAAAGAGCCGTCAACACGCACGTAATTTCCCGCTTTGTACGTGAAGTCCTTTATCAGGGCACCAAATACGACAGTGCATCCCGTCAGCATTCCATCAGAGAAAACAGGATTTGCGACGGTCGTCGTAGTTCCGAGACGCTTTGATAACAAACGTTCAAGCACAGGGTTCACCTGCGCTATTGTGGGGCTGATGCTGAACGCTCCGAACACAGCAAGAAAAGCCGTAATCTTTAACATCCGCTTGGCCCCCATTTGGATCATCCTTGGTAGCCGATCCTACAGTATAGCAGGAGGCTTTGCGCGCTCTCATCCAAACGTCCCGCTCTTCGTGGGCGGTCAGGATTACCGGCATCGCCTTCGGGTGGATGGCCTCGACAACAGCGCTCGGCGCCGGCGTTTCGTACCACGGGCGCCGGATAGTCAGGAAAAACGCCGGGCATCGGCGCGAGGTTACCGACATAGCGGTTGACGACGCGAAACAGCGCCCGGATTGCTTCCTGATTCGTGGTGATCGAATAGAGATTGCACATTGACCGACCTGTAGGGCTGGACTGCCGTTCCCTATCCCAATCCCTAGCGAATTTGCTAGCGCTCGCAAGGCCCGCTGTAATACCGGCCATGAGTACCAAATCGCGAGAGGTCATCTGGGCCAGCCAAATCCGGGGCGCGAAGATGACTGCCGATAAAGCCCGCCAGCGCGCCGAAGAGGCCGCCCGTGAGGCCGATCGTGCCGAGGCTTACGCCTGGTCCGTCCGAATGGAAGGCTATGGTGGCCCCGCGCAGCCGTCCCCGACGATCGCGCAATGCATCAACGGCGGACTGGCCTGGCTCGAGGTGGAGTGCAACCGCTGCAAGACCCGTGCAAGCCTGCCGCTCAGCGCCATCCGCCGGCCGCGGGACACGCCGATCTGGAAGCTGGAAGCGTCATTCAAATGCCGGTCATGCCGCAAGGGCAGGTATTCGCCTCCCGTGCACATGATCAAGCTGACCGCGACGCAGGAGATCACGCCTTACAAGTGGGTGCATCCAGACGAGGAGAGGTGATGCTATCCGCGATACCGAACGCATTGACGACCCCTCGCAGAGCATCGAGAGGATTTGAACGCGGGTACTCAGGGGCAATTTGTTCATGCCCAAAATTCATACTGAACTTTTTGCTTGGGGTCAAGCTCTAGTCAACGCTTTTTGTCATTTACTCAACGCTCATCCGGTGATAGTCAACGGGAAATGCCCCTCTCTTCCGCCGGTCTGACTCAAATGACTCGCCCCAGAACCGAAGACGATTGGTTTCAGCTCTCCTATGAGATCTCGACGCTCTTTGACGGCGCGCCGATTGACGAAGAGGATTTGTTCGCAGGACGCGCCCACGAGGTGCGGAGAATTCTCGAAGCCGTTCTAGCCAGGGCGAAGCACGTTGTGCTCTTTGGCGAGAAGGGCGTTGGCAAGACATCGCTGACGAACGTGTTTTGGAAGCGGTACAACAAAACGCTGCGAAGCTTCATAGTTGCACGTATTCAAGCTGGACCGTCCGACGATTTCTCGTCGTTATGGGGGCGAGCTTTGGAGGAATTACACGCTGCTGGTCAATCGTCTGGAAGGGCTGATTTAGTGCCCTTCGACATCAGCCATGAAGTCTGGACGCCCACTATCATTCGTCGCGAGCTTCAGAAGTGTAAGGCGAATGCCTTGCCTATCCTGATCATCGATGAGTATAGCGAAGTTGAAGATGAAGCGGCCAAAAAGCTCACCGCCAATCTGATCAAAGAGTTCTATGATTTCACTGTGACGACCACCGTTATTTTGGTTGGTGTCGCAGAAAACATTTCTGAGCTGATAGAAGACCACGCGTCGATCGATCGGGCGCTTGTCGAGGTGCCCCTGAATAGAATGTCTCCCGGTGAGCTAAAGGAGATCATCGACAAGCGCGTAAACAGAACAATTATGACATTTACGGGCGATGCGGTGTGGACGATCATCGCACTTTCGCGAGGCTTGCCGTACTTCACCCAAACGCTATCGAAGCACGCTGCCCTTCACGCAATCGACGGAAGGCGCACAGAGGTCACCAACGAGGATGTAGAAGCATCAATGACGCGGTTCATTGAGGATTCTGAAAAGAAATTTAAGGAATCATATCGCGAGGCGGTGCGCAGTAATCAGGACAACTTTTTTGAGCAGTCGTTGCTTGCCTGCGCACTAGCAAAGACAGACGACGAAGGCTTTTTTACCGCGAACGACGTTGTCCGACCGTATAGCGCGATAATGAAAGAGAAAAAGAGAATTGCCCATTTCGACAAGCACCTACGTCGGTTCTCGTCTGACGAGGGCGGCAACATATTGATCAAGCGCGGCGGAGACCGGCAACAGACGTTTCGTTTCAAAGACCCAATGATGCAGCCCTACGTTATAATCCGTGGCATTCAAAACAAGCTTATTCCGGATGAGGCAAAGGCTATTCTTCTTCAGCGCGAGCAGGGTGTTTTAGCCATCTGACCGCCGCCGCTTTCTTCGCGATATCCTTGCGCCTCTTGGCTGTCATGCCCGCAGCCCGCGCCTTGCCGCCCATGCGCCCCAGCGCCACGGCAGCGGCGTTCTTGCCGTCCTCTGTGGTCATGTCCTCAATCTCGCCCGTGGCAATCCTGCCGATCATGATGGCGTTGCCGATGGCGTCGGCGGGGCGCTTTTCGCCTTTTGGTCCTCTGGGCATTCCTGATATGCTCCTGCTTGGCGGTAAGCATACCTCCTATTATGAGCAAATAAAATGGCGAATGTATCGATCCCGCTGAGCCAAGAGCTATTAGACGACTTGGCTAAGAATCTCGCACTGGAGGATTTGGGATCGCCCGTGAGCGATGCCATCGCGGCGCAGAGGGCCATGCACCGAACTAGCCATCCTAGTCTTTTGGCAGAATGGCCGGGCCCGCCCATGCCAAAAAAGTTAAACTGTGAAATTCGTTCCAAGGAGCATCCGCCGCCTCACTTTCACGTTGAGCGTGACGGAGAAGAGGCCAGTTTTTCGATCTTAGATGGAACGCGCCTGCCGGGCGTAGTGGGTTTGGAACGGTATGACAGCGTCATTCGGAATTGGTGGGAAGAACATCGGCGTGAACTTTGTCTGATCTGGAACAAGAGCCGACCGACAGACTGCACTGTAGGTCCCGTTCCGGTTCCACCCCCGCCTCCACCAAACTGAGCCGCCACCGGTAATTCAGAAATCTCAAACTGAGTAATTGAGACACTACCGCCACTGGAACGGGTTTCTTTTGTCCGCAAGATCGATCCTCTTTCCATGTGCTTCAAGGAAAAAACCAAGGTTTTCGACCTTGCCCGGCCGCCTCGCATACGGGAAAGTCTCGCTCACTTAGGTCTGCGGGGCAGTCCCATGAGCTTGTCAGTGCGCTTCTATCTTTTTGCCGATGATGGCCTCCAGCGCATCTCGCATCGCCTCATGGAGGGCCTTGCTCATGGAAAGGACGCGATCCCCCAATATGCCGGGACAAAGCAAATGGTGGCCAATGTTGTCCTAGAATTGGACAGTGCAAAGCCGGTCAAGATTGCCAGAGCTGATGGCTCCTATCTAACCTTTGACGAGAACGGTCAGGTTCATACCAATCTGGTGGCATCCGGCTTCGCTGCAACGCAAACGTATCGGGCGCTCGAACGGTCCGAGCGAACTGCTGTGACGGGGAAAGTTCTCGATCTTTCACCAAAGCTAAATCGTGAAAAATGGGAGCGTGAGAATCGCTGGACTCTCTCGAAAGAGGATCTGGATGCGATTGCGGACGATATTTGGAAACGCAAGAAGGCTACAACACCAAAAGTGCAACAAGCAAAGGGCATCGCGCCCAAGCCGCCCACGATAACGTGGGAGGCGAAACAAGCGATGAAAGAAATCCAGACGCACGTTTGGGGAATCACTGGAAAGCTGGAGCACCTGGGTGAACCAGCCCTCAAGAGTGTTTCGTTTGAAGCTCGCAAAAACGCTCGGAGCGATTTTGAGAACGCGATATGGCTTGGCGTCGGCTCGGTCGCCGATCGGCGGCTTGAAATTTTGGCTCGTCACCGGACCGGGCGGGGCGTTTGGTACGCATCCGTTGACCTAATCCAATGGGATCCCGTGTCCCGCATCGGTGAAACTGTCCGCACCTCGCATGAACGGTGCAACTCAAAGAAGGAAGCTGAGGAGGCGGCACGTCGGCTGTTGGCGGAAAATGCAAAACATTTCAGCGCCGCGCTGTCGGTGGAGACCAGCGTTGTTTGCGACTTGGAATGGGATGGCGAGGATTGAACTGGCCCGTTCTGAATTGGCCACTAAGTAACTGATATTGCTCGGGCCAGATTTGGCTTTAAATTCAGAACGCGCTTTGTAGTTGCTCATAGTCCCGCCGGATTTTGATTCCCCCATGCGGAGGTTCGAATCCTCCCGCCCCAGCCAGGCAGTCACTCGACCTGAAATTGTGGTCAATTTTAACACCAAATCCCTGCTATTTTCGGGGAATTCGTGCATATACGGATAGTCTCCGAGGTCTCAGATTCGGCAACTTTGACGAGAATCTCCCGAAAGTCTCCGGCACCCACCGCGGCAATTCCCGTTTTCGAGGAGACGGTTGGCGGAGACGGGTTTGATCACCACTGCGCGGTAGCCACGGCACTCACTCGACCGCGAGCCTGACATAGTTCTCACAGGGCCGGACCTGGCGGCAGGTGTGCGTGAAGCGGTCGAGCTGCGCTTCGACGGCAGCCATAACTCCTGGGTGCCGGTGCCCGTGTGACAACGGCAATGCCGCCGACGATGCGACAGCACAGGCCGCCTTCCAACGAGACCAGGCTGCCATCAGGAGCACGGCCGCCTCCAGGCGGGTGGTGCACCATTACATGGCGCACGGCCGTGTAGTCTTCCAATGCGTAGAGCGACATGTCCTTGCCGTAACCCGACTGTTTGACCCCGCCATGCGGCATCTCGTTGGTCAGCATGAAATGTGTGTTGATCCAGGTGCAGCCGTATTGCAGCCGAGCCGCCGTCGCCATCGCGCGTCCCACGTCCTTTGTCCATATCGACGAGGCAAGCCCATAGTCGCTGTCATTGGCCCAGGCGACAGCATCATCGACATCTGTGAACCGGGTGACCGACACCACCGGCCCGAAAACTTCACGCCGCACGATCTCGTCATTTTGCAGTGCGCCCGCGACGACGGTCGGCTGATAGTAGAAGCCATGGCCGCCACCGACCTTGCCGCCGGTCGTGATGGCGATGTGTTTGAGTTCCGACGCACGCTCGACAAAGCTTGCGACACGATAGAGCTGACGCTGCGAGATCAAGGGGCCAATCTCGTTTTCGGTGTCGTCCGCGCGATCGTACTTGATCGTTGAAACGGCCGACGAGAGATCCGCAACCAGCTTGTCGTAAATCCCCTTGCCGGCATAGATGCGGCAAGCGGCCGTGCAATCCTGGCCGGCATTGTAGTAACCGAAGGCGCGCAATCCTGTCACTACCGCTGCGAGATCGGCATCGTCGAAAACGATGACAGGCGCTTTGCCGCCAAGCTCCAGATGTGTGCGCTTCACCGACTTTGCCGCCGCCTGCAATACCTTCTTGCCGGTTGCGACGTCGCCTGTGATCGAGATCATGTTGACCTTGGGGTGGTTGATCAGCGCGTTGCCGACCGTGTCGCCGCGCCCGAGCACGACGTTGACCACTCCTTCGGGCAAGATGTCTGCCAGGACTTTGGCCAGTTTGAGCGCTGTCAGCGGCGTCTGCTCGGATGGTTTGAACACCATCGTGTTGCCTCCGGCGATGGCTGGCGCGAGCTTCCAGGCCATCATCATCAGCGGATAGTTCCACGGCGCGATGGATGCGACGATACCGATCGGGTCGCGGCGGATCATCGACGTGAAGCCTGCGAGATATTCTCCGGCGATTACCCCGGGCATGGTACGGACTGCGCCGGCGAAGAACCGGTAGCAGTCGACGATCGCGGGCAGTTCGTCGTTGAGCACGGCGTTGATCGGCTTGCCGCAGTTGAGCGCCTCGAGCCTTGCAAACTCGTTGGCTTCCGCCTCGATACGGTCGGCGATGCGCAAGAGATAGGCCGAGCGCTGTGCAGGTGTCGTGCGCGACCAGGTCGCAAACGCTTTCTCGGCGGAATGGATTGCGGCCTCGATCTGCTGCAGCGAGGCCTCGGGCATCTGCAGCACAGTCTCTCCAGTGCGCGGATTGAAGATCGGTTCCTCGGTTTCGGTTCCCTTTTCGAACTTCGAGCCGATCAGCATCGCCGTATCCATAGCCCAGTCTCCTTCCTGCATTTTCTATTTGCCCGCGCCCGAGACTTGATCGCCCTCGCGCGTCAGGTAGTAGGCGGCGATGATCGGGAACAGCGTCACGAGCACCACAACCATCGCCACCACGTTCGTGACCGGCCGCTGACGCGGCCGCACGAGTTCTTCCAGCATCCAAATCGGCAGTGTCTGTTGCTGCCCGGCCGTGAAGGTGGTGACAATCACCTCGTCAAACGACAGCGCAAAGGCCAGCATCCCGCCCGCGAGTAGCGCCGTACCGATATTAGGCAGAATGACATGGCGGAAGGTCTGAAAGCCGTCGGCGCCGAGATCGTAAGATGCCTCGATCAGCGAGCCGGACGTGCGGCGGAAGCGCGCGACCGCGTTGTTGTAGACGACGACCACGCAGAACGTGGCGTGGCCGAGCACGATGGTCCACGTTGAGAACGGAATATCCATCAGCGAGAAAGCCGACCGCAACGAGATGCCGGTGATGATGCCGGGCAACGCGATCGGCAGGATGATGAGGAGCGATATGACCTCGCGGCCGAAAAAGCGCGAACCGCTCACCGCAGCAGCGCACAATGTTCCGAGCACGATCGCGATCAGGGTTGCGATCGCCGCGACTTTCACGGACACCGTCAGCGCCTCCCAGACGTCGGGCCGATTCCAGGTTACCGCTAGCCACTGTGTCGTGAAGGCAGGCGGCGGCCATTGGTAGGTTTTGTCTTCGGTGGTGAACGCGTACACAAAGATCAGGAGGATCGGTACGTGCAGGAACAGAAGGCCGCAGGCGGTCGCCACCTTCAGCCCGAACGGCGCGGATGCTTCGCGATCAGATCGCATCGAACGCCCCCATGCGCTTGGCCATCCACAGATAGAGGCCCATGACCACGATCGGCACGACAGTGAATGCGGCGGCGAGCGGTATGTTTCCGGCTGTTCCCTGATGGGCGTAGACAGCCTGCCCGATGAACAGGTGCGAGGTGCCTATGATCTTCGGAATGATGTAGTCGCCAAGCGTCAGGGAGAACGTAAAGATCGATCCTGCGGCGACGCCCGGCAAGGCCAGCGGGAAGATCACGTTCCAGAAACTCTGCCCTGGCGAGGCTCCGAGATCAGCCGACGCCTCGATGAGGCTCACGGGAATGCGCTCAAGCGAAGCCTGGATTGGCAAGATCATGAACGGCAGCCAGACATAGACGAAAACGATGAACGTGCCCGTGGACGACACCGACAACGAGTTGCCGCCGACGATCGGCAGCGCCAGCCAGGCCTCAAGCAGGCCCGTCAGGTGCAGCTTTGCAAGGGCCCAGTTGAGAATGCCTTCCTTGGAAAGGATGAGCTTCCAGGCATAGATCTTGACCAGATAGCTCGACCACAGCGGCAGCATGATTCCGAGATAGAACAATGCCTTCCACTTGCCGCGGGCATACCGGGCTGCATAGTAGGCGATTGGAAACGCGACGACGGCGGATGCGATCGTCACCAGCGTGGCCATCACGACGGTACGAATCATGATGTCCAGGTTGGAGGGCTGCAGCAGTTCGCCGTAGGTTTTCAGCGTAAACTCACGCTTGATCATCCCCGAGTATTCATCGATCGAGAAGAAGCTCTGCAGCAGAAGCGCAAACAGCGAGCCGAGGTAGACAATGCCGAGCCACAGAACCGGTGGCAGCAGCATGAGAAACAGCAGCAGCTTGGGCTTGCGCCAGAAGAGATCGGACAGCGCGCCCACCACGCCGTTGCGCGCGGTGAGAACCGCCGGCGCACTCCGATCGGTCAGCGCAACCGTATCGCTCATGCGTCGGCCTCCATCACATGCAGCGCGTTGGCGCCAAAGGAAAGGACAACGTCCGCTCCCTGCTCTGGCACGGTCACGCCGACGGGTACCGTCGCATGCAGCCGCAATCCTTCGGCGTCCAATCCGAGACGCGTCGCCGCGCCGATGTAGCTCACCGACACCACGCGCGCCGGGATGCCAGTGCTGTCGGTCTGGGTGCTCACGCGGATCGCCTCCGGCCTCAGGCTTCCCCAGCCGTCACGCTGGCAATGGCGTTTGACGAAATCCGGCGGCACAACATTGGAGGAGCCGACGAAATCAGCCACGAACCGGGAAGCCGGGCGAGCGTAGATGTCCTGCGGCGTGCCCACTTGCATGATGCGGCCATCGTTGAAGACGGCGACGCGATCCGCCATCGACAGCGCTTCGCCCTGGTCATGCGTCACGAAGATGAACGTGATCCCGAGCGTTTTCTGCAGCGCCTTAAGCTCTTCCTGCATGCTCTCGCGCAGTTTCAGGTCGAGCGCGCCGAGCGGTTCGTCCAGCAGCAGAACCTTGGGCCGGTTGACGAGCGCACGAGCGAGCGCAACACGCTGGCGTTGCCCTCCGGAAAGCTGCCCGGGCTTGCGCGTGCCATAGCCCGGCAGGCGGACGAGTGCCAGCGCGTCCTCCGCAGTCCGTTTCCGCTCTGTCCTGGAGACACCTTTGACCTTCAGTCCGTAGGCCACATTGTCCAGCACATTCATATGCGGGAACAATGCGTAGTCCTGGAACACGGTGTTGACATTGCGCCGATACGGCGGAACGCCCTCGGCGCGTTCGCCGAAGATCGAAATGGCGCCCGCGGTTGGCTGTTCGAAACCGGCGATGAGGCGAAGGCAGGTGGTCTTGCCCGACCCGGATGGCCCGAGCATGGCGAAGAACTCGCCGGGCTGCACCTCCAGGTTGACCTGGTCGACCGCTTTAACGCTGCCGAAATGGCGCGATACGTTCTCGAATGAAACGGCGGCGATCATGCTTTGCCCGCGTTGCTTGTATGATCCGGCGCCCGGCGCAACGCGCCCGTCGTTGGCCAGCACGCGCTTGAGATCTCGTGGCCAGTCGCGGCAACCCTTAGGGTTGGTCGCGCCTGGCCACCTTTGCCGCGGAATTGCACCGCGGCATCAGGCTTCAACGCCCTCCGATGACGCCGATGTAGTCCGACACCCAGCGATAGTAGGGCACGCACTTGTCGCCCTGCGTCGCGCATTTCGTTGTCGGCGTCGTCCAGAAGCGAACCTTCGAGAAGTTGTCGAAGCCGTTTGTCGAGCAACCCTCTTTGGTTTGCATACCGCGTCCGTCCGTGCACGCCGCCGGAACCGCCGGATTGGCTCCGAACCAGGCCGAGAGGTCGCTCTGCAGGTTGGATGCAAGCGAATGCTCCATCCACATGTATGAGCAGTTCGGATTGCGGGAGTCGACGTGCATCATGGTGGTGTCGGCCCACCCGGTGACACCCTCGTCCGGGACCACCGATGCGATCGGTTGATTCTGGCTCTTGAGCAGGTTGACCTGGAATGGCCACGAGCCCGACGCGACAACGCCTTCGTTCTTGAAATCGTCGATCTGGATGAAGGCATCGTGCCAATAACGGCCGACCAGCTTGCGCTGTGCGCGCAACAGCTCGAGCGAGGCCTTGTACTGCGCTTCGGTCAGCTCATAGGGGCTCTTGATGCTAAGATCGGGCTTGTGCGTCATGAGATAGAGCGCTGCGTCTGCAATGTGGATGGGGCCGTCATAGGCCTGGACGCGCCCCTTGTTCGGTTTTCCATCCGGCAGCGCCATCTCCTCGAATACCACCTTCCAGCTCTTCGGCGGGTCCTTGAAGACTTTGGTGTTGTACATCAAAATGTTCGGCCCCCACATGTAGGGAACGCCGTAGTGCACGCCGTCGACCGTATGCCAGGGCGCCTTCTTGAGGCGATCGTCGATTGTTCCCCAGCTCTTGATGAGGCTGATATTGATTGGTTGCACCCGCTTGCCGGCAACGAGCCGCAATGAGGCGTCGCCGGATGCGGTCACGAGGTCGAAGCCGCCTTCATTCATCAACGCCACCATCTCGTCGGAGGTGTTGGCGGTCTTTACATTGACCTTGCAACCGGAAGCTTGTTCGAACTTTGTGACCCAATCGAACTTCTTGTCGGTCTCGCCGCGCTCGATATAGCCCGGCCAGGCGACGATGGTAAGTTGCCCTTCGGCCTTCCCAATTTCCTTGATTTGCGCCGCGGATGGATTCGCAAACGCCAGCGCCAACGTCACGCCACTCAGCAATGCGAGTTTCGACTTCATCAACACCTCCCAGGTCCAGGCGGCTGCATTTTCGAGGCAGCACGGTCCTCGCACCCAGCGTGTCGGCAAATGGAACCTTTCGCAAAACCATTTATCAGGGGGCGGGTTTCGCTTTTTCCGATAACGCGCCGTCATGGTCGCCGCCGTGCGCCGCGCTGGCCTTGCGCTATGCCTATGAAATCGCGCGCGTTTTGCGTTAGACTTGACCCGCGCCGCCACGTCATGCCGATTTGAACGACCGGCAGTGAGCCGGAGACGTCGCGCGACTCGATCCGATCGCCTTCCAGGGACCAGGGCCGGTAGACAAGGTCGGGCAGCAGGGCGAGTCCGGCGCCCGTGGCGACCAGGCTGCGCACCGCCTCGACGGATCGCGTGCGGAAAGCAACCTTGGGGCGGGTGCCGAATGCGGCGAGCAGTTTGCCCGTATTCTCCTCCACCTCATCGATTGTCAGCATGATAAGGGGCTCGGAGAGAATGTCTGCGAGCGCGATGCTGTCGGCGCTTGCAAGTGGATGTCCGAGCGGCAGCCACAAACGATAGGGCGAGACTTCGACGATCTCGGCGTCGATGGCGAGGCGGTCGCGCAGGTTGGATACCACCATGACGGCAACATCCAGCTCGCCGCCGATCAAGAGGTGCTCGAGGTAGTCGCCGTTGTCTTCGATGGCGCGGACCTCAACCGACGGAAACGCACGGCGATAGCGCGCCAGCAGATCCGAGAGCACGTAACCGGCGACGAGCGAGGTAACGCCGAGCTGCAGGCGGCCACCACGGTTCGAAGCTTGCTCGGAGAAGCTCCTGCGTGCATCGGAGATATCCGACAGGATACGCGTCGCGTGGCGCAGCAGCTGATGGCCCTTGTGGGTAATGGACAGGCCGCGCGGATGACGCTCAAACAGCTTGACGTTGAGATCGGCCTCCAGCTCCTTGATCGCCGCGGTGACGGACGATTGCGAGATCGACAGCGCTTGCGCGGCATGGGAAACCGTGCCGGTCTCGGCCACCGCGACAAAGAACTGGAGCTGTCTGATCGTAAA
>LNFM01004529.1_pt1 | contig 25509 bp, 23 predicted proteins | sample 596031 | NCBI WGS metagenome assembly LNFM01 (sample SAMN04254537, study PRJNA301005) | activated carbon metagenome | isolation source: dual media filters at the Ann Arbor, Michigan drinking water treatment plant | place: USA: Ann Arbor | reverse complement strand
GAGTTGGCGCTCGCCGGCCGTGAGGTCATTGTCGTCGAGTCCGAGGACGCCATCGGCACCCACACCAGCTCGCGCAATTCCGAAGTTATCCATGCCGGACTGTACTACCCCGAGGGCTCGCTGAAAGCGCGCCTGTGCGTTTCCGGCAAACAGTTGCTCTACGCCTACTGCGCAGAGCGCGGCGTGCCGCACCGGAACACCGGCAAGATCGTGGTCGCGACCACGGACGAAGAGATCCCGAAACTTGAGGACTACATCGCCAAGGCTGCGGCCAATGGCGTAACCGACCTGCGCTGGCTGTCCCGGGCGGAGCTGCACGAACTGGAGCCGGAGGTGAACTGTGTCGCCGGCTTTCTGTCGCCCTCCACCGGCATCATCGACAGCCATGCGTTGATGCTGGCGTATCAGGGCGACGCAGAAAATCATGGCGCGGTGATCGTGTTCAAGAGCCCGCTGCGCGGCGGTGAAGCCGGCGGCGACGGGATCACGCTGGAAATTGGCGGCGCCGAGCCGATGACCATCGCCTGCAAAAGCGTGATCAACACCGCCGGCCTGTTCGCCCAGGATGTGTCGCGTTCGATCCGGGGCGTTCCCGCCGCCAGCATTCCGCCGCAGTACTTTGCCAAGGCGCATTACTACACGCTGGCCGGCCGGCCGCCTTTCAAGCGCCTGGTCTACCCGGTCGCCTCCAACGCCCACCTCGGCGTGCATGTCACCATCGATCTCGCCGGCCAGGTGCGTTTCGGGCCGGACGTGAGCTGGGTCGATGGCGTCGACTACACCTTCGACCCCTCGCGGGAGCCCCTGTTCTATGAAGCCATCCGCAAGTACTACCCCGGCCTGAAGGACGGCCAGCTCCAGCCCGGCTATACCGGCATCCGGCCAAAGATTTCCGGCCCGAAGGAAGCGGCGGCGGATTTCCTGATTCAAGGCCCGAAGGAGCACGGCGTCGCCGGGTTGGTGAATCTATACGGCATCGAATCGCCGGGCCTGACCGCCTCCCTGGCGATCGCACAGCACGTTGCCGCGCTCGCGGCAGGTTGAACGCGCTTGACCGCGTTCGACGTCATCATCATCGGCGCCGGCGCCGCCGGCATGATGTGCGCCATCGAAGCCGGAAAGCGCGGGCGGCGGGTGCTGTTGATCGACCATGCGCCAAAGCTCGGCGAGAAGATTCGCATCTCCGGCGGCGGCCGCTGCAACTTCACCAACATCGATACGCGGCCGGAGAATTATCATTCCGCGAACCCGGATTTTTGCCGTTCCGCCCTGGCGCGCTATACCCCGCGGGATTTCATCGCGCTGGTCGAGAAGCACCGCATCGCCTGGCACGAGAAGAAACTCGGCCAGTTGTTCTGCGACGGGTCCGCGCAGCAGATCATCGACATGCTCAAGGCCGAATGCGACGCTGCCGGGGTGCAGTGGGCGATGCCGGTGAAGGTGCAGGCGGTGGCGAAGCATGAGTACTTCGAGCTTGTCACTGACCACGGGAAATTCGCGGCGCCGTCCCTGGTCATCGCCAGCGGCGGCCTGTCGATCCCGCAGATCGGCGCCAGCCCCTTCGGCTATCGGTTGGCGCAACAGTTCGGCATCGCGGTCACTGAACTGCGGCCGGCGCTGGTCGGGCTTACGTTCGCGCCCGAGACCTTGCCGCAATTCGCCGACCTGTCGGGCATTGCGCTGGAAGCGCAGGTCTGCTGCAACGGCAACTGCTTTCGCGAAAGCCTGCTGATCACCCATCGCGGGCTGTCCGGGCCCTCCATCCTGCAAATCTCGTCCTGCTGGCGTCCGGGTATGGACCTGTCGATCAACCTGCTCCCGGATCTGGACGCAGGGGCGTGGCTGGCCGCGCATCGCAGCTCGGAGAAACTTCTCGCCAACCTGCTCGCCGAGCGCCTGCCGCAGCGCTTCGCCCAGCGCTGGGTCGAAGTGAATTTCGAAAACCTGCCGGTGAAACGATTGCCGCCGCGCCAGCTCGACGAGATCGCCGCCAGGCTCGCGGACTGGCGGGTGCGTCCCAGCGGCACGGTGGGCTACAAGAAAGCCGAGGTCACCCTCGGCGGAGTCGATACCCGTGAGCTGTCCTCGAAAACCATGGAGGCCCGCAAGCTGCCGGGTCTTTACTTCATCGGCGAAGTCGTCGATGTCACCGGCCAGCTCGGCGGCTACAACTTCCAGTGGGCCTGGGCCTCGGGTTTTGCCGCCGGCCAGGCGGTGTAACCGCAAGTACGATGCAAGCGGTGTAACCGCATGTAAGACGATCTGCCGACCGGGCAAGTCCGGGTACGGGATCGGGTATCATGCGCCCCGCCGGTAGAGCTCCATCGTCCTTATTCAGGCCCGGGCCACAAGCCCCGCTTAGCCTGCCAGTGACCCGGCGCTTACCTTTCAGCCTTCACTAATCAGGAGAAATAAAGAATGACCGCCGTAATCCTTCTGCTCGGCCCGCTCTCTGTCATCCTCGGCTGCCTGTACTGGGTTATGTCCCTGGGCAAGCAACAAGCCGAACTCAACGCCGAACTCTGGCCCAAGCTGAGCAAGTAATCCGGCTCAAGCAGCGCAAAAAAATCCCCGGTCAGACCGGGGATTTTTTCTTGTTTCAAGTTCCCTGCCAGCGAGGACACATGCGTCCTCGGTGACAAATTTTCTATCAAGCCGCCTTCGCTCCGCGGATCGCCCGCCACACCCGCTCCGGCGTCGCCGGCATTTCGATATCCTTCACCCCCAGCGGACGCAGGGCGTCGATTACCGCGTTGATCACCGTCGGCGTACCGCCGACCGTGCCGAGTTCGCCGACACCCTTGGCGCCGAGCGGGTTAATCTTGCACGGCGTGGTTTCGTCGGTGTGGGTATCGAAATCGGGCAGGTCGTCCGCGCGCGGCAGGCAGTAATCGAGTAAGGATCCGGTGATCAGCTGCCCGCTGTCCGGATCGTAGCGGGTGTTCTCCAGCAGGGCCTGGCCGACCGCCTGGGCAATGCCGCCGTGCACCTGGCCGGCAACGATCAGCGGATTGATCACCCGGCCGACGTCGTCCATGGTGGTATAGCGCACGATCTGGGTGACACCGGTTTCCGGGTCGATCTCGACTTCGCAGACGTGACAGCTGTTCGGCCAGGACGGCCCGTCCACTTTCTGCAATGTGGTGATGGCGATGCGCTTCTCCGGCTGCTTCGCCGCCAGGTCGAACAGGCCGATGTTCAGGTCGGTGCCGGCCACTTTGAAATTGCCGTCGCGATACTCGATGTCCTGTCCCGCCGCTTCCAGCGCATCGGCGGCCAGTTGCCTGCCCTTTTCGATAGTTTCTTTCGATGCCGTCAGCATGGCCGAGCCGCCGATGTAAAGCGAGCGGCTGCCCATGCTGCCGACGCCCTGGGCCACGTCGCTGTCCCCCTGCACGATCACGATCCGCTCCGGATCGATGTCCAGGGTTTCGGAAATGATCTGCACATAGCTGGTCTCGATGCCCTGGCCCATCGCCTGCATGGCGGTATAGACCATCACCCGGCCGTCGGCCTCGATGTGCAGGTCGACAGTTTCCTCGTGCACCACGCCGGTCCACTCCAGGAAGGTCGAAAGCGCACGGCCCCGTAGTTTGCCGCGCTTGCGCGATTCATCACGACGCGCCGGATAGCCCCTCCAATCGGCGGCTTCGAGGATGCGGTCGAGCATGTGCGGGAAATTGCCGCTGTCGAACTTCTCGCCCATCGGCGTCTTGTAGGGCATCTGCGACGGCTGGATGAAATTGCGCCGGCGCAGCTCGGCCGGGTCCATTTTCATTTCCGCAGCCGCCTGGTCCATCAGGCGCTCGACCAGATAGATCGCCTCCGGCCGACCCGCGCCGCGGTAGGCACCCACCAGATTGGTGTTGGTCAGCACCGCGGTGCCGCGCAGATGCAGCGCCGGGATGTGATACACGCCGGTGATGACCTTCGGTCCGACCGCCACAACAATCACCGCGCCCGGCCCGGTCGCATGCGCGCCGATGTTGCCGACGATGTTCACCCGAAAGCCCAGAATTTTGCCGTCAGCATCGAAGGCCAGTTCCGCCTCGTTGATCTGGTCTCGCCCGTGGTTGCCGCCGAGAAATTCTTCGCTGCGGCTGGCACGCCAGTGCACCGGGCGCTTGAGTTTGCGGGCCGCCCAGGCGCAGACCACGTCTTCGGCATAGAGCTGGGTCTTCATGCCGAAGCCGCCGCCGACATCGCCGACCACCACCCGCACGTCTTTCATCGGCACCTTCAGGCAGCCTTCGGCCAGCGTCTTTTGCAGGCCGGCAGGATTCTGGCAACTGGTGCGCAGCGTAGTGCGGCCGGTGTTCGCGTCGAACTCGGCGATGCTGCCGCGCGGCTCCATACTGACCGGCACCAGGCGCTGGTTATAGAGGGAGATTTTGGTGACGTGCTTGGCCTTGGCGAAGGCAGCGTCGCACAGGTCCTTCTTGCCGAATTCGGTCTGTGCCGCGATGTTTCCCGGCGCCTTGTCCCAGAGCAGCGGCGCGCCTTTGGCAGTTGCCGCCTCGATGGTCACCACCGCCGGCCGCTCTTCGTAATCGACCAACACCTGTTCGGCGGCATCCTCAGCCTGCAGCCGGGTACTGGCGAAGACCGCGGCCACCGGCTCGCCGACATAACGCGCCGCGTCCATCGCCAGGGCGTGATGCGGCGGGCCGCACATGGCCTCGCCATCGGCGCGCTTCAGCCCCTGCCCATCCGGCAGCGCACCGATGCCGTCGGCCTGCAGGTCTGCGCCGGTGAGCACGGCAACCACCCCGGGCATAGCCTTGGCCGCGCCGGCATCGATCGAGACGATGCGGGCATGGGCGTGTGGCGAACGGACGAAGGCCACGAAAACCTCGTTGGCCACGGCCACGTCATCGACATACTGCCCGGTGCCCATGAGCAGGCGCAGATCCTCCCGGCGGGTGATAGCCTGTCCGATACCGAATTTTGCCATTTGATCCATCCTCCGAAATCGCGTTCTTGTAACGATACCGCTTTGCCCCGATTCTAAGCCACCCGGGAGTCGGGTGGGCAAACTGTGGGCTGATCACGGGAGTTGCCGCCGCGCCGGTCGTTGACTAGCATGAGAGGCTTACACCATCCAAAACACGGGAATCCCCATGCTGGTCAAACTCTCGATGACGGTCAACGGCAAGCCGGTCAGCCACGAAGTGGAGCCGCGCACGCTCCTGGTCGACTTCATCCGCGACACCCTGCGACTCACCGGCACCCACATCGGCTGCGATACCGCCCAATGTGGCGCCTGTACCATTCAGATGAACGGCAACGCGGTGAAGTGTTGCAACATGCTGGCGGTCCAGGCCGACGGTGCCGCCATCGTCACCATCGAAGGCCTGGCCCGGTCGGATGGCAGCATGCATCCGATGCAGGCGGCCTTCCGCGACCACCACGGCCTGCAGTGCGGCTTCTGCACCCCGGGAATGGTCATGAGCGCGATCGACCTGGTAAAGCGCCACCCTGACCCCAGCCCGGAACTCGTTCGCGCCGAACTCGACGGCAACCTGTGCCGCTGCACCGGCTATCACAACATTGTCAAAGCAGTGCGGGCCGGCGCCGGCAAAACTGCGGCCTGAGGAGACAGACATGCATGCATTCAACTACCACAAGGCCTCCAGCGTCGCCGACGCGGCGGCAAAACTGGCCGCAGCGCCGGAAGCGAAGCTGCTGGCGGGCGGGCAGACCCTGATCGCAGCGCTGAAAATGCGCCTGGCCTCGCCATCGGACCTGATCGACCTGCGCGGCATCGCCGAACTGCGTGGCATCAAGCTGGACGGCGGCACGCTGACCGTCGGTGCGATGACCACCCATGCCGACCTGGCCACGTCAAAGGAGGTGCAGAAAGCGATCCCCGCGCTGGCGCTCCTCGCCGGCAGCATCGGCGACCGCATGGTGCGCAACATGGGAACGCTCGGCGGATCGGTGGCGAACAATGACCCGGCGGCCGACTACCCGGCGGCAGTCATGGCACTGGGCGCGACCGTCCACACCAGCAAACGCAAGCTCGAAGCCGACAAGTTCTTCACCGGCATGTACGAAACCGCGCTGGAAGCCGGCGAGATCCTCACCGCGATTTCCTTTCCGGTACCGAAGCGTGCCGGCTACATGAAGTTCAAGAATCCGGCATCGCGCTATGCCATGGTCGGTGTGTTTGTAGCGGAAACCGCTGCCGGCACGCGGGTGGCGGTCACCGGGGCCGGCCCGAGCGTGTTTCGCCTCCCCGACATGGAAAAAGCGCTGGCCAAATCGTTCGCGCCCGGCGCCATCGACGGCGTCAAGGTCGCGTCCGCCGGACTCAACTCGGATATCCATGCCAGCGCCGAGTATCGCGCACACCTGGTCACGGTGATGACCAAACGCGCGGTGGAGCAGGCTCTTGCCGCAAAGTAAGCGGGATCTGCCACAGTCGATAGACGCAACCCTGGCGCTGCTGGCCGGTGGCGATTACGTCGCCGAGCGCTCGCTCGCGACCGCGGTGTTCCTGGCGCTGCGCATGGGCCGGCCGCTGTTCCTGGAAGGCGAGGCGGGTGTGGGCAAGACCGAGATCGCCAAGGTGCTGGCGGAAACGCTCGGGCGCAGACTGATCCGGTTGCAGTGCTATGAAGGACTCGATATCGCCTCGGCGGTGTACGAGTGGAACTACCCGCGGCAGATGATCGAGATCCGCATGGCCGAGGCGGAAGGCGCGACATCGCGCGAACAACTGGAAAAGGATATCTTCAGCGAACGTTTCCTGATCCGACGGCCTCTGCTGCAGGCACTCGATTCCGGCGACGGTCCGCCACCGGTGCTGCTGATCGACGAACTGGATCGCAGCGATGAACCTTTCGAGGCCTACCTGCTTGAAGTGCTTTCCGAATTCCAGGTCACCATTCCGGAAATCGGCACGATCAAGGCGACGCTACCTCCGATTGTGGTCATCACGTCGAATCGCACCCGCGAAATCCACGATGCGGTCAAGCGCCGCTGCCTGTACCACTGGGTGGATTATCCGGATGCGGCGCACGAGCTTGAGATTCTCTCGCGCAAGGTGCCGGATGCCGCCACGCGACTGTCGACGGAGATCGTGGCCTTTGTGCAGAAGCTTCGGGCCATGGACCTGTTCAAGCAACCCGGCGTCGCCGAGACCCTTGACTGGGCCCGGGCCCTGATTGCACTCGACCGCGTTTCGCTGGACGCGCCGGTGGTCAATGACACGCTCGGCGTACTGCTGAAGTACCAGGACGACATCGCCCGGGTGCGCGGCAGCGAGGCCGCGAAGTTGCTGGAAGAGATTCGGGCCGGCCTTCCGCTATCGTGACTGTCTCGTCCGGCGGCAACCTGCCCGCGAACCTGATGCATTTCGCACGGGTGCTGCGGGACGCCGGTTTGCCGGTCGGGCCGGACCGCGTTATCGACGCCTTGCGGGCTGTCGAAATCGCCGGCATCGGCCGCCGCGACGACTTCTACTGGACGCTCGCCTCTGTCCTGCTCAATCGCCGCGAGCAGTTTGAGCTGTTCGACCAGGCATTCCGCGCTTTCTGGAACGCACGCTTTCCGCTGGAGCGAAACCTCCCTGCTTCGCCGCGTACGGACGCCGCGCCCGCGGAGCCCGGCCTGCAGGTCGCCAACCGTATTGCGGAGGCGCTCGGCCTGGTGCGCAAAGTTTCCGGCATGCCATCGGCCGCCGAGATAGCAGAAACTGGTGTCGCCGCCTCGGCGATCGAGAAGCTGCGCCGGCAGGATTTCCAGACCATGACCACGGGCGAACTGGCGCAAGCGCGGCAGCTCCTCGCAGGATTGCGGCTGCCGATTCCCGAGATCCGCACCCGCCGGCTGAGACCGGATTCGCACGGGCCGCGAGTGGATCTGCGCGCAACACTGCGCGCCGGACTTCGCGGCAACGCCGACGCGATGCCATTGCAGCGGCGCGCACCACATCGGCGCCATCCGCCGCTGGTCGTGCTCTGCGACATATCCGGATCGATGAGCCGCTACTCGCGCATGTTCCTGCACTTCCTGCACGCCATCACCAACGACCGGGATCGGGTGCATACCTTTCTGTTCGGCACGCGGCTGACCAACATCACCCGCCACCTGCGGCATCGCGATGCAGACATCGCCCTGGATGCTGTTGCCAAAACCGTGGCCGACTGGTCCGGCGGCACCCGCATCGGTGCGACCCTCAAGGAATTCAACCTGCGCTGGTCACGCCGCGTGCTGGGACAGAACGCGGTGGTCCTGCTGATCAGCGACGGACTGGACCGCGACGCGGGCGCAGACCTGACCGGGCAAATGGAGCGGCTGCACAAGTCCTGCCACCGGCTGATCTGGCTCAACCCGCTGCTGCGCTTCGACGGCTTCGAGCCGAAGGCCGCCGGCGTGCGGGCAATGCTGCCGCATGTGGATGCCTTCCTGCCGGCCCATAATATCGACAGCCTTACGGACCTGGCACAGGCAATGCGCGGAGCCCACCTAAACGAACGGAGAATCGAAGCATGGAAATGACCGGCGAACAGCAGATCCCCCTTCCCCAGCAGCGGGTGTGGGAAGCGCTCAACGATCCGGAAATCCTCAAGGCCTGCATTCCCGGCTGCGAGAGCATAACCCGGGTTTCCAACACGGAGTACAAGGTGGTCATGACCGCGGCCATCGGCCCGGTAAAGGCAAAGTTCAACGGCAAGCTGCTGCTCGCCGATCTGAATCCACCGCAGTCCTACTCGCTGGCCTTCGAAGGCTCCGGCGGGGCCGCCGGCTTCGGCAAGGGCACGGCGCAAGTGAGCCTCGCGCCGACAGGAGGCGGCACGCTGCTTTCCTACACCGCCCATGCCACCGTAGGCGGCAAACTGGCACAGATCGGCTCGCGCCTGATCGACGGCGTGGCCAGAAAAATGGCGGACGACTTCTTCGAGAAATTCAATGCCACCATCGCTCCGGCACCGACTGTACCGGCTGCCACGACCAAGTCCGCGGCCATCGTCAGGTGGGTGGCAGTCGTGGCGATCCTCCTTCTGATGCTGATTCTGTATCTGATGCGCTGAATCCCGGCATCCGGCGCGGGCACGCCGCGCCCGGCCGGTTTGGTCGGGCCCGGGCGATCCATTAAAATGCCGGTTTTCCAGGGCGGTCCCGCAGTCACTTCGCCGCGCCGACGACAAATCATCCGGATTTCCACAACTCAAGGGGAGCGCAATGAATCAACTCGACATGAAGGGCCGTAGCGCCATTGTTACCGGTGGGGCATCCGGCATCGGCCTGGCGATCGCCAAACGACTGGCCCAATCGGGCGCCAACGTGGCCATCTGGGATTTCAATGATCAGGTGGCGGCCGACGCCGCAAAATCCCTTGGTGCGCCCAAGACCCATACCGCAAAGGTGGATGTCTCCAAGATCGACCAGGTCGAGGCCGCCTTCAAATCGACGCTGGCCGCATTCGGCAAAGTCGACGCGGTGGTCAACTCGGCGGGCGTGGCCGGCAAGAACGCGACAGTCGCGGAATACCCGGTCGACGAATGGCTGCGGGTGCATGACATCAACCTCAATGGCACCTTTTACGTCTGCCGCACCGTGGTGCCGCACATGGTCAAGAACAACTATGGCCGCATCGTCAACATCGCCTCGGTGGCCGGCAAGGAAGGCAACCCGAACGCCTCCGCTTACAGCTCTTCAAAAGCAGCGGTCATCGGCCTGACCAAATCGCTCGGCAAAGAACTCGCCAAGAACGGCATCACCGTGAACTGTGTCACCCCGGCGGCGGTGAAAACCCCGATCTTCGATCAGGTGGCGCAATCGCATATCGATTACATGCTGTCGAAGATTCCGATGGGCCGCTTCGGCCTGGCCGAGGAAATCGCGGCAACCGTGGCCTGGGCCTGCACCGAGGATTGCTCTTTCACCACTGCGGCAACCTTCGACCTCTCCGGCGGCCGCGCCACATACTAATAGGCGAATCCAGATCCAGATCTTGAACCGCGGAGGACACGGAGGACGCGGAGGAAATGCAGGAGAGAAGGAATTGGATGTATTGAGGTTTTGCTGGCTGACGATCCCATCGTGGTGATCATTGGCCGTACGAATTCGCGAACTGACACCCAAATCCATACTTTTATCCTATTTCGTTCTTGTCTTTCCTCCGTGCTCTCCGTGTCCTCCGTGGTTCACTTTTGTTGAAGGTGTGATGATGAAGATCAAGGCAGCAGTGATTCGGGAAATGGGCCTGCCGCAGCCGTATGCGGACAGCAAGCCGATGCGTATCGAGGAAGTCGATCTCGACAAGCCCGGCGAGCGCGAGGTGCTGGTGCAGATCAAGGCCGCCAGCCTGTGCCACTCCGACCTGTCCACGGTCAACGGCGACCGGCCGCGGCCGCTGCCGATGGTGCTCGGACATGAGGCTTCCGGCGTAGTGCAGGAAGTCGGCCCGGGCGTAAACGACCTCAAGGTCGGCGACCATGTCGCGCTGGTGTTCGCGCCGAGCTGCGGCCAGTGCCTGCCCTGCATTGAAGGCCACCCCGGCCGCTGCGAGCCGGGCCAGCAGGCCAACGGCGCCGGCAAGCTGCTCAACGCCGGCATGCGGCTGCACCAGCACGGCAAGGACGTCTATCACCACGTCGGCGTTTCCGCATTTGCCGAGTACTGCGTAGTCAATCGCGGGTCGGTCGTCAGGATCGACAAGGATTTGGCGTTCGACGAAGCCGCGCTGTTCGGCTGCGCCGTGCTGACCGGAGTCGGCGCAGTGTTCAACACCGCGCAGGTTTTTCCCGGCGCAAAAGTGGCGGTGCTGGGACTGGGCGGCGTCGGACTGAACTCGCTGCTGGGCGCCATCGTCGCCGGCGCGCAGCAGATCATTGCCATCGACCTGCACGAGGACAAGCTCACCCTGGCCAAACAACTCGGTGCCACCGATACCGTGAATGCCCGCGCGCCGGATGCGATCCAGCAGGTGAAGGATCTCACCGGCGGCGGCGTGCATTTCGCCTTCGAAATGGCCGGCTCGGTGCAGGCGATGGAACTGGCCTACCGGATCACCCGCCGCGGCGGCACCACGGTTTCCGCCGGGCTGCCGCACCCCGACCATCGCTGGCCGTTGCAGCACGTCAACATGGTTGCGGAGGAGCGCACCATCAAGGGCAGCTACGTCGGCTCCTGCGTGCCGACCCGAGACGTGCCGCGCTACATCGACCTGTACCGCCGCGGCATGCTGCCGGTCAACAAGCTGATGAGCGACCACATCAAGCTGGAGGAAATCAATGTCGGCTTCGACCGTCTCGCCTCCGGCCACACCGTCCGCCAGATCATCATGATGTAGAAAGCCTCACCACAGAGGCACAGAGAAACCCGGGCCTTTTCTGAGAGAATGTTCCGTGTATGGCTGAGGCAATGAACTGATCTCCAGCATCGTATTCACGCCCCCGCATCGGCAGCCATTTTGAGTTTCTCTGAGCCTCTGTGGTTCATTCCTTCTCGTGATATCAACAACATGACCACACTACGCTACCGCGCCGACGATCTCGTGCGTTTTGCCACCGCCTTGCTCGACAAGGCCGGGCTGGAGGCCGACAAGTCGAAAGTGGTCGCCGAGATCCTGGTCGAGGGCGATTTGCTCGGCCATAACACCCACGGCCTGCATTTGCTGGCGCCTTACCTCAACGATCTGGAAAATGGCGGCATGACCAAATCCGGATCGCCGAGGGTGATCGCGGATTTTCCGGCGGCCGTGACCTGGGACGGCATGCGCCTGCCCGGCACCTGGCTTACGATGCGTGCAATCGACCTGGCGCTGGAGCGCGCCAAGACCCTCGGCACCTGTACTGTGGCGATTCGGCGCAGCCATCACATCGCCTGCCTGGCCGCATATCTTAAGCGCGTCACCGACCAGGGCATGATGGTGATGCTGATCTCATCCGGACCGGAAACCGGCGGCGTGGTTCCGCACGGCGGCCGTGGCACCGGCGTGGTCACGCCGAACCCGATCGCCGCCGCCTGGCCCACCGCGGGTGATCCGGTGATGATCGACGTATCGATGTCGATCACCACCCACGGCCTGACCGGGCGCCTGAACAAGGAAGGCCGCAAGCTGCCGGGCCAGTGGGTGCTCGACGGGCACGGCAATCCGACCGACGATCCGGCCGTGCTGTTCAACGAACCCAAGGGCGGCCTGCTGCCGATCGGCGGCACCGACCATGGCCACAAGGGCTATGCGCTCGGCCTGCTGGTGGAAGCGCTCACCGGCGGACTTTCCGGACACGGGCGCGCCGATGCCTTCGAGGGCTGGGCGGCGGACGTCTATGTGCAGGTTTTCGATCCGGCGCTCTACGGCGGCAGGGACGATTTCCTGCGCCAGACTGAATGGGTGGCCGACGCCTGCCGCAACACGCCGCCGCGGCCGGGCTTCGAGCGAGTACGCCTGCCCGGCGAATCCGGCTTGCGGCGCCGGGAGCAGCAACTCAAGGAAGGCGTCGAGCTTTACCCGAGTATCATGCCGGCGCTCGCGCCCTGGAGCGAGAAGCTCGGTGTTCCCTCGCCAAAGGCGACTGGATGAAGCACTCACCACAGAGGCACAGAGTCACCGAGAAAATCAAGGAATCTATCGGGATATGAGCACCGACATTCGCGTTGCTAACTGGTTGGCCGTATGCGTACCGCGAACCAGTAAATCCATCCGTTGTTCCTTCGTTTTTCTCCGTGTCTCTGTGCCTCTGTGGTGACGATCTTAGCTGGAACTATCTGATGGCGACCCCCGCGAACCATCGCAAGGGCCTGGCGCTGATGATCGGCGCCACGCTGTGCTGGGCCAGCGCCGGCGTCCTGGTGCGCAACATGAGCCTCACCGATGGCTGGGAGATCACTTTCTGGCGCTCTGTGTTCATGGCCATTTCGCTCGGGGGCTGGCTCTGGTTCGAACACCGCGGCCGGTTGGTTTCGACCATCAGGGCGGTCGGCCTGCCGGGGCTGGCGTCCGCGGCCCTGCTCACGGTGATGTTCATCTGTTTCATCATCGCGCTCACCCACACCACCGTGGCCAATACCCTGATCGTGGTCAGCAGCGCACCATTCTTCGCGGCGCTGCTGGGCTGGCTGTTCCTGCGCGAGCAGGTGCCGTTGCGGACCTGGCTGGCGATGACCGCGGCGATTGGCGGAATCGCCGTCATGTTCATGGGTGCTGTCAGCCACGACCGCTGGGTGGGTGTGCTGATCGCCATGGTCGTGCCGGTGGCGTTTGGCTTCAACATCGTTCTGCTGCGCAAGATGCACGCCATCGTCGACATGATTCCCGGCATCCTGATCGCCGGCGTGCTGTCCGCCCTGGTCACGCTTCCCTTCGCGCTGCCCTTCGAAGTCACGATTCCGGACCTGGGCCTGCTTGCCCTCATGGGCGCGGTGCAACTCGGCTTGGGCTGCGCGCTGATGGTGATCGCATCGCGTCATATCTCATCCGCGGAAATTGGCCTGATGTCGATTCTGGAAACCGTGTTCGGCACCCTGTCAGTCTGGGTGCTGGTAGGCGAACGGCCGAGCAATGCCGCACTGGTCGGCGGCGCGATGGTGATCGGGGCATTGGCCGCAAACCAGGCAGTGGCCCTGCGACAGGGCAAACTGCCTCCCGTTACGGCGTAGCGTCGTGACCTGCGACGCGACCGGCCAGGATTGCGAGACGGGAAGTTCGGGTGACCGATCACTCTTGCAATGACCGGCCGGTGCAATTGCCCGGGAACGAGAGGCCGCAAGCCGCCTCGTAACGATTGTTAGACTGTCGCGACTCCGAAGGGGGAGAAATGGATCTGACCGAACGACTCGAGAAGCTCTACACCGGCGCAGTGCATGATGTGCTGCGTGCGATGGGTCATCCGCGCTGCACGCTGCCGCACGAGATCAAGGCACTCGACCCGGGGAAGAAAGTTGCCGGCGAGGTCTACACCGTCAGCGGCCACATTGACCAGACCCGCGATCCACACGACACCCTGGTGCAGTGGACCGGGCTGCTGTCCAAGGCGCCCGCGGGAAAAGTGCTGGTTTGCCAGCCGCACACCTACATGGTGGCGCTGATGGGTGAACTGTCCGCAGAGACCCTGCAGCACAAGGGCGTGCGTGGCTACGTGGTGGACGGTGGCTGCCGCGACACCGAGTTCATCCTCAAGATCGGCTTCCCGGTGTTCTGCAGCTTCACCACCCCCACGGACATCGTCGGGCGCTGGGTACCGGGCCGTTTCGGCGAACCGCTCACCATCGGCAACGTCACCATCGCCACCGGCGACTACATCCTTGGCGACCGCGACGGCGTAGTGGTCATTCCCGGCAACGTCGCCGCCGACGTAATCGCCAGAACCGAAGACGTCGTCAGCACCGAGAACCTGGTGCGCAAGGCGATCCTTTCGGGCATGGACCCGCAGGAAGCCTATCTCAAGTACGGAAAATTCTGATGAACCGAATCGATCTGCAAGGCAGAACCGCCATCGTCACCGGCGCGGCGCGCGGGCTGGGATTGGCGATCACCGAAAAGCTGCTGGAATCCGGCGCCGCGGTGTCGCTGTGGGACATGGACGCCGCCAGGCTTGCGGCCGAAGCCAAACGCCTGGGCGCGAAGGGCAAGGTGCATACCGCGGTGGTGAATGTCACCGACGAGGCGCAGGTCGATGCGGCGGCGAAGTCCGCTCATGCGGCTCTCGGCCGGATCGACATCCTGGTCAACAACGCCGGCATTGCCGGGCCGGTGCGGCGCAGCTGGGAATATCCGCTGGCGGAATGGCGCCAGGTGATGGCGGTCAACGTCGACGGCGTTTATTTGTGCAGCCGCGCGGTGGTACCGGTGATGATCGCGCAGAAGTACGGACGGATCGTCAACCTCGCCTCGATAGCCGGCAAGAACGGCAGCCCCTACTTCTCGCCCTATTCGACGTCGAAGGCGGCGGTGATCGGCCTGACCAAATCGATGGGCAAGGATCTGGCGCAGACCGGCGTGATCGTCAACTGCATCTGCCCCACCGCGGTCGGCACCGACATGGTCAAGGGCTTCCCGCAGAAGCTGGTCGACGCCATGATCGAGCAGACCCCGATTGGCAGGATGGCGCACGCCGCAGAACTGGCGGCGATGGTGGCGTGGATGAGCTCGGAGGAATGCTCCTTCACCACCGGCGGGGTGTTCGATATATCCGGTGGGCGCAGCGTTTACTGACCGGTCTTCATCGTTAAAAGCAAGCATTCACCGCAGAGGACGCTGAGGACGCGGAGGGAAACTAAAGACGCGAAGAAGCGAAACGGGATAAGCCAAGGTGTAAAGCTCTGGTTACCCGCCGCCATGAGATCACCATGGTCCGATGGATGGTCGTTGGTTGGCTGCTGCACCCATCAAACGAAAGTTCTCTATTGATTTTCCTCCGCGTCCTCTGCGTCCTCCGCGGTGAACGCCCTTTTTTCGTCGTACGGACCGACTGCTCAGTTCTTGCCGAAGCGCGCGGCGATTTCGCCGACGATGCCGCGGCGGAACAGCAGCACGTTGACCACGAAGATCGCGCCCAGGATCACGGTGACCCAGGAGCCGACCTTGTCGGCCAGTTCATTCTGCAGGACGATGATCACGATCGCGCCGACGATCGGCCCGAGCAGGGTGCCGACCCCGCCCACCAGGGTCATCAGCACCACTTCTCCCGAAATCGACCAGTGCACGTCGGTGAGCGTGGCGAAACCGAGCACCAGGGTCTTGGTCGCGCCTGCCAGCCCGGCGAGGCCGGCCGAAAGCACAAAGGCGATCAGCTTGTAGCGGTCGACGTCGTAGCCGAGCGAAATGGCCCGCGGCTCGTTCTCCCGGATCGCCTTGAGCACCTGGCCGAAGGGCGAGTGGATCACCCGCATCACGAACCAGAATCCGGCAACGAAGATCGCCGCCACGAGGTAATACACGACCAGGTCGTTACGCAGGTCGATCAGGCCGAACAGCTTGCCGCGCGGCACGCCCTGCAGTCCGTCCTCGCCGCCGGTGAACGGCGCCTGCAGGCAGAAGAAATAGACCATCTGCGCCAGCGCCAGGGTCACCATCGCGAAATAGATGCCCTGACGGCGGATCGCGATCGCGCCGAACACCGCGCCCAGTGCCGCGGATACCAGCACGCCGAACAGCAGGCCGAGCTCGGGCGTGATCGCCCAGCGTGTCAGCGCATAGCCGGTGGCGTAGGCCGCCGAGCCTAGAAATGCGGCATGACCGAAGGACAGCAGCCCGGTGAAGCCGAGCAAAAGATTGAAGGCGCAGGCAAACAGCGCGAAGCACAGCACCTTCATCACCAGCACCGGATAAACGACGAAGGGTGCCGCCAGCAGCGCGACCAGGAGGATGCCGAAAACGATGTGATTGCGGGTCATCGCTTGCTCACTTCTCGCGGCCGAACAGCCCGGCGGGCCGCACCAGCAGGACGATGGCCATGATCACAAATACCACCGTGGATGAAGCTTCCGGATAGAACACCTTGGTGAAGCCTTCGATCACCCCCAACCCGAGGCCGGTGGCGATCGAGCCGAGGATCGAGCCCATGCCGCCGATCACCACCACCGCGAACAAGATGATGATCAGGTTCGAGCCCATCAGCGGACTGACCTGGATAATCGGCGCAGCCAGCACACCGGCGAAGGCCGCCAGCGCCGCGCCGAAACCGTAGGTCAGCATTACCAGCAGCGGCACGTTGATGCCGAAGGCCTGGGTGAGCTTCGGATTCTCGGTCGCGGCGCGCAGGTAGGCACCCAGCCGGGTGCGTTCGATCATGAACCAGGTGCCCAGGCAGACCACTGCCGATGCCAGCACCACCCAGGCGCGATAGTTCGGCAGCGTCATGAAGCCGAGGTCGGTCGATCCCGCCAGCAGATCCGGCACCGGATAAGGCTGGCCTGACACGCCAAAAAAATGCCGGTAAGTGCCTTCGAGCATCAGCGCGACGCCGAATGTCAGCAGCAGGCCATAGAGATGATCCAGCTTGTACAGCCATTGCAGCAGCGCGCGCTCAATCGCCATACCGAAGATGCCCACTGTCAGCGGCGCCAGCACCAGGCTCCACCAATAGCCTATGCCGAAGTAGGTCAGGCCGATCCACGCCGCGTACGCGCCCATCATGTACAGCGCGCCGTGGGCGAAGTTGACGATGTTGAGCAGGCCGAAGATCACCGCCAGTCCGAGGCTCAGGATGGCGTAGAACGAGCCGTTCACCAGGCCCAGCAAAAGCTGGCCCAGCAATGCATCGATCGGCACGCCGAATATCTGGGTCATGCGGATCCTATTTCTTTACCAGTGCGCAACGTGACTTCGACAGCGGCTGGAACGCCCGGTCCGCAGGAATGGTCTCGCGCAGGTGGTAGTAGTCCCAGGGCGCTTTCGATTCCGAAGGCTTCTTTACCTGGAACAGGTACATGTCGTGCACCAGGCGCCCGTCTTCGCGCAGCACCATGTTCTTGCCGAACACGTCGCTATGCGTATTGGCGCGCAGCCATGCCATTACAGTGTCGGCATCGTCGGTGCCGGTGGCCTTCACCGCGTTCAGGAACATGGTGGTCGCCGAATAGACGCCGGCATGGATCATGGTCGGCATTTTCTGGGTGCGTTCAAAGAAGCGCTGGCTCCAAACGCGGGTTTCGTCGTTCAGGTCCCAGTACCAGCCTTCGGTGACGTACATGCCCTGGGTCGCCTCCAGGCCGAGGCTGTGGATGTCGCTCACGAACACCAGCAGGCCGGCGAGATTCTGGGTCTTGGTCAGGCCGAACTCATTGGCCGCCTTGATCGAGTTGATCGTATCGCCGCCGGCATTGGCCAGGCCGACGATCTTGGCCCTGGACGCCTGCGCCTGCAGCAGGAAAGAAGAGAAATCCGAAGCCGACAGCGGGTGGCGCACCGCGCCCAGCACCTTGCCGCCGGATTCCTTGACCACGTTCGCCGTGTCCTGCTCCAGCGAATGGCCGAAGGCGTAATCCGCAGTCAGGAAGAACCAGGTGTCTCCGCCCTGCTTCACCACCGCATGGCCGGTGCCGTTGGCGAGCGCATAGGTATCGTAGGTGTGGTGGATGGTGTAAGGCGTGCAGTCCTCGTTGGTGAGACGGGTGGAGGCGGCACCGGTATCGATCAGGATTTTCTTCTTCTCCGCGACCACTTTCGCCGTAGCCAGCGCTACCGCGGAGTTGAGCGCGTCGGTCACCATGTCCACGCCGCCGCGGTCGATCCACTCGCGCACTTTCTGCGCGGCGACGTCGGGCTTGTTCTGGTGATCCACCGAGACCACGTCCACCTTGGCGCCGTGCACCTCGGGGCCGAAATCCTCGGCCGCCATCTGGGCCGCGACGATCGAGCCCTGTCCGCCGATGTCGGAATACAGACCGGAAAGATCGGTCAACACCCCGACCCGCACCACGTTGCCGCTGATCTTGCCGTCGTCCTGCTTGTCGTTCGAACATGCGGCCAGCGCCGCCATGATCGCGCCGGCCAGCGCGATACGTTTAGTCCTGTCCATGATTTCTCCTCCTGTCGTTTTTGTGCTCATACGCGGATAGTCACACACCGAGGTACTGGTGCAGCAGGTCGAGCCGGCTGTCGAGTTCGTCCTTGCGCACCGTCTCCACCACCCGCCCGCGCTCGACCACGTAATGCCGGTCGGCAAGCGGCGCGGCAAACCTGAAATTTTGTTCCACCATCACGATGGTGTAGCCCTTCTGCTTCAGCGCCCGCACCGCCTGCCCCAGCGTTTTCACCAGCACCGGCGCCAGGCCCTCGGTGATCTCGTCCAGCAGCAGGATGTCGGCGCCGGTGCGCAGGACGCGCGCCAGGGCCAGCATCTGCTGCTCGCCGCCGGAAAGCCGGGTGCCCTGGCTGTTCCTGCGCTGGTAGAGATTGGGGAACATGGCGTAGATCTCATCCACGCTCATGCCGCCGTCGCGGATGCGCGGCGGCAGCAGCAGGTTTTCCTCGGCGGACAGGCTGGCGAAAACGCCCCGTTCCTCCGGGCAATAGCCGATACCGAGACGCGCGATCCGGTGGGTGGACAGGCCGGTCACTTCCCGTCCCCTGACCCGGACGGTGCCAGTGCGGCGGTCTGTCAGTCCGAGGATGGCGCGCAGCGCGGTGGTGCGGCCGGCGCCGTTGCGGCCGAGCAGCGTCACCAGCTCGCCCCGACCCACCGTGAAGTCCATGCCGTGGAGGATGTGCGACTCGCCGTACCAGGCCTGCAGCCCGCCGACCTCGAGCAGCACTTCTGCCGGGACGCTACTCATCTTCCGTCACCCCAACGTAGGCTTCGAGTACCCGCGGATCGGCCGATACTTCCCTGTAGCTGCCTTCCGCGAGTATCGAGCCGTGCTGCAGCACCGTGAGCCTGTCGCACAGATGCTCGACCACGCCGAGGTTGTGTTCCACCATCAGGATGGTACGGCCGGCAGCCACTTTCTTGATCAGCTCGGTCACCCGGCCGACGTCCTCATGGGCCATGCCTTGGGTCGGCTCGTCCAGCAGCAGCAGTTCGGGCTCCAGCGCCAGCGTGGTCGCCAGTTCCAGCGCCCGCTTGCGCCCGTAGGGCAGCTCCACCGCCTTGCGTTGCGCCTCGCCGGCGAGTTCCACGCTTTCGAGGATCTCGATCGCCCGGGCATCGAGGCGCGCCAGCGAACCCGCCGAGCGCCAGAACTCGAACGAGTTGCCGGTCTTGCGCTGCAAGGCAATGCGCACGTTTTCAAGCACGGTCATGTGCGGAAAGGTCGACGAAATCTGGAACGAGCGCACCAGGCCGCGCCGCGCCACCGCCGGCGGCCGCACGCCGGTGATGTCCTCGCCGCGATACAGAATCGTGCCGGACGTCGGCATCAGGAATTTGGTCAGCAGATTGAAGACCGTGGTCTTGCCGGCGCCGTTCGGACCGATCAGCCCGTGAATACTGCCGCGACGAACCTTGAGGTTCACATCGTTCACGGCCAGGAAACCGCGAAACTCCCTGGAGAGTTTGCGCGTTTCCAGGATGATTTCGTCGTTCATCTGGTTTCGCTGGTCTGGCCCGCCGTACTTCGCGGGGGCCGTTGTCCGGTTTGATTGGACGATATTGTACCCGCGCGCCGCCGTAATTCGCGGTCCGTGATCCGGTGTGCCGGACGCGGCGTGCTAGAAGCGGAATGTCACCCAGGTGGTGAAGTAGGTGACGTCTTCCGCCGGAGGCGTTTCGTCGAGGAAGCGCCCGGCCTCGAAGTAGGCCAGCGTGGCGAGAAACGTCCAGCGCGGGCTCGGCGTATAGATCGCCTGCACGGTGGTCTGGGTGCCGATGTGGCGCGCATCGCTATTGCGCCCGGTGCGGCGCAGGCCGCCGGTCGCGGTATAGATCCCGTCCTCCAGGCTGGTGCGCCAGAAACCTATCACGCCGGCGTTCAGGCGGACATTGCGCCAGGGTGAAATCGAGATCGACGGCGCGATGTCGATCGCGTTGGCCGGTCCGATCTGTCCCGCCAGCCCGGAATACGCGCTGGAGGCGAACAGCGAACTGAAGGTGTTCAGTTCATTGTCGTTCGGATCGCGGTCGCCGCTGGTGGCGTCGAAGCGCAGGCCGATGCGCGGCTGCATCGGATGGCTGCGCAGCGAGTATCCGGTGTCCGAGGCGAAATACCATGTACGCACGTTCAGCCCCTCGAACTCGCCGTGTTGGATGCCGCCCTCCCAGTTGTAGTCCCAGGCGCCGGTCGTGCCCCAGATCCGCATCCCGCGGGTATAACGCTCGTCGGTCCCGCGGCCGGCATCGAACTCGCGGTTCTCCTGGCGCCGTGACGGCGCCAGGATGCCGATGCTCGCCCCCGGCATCGCATCGATTGCGGTCCACAGCGACGCGCCCGCGTACCAGTTGTTCCGGTCCGAATCGTTGTCGAAGACTCCGGGCACGGTATTGACGATCCAGGTGGCGGTGGTGTTGTAGTTCCAGCGGCCATACCGGCCGAAGGCGCGGAAGCCGTCGAAACTCTGCCGGGTGTTCATGCCGTCGCGCGCCGACAACAGGCGCGAGGCGCCGAACTCCAGTTCCTGGCGCCCGGCGCGCACGGTGAAATAATCGGCACCGTCGGAATGAAGCTTCGCATCCACGAAGGCCTGGTTGAAGTCCAGGTCGTCCTCGTCCTCGCCGCGCGGCCCGCCGACCCGGCCGCTTTCGTTCGCCGACTGCAACTGGACGAACAGGCGCAGGCGCTCGTGGGCGTGCACGTCCGCATGCAGCAGATAGCGCTTGAGGAAGTAGCCGTTCGGGTCCGGCGGGTCCGAACCGAAGGCGCCATTGTTGACGAACTCGTAGCGCAATCGGGCTTCGCCGCCGAGCGACACATAGCGTTGCCGCGCCGCATCCAGCGCCAGGAATTTCAGCCGGTCGAACATCCCGTCCACGCAGGTCGGGTCGGCGAGATAGCGCCAGTTCTCCTCGTACCGCAGATTGCGGTAATCCGGGCGTTCCGGACAATCGGCGGTGTTCTGCGCCGCAGCGGTCGACGCCAGCAGCAACAAGCCAGACCGTCCTGCGGCCCGCAGGATTGCTGGCAGGCCGTTGAGAACCGAGATCAACATCTCACCACGAAGATACCGTGTTGAGGTTGTGATTTTGATTTTCGATTCTCAGCAAAAATCTAGCACCCGCCGAAGCGCGGTGGGCGCTTCTCGCGGAAGCTGCGCAGGCCTTCCTGGAAATCCTCGGCGCCGAGCAGCCGAGTCTGGGTCCTGCCGAACTGCGCCGACGCCGCGCCAGGACCTTCGCGCTGCGCCAGCCGGGCGTTCTCGAGGATCGCGGCCACCGCGAGCGGCGACTGCTCCGCGATCCGGCGGGCAAGCGCAAGCCCGCGCTCGAATTGCCGGCCCGGCTCGACGATCTCCTGAATGAAACCCAGCCGCAACGCGGTCGGCGCGTCGAACTCGTCGCCGGTCAGCAGGTAGCGCATCGCATTGCCCCAGCCGGCGCGCTCCGGCATCCGGACGGTGGCGCCGCCGGTCGGCATCAGGCCGCGCCTGACTTCGATCTGGGCGAAGCGGGTGTCGGCCGCGGCAATCACGATGTCCGCGGCCAGCATCATCTCGATGCCGAGGGTGAAGCAGATGCCCTGCACCGCCACCACCACCGGCTTGCTGCGAAATGGCGGCCGCGCGCCGAAGGGATCGACCTCGTCCGGCTCGACCAGCAGGGTGTCGCCGCCGAGGTGAGGCGCGACTTTCGGCAGGTCGAGGCCGGCGGTGAAGTTGGCGCCCTCGGCATGGACCAGTGCGCACAGCGCTTCCGGCATTCGCTCATATGTCGTGTAGGCCTGCGCCAGGCCGCGCAACATGGACGGCGTAAAGCCGTTGAGCTTCGCCGGCCGGTCGATGCCGATCAGGAACACCCGGTCGCGCAACTCGGTGACGATGCGGCCGTCGTCCGGCGCCGGGGAGATTCCGGACAGGTTCATCGTTTATCTCCCGCCGGCCACGTCGATCAATGCGCCGGTCGTGTACGACGCCTCGTCCGACAGCAGCCAGAGAACGGCATTGGCGACTTCGATCGCCTCGCCACCGCGCTTCATCGGCACGGATGCCTTGACCCGATCGACCCGGCCGGGCTCGCCGCCGCTCGCATGCAGATCGGTGTAGATCACCCCGGGGCGCACCGCATTGACCCGGATCCCCTCCTCGGCCACTTCTTTCGCGAGGCCGATGGTCAGGGTATCGACTGCGCCTTTGGACGCGGCGTAGTCCACGTACTCGTTCGGCGCACCCAGGCGCGAGGCGGCGGAAGAAACATTGACGATCGCTCCACCCCTGCCGCCGTGTTTCGTGGACATGCGCTTGACTGCCTCGCGGGCGCAGAGAAAGGCGCCTGTGATGTTGGTCGCGAAGATCCGGTTCATCCGCGCCGCATCCATGTTCTCGACCCGCATGTGCCGTTCGAGGATGCCGGCGTTGTTGACCAGCGCGGTCAGCGGCCCGAGTTCCCGGTCCACGGTTTCGAACAGCCGGACCACATCCGCCTCGATGGCGACGTCGGCAGCCGCGATGATCGCCCTGCCGCCCGCAACGGTGATGGCATCGGCCACGGCCTGCGCCGCCGCGCGATTGCGGACATAGTTGATGCAGACCGCGTAACCGCGGCTCGCCGCCAGTTGCGCGGTCGCCGCTCCGATGCCGCGGCTGGCGCCGGTGATGAGCATGATTTTCGCAGTCATGGCAGTGCCGGTACCTTCTGTTTGTATGCGTCGCGCAGTTCGCGCTTGAGCACCTTGCCGATTCCGCTGCGCGGCAGGACATCGACGAACTCCACCGCCGCCAGCCGCTGCAACTTGCCCAAGCGCTCGTTGGCCCAGGCCCGCAGGGGTTCGGCATCCAGGGCGGCGCCCGGCCGGCGCACCGCGAAAGCCACCGGGGTTTCGCCCCAGCGCTCCGAGGGCACGCCCACCACGGCGACGTCGGCTACCGCGGGATGCTCGCGCAGCACCAGCTCCAGGTCGCTGGGATAGACGTTGAAGCCGCCGGAAATGATCATGTCCTTGCGCCGGTCCATCAGGATCAGGAAACCGTCGGCGTCGAAGCGGCCGATGTCGCCGGTGCGGATAAAGCGCCGGGCCCGGTCGTCGTACCACTCGGCTTCCGCAGTCTTCTCCGGCTGGTTGTGGTAGCCGGCCATGATCTGCTCCGAATGGCCGACGATCTCCCCGGTCGAGCCCGGCGGCAGTTCGCGGCCCCGCTCGTCGATCAAACGGATGTCGTGGCCCGGCGCCGGCTGGCCGACGGTGTGCAGCTTGTCCGGATGCCGGTGCGCCTCGAGGATGGTGACGCCGCCGCCCTCGGTCATGCCGTAGTACTCGATGAGCGCGCCCGGCCAGCGCGCCACGATGTCGGCCTTGAGCGCAGCGGCAAACGGCGCGCTGGTGCAGGACTTGAACCGGTAAGACGACAGGTCGTAGCGGTTGAAATCCGGCAGCGCCATGATGCGCTGGTACTGCACCGGCACCAACATGCTGTGCGTGGCGCGATGCTTCTGCGCCAACGCCAGGAAACCGGCGGCGTCGAACTTGGCCATCAGCACCGCGGTGGCGCCGAGCGCCACGGTCGGCAGGAAACTCACCAGCGTGGTGTTGGAATAAAGCGGCGTGGACACCAGGGTCACCGCGTCCTGATCGTAGAACGTGGTGGCGCGCTGCACCTGCATCCAGCGCATCTGGTGCGACTGCACGATGCCCTTGGGCGCGCCGGTGGTGCCGGAAGAGTAGATGAAGTTGAACGGCCACTCCGGCCGGATCGACACGGGATCGGGCCTGACGCCTTCGGGCGCGAGCCAGTCCCAGAAGGCGGTGCCAGCCGCGGAGCCGTCAAGGGCGATGCGCCGCGCGCCGATGCGTTCGCGCACCGGCTCCAATTCCTGCGCGTTCGCCGCGTCCAGGAACAGAAGTTTCGCGCCGGCGTCGTTGGCCATGTTGGCGATGGCTGCCGCAGTCGACGAAGGTGCCAGCGGCGCCACCGCGATACCTGCGCGCAGCGCGCCGAGATAGACTGCGGCGTACTCGATCGAAGTTGCCGCGCAGATCGCGATTGCATCGCCGGGGCGCAGGCCGTCGCGTTGCAAAGAAGCCGCGATCCGGTCCATCAGCGCATCCAGTCCGGAATGGTCGAGGCATCGGTCGTCCTGGATCAGCGCGGGGTGACGGGGGCGCTCCCGCGCATGCTCGCGGGTCAGGTTCGGAATGTCGTCGAACTCCCGGGCGGTGATCTGGTCAAGGTACATGGCGGTTTGCCTGCATGTTTTTTGCGCATACTACCGAAAAAGGCCGGCGCTGCTGCGGGTGCGTTAAGCTTTGTTGGCTTGGCTTCGAAAGCTGGCTTCCACAAGACGTGGCTTCGACAGGACGTGCATTTCCCGATATCACCACCACCCGCTCAAGGTTTCTGGACCATGACTTCCGAACAAATCACCATCGTCGCCATCCTGTTTGCCATGGTCAGCCTGTTCATGTGGGGCCGTCTGCGCCACGACTTCGTGGCGATGGCCGCCCTGCTGGTCTGCGTGCTCGCCGGCCTGGTGCCGGCCGGCGAGGCCTTCGCCGGCTTCGGCCACCCCGCAGTGGTCACCGTCGCCGGGGTGCTCATCCTGAGCGGCGTGCTCCAATCCACCGGCGCCGCGGCGACCTTCACCCGATTGGTGATGCCCAAGACCTCCGGGCGGGTGATGACCATCGCCGTGCTGTCCACCCTGGCGGCGGTGATGTCCGCCTTCATGAACAACGTCGGGGCACTGGCGCTGCTGATGCCGGTGGCGCTGCAGATCGCGCAGCGCCAGAGCCTGCCGCCCGGGCAATTGCTGATGCCGCTCGCCTTCGGTTCCATCCTCGGCGGCATGACCACCCTGATCGGCACACCCCCCAACCTGATCGTTTCCGGCTTTCGCGCCGAAACCGGGCTCGGCACCTTCGCCATGTTCGACTTCGGCCCGGTAGGCCTGGCGGTTGCGGCCACCGGGATCCTGTTCATCGTCCTGGTCGGCTGGCGCCTGGTGCCAGCCGACCAGGACGATGAACAGG
>LNFM01008415.1_pt1 | contig 25510 bp, 15 predicted proteins | sample 596031 | NCBI WGS metagenome assembly LNFM01 (sample SAMN04254537, study PRJNA301005) | activated carbon metagenome | isolation source: dual media filters at the Ann Arbor, Michigan drinking water treatment plant | place: USA: Ann Arbor | reverse complement strand
ATGGCATCGCCACCCGCGGCGCCACCACTGTCGATGCCCAGCAAGCCCGCGCCATTGCGCGGGGGCTCAACGAAGCTGGCATCCGCCCATCTAACAAGCACCGCCAGGTGGGCGACTACAGGCTCGGCAAGCTGCTGGCTGAAGGCGAAGGCTTCCAGGACTGGGAGGCCCAGCACGTTTCGATCGAGACGGTCCACCGTCGTGTGCGCATCTACACCGTGGCCACTGCCTCAAGTCCCGAAGCTCGCGCCACACGCGTGCGCCAGGCGCGGCGCGAGTTCGAGGTGCTCGAAGGCATCGACCACCCGGGCGTGCTGAAGGTCAAGGACTACAAAGAGACCGACCTGGGCCCGGCGCTGGTCTTCGACCACGACCCCAAGGCGATCCGCCTCGACCACCTGCTTCGTGACCACGGCACGCGCCTCACCATCACGCAGCGCCTGCAACTCGTGCGGGACATCGCCGAGACGCTGAAATACGCCCACTCCAAGCGCCTGTACCACCGCGCGTTGGGCCCACAGAGCATCCTCGTTCAGAACGTCGAGAGCGGCAACTTCCAGCTGCGGCTGATGAACTGGCAGACGGCGTCACGCAACGTCGGAGACTCCGCTTCGCCCGACACGGTCCACCGCACCACTGGAACCAGGCACGTCGAGGACTATGTCGAAGATCCGGGCTTGGTCTACCTGGCACCCGAGACCACTCGCGCCGACCACGCTCACGGCCCCAGCCTCGACGTGTTCTCGCTCGGCTGCATCGCGTACCACGTGTTCAGTGGTCAGCCGCCGGCCGAGTCGGTGCTCGATTTGCAGGAGAAGCTGCGCGTCGGCCAGGGCCTGAACCTGTCCGACGTGATGGACGGTTGCAGCGCCCATCAGCAGGAACTCGTGCACGTGTCCACCTGCCCCGAGGTTCTCGCCCGCTACGACACGATCCGCGGGTTCCTCGACGAACTGGACGCAGTTGAAGACGAGCTGACCACGCCCGACCCCGAAGCCACCGTCGATCCCAGCATCGCCCGCGAGCGCGACCGCCTGGAAGGCGGCTTCACTGTCATCAAGCGCATGGGCCGCGGCTCGTCCAGCGACGCCCTTCTGGTGCGCGAGGACGGCAGCGACGAGGAACTGATCCTCAAGGTCGCGCTGGACGTGGCGCACAACGACCGCCTCATCGCTGAAGGCGACGTGCTGTCCAAGCTGCACCACCACAACATCGTGGCCCACCGCCGCACGCTCAGCGTGGCCGGGCGTACCGCGCTACTGCTGAAGACAGCCGGCGACAAGACGCTGGCCGAGACGCTGAAGGAGGTGCGCGAGCAAGGCCGCCTGTCGCTGGACATGCTGCAGCGGTTCGGCGAAGAACTCATTGAGGCAGTAAACCACCTCGAAGCTGAGGGCGTGGCCCACCGCGACATCAAGCCCGAGAACATCGGCATCAGCCGCAACCGCACCGGCAAGCTGCAGCTCGTGCTGTTTGATTTTTCGCTGTGCCGCACGCCGGCCGACAACATCACCGCCGGCACGCACCCGTACCTAGACCCCTTTCTGTCGCTGCGCAAGCCTCCGCGCTGGGACCTCTACGCCGAGCGCTTTGCCGTCGCCGTCACGCTCTACGAGATGGCCGTTGGCCAGCCACCGGTGTGGGGCGACGGGCAAACCTCGCCCGAGATGCTGGACGTGGAGGCCACCATCGAAAGCGATGTGTTCGACCCCGTCACGCGCGAAGGCTTCACGGCCTTCTTTGCCAAGGCGCTGAAGCGCAACTTCAGCCAGCGCTTTGACAACGCCGAAGAGATGCTGCGCCACTGGCGGTCCATCTTTGCTGCGCGAAAGACAGTGCACCCGAGCGAAGGCGGCGCAGAGAGCGAGATGGCCTCCATCGCGCTGGCGGCAACGCCCTTCAGCACCATGGCCGAACTCGGCTACAGCCTGGAAGCGCAGGTTGTTCTGGAGCGCATGGGCATTCAGAACGCCCGCGGTCTGTTGGCCGTTGATCGCATTACCTTCCGCTTTCTGCGCAGCGTAGGCGACAAGGTCCGCAAGGAGATTCGCCTCAAAGCCAAGGAGCTGGCCCGCCTGCGACCCGACCTCACGCAAGGCCGCAGCACCGCCCACGACAGCGACGAAGACGCTTCCGCCGCCGTCAGCATCAACGAGCTGGCCGCCCAGCTGCTGCCGCGCCGGCCCGCCGGTGACGACCGGCCGGAGGAAGCCGCCCTGGCCCACTTCCTGGGGTTGGACGATGCGGTGACTCCCGGCGCCTGGCCAACCTTGGGCGACGCTGCCCAGGCCTGCGAGGTGGACCGTGCGGTGCTCACCACCGCGCTGATCAAGGCCCGCGAGCGCTGGCTGCGCAACACCGCCTTTACCGAACTGCGCCAGCAGCTTGAAACGCTGCTACGCAGCCAAGGCCAGGTGATGAGCGTCCACGAAGCCGCGCTCGCCCTGCTCTCGCTGCGTGGCTGCGCCGAGCAAGACGATGCCGAACGTCTGCGCCAGGCCAGCGCCGTGCTACGCGCAGCGATCGAAGCCGAATCGCATTTGGACCAGCCGCGCTTCGAAGCTTTCGACCACGCGCCGGTCACGCTCATCGCCACGGGTGCCGCCTGGGCTGACTACGCCCGCCAGTTAGGCAACGCCGCCGATGGTTGCGCCGTGGCCGAGCCCCTGCTGCCGCCGACGCGCGTGCTGAGTGTCTTGGAGGGCATCGATCCGCCGGCAGGGGCGAATACAGCCAACTCAGTGACACTGCTGCCGCCCACCCGCCTGCTGCGCCTGGCGGCATCTGCTTCCCGCATGGCCGCACTCTCAAGTCGGCAGGAGATCTACCCGCGCGGGATGCCTGCCTTGCAGGCGCTTAAGGCATCCATCAATGCACTCGTCGGCGCCACGCTGACCCCCTCTGCACTGAAGGCCCGCGTCCATGGACGATATCCCGAGGCGACACCGCTGCCGGGCCGCCCAGACCTGGATCGACTTCTGGACGAGGCGGGCGCGCCGCTGACTTGGGACGCCACAGCAGCGGACGGCGCCGGCGCCTATCGCTCCGCGACGCTGGGCAGCACGCAAACCGCGGGCACAACTACCCACACTGTGCGCATGCCGACGCGCACACACCATGACCTGACACTGGAGGGCGCGTTGGCTCAGGCAGCAGCTGCCGAGGAGCGGCTGCAACGCAGTTTGCGCCAGGGTGGCTTGCTGGTATTGACCACCGCCGTGCGCCTCGGCCGCTATGCAGATGCAGAGCTGATGCGGCGATTCAGCACATCGCACGGGTTGAGCCGCATTAACTGCGACGCCCTGCTGCTGGCCGAGCTGAAGGTACAGGCCGCTGCAGCCAACGTGGACTGGAACGTGGTGCTGCGCGCAGATGCCGCTGACAAGGGCAGCCGCGACTGGACCAACCTGATGCGCCTGGTGCAGCGCGCGCTGCCGGCCCTGCGCACGGCGCTAATTCAAAGCGTGTCGCCCGTGCTGATGGTCAGCGCGGGCCTGTTGGCCCGGTACGACCTGATGACACTCATCACTGAGATCGAAGCTGCCGCAGGCCGTCCAGGGCAAGCGCCCAACGTCTGGCTGCTGCTGCCCACGGCCCACCAAGGCCTGCCTGTCATCGACGGAGTGGCCGTGCCACTGGTGAACAACATCCACAACTCGCAGACGCTGGCCTTGCCGCAGGCTTGGATCGAGAACCAGCACCGTGCGGGCGTCAGCGCTTGATCGGCTGCACCGAAGCATGAGCACAAAGAACAAGAACCCAAGGAAGCAGGACACGTGATTGATGCCAAACAACTGCTCGTTGACCTGACGCGCCAGCTCAAGGGCCTGGAGGAAGACCTGCGCCAGCGCATCGCCGAGCAGCCCGACGTGAACAGTAGCCTGCGCGTCGAGTGGCAGGCCGCGCTCGACGCCAAGCGTTGCGCCGAAACGTTCGAGACCTGGGCCGACCAAGTCATCACCCAGGCCAGCGTGCACTGGCTGCTGAGCTGCGTGTTCCTGCGCTTTATCGAGGACAACCAGCTCGTCGATCGCCCCTGGCTGGCTGGCACACCGGATTCAGGCCGCTTGGCCTTGGCTCGCGATCGGCACGAAGCCTACTTCGGCGCCCACCCGCTGGAGAGCGACCGCGACTACCTGCTGGCCGCGTTCCGCGAAGCCGGCACGCTGCCCGGCCTGCACACCTTCTTCGATGAAGCGCACAACCCCGTCTTTCGCCTCGGCATCAGCGGCGACGCGGCAATGGCGCTGCGGCAGTTCTGGCAACAGGTGGATACCGACACCGGCCTGCTGCTGCGCGACTTTACCGACTCGGCCTGGAACACCCGCTTCCTGGGTGACCTATACCAGGACTTGAGCGAGGCCACCCGCAAGCGCTATGCGCTGCTGCAGACACCCGAGTTCGTCGAGGAGTTCATCCTCGACCGCACGCTCACACCGGCCATCCGCGCCTTCGGCTTCCGCGAGGCGCGGATGATCGACCCCACCTGCGGATCGGGCCACTTTCTGCTCGGCGGCTTTGCGCGGCTGGTGGACGAGTGGCAGCGCAACGAGCCCGGGCGCAATGCGCGCGACATCGCGCAGAAGGCGCTGGACGCTATGGCTGGAGTGGACCTGAACCCGTTCGCTGTGGCTATCAGCCGATTCCGTTTGCTGGTGGCTGCGTTGAAGGTGGCTGGCGTGCAGCGGCTGGCCGACGCGCCGACGTTCGTGATCCACGTGGCCATCGGCGACAGCCTGCTGCACGGGATGCGCTTTGGCCTGAGCGCCACCCAAGATCTGCTGGGTCACGACCAGTACCGCGACACGGGCCTGGAGCACGCCTACGCCAGCGAAGACCTGTCCCAGGTGCAGCAGATCCTTGGTCGCCAGTACCACGCCGTGGTGGGCAACCCGCCCTACATCGTCGTCAAGGACAGTGCGCTCAACGCCGCCTACCGCGGGCGCTACGCGAGCTGCCACCGCCAATACTCGCTGGGCTGCCCTTTCACCGAGCGCTTCTTCCAACTGGCTGTCACCGGTGAACGCTTTGGCCAAGCCGGCTTCGTCGGCCTGATCACTGCCAACAGCTTCATGAAGCGCGAGTTCGGCAGCAAGCTGATCGAGGACGTGTTGCCGCGACTGGACCTCAGCCACGTCATCGACACCTCGGGCGCCTACATCCCAGGCCACGGCACGCCGACCGTTATCCTGCTGGGTCGCCACCGTCCGCCGCATGACGATTTGCGCTCACCATCCAACACTGTGCGCGCGGTGATGGGGATCAACGGCGAGCCGAGCAGGCCCGAAGACCCAGCACAGGGGCTGGTGTGGCGAGCCATCGTTGATCAGATCGACCACGCCGGAAGCGAGAGCGAGTTCGTCAGCGTGGCCGACTCGCCGCGGGCAACTCTAAGCAGGCATCCGTGGAGCATCGGGGGCGGCGGAGCCGCTGATCTTAAGGATCTGATTGAGGGCGCCAGCAGCGAGCGTCTTGCTGCTCGTACAGAAGCCATGGGCTTCTTTCAGGACACGCACGCCGATGACCTGTTCGTGCAACCAAGTCGCTTCTTCTCGAGAGCGGGAGGTCTCCAATACACGCGACCATGCGTACGCGGAGATGGCACTCGGGACTGGTCGCTGCACTTTGACGAAGCAATCTTCTTCCCGTATGACGAGCACATCGAACAATGGCCGAGTGTCCCAGACACGTCGGCGCTGCATTGGCTCTGGTCATACCGGACCACGCTTTGGAGTCGATCCGTGTTCGGTGGACAGACTTACCGTGAAGCTGGGCGGCCCTGGTGGGACTACCACCAGTTTCCGAAGGATCGCGCGCGTGCAGCGCGTCTCATCGCCTTCGGAGAAATTGCTACTCACAACCACTTTGCTCTCGACCGCGGCGGCAAGGTGTTCAACCGCACGGCTCCGGTTATCAAGTTGCCAGGGGGCAGCAGCGAAGACGATCACCTGGGGCTGCTTGGACTTTTGAACTCGTCGGTAGCGTGCTTCTGGCTGAAGCAGGTGTGCTTCAACAAGGGCAATGGTGGCATTGGCGGCGGCATCTCAGACGAGAAGTGGGAACTGCGATACGCGCACAACGCCTCGCAGGTGGCGGACTTTCCGCTGGCCATGGCTCCCCCGCTTGATATCGCGCGGCGCATGGAGTCATTCGTTCAGGCGCTGGCCTCAGCATCCCCTTCAGCGCTGCTCGCCCAGTCTTCGCTTCCCAGTCGTGCTGCATTAAACGATACCCGGGAACGCAGCTCGTCGCTGCAACGTTCAATGATTGCCTGGCAGGAGGAGTTGGACTGGCGTTGCTACCGCCTGTATGGGCTGTTACCCGAGGGCAGCACGGCGGCGGCTTTTGAATCCGCCACCCCACCGGAGCTGAGGCTTGGCGAGCGCGCATTCGAGATCGTTCTCGCCCGACGAGTTGCTGCAGGTGACGAATCGACGGTCTGGTTCGAGCGCCACGGCAGCACGCCCATCACCGAACTGCCTGCGCACTGGCCCGCCGAGTACCGCGCCATCGTCGAGCGCCGCATCGCACTGATCGAGTCGGACCGCAACATCGGTCTGATCGAGCGTCCCGAGTTCAAGCGGCGCTGGAACACAGCGGCATGGGACGACCTGGAGAAGGCCGCGCTCCGCGAATGGCTGCTCGACCGACTGGAACTGCCGGCCTTCTGGCCCGCCACAGCCGGCACGCCTCCGCAGCTCACGTCGACGGCCAAACTCGCCGAGCGGGCGCAGGCCGAGGCCGACTTCATGCACGTGGCCGCGCTTTATGCCGGCCATGCCGACTTCGACGCTGCGCAACTGGTCGCCGAGTTGGTGGCCAGCGAAGCCGTGCCGCTGCTGCCCGTTCAACGCTACACCGAAGACGGCCTGCGCAAGCGCGCCCAGTGGCAAGACACCTGGGCCCTGCAGCTCCGGGAAGACGCCATCGATGCCGAGATCGACCGACAGGAGGAAGCGCGGCGCCAGGAACTCATGGCAATCGTCAGCAAGGGTACGGAGAGCGCACAGCCCGACGCAGACGCATTGGCCTGGGTGCGCCAGGAACTGGACAAGGCCTTCATCCCGCTTCGGAAGGACCGCAAGGCCCGCGAGGTCGGCCCTATCCCCGTTCCGCCCAAGTACAAGAGCAGCGATTTCCTGAAGTCCGACTTCTGGCGCTTGCGCGGCGGCCTGGACGTGCCCAAGGAACGCTTCATCAGCTTCCCCGGCGTCGAGCGCGGCGCCGACGGCAGCCTGGTCATCGCATGGGCGGGCTGGAACTACCTGCAACTTGCCACCGCCTTGGCCGGTTACTACGGTGAGATGAAGGACAACGAAGGCTGGGAACCGTCCCGCCTGCAACCACTGTTGGCTGGCTTGCTGGAGTTGGTGCCTTGGCTAGAGCAGTGGCACAACGACCTGGACCCGGAGTTCGGCCAACGCATGGGCACCTACTACCGCGGCTTCGTGACCGAGGACGCTCGGGCGCTGGGGTTCACACTCAATGACCTTCGGGCATGGAAGCCCGCGGCTGTGGCATCGAAGCGTGGCCGAAAGAAGGCGAACACGGAGGCCTGATGAACACGAATGCTGCGCCAGAGCCGGCCCAACCAAATCGAGTACACGTCAAGAATGAAGGCCCATTCTTGACGCGTTCCAGCCACATGTTCGTTCGGACAACATGTTCGCCCCAAGAGGCGGACTGCAGGGAAGGAGTCCCCCAATGCCGCTGCTGAGAGACCTGATCCACATCCCGGAGCGGGTGCACCAGGGCGACTTCGTTCTGAAGCTGTCGGAGGGCGTCACCCACGCCGACCAGACCCTGCGCGACTACGTGGTGACTCCCCAGCTGGTGGACGCCTTCGGCAACGCGCTGGGCTTCATTCAGCAAGCGGTTCAGACAGGCGGCAGCAAGGCGGCCTACCTGCATGGCAGCTTCGGCTCGGGCAAGAGCCACTTCATGGCCGTGCTGAACCTGCTGTTGGCTGGCAATACGCAGGCGCGCGCCACGCCCGAGCTGGCCGACGTGGTGGCCCGCAATGGCTGGACTTCGGGCCGCAAGTTCCTGCTGGTTCCGTACCACATGGTCGGCGCGCGCGACATGGAAAGCGCAGTGCTGGGCCAGTACGCCGAGTTCGTGCGCAAGCTGCACCCCACGGCGCCCGTGCCCGGCTTCTACTTGGCCGAAGGGCTGTTCAAGGACGCCCGCGAACTGCGCGCCCGCATGGGCGATGAGTCCTTCTTCGCCAAGCTGAATGAAGGCGCGCAGCAGCAAGGCGGCGGCGTTGGCGGCGGCTGGGGCACCTTCGACAGCGGCTGGGATCCGGCCAGCTTCGAGGCCGCGATGCTCGATGCTCCCAACGGCGAGGAGCGTTCGCGGCTGGTGGGCGACCTGATCAGCCAGTTCTTCTCGGCGTACCGTACGCTGGCCGGTAGCGGCGAGTCCTTCGTATCGCTGGACGATGGCCTAAGCATCATGAGCCGGCACGCCCGTGACCTGGGCTATGACGCCGTCATCCTTTTCCTGGATGAGTTGGTCCTGTGGCTGGCCAGCCATGCGGCCGATGTCAATTTCGTAAGCCGTGAGGGCACGAAGCTGGTCAAACTGGTGGAGGCGACCAATGCTGACCGGCCCATTCCGCTGGTGAGCTTCGTCGCGCGGCAGCGCGACCTGCGCGACCTAGTTGGCGAAAACCTGGCCGGCGTGGTGCAGGTGCAGTTCAGCGACGTGCTGAAGCACTGGAGCGCGCGCTTTCACACCATCACGCTGGAAGACCGCAACCTGCCCGCCATTGCAGAGAAGCGCGTACTGCGGCCGGTCAACGAGGTCGCCCGCCAGACCATGCAGGCGGCGTTCGATGACATCCTGAAGTTGCGCAAGGATGTGCTGGACACGCTCCTGACGACTACGGCCGACCGGGAGATGTTCCGCAAGGTGTACCCGTTCAGCCCGGCGCTGGTGCAGACACTGATCGCGGTGTCTGCCGTGCTGCAACGCGAGCGCACTGCGCTCAAGCTGATGCTGCAGTTGCTGGTGGACCGCCGCACTGACCTGGAGCTGGGGCAGCTGATCCCGGTGGGCGACCTGTACGACGCCATCGCCGAAGGAGATGAGCCGTTTTCCGAGGGCATGCGCCTGCACTTCGACAACGCGAAGCGCCTGTACTCGCAGCGCCTGCTGCCCATGCTGGAGCGCCAGCATGGCGTGACGTGGGAAGCGATCAAGCTTGGACAAGCCGACGCAACGGCAGCGAAGAACCTGCGCAACGATGCGCGCCTGCTCAAGACCCTGTTGCTGAGCGCTCTGGTTCCGGAAGTCGAATCCCTGAAGGCGTTGACTGGACCGCGCCTGGCGGCTCTCAACCACGGCACCTTCCGCTCGCCGATTCAGGGGCGTGAGGGCGCTGACATCCTCCGCAAGTGCCGTGATTGGGCGGGCGAGATCGGTGAGATCAAGATCACCGACGATCTGCAGCCGGTGATTTCGATCCAGGTGACCGGCGTCGACATCGAGCCCATCCTGCGCGCAGCCGAGATCAACGACAACGCGGGCAACAAGCGCAAACGCATCCGCGAAGTGCTGTTCAGCGAACTCAATATCCCGGACAACGGCGGCTTGTTCACCACCTATGAGTTCACCTGGCGCGGCACCAAGCGCGAGGTGGAGCTGCTGTACGAGAACGTGCGGGAGATGACCGACGACCGGCTGCGCGGGCGCAGCGGCGCGTGGACCGTGGTGCTGGACTTTCCCTTCGACGAAGACGCCGGCAAAGGACCGAACGACGACCTGGCCCGCCTGCGTGAGTACCGCGGCGGTGACACGCGCACGCTGGTGTGGTTGCCTTCGTTCCTGAGCAACAAGGCGCTGGCCGATCTCGGCCGCCTTGTGGTGCTGGACTACATCCTGCAAGGTGACCGCTTCGACAACTACGCGGCGCATTTGTCGTTCGTGGACCGGGTGCAAGCCAAGGCGCTGGCCAAGAACCAGCTAGACCAACTGCGCATCAAGCTGAGATCGCAGCTGGAAGTGGCCTACGGCATCAGCACCGAGCCACGTGACGCCATCACAAACCCGCTGGCGGCCGACCAGCAGTTCATTTCGCTGGACCCAACTCTGCAACCCCGGCCGCCGGTGGGCGCTGAGTTCCGCGCGGCATTCGAAAGCCTGCTGGGGCAGTTGTTTGCTCACCAGTACCCGGCACATCCGGAGTTCGAGACAGAAATCAAGGCCAGCGTCATCAAGAGGGTGTGGCCCGAGGTTCAGAAGGCCATCGAGGCACCGGGGCAACGCGGCCTGGTGCAAGACGCATCGACACGCAAGCTGGTGCGCGCCGTGGTCAACCCCAGCCATATCGGCCAGATGGGTGAAACGCACCTGCTGGTCGAGCCGCACTGGCAGGCCCGGTTCGCTCAGAGCCATGCGCGTGCTGGTGGGGGCGTCATCACGGTGGGCAAGCTACGCCAGTGGATCGACGCACCGGCACCGATGGGCCTGCCGCTGGAGCTGCAGAACCTGATCATCCTGACCTATGCAGCCACGACGAACCGCCGGTTCGTGCAACGCGGCGGGCCGTACGAGCCCAGCATCGATAGCCTGCCTGATGAATTGGAACTGCGTGAGCAGGCCCTGCCCGATGCCGCTTACTGGCATATGGCCGTGCAGCGCGCGTCCAGCCTGTTCGGCCTGACGCCTGCGCAGGTGCTGAACGCCGCCAACGTCGGCCGATTGGTCGATGATCTGAAGCAGGCGACAGCGCAGAAACGCGACGACACGGCGCGATTGGTGGCTCAGGTTCGCGATCGCGCTGCCCGCTACGCGGCGGGCATCAATGGTGCGCGCCAGCAGTCGGCCGAATCCTCGCAGGCGCTTCTGGCTTCGCTTGGGCAGGCAACTGACGCCGAGGTAGTGCCCACTTTGGCCGGGGCCACGTTGCACACGTCCGACGCCGCTGTCGGCCGTTCGCTGGGCCAGGCACAAGCCTGTGCCGACGCACTGACGAACGCCCGCTGGGAGATGTTCGATGCAATGCGCGACCTGCAGGACCATCGGCGCGACGCCGCAACTTCCGTACTGAGTCGCCTGAGCGAGGTGCTGACCAGCGACGAGCATGTGGTGCCGCTGAAGGCTCGCCTGGATGAACTGGAACGCGATGCGATGCGTCTGCTGACAGCAGCAGCGCCGCCGCCCGCTCCTGCCCCTGTGCAGCCGCCGGCGGGCGTGACGCCAGCCCCAGCGCCCGTGGCCCTGCCACCGGCTCCCGCCGCGATGGGCCCAGAGGTGATCGAAGAGAAGCAGCAGCTTCACCTCAGCGGGGCCGCAGCTACCGCTGCGCTGGATGACCTCAAGGCTCGCATCGCGAAGGATCAGGACCTGGAACTGACGCTGAGCTGGCGCCTGCAGCGCAAGGGAACGCAACTGTGAGCTTGTCGACGCCTCAAATTGCGGCGCAGCTTGACCGCGTGTTGAGCAGCGACCCGACTGCCGTCGCGGTGGCTATTCGCGCCACGTCGCGGCAGCCGTGGCCTGAGTCGTTGAATCAGCGCGGGCGCCAGTTCGCGCTGCGCTGGTGTGAATCGTCGCTGGCCATTCGGGAAGCGTTGTCCGATAGCGAGCGCAACGCCGCCAGCTCGGCGGGGCTGGTCGTGATCACGCCGCTGGCCACGCACGAGGTGGCCGAAGACATTGCCGCCCGACTTGCGCGAGGCCGCGTCTACCAGCCCGAAGGCTGGGACATCGTCCGCCAGTTGTTCCAGGCGAAGGAGACTGATGCACGGCTCGGACGCTATGCATGGATGCCGCAGGCCTTGATCGACGGCGCTGCGCAGGGACCCTACACGCCGGTGGCCAACGGCTTCCTGGACTTGGAGACAGCGTGGCGCGAGGTCCTGCGCCGCTTCCTTGGTTTGCCGTCCGCAAGGCCCGACGCCGTCGCCTTGATGCAGTGGTGTACCCAGCCGGGATCAGATGCTGCGCTGAAGCTCTTGCCGGCCGCAACGCGTGCGGACATCACCGGCTGGTTGGGCGAAGCCGCTGGCACGGCAGGTGAGATGGTACTGGCCTGCGTAGAGGCCGGGCGAACCGTCGATTCGTTGGCCCTGGGGCTGGTGTGTGGCGTCATCTACGCCGCAGGCGGCGAAGGCCAGGCAGCGCTTGGGCAGGCTGCCATTCGTCTTGAGCGCTACGTTGGTGACAGGCACGTCGGCATCCATGAAGGACGAGCCTGGTCACACGCGGCTGAGCAGGCCGTACGCGCGACAGGGCCTGATGCAATGCGCGGCACGCTGGATCGAGCCGACAGCCTGCTCAACGAGTTGCGCATCGCCGAGCACTCGCACCTAAGCGACTTGCTGCCAGCTTCCTTGGATCAGCGGATTCGGGCCTTCGCCAATGCGTTGGCCGCCCAAGTGGCGGTACCGAGCGCAGCGCAGCTTTCGCAGGTGGAGCATGCGGCCGACAGCGTGCTGAGGCATGCGCTAGCCGCCCTTCAGCGGGAGCGTATGGACCGCGTGGAGATGGCTCGACGCCTGGCACGCTGGCTCATGCTGCCGCAACCAACGGCCGCCAACCTGGCCGGAGGTCTGGGGTGGCAGGCCGACGAGGGCGCGTTCGTCGACTGGGCGAGATTCAGACTGCTCGGCGGCGACGAGTTGAACGAACTGTCCGCTGCCTACGGCGCTTTGCGACTCGCGGTGATCGCACGCAGGAACGCGTTTGATCAGCCCTTCTCCCAGGCACTGTTGCAGTGGAACTCGCAAGCCTCAGGCACCGACGGTCGCGTGGTTCCAGTCGAGTCCGTGCTGGATCGCGTGATTGGCCCCATTGCCGCGAGCCAGCCTGTTCTGCTGCTGGTGATGGACGGCCTGAGCACCAGCATCTACCGTGAGCTTTTCTCGCGCATCAACAGCCTTGGTTGGGTCGAGATGGTGCCGGTTGATGTCGAGCGACCGTTGATCGGCCTGGCTGCTCTTCCCACGGTCACAGAAGTGAGCCGCAGCAGCCTGCTGTGTGGCCGCCTTGCGTTGGGCACCGCCGCCAACGAAAAGACCGGGTTCGCCACCCACGCCGCATTGCTGGCGCAAAGCCGCAGCGAGCTGCCGCCGCGACTGTTCCACAAGGGGGACTTGGCCGACGCGACGAACCTGGCGCAGGAGGTGCGCTCGTCGATCGCCAATCCGCATCAAAAGATCGTAGGCGTGGTCTACAACGCCGTGGATGACCATCTGAGTGGGCCAGATCAGCTCCATCAACGTTGGACGCTGGAAGGCCTGAAGCTGTTGATACCGCTGCTGCGCGAAGCTCGCGAGGCTCGCCGTATCGTCGTGATCACGGCTGACCACGGGCACCTGCTGGAAGATGGCACCACACAGGTCAACTTCGGCTCGACACCCGACAAGCTCAGCGACCGTTGGCGCCCTGGCAACGATGCCCGCGCCCCGCATGAAGCGGCCTATAGCGGCGGCCGTGTGGTGACCGCAGACAACTCGAAGGCTGTGGTGTGTCTCTGGGGGGAGAGTACGCGGTACGCAGGCAGGAAGAACGGCTATCACGGTGGCGTCTCGCCGCAAGAGGTCACGGTACCACTGAGCGTGATCGTGCCGCTAGGCATGAGCTTGTCGAGGTGGCAACTGGCACCGCCTGCACAACCCGAGTGGTGGGAACTGCCGCACCTCGCGCCAGCGGCCACCCCGGCCGTTGCGCCCACACCTGCGCCGCGTCGCAAGGCTCCGGCACCAGCGGTTGCACAACCCTCCCTGTTTGAGTCGCAGGAAGCCCCGCCGCCCCCGTCCCTCGCACCGCAGGTCAACGACGACTGGATCGGCGCCCTGCTGGCCAGCGCGATCTACGCGTCTCAGAAGCAGCTTGCCGCTCGCGTAGCGCTCCCAGACGACAAGATGCGGCTGCTGCTGGTGTCGCTGTCCGAACGGGGTGGCAAGCTCACACGGTCGGCACTGGCCCAGCGCTTGGCCTTGCCGGAAGTTCGCCTCGGTGGCCTTCTGAGTGCCGTGCGGCGCATGCTCAATGTGGATCAGGCTCCAGTACTGACCGTGGACGAGTCAGCCGGCACCGTGGAACTGAATCGCGCGCTGTTGCTGCAGCAGTTCCGTGTCCCAACGCAGGGAGCGCCGAGATGATCAGTGAGGCTCGACGCGAAGACATCGTCGGCGCCCTCCGGCGCGGCACAGTGCCCGGCAGCGGATTGGACGCACTGGCCGTGGGCATCGAGACTTTCACTCCAATCTTGGACGAAGAGCTGGCCGCCGTGGCGGCCGGCCGGGGCGGCTTCAAGGCCGTACGAGGGGAATACGGCACCGGCAAGACGTTCTTCGGCCGCTGGTTGCAAGAGCGCGCCCGTGCGCGCGGCTTTGCAGCCAGCGAGGTCCAAATCAACGAAACCGAGACTCCGCTTCATAAGCTGGAAACGGTGTATCGCCGCCTGGTCGAACGGCTTGGCACGGCGGACACCGGCATTGGCGCTTTTCGCGGCGTGATCGACGGATGGTTCTACGCGCTGGAGCAGGACGTGCTGGCCGATGGTTCGGTAGACGCGGGCAACGCCGATGACCTGCTGGCCCGAACCGACGCCATGATGGAGGCTCGGCTGGCCACCATCAACAAGGCCGCGCCAGCCTTTTCGGCCGTGCTGCGCACCTATCGCCGTGCAGTCGCCGACGGCGACGCGATGCTGGCCGATGGCCTGATCAGTTGGCTGGCCGGCCAGCCGAACGTAGCCGCCAGCATCAAGCGAACGGCGGGTATCAAGGGCGACCTGGATCACTTCGGCGCCACAAACTTCATCGTCGGGCTCCTGACCATCCTGCGCGATAGTGGATTCGCGGGTCTGGTCCTGGTGTTGGACGAAGTGGAAACGCTTCAACGCATGCGTACGGACACTCGCGAGAAGGGCTTGAACGCTCTTCGCCAGTGGATCGACGAGATCGACGCCGGCCGCTACCCGGGCCTCTATCTCGTGGTAACTGGCACTCCAGCGTTCTTCGACGGCCCGCAGGGAGTGCAGCGCCTGGCGCCGCTGGCCCAGCGCCTTCACGTGGACTTCGGCACCGACAGGCGATTTGACAATCCGCGCGCGGTCCAGATTCGGCTTGCGCCGTTCGACCACGGCTCCTTGCTATCGGTCGGACGCAGGGTGCGAGACATCTATTCAGACGGGCGTCCGCACCAGACTCGCTTGCGATCGGTCGTCAACGACGCCTACATCGACGACTTGGCTACAGCGGTGGCGGGCGGCCTCGGTGGCAAGGTTGGCATCGCTCCTCGACTTTTCCTCAAGAAGCTGGTGGCGGACGTGCTGGACCGGGTAGATCTGCACGCCGACTTCGACCCTAGGAAGCACTACAGCCTCACGTTGGCTGAAAGTGAGATGTCCGCTGTCGAACGTGCAGCCACCGGTGCAGCTTCAGTGGACGACATCGATCTGTGAGCCAGTTCGAGCAGCTGCACCCCGCGGTGCAGTACCACGTCGTCAACTCACTGGGTTGGAGCACCTTGCGCCGATCCACGCTGGCGCGCATTGCCTCTTGTTGGCCCCGACCGCAGGTGGCAAGACCGAGGCCGCGGCAATCCCAATACTCTCACGCATGCTCCGCGAAGAGTGGCCCGCGGCGAGCGTGCTCTACATCTGCCCGATCAAGGCACTGCTCAACAACCTTGAGCAACGCTTGACCCACTACGCCGGGTTGGTAGGCCGCCGTGTCGAGGTTTGGCATGGGGACATCTCCCAGTCCCGGAAGCAACGTGCCCTGAAGGATGCGCCAGACATCCTTCTGACAACTCCTGAGTCAGTCGAAGCGATGTTGATCTCGACCCGGGTCAACAAGCAAGCCTGGTTTGGAAACCTGCAGGCCGTGATCGTTGACGAACTGCATGCATTCGCAGCGGATGACCGAGGATGGCATCTTCGCTCGGTCTTGTATCGACTCGACCAGTACCTCAATCGACCGCTCCAGCGGATTGGGCTCTCTGCAACGGTGAGCAATCCCGCCGAGCTGCTTTCGTGGCTTGCACCCACCGGTCATCGTGAGGTTGTCGGCAGTGCCAGCGTGAGTACGGACGCCGACGTGACCATCGACCATGTCGGCTCGCTGGAGAACGCAGCCACGGTCATCGCACGATTGCACCGCGGACAGAAGCGCCTGGTGTTCTGCGACTCGCGAAGCAGCGCCGAACAGCTCAGCAGCATGTTGCGCGCGCATGAAATTCGGACCTTCCTGAGTCACGCATCGCTGAGCGCCTCGGAACGCCGCCAGGCAGAGACGGCGTTCGGCGAGGAGAAGGATTGCGTGATCGTCGCCACGTCGACGCTCGAGCTGGGCATTGACGTAGGGGATCTCGACAAGGTCGTGCAGATCGATGCCCCGTCCACGGTGTCGTCCTTCCTTCAGAGAATGGGGCGAACCGGCAGACGGTCGGACAGCCGGCGCAACTGCCTGTTCCTCACGACAAACGACAACGCCTTCCTTCTGGCTCTGGGGATTGCGAGGCGTTGGTCCGATGCTTGGGTGGAAGCAGCGGTGCCGCCCGCCAAACCATGGCCAATCGTGGCGCAGCAGGCCATGACTGCTACGCTCGAGCGCGGACAGCTAGCCACGCGCGACTTGATCGCAGTCCTTGCGGGTTGCTTTCCCGAACTTCAGCTGGACAAGGCTGATCAGCTCGTGGAGCACATGGTCCAGACCGACTACCTTGCTCGCTCGGAAGGAGTCCTGAGTGTGGGGCCTCGGCTTGAGCGGGAGTTTGGTCGAGGCCACTACCGAGACTTGCTGGCATCCTTCAGCGGGTCAATGCTGCTGACCGGCAAGCACGGAAATACCGAAGTCGGCTACATCGATCCCACCGTGCTGACGGGAGAGCAAGACAACCGACTCATCCTCCTGGCCGGGCGCAGCTGGCGCGTCACCGGAGTTGAGTGGTCCAAGAGGATCGTTTGGCTGGAGCCTGTGAAGGAAGGCGGAAAAGCCCGTTGGATGGGCGGCGCGAGAAGTCTGAGCCGTGAGGTCTGCCAAGGTATCAGGGCCGTCCTCGCAGAAGGCGCGCCCACCTTGGTCACGCTGTCACAAAGATCGAAGCTTGCATTGCAGTTCCTTCGGGACGATCTGAGCATCTCCCCAGGAACTCACTTCATTTCCTCACGTGCCGATGATTCCATCATTCGAACGTGGACCTTTGCAGGCACCCGCAAGAACAGGACATTGGCACGCAATGCGTCTACCTCGGCCAGCAAGGTCAAATTTGACGCATTGAGTGTCCAGGCCCCGCTCGCGCAGCTGGAGCCGGCGTCGGGATCTGTGCTCGATCTCACGGAGGACGAACTGGGCAGCTTCGCCGAGGCGATCAAGTTTTCGGCGTGTCTACCAAGGACCCTCCTCGCCGAGACAGTCAAGGCGCGTTCCTTCGACACCGCTGAGTAATGCGGTCTGGCGCGAGGAGCGCCAGGCACACGCCACATGCCCACCTCTACTTGGTCATTGATGTCGGGGCAACCGGCGACCTCAATTGTTTGATTGAAGACGGCGCCACCGGCAAGCGACTTCGACTGCCGAAATCCGGGGGGCCTCGACCGGTGTTTCGATTGGACGATATCCACTCGCTTTGCGACGATGCCCAGCAACTTCAATAGAGGGTGCGATGCGCCATTGCGACTTGCTGCTGTCCTTGCTCACTCCGTTCTGGGCGACATGCGCCATCGCATGCGCCGTGCCGCAGGACGAGCGCCCGCACTCGCAACGCCTGGCCGATTCACCGCTGGCCTTCATTGGCACCGTCACGTCCATGTCGGGACTGCGCGTCACCTTTGCGGTCCACCACGCCATCAATGGTTCACCGTGACCGTCAACCACCGTCGAAGTGCTCTCGCCATCCACCTGCTCCATCGCCTTCGCCGTTGGACAGCGGTGGCTATATGCGGGGCCCGCCACGAGCCAGCCCTCGGTCCTGCTCCTTGCCAAAGCACGCAGTGCCCCAGCGACCGACTTCGGCAGGCTGCGGCGCGTCGACGACGCTCGGGCGCAGCTCCCGGCCGCCTGGCAGACTTGCACGGCAAATGCTCAGTGCGAACCCGTCCCGATCGGGTGTCAGCGGACCTCGGCCAACGCGGCCAATGTTGCCGCCGCTCGAGCTCAGTCGACGAAGCTCCTTGGCGACCATCGCGCGATGGACTGTGCGACCCCGCCGGTGGAGATCCAACCGCTTGCCTCACCACAGTGCGTCGCGTCCCGATGCGGCCACTGGTTCCTGGATCTTCGCCTGGGCGTATAGCCTCGGCGCACCTCGTCGCCGTGGCGCTCACCCACCGACCCAGGTCCTCATGCAGTGGTGCCAAGCGCTGACCGCATCGGTCTGGTTGTCCACCACCAGCTCCAACCATTCCCGCAATTCTGCGGAGGCCTCATCACTGGGTTCGTCGAACAGCTGAAGTTCGTACGGCGCCTTTGGCTGTTCCAGCTGCGAGGCGTTCCTGCGCACCCAGGCATGCATCACGTCGATCCGCTTGTCCACCGTCCGGCCGATCGGCACCTGGCGACGGGCCGCGAAGTCCCAGGCCATCGAGTCGACACTGGAGATGCGTGGATGATCGCTGAGGAAGCGCAGTGCCGTCCCCTTCACTCCGAACAAGTGCAGGCCGACCCCAGACGGCAGGACGCGGTCGAGCGCCTCCACGATTGCCAGGATTCCGTTCGGTCCGTGCACATGCCGGCGGCACATCGAACCCACACCCAGGAGCGACGGCCATGCAGCCAGCGGCAGGTGATCCAGCGACCACCGATAGTGGTCGACCTCCCAGCCCTGGACAACAGGCATCGGGTCGGCTAGACCACGATCCCGTGCCCGCATGCGCACCTCGGACAACAGCCGGCAGGTCTCGGCCAGCCGGAAGAACACGTCGATCTTGGACGAAGCGATCTCGGGCTCGACGCACTGGTCCCAGCTGGCATACCAACTCCATGGCCAGCTCTCCACCAGGTCCAGGTACTGGTCGATCGTCCATGGGAAGCCGCGGTACTTCGCCATCGCCACGAAGCCGGCGCTGTCCAAGGCGGCGTCCAGGCCGGCAAACTGTTTGGGATCGGGGCGGCGAACACCCACAACATCCCCATTTCCGTCGCGCACCATGAAGGCGTTGGTGCTGAACAGGACGCTGTAGCCCGCATCCTTGGCTGCCTTGAGGATCCTGCCGCCGGTGGTCGGGATGCCGACCCGCAAGATGGGGCCGGCCTTGCGGCCGGCGCCCTGGGCGTCGCGCTCGACCGGCGCCTCCAATACCTCGAACGCCATCACGCGCTTTCAGGCAATTCGCGCTGCGTCGCACCGACCGCTGCGGCCGCATCTGCACCTGTCACCTCCCGCTCGCCGAAGCCCACGGGCATTCGCACCTTCGTGTCCATGAACACGAAGAGGTGGAACTGGTTCGCGGTATCGACCAGGCGCGACTCGGCGGGGTAGAGCTCGAAGCCTTCGTGCTCGGGACCGACGATGGCGTTCTTGATGGCTTGCAGTTCGCGCCAGTCCCGAATCACCTCGCGATCGCGACGCTTGATGGAAAGCCAGGCCACATCGCCGAGGTGCGTCCCGAAGGGGCAGCGCAGAAGCTGCACGTTGACCTGATGGGTCTCGCTCAGGAAGATGGACTGGCAGCGCAGCTGCTGCACCTGGCGCTCGGCCGACTCGACATCGACACCGAACCGGTGCGCGAGGGCCGACGCGTCGAAGGCGCTTTCGGGCAACTCCGCCGAATAGAACGGCGTCAGCCGCTGCGTCGATGCCGGGGTCGCGCCCTGTTCTGCATGCTCCTGCGCCGATGCCCACGCTGCGAAGACGCTCGAGCGCGCCGGGCCGAAGAGCGCCCTCGCCATCCCCGGCCGGCTCAACACAAAGGCATAGCTGGCTTCGCGCTGTTGCGGGCCAGGGGTTCGGCGGACACCATACCCCTGGTCCTTGAGTGCAGCGATTGCGCCCTGGACCGAGTCCGTGCCGAGGTCATTCATGAGAGGTGCCTGCAAGGTCCGTTGACTGGACCTTCAGGATCTCGCCGGCTACCTCTTCTTCAAGATCTGCGTCTTGCCGAGGCCGCAACGCTCAGGGCGCCCTGACCCGAAACTCGCTTGTCGCCGTCCAGGCTTCACCAAGGTCGTCGTATGCGCAGCGGGCTATGTGCCAGCGCGCAAGGTCACGCCACTCCTTGGAATGAAGGTTCCGGCATTGGGCTGCCATCGGTCCGAGCGGTTGGCTGCGAAGCGGATGGCCGATCGGAAGTTCATGGAGCAGCCAGTACCGGGTGCCCCCGCCGGCGGCCGTCTGATCGTCGGGCACGTTCACTTCCTCCGCCGCGTCTCGACGAACGCCTCCAGGCCTTGCGCGAACGCCCGTGCCCCACCATTGGCGGGATGCCGGATCGCAGCCGCTGGCGTCATGCCCAGCTGGACCAGTTGCTCAGCCGCCTTCTTGCCCACCGCAACCACTGCCGCACGTGGAAACGCAGCCAACAGGAGCTTGAGAGGGGCTCGGCCGTGAGTGAGCTCTGCGACGTTCGGCGTTCGATTGGACCGCGGGTCGCCACGCTCGTGTGGATGCATCGGCAGCGCATTCCACATCACCACCCGCTCCGCAATGCCCTGGACGTACAGCGCGCGCCAAACCAAGGTGGCCGAGGGCTCGGCAAACGGTCTGTCCCGGGAGGTCAGTCTTCCAGGCGCCCCACCCAGGCGGGGCACCGTGCCATCCACCACGTGCCGCTCGCTCGTGAAGGCCAGGCCCGTGTGTCGCATCCCTTGCCAACCCGCCGCCTCGCCGCAGAGGATGAACTCCGCGTCGCAGTCCAGATGTTGCTGCAGACGTCGCAGCTTGGCGTCCGGCCCATTCGATCCGAGATCGTCTCCGCACACGTCGGCCCACGGATTGAAGAGTCCAGGTGCGCCCTTCGGCAGCGCAGCTATCAGCGTCCGAGCCAGTTCCTCGGCATTCATGGTCCCCTCCCGTTCACTCTACGACCCGAACTTGTGCCGAGCGATCGGCGTCCCGTTGATGGGTGCGAGTTCGATTGTCTCGCCATGTCCGAGTGGGTCACTTCGTCCCGGCCAGGACGCCGCCGTGAAGTGCCGCATCCAGCTCAGGTAGTCCGCATAGGCCGTCGCAGGCCTGCCCGCGAAGTTTTCCCCCGTCAGGTTCCTGAAGATCACCTGCATGCTCAGCTCGTCACCCAACCAGATCCACTCCCCGCTTACATCCCGGATCTCGTGTGTGTGGGCGCCCCTGGCCACCAGCTTCGACTTGTCTTCGACCATGACTTCGATCCTTTCGGGACCAGTCTGCCGGGCCCCGCCCCGCGTTCAAGCGCCACTGCGTAGGCACCCGCATTGGGGAGCGAGCATGACCACCTAGCCTCCGCTGAGGTCGGCCTAGCGCCTGCGCTGCGCAACGCCTTCCGCCCTCGGCGGGCGCCCCTTCGAGCGCCCCACAAAGGGGGTGCCGCCCGCGAGGTCGAGCAACCTCATGCCAGCACCGCGTGGAGCTCCTCGAACAGCTCTCCCTGGCTGGGATAGGGACTCGAGGGAGGGCTGCCCGTGCAGGCCATGGCGCTGCCGCCATTGCGATCGCCGCAGGATCTCATCGACCCGAGCCGACTGGCCCTTGGCCGGCTGGACCAGGCCGAACGATAGGTAGGTTTCATAACCGGCTGTCCAGTAGCCATCTTTCGCGCGGTGCTCGGTGAGCATGCGGTCGAGCTCGAAGTCCAGGAACAACCAGGCACCCTCCTCGTCGATCTCGCTGTCGCCCTCGACATCGATGACCGTCCGTCCGCTCGCGAGAGTGCGAAGGCCTGGGCCGCAGGTCTCTGCGAAGTCCTCCCATGCCGGATTGCGCAGACCGGTGATCTCCAGCGCTGAGGTCACGTCGTCGTTCCAGTCACCGACGTAGATCTTCCCGAGCTTCGGCACCGCTGTCTTCCGGTAGGGCTTGAGCGAGGGCGGCGTCCAGACCGCACCGTCTTCGACCTCCTTCCAGATCCGCAGCGCGCTGAAAGGTTCGGCGATCGCATACTGCGACCAGCGCGCGTCAATCGCGATCAGCTGGGCTGCGCTGACGATCTGCACACCGGACAGCTTCTGGGCGCTCAAGGTGTACCGAAGCAGTTCGGCGAGCATCGCGGGCGAGTATGTGTCGGCGCCGACCTCGATGAATCCGTCCACGATGCTGCGCCCGACATACTGCCGGCGTGACCAGTCGTACTGGCTGAATGCAATGAAGTCCCGAAGCGCGGCCAGGGGCGCCATGTAGCCGTAGCGATCACGATCGGTCTCGATCATCTGGCGCAGCGACCGGTCCTCCCGGACTGCGGTGCAGACCCAGCAGCCGAAGCGGCTGGAGCAAGGCTTGGAGTGCTTCTGCATCTCCGCGTCCGCCACCACGACGCAGCTGCTGCCTCCGGCGGCCTGGTAGGTCTGCATCGTCTCTTCGAAGCGGCTGTAGGCCGGGATCACACCCGCATTGGCGAGGCCGAGGTACTGCCAGACATCGTCGACCGCCCAGTCCAACAGCGGGCTCAGCCGAAGGCGCCCTTCCCTGTCCGTCCAGAGCGACACCGACTTCTCCCCACGTCCCTTCACGCTCGCTGCACGCACGGCCGACTCGTCGCGCCGCACACCGGTCATAAGCACCGGCTGAGGCCAGCCCTTGGCGACCAGATCACGTTCGATGAGGGCCAGCTCGCGCTCGTTCGGCAGTCGTTTCAGGTCAGTCTGGCAGTCCCGTCGTGAATCCGGAAAGGTGGGAAGCGCGCGGCCGCCGATCACCCGCACGGGGAACGTGTCCCAGAAGGCAGGCGTTGCCACCCGCACAACGGCGGTCACGCCGTGCTCTCGGGCGAACCCAGCCGCCTTGGCAATCTCGCCGCTGACGAGGCGCTGGATCTCCGGGTTCTCGACGCCGACGTCGCTGTGAGCGATGACGACCAGGGTTTTCCGGCCCTGCTTGGCCTGTTCACTGGCGGCGGTCAGCGCGAGGTTGAGCAGCACGGACGAATCCTTGCCCCCGCTGAACAGCACGATCGCCGGCCGCCCGGCCTGCATGAACGAGCCGATTGCCTGCAGTGAGATGGCCTCTGGCGTCTCGTGGCGGAGGTCGATGAGTTGCTGCATGCGCGCTCCTGGAGAACATCAGGATCCCGCGCACGTCCGCCCCTTCAAGCCCACGGAATCGAGCAACGTTCAGCGTTCGCGTCCCTCGCCGCGCAGCACCTTCACCCACACAACCTTGCGTCCCTCCTGGGGGCCTGGACGGCGCGGCCGCCTGGACGATCCCCAGTGCCCGCCGGCGCTGCGCCCGATGGGGTCCCAGCCGGCGGCATAGAGGCTGGCGCCGCTCTCGTCTTCTGCCGTGTAGGTCACGAGGCGCCGATACCCCATCGCGGAGGCAGCCTTCGCGATGGCCCCGAGCAACTTGGTGCAGCCGTTGCTCACCGATGGGTCGACGGCCACCCGGCGAACCTCGGCCGTGAGGCCATCGTCCAGGTGCCGTGCCACCGGCCGCGCGCATACCGCCACGCCAGTCAACTCCTGATCCGCGACACGACGCAGACCGACGGCGAACTTGTGTCCCTGGACCTTGCCCAGCCTGCGGTGCAGCCGCTCCACCACCAGGTTCGCCTCACGAAGGCCTATGGGTACCACCTCGTGCTCGAAGCGCGGCCTGGGCGCGACCGCCTGCCTGATCGCTGCGGCGGGGTAGAACTCCGCGCTGCCCGGATGCCGCGCGAGCTCGACGCGCACATCGCCGCTCGGATGGATCCAATTGACACGACCCGGCCCCACACCGTCGACGATCACGTCGTCCCGCAGCCGGCACAGGCCTTGAGGGTGGTCCAACAGAGGCGGGGTGTCGTCGATGGCGTTGCGTACGGCCACGACGTCAACTGCAGGCCCGCCGCGGCGCCCGACATCGAATTGCGCACCAGCCAGAACAGGCGCGACGAGATCGAGGCGATGTCCACCAGCAGTTCGGGAACGGCACCGGCCTTCGGCGCCATCGTGGTCGAGTTCATGTTTGCATTCCTTCTTCGGTGTGCAGCGGCAAGGTGTCGGCCGTTGCCTTCGCCTTGGCCACCGTCATCAGTTCGCGGTAGCGCACCAGCACCGCGTCTCGGTTGGTGTGCTGCACCTGCAGGCCGACGGCCTGCGCGACATCGCGGCGGACCTCTGCGATCAGTGCCGCTTCGACTGGCGTTGGCAGGACCGTGGGCCAACCCTTCACGAATAGCAGGTGCTCCGGCAGCCTGGCCTCGGCGCTCATCCGCAGCCGGGCACGCTCCTTGGCCTCCTGAAGCCGGGCGCGGAGGCCCGCGTCGAGCAGGTCGGGCGCCACGTCACCGAGCCAGCGGTGGCTCTGAAACGAGAACGTGCTCGTTGCCTCAAGCGCCACCATCTCGCGATAGATCGCGTGGTTCTCGACGCAGTTGCTCGACGCACGAAGGTCATGCTCCGATCCGAGCACGCAGAACGCGCACGACACTCTCGTGCTGCCGTAGAGCCGGTAGGCCTCATGGAGCTCGTCGCCCCGGATGCGCACGTAGTCGTTGACGTCGCCGCGCCGCCAGCCAAGGATGGGGTTCCAGGTGTGGCCTACGCCGCGCTTGCGTGTCGTACGCTCGTCCCGCTTCCAGGCCGGCATGCGCGCCCTCTTGGCGCTCTCTTCGCGCCGGATGCCCACGGCGGACACGACATCACCCTCTGGAAAGCGCCGGCGCATTTCCCGGGCGATGACCTGGCACTTGAGCTCGGACGTGCAGAAGCGCTGTGCGGCGGTGCTCCACGGCAGGATCAGCTTCACACACTCGAGGTTCGCGTAGCGCGCGACGTTACCGGCCCAGCGCGACAGCCATCGATCCATCATGTCGCCGGCGTTGCGGCGTACGACGACGAGTTCCACACCAAGGCGCTGCGCCAGCCGCTCGCAGACAGGCAGGCTGTCCAGCCACTCCACGCGCCCCAAGTGGGCATGAACGAGGAAGCGCCGGCCCTGGTGTCCGATGTCGTCGAGGTGCGCACACACCCGATAGGCCAGCGCCTGAGAGTCGCGCCCTCCGCTCACGCCCACGAACACCGGTGCCCCCGCACCCAGGACACTCGCGACCTCGGAAGGCACCTCGATGGAGAACCGTTCGACATCCGCCCTCAAGCCGAACAGGTCCGGCAGGCTCGCCGCGAAGGCTTCGTCTTTGCAGTGGATCCTGATGATGTTCACGCACTCAGGCTATGAGGCACCTCCTTGTGTTCAAGGGGCACAGCCCCACGCCCCCTTGCCGGACGCACGAGCCCGTAGACGCTGTCCGAAGGCCGCATCGGCAGCTGCCGATTCACCGCCGGAGCGCTCCGGCCCGTGTCATCAGGCACAAGCCGGACACATGAACCTGCGCCGGCTTCAAGGCCTCGCGCGACCCCTACCCAGGGCCGCTACCGAGTGGCAAACTTGCAGGGCTTCCTGCTGGCGATCGTCGCTGGTACAGCCTTCAACGAGAGCC
>LNFM01005650.1_pt1 | contig 25520 bp, 23 predicted proteins | sample 596031 | NCBI WGS metagenome assembly LNFM01 (sample SAMN04254537, study PRJNA301005) | activated carbon metagenome | isolation source: dual media filters at the Ann Arbor, Michigan drinking water treatment plant | place: USA: Ann Arbor | reverse complement strand
TGCCGGCCGGGCCGGCGGGCGGCTAGCTATATCACATGGCTCAAGAACTCATCCTCAAGGTCACCGGCATGGATTGCGACGGCTGCGTAAAGGCTGTCACCCGTGCCGCCACCGGCGCCGGAACCGCGCCGATCTCCGTCGATCTCAAGAGCGGGGAAATGCGTCTTCCGGCCGACGCCGACGTGGCCGCCATCACCAAGGCGGTCACCCGAGCGGGATTTGGCGTCGCCAGCTAGGCGACGATCTTCAAGTTAGCTAGTTCCTGTAACTTGTTGATTATAGGAACTATTACCAAATTTCTTTCTATGCCAAACCTATAAGTTAAAGATCCCTCACTTCGTTCGGGATGACAAATGCTGTCACCCCGAGCGCAGCGAGGGGCCTTTGGCGGCGTGTCGGCGGCTACTCAATCTTCACGCCGGCGTCCTGAACGATCTTGCGCCACTTGGTGTTCTCGATGGCGATGTAGGCCTCGAACTCCTGGCGCGATTCCTTGGCCGGCACGAAGGACAGGCCTCGAAGCTTCTCCAGGACTTCGGGGTCCTTGAGGATGCGCATCACCTCGGCGCTCAGCCGATCGAGGATCGGTTCGGGCGTCCTGGCGGGTGCCGACAGGCCGATCCAGCCGACGGCGACGACGCCGTAGATGCCCTGCTCGGCGACGGTCGGCAGGTCGGGGAGGAAGGGCGAGCGCCGCTGGTCGGCAATTCCGATCGCCTTCACCTTGCCGGCCTTCACCGGGCCGATGGCCCCGGGGATGGCATCCGACAGGAGCTGGATATCGCCGCTCTGCAGCGCGAGCTGGGCGTCGGCATTGCCCTTGAAGGGCACGTGCGTGAGCTTGATGCCGGCGGCGTTCCTCAGCATCTCGACCGCGAGATGGCTGGCCGAGCCGTTGCCCGAGGAGCCGTAGTTGAGGTCGCCGGCCTTGGCCTTGGCGATCAGCTCCGGCACGGAGGTGATGCCGCTCTTGAGGCTGGTCATCAGCACTTGCGGCGTGAGGCCGATGTTGGCGATCGGCGCGAAGTCCTTCTGCGCGTCGTAGGGCAGCTTCGGGTAAAGTACCGGCCCGATGCCGTGGGTCGAGATCGTCACCATCAGCAGCGTGTAGCCGTCGGGCGCCGCCTTGGCCGCAACGTCGGCGCCGATGCTGCCGCCGGCGCCGGGGCGGTTCTCGGCGATCACCTGCTGGCCCAGCGCCTTGGTGAGTTGGTCGGCCATGACGCGCGCCAGGATGTCGGTTGCCTGGCCGGCCGGGAAGGGCACGATGATGCGGATCGGCTTAGAGGGCCAGGCCAGGGCCGATACAGGTAGCGACAGAAGGGCGGGCGAGGCGAGCAGGAGTCGGCGATTCAACATGATGCCCTCATGGTCATGTGGACCGCGGGCCTCCAGGCCCGCATCAGATCATGAGCGAGCCGGAGGCTCGCGTTCCGGAAGAGTCTAAGCGGCCTTCTTCTTTTGCTGGGAGGGATGCTCGCCCGCGATCTTCAGGAAGTTTTCCAGGATCTTGTGGCCGTGCTCCGAGGCGATGCTCTCGGGATGGAACTGCACGCCGTGGATCGGCAGCGTCTTGTGGCGCAGGCCCATGATGATGTCGCCCGTTTCGGCGGTAACGTCGAGTTCCTTGGGGAAGTCCTTGCGGTCGACGATCAGCGAGTGATAGCGCGTCGCCTGGAAGGGCGAGGGCACATCCTCGAAAACACTCTGGTTCTTGTGGTCGACGCCCGACAGCTTGCCGTGCATCGGTTGCGGCGCGCGCACGACCTGGCCTCCGAACACCTGGCCGATCGCCTGGTGGCCGAGGCAGACGCCGAGCAGAGGCACCTGTTCCTTGGCGGCGGCACGGATGAGGTCCATGCAGATGCCGGCCTCGTTCGGCGTACAGGGGCCCGGCGACAGCACGATGCCGGCGGGTTTCAGCGCGATGGCCTCGTCGACCGTGATCTGGTCGTTGCGATGCACGACGCACTTGGCGCCGAGATCGCCCAGAAAGTGGACGAGGTTGTAGGTGAAGCTGTCGTAATTATCGATCAGGAGAATCATGGCTTCACTTTATCAGTTCCGCCGCCCGTCGCCAGTTCCGGGAAATCCTCTTCCCGGAATTCGCCGGGGCCGCGCCGGTTCTCGGCGGCGCGCTTTTCCTCGTCGCGGCGGAGTTCGACGCGGCGGATCTTGCCGGAGATGGTCTTGGGCAATTCGGCGAATTCCAGGCGCCGGATGCGCTTGAAGGGGGCGAGGCGGCCCTTCAGGTGCTGGAAGATCGAGAGCGCGGTGGCGCGGTCGGGCTTGCCGCCGGCCGTCAGGGTTATGTAGGCCTTGGGGACGGCGAGACGCATCGCGTCGGGGGCGGGCACCACGGCGGCTTCCGCGACGGCTGGGTGCTCGATCAACACGCTTTCGAGTTCAAACGGGCTGATGCGGTAGTCCGAAGCCTTGAACACGTCGTCGGCGCGGCCGACGTAGGTGAGGTAGCCGTCCTTGTCGCGCGAGGCGACGTCGCCGGTGCGGTAGACCTCGCCCTCCAGCGGCGCGATCGAGCCGTCATCCTGCTGATAGCCTTGCATAAGGGCGGCCGGCCGATGATCCAGCGCGATGCTGATCTCGCCTTCCTCGGCATCGCGGCCGTCGGCGTCGAGCAGGCGGATGCGATAGCCGGGCAGCGGGCGGCCCATGGAGCCTGCCTTGACCGGCTGGCCGGGCGGGTTGCCGACCTGGGTCGTGGTCTCTGTCTGACCGTAGAAGTCGCGGATGGTGAGACCCCAGGCCTTCGCGACCTGCTCGATCACTTCGGGGTTCAGCGGCTCGCCGGCCGCGAGCACCTCGCGCAGCTTGGTCTTGCAGTTCTTCAGGTCTTCCTGGATCAGCATGCGCCAGACCGTGGGCGGGGCGCAGAGCGTCGTCACGCCGTTGGCCACGATGGCATCCAGCAGGACGCGCGCGTTGAAGCGCGGCTGGTTGGCGATGAAGATCGTGGCGCCGGCGATCCACGGCGCGAAGAAGCAGCTCCAGGCATGCTTGGCCCAGCCCGGCGAGGAGATGTTGAGATGGACGTCGCCGGGACGAAGGCCGAGCACGTAGATGGTCGTGAGATGGCCGACCGGATAGCTGCGGTGCGAGTGCAGCACCAGCTTGGGCTTCGCTGTCGTGCCTGAGGTGAAATAGAGCAGCATCGGATCGTCGGCGTCGGTCGGACCGTCGGGCGTGAAGTCGGGCGAGGCTTCCAGGAGATCGGCATAGGCGTGCCAGCCGGCCGGCGTAGCGCCGATGGCGATGCGCGTCAGGCGCTTGTCGAAGCCATCGAACTTGGCGGCTTCGCCTGAGGCCGCGACGACATGGCGGGCGCGGCCGCGCTCGAAGCGGTCCGAGAGATCGGTGGGCGTGAGAAGGGTGGTGGCCGGGATCACGACCGCGCCCAGCTTCATGGCCGCCAGCATCGTCTCCCAGAGCGGCGCGACATTGCCCAGCATCAAGAGGATGCGGTCGCCACGCTTCACACCCAGTGCGCGCAGGCCATTGGCGACGCGGTTCGAACGCTCCGACAGCTCGGCAAAAGTGAGACTGGCGCCGCCGTCGCCCACGATGGTGAGCGCCGGCTTGTTCGCCAGCGGGCCGCGTGCGAGCTCGCCATCGAACCAGTCGAGCGCCCAGTTGAAGCGCTTGATCTCGGGCCAGCGGAAATCGCGATAGGCCGTGTCGTAGTCGGTGCGGTTCGCGAGCAGGAACTCGCGCGCCGCCTTGTAGGCTTCCACCGTCATTTCGTTCCACCCACCTAATGTACGTCCGCCGGTTTTCACGGCGCGCCGTTGGGCGTAATGTAACGGTAACAAGAAAAGAAAGCGCCCCCTGGTCGTCGAACCCTTCATCGTCGCGTTGTTGCTGGCGGCAGCGCTGATGCACGCCACGTGGAACGCCATCCTGAAATCCGACAGCTCGGACCGGCTGGCGACGTTCGGCGTGATCATGACAACCGGCACGGTGATGGGGCTTTGCGTCGTGCCGTTCGTGCCGATCATCGAACCGGCGGCATGGAAGTTCCTGATCGCCTCGGTGCTGATCCATGTTCTCTATTACACCTTCCTTCTGAAGGCCTATTCGTACGGCGACCTCAGCCATACCTACCCGATCGCCCGCGGCCTCGGGCCGTTGCTGGTTGCGCTGGTTTCGGGCCGGTTCATCGGCGAGGAGTTGCGTACCCAGGACATCGTCGGTGTGTTTCTGCTGAGCTTTGGGCTGGTGGCGCTGGCCATGCCGCTGCGCAACGTCGTGCCGCGACCGGGCGCCCGGCATGGGCTGGCGACGCTGTTCGCAGTGCTGACGGGAGTCACCATCGCGGCTTACATCATCGCCGACGGGCTGGGCGTGCGCAGCGCCGGGCCGAGCTTCGAGCACCGCATCTCCTACATCGCCTGGCTCTGCGTGCTGGAAGGGCCGTGGCTGCTGGTGCTGGCGTTCGTGCTGCGCCCCGACACGGTATGGGGGCATCTCAAGCGCACCTGGTATCGCGGCGTGATCGGCGGCGTGATTGCCAACCTGGGCTACGGCATCGCGATCTACGCGCTGGTGCTGGGGCCGATGGCGCATGTCGCGGCACTGCGCGAGACCTCGGTGCTGTTCGGCGCCCTGATCGGCACGCTGCTGCTGGGCGAGCCGTTCGGCGGCCGCCGGGTCGCTGCGGCGGTCGTGATCGTCTGCGGGCTCGTGCTGATGAACGGCCCGAGCGTGCTTTAGGCCGCTGGCGGCTCGGTCGAGCTGAAGGGAAGTTCTGTCGCCAGTTTCCGCGTGAGCGCACGCAGGCGCGGCGCCGGCGCTTCGGTGTCCATGCCGATGCCGCGAGCAAGCCGCTCGGCCACGAAGGCGGCGATGTCGGCCTGGGTGAGGCGCCCCAGCAGCAGGTAGGGCTGGGCCGGATCGATCATCGCGTCGACCGCTGCCAGCGCGTTCGCGACCTGGGCATTGCAGTCGTCGATCCACGGCTGGTGAATTTTTTCCACCGGCATGTGGTTGCGGGTGTAGGCCGCCTGTAGTCCCTTGTCGCAGGCGCCCATCATGAGGGCGGCTACTTTCAGCACGGCTCGGCGGTCGGCTCCTGACACAGGCGTGAGCGCGCGGTCGCGGCCGTAGGTTTCGTCGAGATGATCGACGATGGCGCCGCTGTCGATCAGCGTTTCGCCATCGTCGAGCACCAGCGCCGGGATGCGGCCCAGCGGATTGCTGCCGCGCACTTCCGCTCGGTTCGCGAAGCCCGACAGCGGCCGTTGCTCGAACGGTACGTCATAGGCCTTCAGCGTGATCGCGACGCGGCGCGTGTAGGGCGAGCGGTTGACTCCGATCAGCATCATCATTTGAGCGGCCGCAGTTCGACTTCTAGTCGCGCAAGAGCGGCGAACAGGCGGCGGCGTCCGGCGATTGGCCACCAGCCGTAGAGGAAGACGTCGAGCGGCCCCCACATCGCTACCCAGCCGACGATCAGCAGGCCTTCGTCGAGGATGCGTGTGGTCGTCGTCTCGGATGTCGTCAATAGTTCGCGGGCGAGCAGGCACGCGGCGAGGAAGGCGAGACCGATGAGGAGGCTGATGCGGCCGCGGTGCCATTCGGCCCGCAGGCGGCGGTGTTCGTTGCGTTCGCGCAGCGCGAAGTGGTTGCGGATCGAGACCGGGATCTGCGCCGCCTCCGGCCGCGCCAGTTCATCCGGCGGAAGCATGATGACGAGCCGGAACAGCCGGCCGCCGACATCTTCGGCCGACCCCACGATGTACTCGTCGGCGGCGGCTTCGAGTTCCTTTTCATGGAAGGGGGCGGGGTCGAGCGAATTGTAGAGGCGCGAGATGCGGTCGAGCCGCAATTCGACCACGACCGCTTCGACCTTGTCCGTGTTGGGGTTCGCTGTCATGGCTCCACCACAATTGTCGCGGATAGAACAAGACCATGTCCACCCGCAACCTCGACAAGCTGATGGCGCCCAAATCGGTCGTGGCGATCGGCGCCAGCGTGCGCCCCGGCTCGGTCGGCGCGGCGGTGACGCGCAACCTGCTGGCCGGCGGCTTCCAGGGCGATATCCATCTCGTCAACACCAAGGGCGGCGAGATCGAGGGTCACCCGGTTTACCGCAAGCTCGCGGAGGTCCCGGAAGCGGCCGACCTCGCGGTCGTCATGACGCCGGCGGAGACGATTCCGCGCCTGATCCTCGAGTTGGGCGAGCGCGGCACGCGAGTCGCGGTGGTGATCAGCGCCGGTCCGGGCAACGGCGCCGACGGCGCCCAGGCGAACGCGCGCTGGCGGCAGCGCATCCTGCGGGCCGCCAAGCCGCACCTGTTGCGTGTGATCGGACCCAACACCATCGGCTATGCCATGCCGCGGCTGGGGCTGAACGCCAGTTTCGGGCCGGGCAACCTTAAGGCCGGACGGATCGCGGCCGTCGCGCAATCGGGCGCGGTGCTGGCCGGACTCGCCGACTGGGGCTCTGCCCAGGGCATCGGCTTCTCGCACCTGATTTCCATGGGAGACATGAGCGACGTCGATTTCGCCGACGTCCTCGACATGCTGGCACGCGATTCCGAGACGCGCGCCATCCTGATGTACGTCGAGGGCATTACGCACGCGCGCAAGTTCATGTCGGCGGCGCGCGGCGTGGCGCGCATAAAGCCGGTGATCGTGCTGAAGGCTGGCCGCCATGCCGCCGCCGCCAAGGCCGCGGCCTCGCATACCGGTTCTATGGCGGGATCGGCCGCGGTCTACGACGCTGCCTTCGCACGCGCGGGCCTCGTGCGGGTTCTGGGACTGGGCGAGTTGTTCGATGCCGCCGAGACGCTGGGCTACGGCATCTCGCCGCGCACCGAGCGGCTGGCGATCCTGACCAACGGCGGCGGCGTCGGCATCATCGCCACCGATCTCCTGCTGGACGAAGGCGGCGAACTCTCGACTCTGCTGCCGAAGACCCTGAACCAGCTCGACAAGCATATGCCGCGGGCCTGGTCGCGCGGCAATCCGGTCGACATCGTGGGCGACGCCGACGGGCCGCGCTATGCCGCGGCGCTCGATGCGCTGGCTGACGATCGCGGCGTGGGCGCGGTGCTGGCGATGAACGTGCCGACCGCACTCACGCCGCCGGAGGATGCGGCGCGGGCGATCGCGGGCGCGGCCGGCGCCAAGGTCGTGCCGGTGATCGGTTGCTGGATCGGCGGGCCCCAGGCGGCGGCGGGCCGCGAGGTCCTGCATGCGGCCGGCATGCCGGCCTACGATACGCCGCTGCGCGCGGTGCGCGGCTTCATGCACATCGTCCAGTATCGCCGCGGCCAGCGCGCGCTCCAGCGCACGCCGCCGTCGGTGCCGGAGGCGCGGTCCGACACCAAGCTCGTGCGCTCCATCGTCCATGGCGCCTTGGCCGACAAGCGTGAGATCCTCACCGAGCCCGAGGCCAAGCGGGTACTGGCCGCCTATGGCATTCCCGTCGTGCCGACCGAGATCGTGCTCGATGCCGCCGAGGCCGCGGCCTCCGCGGCGCGCATCGGCTTTCCGGTGGCGGTAAAGATCCTGTCACGCCAGATCACGCACAAGAGCGACGTCGGCGGCGTGGCGCTCGATCTCGACTCGGAGCAGGCGGTGATCGATGCGGTGAAGACGATGACCGGCAACGCGCTGGTGAAGGCGCCCAAGGCCAGGGTCGACGGTTTCGTCGTGCAGCCGATGATCAAGCGGCCGCATGCGGTCGAGCTGATCCTGGGTGCCGCCGAGGACCCGGTGTTCGGGCCGATCCTGCTGGTGGGCCACGGCGGCGTTGCGGCCGAGGTGGTGGGCGACAAGGCCCTGGCCCTGCCGCCGCTCGACCTCGTGCTGGCCGAGGAGGCGCTCGGCCGCACCCGCGTCGACCGGCTGCTGCGCGGCTATCGCGACCGGCCGCCAGCGGCGCGCGGCGCGGTGGCCGAGGCCATGGTGCGGCTGTCGCAGCTCATCGCCGACGTGGGCGAGATCGCCGAGCTCGACATTAATCCGCTGCTGGCCGATGCCGAGGGCGTGCTGGCGCTCGACGCCCGCATCGTGGTCCGCAAACCGGAGGCGGGGCAGGAGCGGGCCGCACGCTTTGCCATCCGGCCCTATCCGGTCGAGCTCGAGACCGAGGTGCATCATGGCGAGGAGCGGCTGCGCATCCGCCCGATCCGGCCCGACGACGAGCCGCTGATCCAGACTTTCACCCGAAGCCTGTCGCGCGAGGACGTGCGCATGCGCTTCTTCGGGCCGCTCCGCGAACTCAGCCACGAGATGGCGGCGCGCCTCACCCAGATCGACTACGACCGCGAGATGGCGTTCCTGCTGCTGGACGGCGACACGCTCTTGGGCGTGGGCCGCCTGGCCGCCGATCCGGGGTTCGAGCAGGCGGAGTTCGCCCTCATCGTCGCCTCGGATCGCCAGGGCCGCGGCTACGGCACGCTGCTCCTCACGCATGTGCTGCACTACGCCAAGGCGCGCGGCATCAAGCGCGTGATCGGTCACGTGTTGCGCGAGAACGGCAAGATGCTCGACCTCGTCAAACACCTGGGCTTCCGGCGCGAGAGTGGGCGCTCCGGCGAACCCGACCTGCGGGTGATCAAGTCGCTCGGCGGTCTGTAACGTTTGTTTTGACGGCCGGGCTGAACTAAGGCGAAATAATGGCGTTACGGCAACGCGTTAGGGCGGAACGTTGACATGGCGTCGAGGAAGAACAGAAGCGGGAAGGCGAACAGAAGGAGTCCGAAACCGCCGCCATCCCGCCTGGAGCGCCTGCGAACCCGCTTCGGCGGCGTCGCGACATGGATCGACGCCCACCGCTGGCACACGATCGCGGTCGGTCTTCTGCTGCTGTTCGTCGGCAGTCTTGTCGGTGGCTATTTCGGCGCGGGCTGGCTCGAATCGCTCGACCGCGACCGGCTGGCGCGCGAGACGATCGAGGAGATGAAGCGGGGCGCACAGGTCGAGCCCGATCCGAAGTACGCGCGCATAGAAGATATTCCCGGCCTGCCCAAATACACCGAGGTCGAGCCGGGCAAGCCGCGTCCGACGCTCGAGGAGAAGCCGCGTCCGGCCGCCAGGCCGTCGCAGCAGGCGGCCGACCAGGCATGGCGCCGCAATGCGGTACCGTTCCGCGACATCAACAGCCGGCCGCTGATCGCCGTCGTGATCGACGACGTGGGCCTCGACCGGCCGCGTTCCAGGCGCGCCTGGGAACTGCCGGGGCCGCTCACAATGTCGTTCCTGCCCTATGCCAAGGACCTGCGCGAGCAGGCGCGGGCGGCGCGTGGCCGTGGTCACGAACTGATGCTCCACCTGCCGATGGAGCCCAACGGGCGCAACGATCCGGGGCCTGGCGCGCTGCTGGTCTCGATGAGCGACGTCGAAATCCGCCAGCGCACGGTGGCGGCGCTCGACAGCTTCGAGGGCTTCGCCGGCGTCAACAACCACATGGGCAGCCGCTTCACGGCCTTCCGGCCGGGCATGGAAACGGCGCTGCGCCAGATGAAGCCGCGCGGCCTCATGTTCCTCGACTCGCGCACCACGGCACAATCCGTGGGCGACCAGACGGCCCAGGAGCTGGGCGTGCCCGGCATCGTGCGCCACGTCTTTCTCGACGACGACGAATCGGTCGAGGCGGTGCGCCGCAAGCTCGCCGAGGCCGAGGCCGTCGCGCGCCGGCAGGGCTTTGTCGTGGCCATCGGCCATCCGCACGAGGCGACGCTGCAGGCGCTGGCCGAGTGGTTGCCCACGGTTCAAGGCAAGGGGTTTGCCCTGGCGCCGGCCACTGCCGTGTTGCGCAGGCGCAACGGTTGGGATTGAGTTGCGCCAACCAAGCGTTGGAGGAGCACTGTGCGCTACCGGAAGCAGGCGATGATCGTGGCCCCGCAGCCCGAACCCACAGAAGCGGGGGCCGAGGTGCTGCGCGAAGGCGGCAACGCCGTCGATGCCGGCATCGCCTGCGCACTGGTGCAGGGCGTGGTCGATCCGCTGATGTGCGGCATCGCGGGCTTCGGCAGCTGCGGCATCTACATGCCGGGCAAGAAGTTCCACGGCTATATCGACGCCCACGCGCCGGCACCGCTCGCCGCGCGGCCCGACATGTGGGCCAACCTGATCGAGAGCGAGGCGCGCGACGGCTACGGTTTCATCCTGCGCGGTCGCGTCAACGACATCGGCTACAAGTCGATCTGTGCGCCGGCCAATCTCAAAATGTACCACGAGGCGCACAAGGAGCACGGCAGCCTGCCGTGGTCGCGCATCGTCGAGCCCGCCATCCACTGGGCCGAGACCGGCTGGACGGTGCGGCCGCACGTTCACTACTGGTGGTCGGACGACGGCGCCTTCGGCCGCGCCCCCAATTTCGAGCGCACCGGATTCACACCCGCCGCTCGTGCGCTCTATTGCCGTCCGGACGGAACGCCCAAGCGCGTCGGCGACAAGGTCGTCAACCGCGACTACGGCCAGACCCTTCGCGCCATCGCCAGGGGCGGCGCCGATGCCTTCTACTCCGGCGAGATCGCCCAGGCGATCGCCGAGGACATGAAGAAGAACGAGGCGCTGCTCTCGATCGAGGACCTGAAGGCGTGGAAGCCCACGCACAACGCGCCGCTGTGGGGCGACTATCGCGGCTATAAGGTCTCGACCAACCAGCCGCCGGGCGGCGGCGTGATGCTGATCGAGATGCTGAACATCCTGGAGAATTTCGACCTCCGCGGAATGGAGCACGGTTCGGCGGAGTATCTGCGCGTCGTGTCGGAGGCGATGAAGCGCGCCACCATCGACAAGGACGCCCATGTCGGCGACCCGAAATTCGTCGATGTGCCGGTCGAGCGGCTGACCTCGAAGGTCTATGCAAAGGCGATGGCCGACGAGATCAGGCGTGGCGTGAAGGCCGAGGTCACGCGTTTCAACTCAGGCGCCGTCTCCAAGGACACCACTCACATTTCCGTTCTCGACAAGGACGGCAACTGCTTCACCATGACCCATTCGCTGGGCATGCCGTCGGGCGTCGTCACGCCGGGCCTGGGCTTCATGTACAACGGCTGCATGGGCGTGTTCGATCCGCGGCCGGGCCGCGCCGGTTCGATCGCCCCCGGCAAGGCGCGCTTCAGTTCGGTCGTGCCGTCGATCCTTTTCAAGGACGGCAAGCCGCACCTCGTCATCGGAGCGCCCGGCGCCACCCAGATCGCCATGGGCGTGCTGCACGTGATCCTGAACGCGCTCGATTTCGACATGACCATGGTCGAGGCGGTGAGCGCGCCGCGCTTCTCGGCGACCTCGGACACGATCGATATCTCCAACCGCATCCAGGGCCGCGTCGAGCGGGAGTTGCAAGGGCAGGGATATCCGGTGGCCCGCAGTCCCTATGGCTTTGGCTTCGCCGCCGTCCACGCCATCCGCATCCATGACGACGGTCTCGACGGCGGCGCCGACCCCGGCCACGACGGCGTCGTGATCGCGATTTAGGACGACAGCTTCAGACCGGCATTGTCCGCTTCTGGTGGGCGCGGCCGACCTTCGCCGCCTCGGGGTTATGGCCGGAGATCACACGGACGCCTTCGTCCAAGCTGGCGGCGATCTTGTCCGGCGAGGCGCCTTCGAGGAAAGCGAGCTTGTGCTTCTTGCAGGCGGCGAAGACCCTGGCGCGGGCCGCTTCCATCTCGGGCGGGTAGGGCCGCCGCTGCAGGGTGGTGTAGCCGAGCGAAAGGCCCAAATCGCCCGGCCCCAGTTCGGCAAAACCCAATCCAGGCATCGCCAAGATTTCCTCGCAATGAGCGACGCCCGGCGGGCTTTCGATCTTTACGCCAAGCAGAAGTTCCCCTTTGGGGCTGAGTGGCCAAGGCTCGCAGCGTTCGAAATACTCTTGTTGATCAATGCCCCAGATGGGAGCGGCCGTCGGCTCCGAGCCACGCCCACGGGAGCCTGTGCCGATCTTGTCGATGCCTGCCCTATGGTGCGGGAAGCGGCAGGCGCGGACGAACTCCCGGACGGCGTCGGCCGACTCGGCCTGGCAGAGCAGGATGCCGTGGGCGCCGCGGGCCAGGATCTGGCGGAACTGCCAGGCATTGAAGATGACGTTCGGACCGTCGATGCCGTTGACCGGCGCCTCGACGATCACCGTCGGCGTACGATGGCCCGAGTTGGTCGGCCCGCCGTCCACCAGCCCGCGCATGTAGGCCTCGAGCCCGGTCATGTCGAAGGCGCCGTGCTCCATGCCGACATTTATGTAGTCGGCCCAGGTCCCGGCATCCTTGCGGCCCTGCTCGTAGGTCAGCACATGGCCGGTGTGCGGGCCGTCGTAGTAGATCGCCTGGTCGGCTTCCAGGAGCTCGATGGCCCGGTTGATGCGGTTTGCCACGCGGTTTCCCTCCGTTTGCGCGGCGCCAGCATAGCCCTAGAGTGACGCCAAGAGGGAGGAAACCAATGACCAGACTTGGCCGCCGAACCGTCCTGGCCGGCAGTGCAGCGCTTCTCTCCTCGCGCGCCACCGCCCAGACCTATCCCGACCGCCCCATCCGCCTTATCGTGCCCGCCGGCGCCGGCGGACCCACCGACGTCGTGGCGCGCATCCTGCAGCCTCACCTCTCGCAGATCCTGGGCCAGTCGGTCGTGGTCGAGAACAAGGCGGGTGCCTCGGGCAGCATCGGCACGGCGGGCGTCGCCACCGCCGCACCAGACGGCTACACGTTGCTCCTCGCGCCGTCGACCAACGCCCTGTTTCCCGCGATCTACGGCAAGACGCTGACTTATGATCCGGTAAACGCCTTCACCGGCGTCTCCTATGTCGCGAGCGTGCCGCTCATCATCGTGGTGCCGACGGACGGCGCAAAGACATTGGCCGAGCTGATCGCCATGATGAAGAAGGATCCCGACAAGTACTCCTACGCCTCGTCGGGCAATGGCGGCATGATCCACATGGCCGGCTTCCTGTTCATCGAGCGCGCCGGCGTGAAGGCCCTGCACGTGCCCTACCGTGGTTCTGCACCCGGCATGATCGACACCATCGCCGGCCGTCACGCTTTCCAGGTGGATACGATCGGCTCGTCCAAGGGCTTCATCGACGGCGGCAAAGTGCGGGTGCTGGCGGTGATGGCCGACAAACGCCTGCCGCAGCTACCCGACGTGCCGACGGTAGAGGAGGCCGCCGGCTTCAAGCTCGCGATCAACACCTGGTACGTGGCGCAGGCGCCGGCCGCGACGCCGGGTCCGATCGTCGACAAGCTTAATGCCGCCTTCAATCAGGCGCTGAGAGACCCCGCTGTGGTGAAGAGGATGGGCGAACTCGCCATCGAGCCGATGCAGTCGACGCCGGCGTCGGCAAAGAAATTTTTCGATGATCAGATGGCCTTCTGGGATCCGATCGTGAAGGCCTCGGGTGCTAAACCGGAATAGACAACGACGGAGAGAGTCATGATCAAGTTCTATTACAATACCGCGCCTAACCCGACCAAGGTGGCGCTCTGCCTCGAAGAGATGGGCCTGCCGTACGAACTCTTCCCGATCGACACGCGCAAGGGCGAGCAACACACGCCGGAGTTCCTGGCGATCAATCCCAACGCCAAGGTCCCGGTCATTGTCGACGGCGATGCCACGGTCTTCGACAGCAACGCCATCCTTCTTTACCTGGCGGAAAAAACCGGGAAGTTCCTGCCCGGCAAGTCGCTGAAGGAGCGCGGCGAGATGCTGTCGTGGCTGATGTTCGTGGCCTCGGGCATTGGTCCTTACTCCGGCCAGTCCGTTCACTTCCGGAACTTCGCGCCCGAGCCGAAGGAATATGCCTTCAACCGCTACACCTTCGAGGCCCAGCGTCACTGGGGCATCCTCGAGGCGCGGCTGGGCAAGCACCAGTTCATGTGCGGCGAGGCCTACGGCATCGTCGATATGGCGGTCTGGGGCTGGTCGCGCCTGATCCCCTTCGTGCTGGGACCGGATGCGCCCAAGCAATTTCCCAATCTGCAGCGTCACCTCGCCGAGATCAGCGCCCGCCCGGCGGCGGTGCGGGCACTCGCCCTGAAGGACAAGCACACCTTCAAGACCGAGATGGACGACGCCGCCCGCCTCGCGATGTTCCCGCATCTCGCCAAGAAGGTCGCCTGACGACCTACATCATGCCCGGCGCACCGAGATCGGTGCCGTCGATCATGCGGCTGTAACGGAAAGGGTGAGGATCGACGATCGGCGGGTCGCCGGCCACGAGGTCGGCGGCCAGCCGGCCCGCGCCGGGGCCGATGCCGAAGCCGTGGCCGGTGTAGCCGGTGGAGAGGTATAGTCCGGGCATCGAATCCACTGCCGAGATCACCGGGATGCCGTCGGGCGTGGAGTCGATCAGGCCCCCCCAGGCGTGCGCGACTTTCAGCCCCTTGAGCGCCGGGTAGTGCTCGCCGAGCGTCGCGAGGCCTTCCTGCACCAGCCGTGGATCGGGGGCTGGATCGAAGATGCGCTGGCGCTCGAAAGGAGAAACACGGTCGAGCGACCAGTTGGCCAAGCCTTCCGGCCCCTGGAAGAACGAGCGCCCCAGAGCGAAGGTGAGCCCCTTGTGCCGTTTCCGGGCGGTCGGCAGGAATTGCCGGGCATAGAGCAGACCCTGAAGTGAGAGATCCACGGTGCCGCGTCCGCCCAGGCCCACCGTGTAGCCGCCGTCGAGCCGCCGCCGGATTGTGACGCCGGGCATGGAGAGGCCACCCTCCGTCACTTGCGGCGCTTCCATCGTGGCGAACGACGTCGAGCGCACACCGGCCTGCGGCAGCCTGAGGCCGTGGCGCCGGCAGAAAAGCGAACTCCAGGCCCCGCCGGCGCACAGCACGGCTTGCGTGCGGATGAGGCCCTGCTCGGTGATCACGCCGGACACCTTGCCGCCCGAGATGTCGAGGCCGCGGGCTGCGCAATTCTGGTGGATGGTGGCGCCCAGCTTGCGCGCCGCTTCGGCGAGGGCGGGCGAGGCGAGGGCGGGCTCGCCGCGGCCGTCGCTGGGAGAGTGGATACCGCCAATCCAGTCGGGCGAACTACCCGGTGTAATCGCCTTGGCTTCAGCGGCACTCAGCACACGGCTGTGCATCTGGTAGTCGCGCGCGCGCAGGGTCCATTCTTCCCATTCGGCGAAGTCATTGCGCTGCGTCGTGACATAGAGGAGGCCGGTGTGCCGGAAGCCGGTTTCCATGCCCAGCTCGGCGTTGAGGCCCTTCCAGATTTCCAGGCTCTTCATGGCGAGCGGCAGTTCGCGCAGGTCGCGATGCTGCTGGCGGCACCAGCCCCAGTTCCGGCTGCTCTGCTCGCCGCCGACCACGCCCTTGTCGAGCAGGGCGACGGACAGACCCTTCTTGGCGAGCGCATAGGCGGCGGCACTGCCGGCGATGCCGGCGCCGATCACCACGACGTCGGCGGAGGCGGGGAGCTTGAGGTCGCTGATGACGGGTTGAACGGGCGGGGACATCGATTTTTCCTGACGAACGCTACCGAGACGCACACCATAGCCTACGCTTTACGGGCCGGAACCCGGCGCGGTACCCTCCGCCCCCAAGAGGAGCCCCCAATGGACCTGACGTTCGGCACCGAAGAACTGGCCTTCCAGCAGGAAGTGCGCAGCTGGCTGAAAGAGAACCTGACGCCCGAGATCATGGGCGAATCCAAGGTCGCCCGGAACGCCTACATGCCGAGGGAGCGGTTGCTCGACTGGCAGAAGCGCTTGGCGAAGAAGGGCTGGCTCTGCACCGGCTGGCCTAAGGAATTCGGCGGGCCGGGCTTCACCACGACGCAGAAGTACATCTTCGAGATGGAGATGGCGAAGGCGGGCGCGCCCGGCACGTCGCCGTTCGGCCCCAAGATGTGCGCGCCGGTGATCATGAAGTACGGTTCGGCCGAGCAGAAGGCGCGGCACCTGCCGCCGATGCTGAACTCCGACCTGCTCTGGTGCCAGGGCTATTCCGAGCCGGGCTCGGGCTCCGATCTCGCGAGCCTGCGTACCAAGGCCGAGCTGAAGGGCGACCACTACATCGTGAACGGCCAGAAGACCTGGACGACGCTCGCCCAGACGGCCGACTGGATTTTCTGCCTCGTGCGGACGTCGAACGAGGGCAAGCGCCAGGAGGGCATCTCGTTCCTGCTGATCGACATGAAGACGCCCGGCATATCGGTCGAGCCGATCATCACGGCCGACGGCAACCGCGCCGGCACCCAGGAAGTGAACTCGGTGTTCTTCACCGACGTGAAAGTGCCGGTCGAGAACCGGGTCGGCGAAGAGAACATGGGCTGGACCTACGCCAAGTACCTGCTCGAGTTCGAGCGTGGCGGCAATCCCTATAGCCCGCGCCTGCGTTCGGGCTTCGAGAAGCTGAAGCGTCTGGCGCAGTCGATGCCGGAAGGCGAGGACTCGATCATGGCCGACACGGCCTGGCGCGAGAAGCTCGCCCGCATGGACATCGAGATTTCCGGCCTCGAAATGTTCGAGCAGGAGTTCTATTCCAAGCTGGCGTCCGGCCAGAATCCGGGTCCGCTGTCGTCGATGATCAAGCTGCGCGGCACCGAAGTCATGCAGCAGGTCCAGGAATTCGCCGTCGAGGCCGCCGGCTACTACAGCCAGCCGTTCCCAGAACAGCGCGCCTGGAACGCCAACGTCGAGCCGATCGGGCCCGAGGGCGTCGATGTGCTGGCGCCGCGCTACTTCAACGGCCGCAAGATGACGATCTACGGCGGCTCGTCGGAAGTGCAGCGCGGCATCATGTCGAAAGTGATGCTGGGGCTCTGATCCCCTCCGGTGCTGCGCGCCACCTCCCCCGAGACAGGGGAGGATATCAATTTGCAATCCCTCCTCCCCCGTCTCGGGGGAGGTGCCCCGAAGGGGCGGAGGGGGTCGGGAGAGAGATCGATGCGCCTAGCCTTCAACGAAGCCGAACTCGCCTTCCAGCGCGAAGTCCGTGATTGGATCACCGCCAACATGCCGCCGGAAGTGGCGGAGGAAAGCCGTCGCAGCCGCACAAGCCACGTCTCCAAGGAGCGGCTGCTGCAGTGGCAGAAGAAGCTCGCGTCGCGCGGCTGGCTCTGTCCCAACTGGCCCAAGGAATATGGCGGGCCTGGCTGGAACTCGACGCAGAAGTTCATTTTCGAGATGGAGATGGCGCGTGCCGACTCGCCTTATCTCTCCTCCTTCAGCATCAAGATGGTGGCTCCGGTCTTGATGAAGTTCGGCAGCGAGATGCAGAAGAAGCGCTTCCTGCCCAAGATCGCCGCCGCCGAGGAACTATGGTGCCAGGGCTATTCCGAGCCGGGCTCGGGCTCCGACCTCGCGAGCCTGCGCACCATGGCCGAGCTGCACGGTGATCACTACCTCGTCAACGGCCAGAAGATCTGGACGACGAATGCCCATTGGGCCGACTGGATCTTCTGCCTGGTGCGGACCTCGAACGAAGGCAAGCGCCAGGAAGGAATCTCCTTCCTGCTGATAGACATGAAGTCGCCAGGCATAAAAGTCGATCCGATCTATCTCGTCGATGGCACGCGCACGCCGATGCGGCACGAGGTCAACCAGGTCTTCTTCACCGATGTGAAAGTGCCGGTCGAGAACCGGGTCGGTGAGGAGAACAAGGGCTGGACGTACGCCAAGTACCTGCTCGAGTTCGAGCGTGGTGGGCAGGCGTTCGGCCCGCGCCTGCGCAAGGCATTCCGTCACCTGAAGGAACTCGCCCATACGCAACTCGATGCCGGTGAGCCGCTGTCGGCCAATCCGAACTGGCGCGAGAAGGTGGCGGCGCTCGAGATGGAGATCGACGCCATCGAGATGAACGAGATGATGTTTTATTCCAGCCTAAAAACCGGCGACGCGCCCGGCAATATGGGCTCGGTCGTAAAAATGCGCGGCACGGAAGTCGGCCAGAAGGTGACCGAGCTCGCCGTCGAGGCGGTCGGCTGGTACGGCACGCCTTTCACCGAGCTCCGGAACTACGACAGCAACGTGGTGCCGGTCGGCGGCGAATATGTCGACGATGTCTCGCCGCGATATTTCAACACCCGCAAGACCACGATCTACGGCGGCTCCTCGGAAGTGCAGAGGAACGTGCTCGCCAAGGCGATGCTGGGGCTGTGAGCATGGATTACCGCCGCCTGGGCCAAGCCGGCCTGAAGGTCTCCGAGATTTGCCTTGGCACCATGACCTTCGGCAACGGCGCCGATCAGGATGGTGCCACGAAGATGGTGAACGCCGCCCTCGATGCCGGCGTGAACTTCTTCGATACCGCCAACTCCTATGTCGGCGGCACGTCAGAGACCATGCTGGGCGTGGCGCTGAAGGGCAGGCGGCAGGACGCCATCATCGCGTCGAAGTTCTTCAATCCGATGGGGCATCGGCCCAACGATTCGGGCATGTCGCGGCTGCACATCAAGCAGCAGATCGAAGGATCGCTGAAGCGCCTGCAGACCGACTACATCGACGTCTATTTCATCCATCACGTCGATCACCAGACACCGCTGGAGGAGATGCTGCGCGCGCTCGACGATCTCCAGCGCGAGGGCACGATTCTCTACACGGCCTGCAGCAACTTCGAGGCCTGGCGCCTGATGGAGGCGCTGTGGGTGAGCGAGAGCAGGGGCTGGGCGAGCTTCTCGGCCTACCAGCCGCAGTACAGCCTGGTGGTGCGCGACATCGACGAGGAGATCGTGCCGGCGCTGCAGCTGAAAGGGTTGGGTTGCGTCGCCTGGTCGCCGATGGCGTCGGGCTATCTTGCCGGCAAGTACACGCCGGGCAGCCTGAAAGTGCAGGGCACGCGCTCGGCCGAGGGCTGGGGCTTCCAAAACAGGTTCTTTGCGCCCAACCATGCCGAGATCCTGCAGGTGCTGCTCGATACGGCGAAGGAAATCGGCAGGACGCCGGCGCAGACCGCGCTGCGCTGGGTAATGGACCAGGCGTTCATGACCAGCGCCATCGTGGGCGCCCGCAACGCCGAGCAGCTCGGGGAGACGCTGGGGGCAGGGGGCTGGCGCCTGCCGGACTCGGCGCTCGACAGGCTGAACAAGGTCTCGAAGCAGCCGCATCGCTATCCGCGGTCCTTCGAGGACCCGATGCCGGAGCGGCGGAACTCGGCCATCAAAATGCCGGGGATGAAGTAGCTCTAGTTCAGAATTCTTTCCTCCCCCGTTTTACGGGGGAGGGTAGGGTGGGGGAAAGCAACAGTCGTGATGTTGCCTTCCCCCTCCGCCCCTGCGGGGCACCTCCCCCGTGAGACGGGGGAGGAGACAAAGCGAATGAGCGATTCAAACACCATCCGCAATCCACGCACCTTCCGGGAGCGCTTTGGCGCCCTGAGGACGCTGCGGCCGTTCATGGCCATGGTCTGGCGGACCAGCCCGTCGCTGACCATGGGGCTGCTGGTGCTGCGCGTCCTGCGCGCGCTGCTGCCGGTGGTCAGCCTCTACATCGGCAAGCTGATCATCGACGACGTGGTCATGCTGTTGCAGCTGCCCGACCGGCCGGTGACCTGGCAGGGCTGGGTGGACAGCGGCCATCTCACGGGCATCGGAGTCTTGCTGCTCGCGGAGTTCGCGCTGGCCGTGCTGTCGGACGGCATGGCGCGGGTGATCGCCCTGCTCGACGGCCTGCTCGCGGAGAAGGTGACGAACCGGTCGAGCGTGCGCCTCATGGAGCATGCGGCGACACTCGACCTCGAGGACTTCGAGGATGCCGAGTTCCAGGACCAGCTCGAACGGGCGCGGCGCCAGACCAGCGGCCGGATGACGTTGCTGGGCCAGCTCTTCACACAGGCGCAGAACATCGTGACGGTGACCAGCTTCGCGGCGGGCCTGATGTTCTACTCGCCGTGGCTCATCCTGCTGCTGGCGGTGGCGCTCGTGCCGGGCTTCCTCGGCGAGGCGCATTTCAATGCACGGACTTATACGCTCGACTTCGGCCGTACGCCCGAGCGCCGCGAGCTCGACTATGTGCGGCAAACCGCCGCCAGCGTCGAGACCGCCAAGGAAGTAAAAATCTTCGGCCTGCATTCCTTCCTGATCGACCGCTACCGCCGCCTCGCGGCCGACTTCTACGAGGCCAACCGGCGGCTCGCCCTGCGGCGCGCCGGCTGGGGCGGACTGTTCACGGCCGTTGGCACGACCGGCTACTACGCGGCCTATGCCTATATCGTCTGGCGCACGCTCGCGGGCGAGTTCTCGATCGGCGACCTCACGTTCCTGGCCGGTTCCTTCCTGCGCCTGCGCAGCCTGCTCGAATCGCTGCTGACGGGGCTCTCCTCGACGGCGGCGCAGGCGCTCTATTTCAACGATCTCTTCTCCTTCTTCGACGTGAAGCCGGAAATTCTCTCGCCTGCGAATCCGCTGCCGTTTCCGCAGCCAGTCCGCGAGGGTTTCGTGTTCGAGAATGTCGGCTTCATCTATCCCGGGGCCGAACGCTGGGCGGTACGCAACCTCAGCTTCACCCTGAAGGCGGGCAAAGTGCTGGCCCTGGTCGGCGAGAACGGCGCCGGCAAGACGACGCTGGTGAAGCTGCTGACGCGGCTCTACGACCCCGACGAGGGGCGCATCCTGCTCGATGGCCATGATCTGCGTGCGTACGACCTCGAAGCGCTGCGCGGCAGCATGGGCGTCATCTTCCAGGATTTCGTGCGCTACAATTTCAGCGCCGGCGACAACATTGCCGTGGGCCGCATCGAGGCGCGCGACGACCTTGCCCGGGTCGCGCGGGCGGCCTCGCGCAGCCAGGCGGACGAGGTGATCGAGCGCCTGCCGGGCGGTTACGACCAGCGCATCGGCAAGCGCTTCAAGAACGGCGTCGAACTGTCGGGCGGCGAATGGCAGAAGGTCGCCATCGCGCGCGCCTATATGCGCGAGGCCGAGGTGCTGATCCTCGACGAGCCGACGGCAGCGCTGGACGCGCGGGCGGAATTCGAGGTCTTCCAGCGCTTCAAGGAGTTGAGCCGGGGCAAGACGGCCATCCTGATCTCGCACCGCTTCTCCAGCGTCCGCATGGCCGATCACATCCTCGTCCTGGCCGACGGCAAGGTGGAGGCCGCCGGCACGCACGAGGAGCTGGTGGCGCAGGCCGGCCGCTATGCCGAGCTGTTCGAACTGCAAGCCGCTGGCTACCGGTAGAGATACTTGCAAGTTAAGCAGGTTTGAGCCTATATTTCCTGTAGGCTGACGCTTGGATTGCGCCGGCTCAAAGGGACAGCCTGCTGCCCCGCTTTCAGCCCGCCAGAACGGGCTCGCCCACGATCTGCGTCCGGTGCATCAGCCGCCGCAGGTTCTCGTCGAAGGCGTCGCGGCGGTGCATGACGCAGCGGTTGTCCCACAGCACGAGGTCGCCAAGCGCTCCTGCGTGGCGTGCGCCCACACGGCATCGAGCAGGGCCTCGCTCTCCTCGACGCCGAGACCGTGGATGTAGGCGCCGGGACGGCGGCCGAGGAACAGCGCCTTGCGTTTGGTGACCGGATGCAGGCGGACGAGGGGATGCACGGCGCCTGGTGTTTTGCGCACGTCGAGCGTGCGCTGGAAGCCGCGCCGCAGTTCGCCCGCCGAGTTGCGGCTCGAATCGTGGATGCATTCCTTGCCGTCGATCGCGCGTTTGAGATCGTCGGGTAGCGTCTCGTAGGCGGCATACATGTTGAGGAAGCCGGTGTTGCCGCCGTCGGGCGGCACTTCGAGCGCATAGAGCAGCGAGGCGCGCGGCGGCAGCGGGTTGTAGGACATGTCGGTGTGCCAGACGAGTTCGTAGCTGCCGAGGCTGCCCACCGCCTTGCCATCCTTCTTGACGCTCGCAATCACCGCAACCCAGTCGGCGGCTTCCTTGACCACGCCCGAATCGGCGCGATCGAGGCTCGCCGCGGCGATCGGCACGCGGTCGAGGTCGCCGAAGCGGGCGCTGAATTTCATCAGGGCGGGATCGTCGAGCTTCTGGCCGGAGAAGCGCAGCACGAGATGCTCGCCCCAGGCCGCGGCGATTTGGGCAAACGCAGCGTCGCTCATCGGCTTCGACAGATCGACGCCATGAACATCGGCGGCCAGGGCGCCGCCGCTCGGCTGGATCCAGAGTTCGCTCATCGGTCGCCTCCCGGTCCGAAATAGTGTGGCACGAAGCGGCTGTTGTTGTGCGTGATACGACGTTCGTCCTCTCGCATGCCGATCCCGGCCGCCTTGCCTTCGATCACCCATGAGCCGACCACGGCGTGGTTGCCGTCGAACACAGGCAACGGCTGGTAGGCCTGCCAGACATAGCCCTCGGCGCCGTAGTCGCCGGCGGCGGTATCGAACACGCCCGGCCCGACGACGGTGACGTTGTGGCCCTCGCGGCCAAAGATCGGCTTGCGCGCAAAGGCGCCGCCGAGGTCGGGATGCTCGGTATCGAAGGCGGGCAGGAGATTGGCGTGGCCGGGGAAGCCCTCCCACAGGAGCGGCAGCAGCATCTTGTTGGACAGGATCATCTTCCAGGCCGGCTCGACGAAGGCCGTGGTGTCACCGAGCACATGCGCGCCGAACGTCTCGCGAACCATCCATTCCCAGGGATAGAGCTTGCTCATGACCTGGATCGCCATTTCGTCCGGATCGGTGAAGCGGCGTCCGTTCCAGCCGATCTGCGCCACCGCGAGCGGCTTGCCGGCAAGGCCGGCCTGCAGGGCGGTGTCGCGCAGGTATTCCGAGGTCGCGAGGTCCTCGGGCTGCGTGTCGAAGCGGGCGAAGTGCACCAGCGCCTCGGGTGGCAGCCGGCGCAGGATGCCGCGCCAGGCGTCGATCAGCTTCTCGTGGATCGAATTGAACTGGTCGGCTTCGGGCTTCACGTCCTTCAGCCAGTACCACTGGACGACGGCGGCTTCGTAGAGCGCCGTCGGCGTGTCGGCATTGTATTCCAGCAGCTTGGGCGGGCCCTTGCCGTCATAGGCGAGATCGAAACGGCCGACCAAGGTGGGATCGCCGCGCCGCCAGACGCGTTCGATGTAGTCGCCCCATGCCGGCGGAATGCGCATGCGTTCCCATAGCTTGTTGGCGACGACGTACTCGACGGCCTTCAGGCAGATTTCGTGCAAGGCCTCCGTCGAGGCCTCGAGCTCGTCGATCTCGTCCGAGGAAAAGGCGTAGCAGGCCTGCTCGGTCCAGTAAGCCTTGCCGTCCAGCGTGTAGAAGTCGAAGCCCAGCTCGTCGAGCTTGCCTTTCCATCCCGGACGAGGCGTCACCGATTCGCGATGCACGGTCAGCTCGATCCGGATGAGCCGCTCTGGGAGCCGGTGCTGCCGAAGCCGCCGCGCTGGCTCTGGCTCGGCGTGGCCTTGCTTGCATCGGGTGTCGTCGTGCCTGGCGCAGCGGTCGTCGTGCCCGGCGTCGCCGGTGCCGTGACGGCCCCCCCGCGGCCAAACGGATTGCCGAGGAACCACAGCCAGGGCAGCAGCCCCATGCCGCCACCGGCCGCCGGAGCGCAGGAATAGAGCAGGGCGGCGCCCGCGACGCCCATCAGCACGAGCTTGATGCCGCGCGACATGCGCGGTCCGGACGGGCTGGGCTGCGGCATCGACATGTTGTTCAGGTGGTCAGGCAGGCCGCATTGATCAAGCCGAAGCAGGCGGCGAAGCCGCCGGCCGTGATTCCGGCGGCAGCCCGGTCGGCCTCGATCGCGGCCTTCAGTTGCGGCAACATCAGGCGCATCACGACATGCACGATCACCTGGACGGCGAGCGCCACCAATGCCCAGAGCACGACATCGGTCAGGCTGGTGGAATTGGCGATGGTGTTGGCGAGCGGCAGGCAAAAGCCCAGCAGGGCTCCGACCAGCGCGGTCGCCGCCGCCGAGTTGCCGGCGCGGATCAGGGTGAACTCGCGCCATGGCGTGATCAACGTGTAGGCCAGCAGGAAGAGGCCCGCGAGCGCGAAGCCCACGACGACATAGCGAACGAAGTTGGGGAAGGCTGCCAACAGCCATTGGAATTCAGGCATCCGCGACTTTCCGCCGGTCAGCCGTGCATCGTCAATCCGCCACGCTTGCGGATCGGTGGGACGGGGCACAGGTCCGCTGTTCGGGTCCGTTCCCCGAGCGCTCCCGGCACTGTGTCGCGCACGGCAGCCAAACCGTTGATATCTCGAATGGATCGGCGGTGCGCGGCACAGGCAGCGGCACGGCTGGCAGGCTTTTGCGGCACGTTCCCTGTGCCGCTGCTCAGCCGTGCATGGTCAAGCCACCGGACACGCTGATGGTCTGGCCGGTGATGAAGGAGGCGTCGTCACTGGCGAGGAAGCAGACGGCGCCGGGAATGTCTTCGGGCTGGCCGACGCGCTTCATCGGGATGGCGCTGACGAGGGCGGCGCGCACCTTCTGGCCGCGCTCGTCGCTGCCGGCGACGGCCGCCAGCAGCGGCGTGTCGGTCGGGCCGGGGCAGACGGTGTTCAGCGTGATCCCCTTGCGGGCGACCTCACGCGCCACTGTCTTGGTGAAGGCGATGATGCCGCCCTTGCAGGCCGAGTAGACGGCTTCCTGCGAGGAGCCGACGCGGCCCGCGTCCGAGGCGATGTTGACGATGCGGCCGCTGCCGCGCGCCACCATGGTCTTCAGCACGAAGTGGCTCATGTTGAGCGGCCCGCGCAGGTTGATGGCGATGAGCTGGTCCCAGAGGTCGGGCGTAGTGTCGATGAAGTTGGCGAAGCGGTCCCAGCCGGCATTGTTCACCAGGATGTCGGTCGGGCCCGCATCGGCCTCGAACGCGGCAATCGCCTTGCCCACGGCCTCGTAGTCGGCGATGTCGACACCGGAGGCAAAGCCCTTGATCTCGGCCGCGACCTTCGTCGCGCCGTCGAGGTTCTTGTCGAACACGCCCACGCGAGCGCCGTAGCCCGCGAAGCGCCGGCAGATGGCGCTGCCGATGGCGCCGCCGCCGCCGGTGACGATGACGTTCTTTCCGTCGAGTCCACGCATGGGTTCGTTCCTCAGAGGGGCGAGTAGGGATCGAACCTGGGCTTGCGCTTCTCGAGATGGGAGGCCAGCCCTTCCTTCACCTCGGGACCGAGGAAGCCCAGCATTTCCAGCGCCGTCGAGGCGTCGAAGGTAGGGCCCATCATGCGCAGCCAGTTGTTGAGTGCGTACTTGGTGAAGCGGATCGAGGTCTGGGCGCCCTCGGCGAGCTTGGTTGCGACTTCGAGACCCTTGGCCTCGAGCTGGTCGTCCTCGACACAGAGCGAGACCAGGCCGATGCGTTCGGCTTCCTCGCCGTCCACCGCTTCGCACAGCAGGAGATAGTACTTGGCCTTGGCCATGCCGCAGAGCAGCGGCCAGACGATGCAGGCGTGGTCGCCGGCAGCGACGCCGAGGCGCGTATGGCCATCGATGATCTTGGCCTTCTTCGAGGCGATCGAGACATCGGCCAGGATGCCGGCGACCAGGCCCGCGCCGACGGCGGGGCCGCGCATGGTGCTCACGATCGGCTTGGAGCAGTTGATGACGTTGTAGACGATGTCGCGCGCTTCCTTCCAGGTCCGCAGCAGCGCGTTGTAGTCGGTGATGTTCTTTTCGATCAGGTCGAAGTCGCCGCCGGCCGAGAAGACCTTGCCGCCGGCGC
>LNFM01007407.1_pt1 | contig 25522 bp, 27 predicted proteins | sample 596031 | NCBI WGS metagenome assembly LNFM01 (sample SAMN04254537, study PRJNA301005) | activated carbon metagenome | isolation source: dual media filters at the Ann Arbor, Michigan drinking water treatment plant | place: USA: Ann Arbor | reverse complement strand
AACGCGGCAGCGGCAGAGCAGCGCGTCGCGGGCAAGACGGACGGCATCTCCTACCAGGACGCGGCCGGCGTGTGGCACGACGAACTGTCCGATGGCGGTGATCGGCCGGAAACGGAAGTCTCCGACAAGGCCTAGCGGCAGCCGGCCCGTCAGCGGACCTGGTCGAGCAGCCGCTTGCACTCGAGAAGATCGAAGAGCGCCTCCTGCAGAAGGGCCCGGTTGTCGCGCGAGAGCTTGCCGCTGTCAGGCTGCACGGGACCCTCGTCGTCGGCCTTGCCGATGCCGAAGAAACGGCGGTTGGGCTTTGCCCGCGCCTCACCCACCAGCATCTCGTCTTCAGGGCCACGCGGCCCCTGGGCGGCGGGGGTCAATGGCGCGACGGCAGCCTGCTTCCGCTGCGCGATTGCCTCGATGGCCGCAACGTCGCCATTGCCGAGCGCCACCAGAAACTGGTTGCCATTGTCGCGCAAGAGCTTCTGGACGCCCTTGATGGTGTAGCCCTGGTCGTAGAGCATGTGCTTGATGCCCTTGATCAACTCCACGTCCTGCGGCCGGTAGTAGCGTCGGCCGCCGCCGCGCTTCATGGGCTTGATCTGGGTGAAGCGCGTTTCCCAGAAGCGCAGCACATGCTGCGGCAGATCCAGATCCTCGCCGACTTCGGAGATGGTGCGGAATGCGTCGGGGCTCTTGTCCATGAGCAGTGCCACTTCCCAAAAGCGGGATCGCCGATGCCGACGATCCGTTGCGCGGACTGTGCCAAGCCGTCGCGCTGGCGCTTGTGCCGAGCGTGCAGCGAGCAAAAGTCCGATTCGCGAGACATTTCAGCGGTTCGCGCGCAACAATTCAACCCCGGCGCAAGGAACGCACCGGTTAATCGCGACCCCCCGCTCTGCGCGAGGGCCCGAAAGCTACTTGGCGGCCTTCTTGCCGATCTGGTGGGCGCGCAGGATGCGGCTCTTCAGCACGTTGGATGCCTTGAAGGTCATCACCCGGCGCGGCAGGATCGGGACTTCCTCGCCAGTCTTGGGATTGCGGCCGATGCGCTCGTTCTTGCCGCGCACATGGAATGTGGCGAAGGAGGACAGCTTGACCGTTTCCCCCCGCACGATGGCTTCGCAGATCTCGTCGAGCACGGTCTCGACCAGTTCGGCGGATTCGGTTCTTGAGAGGCCCACCTTCCGGTAGACGGCTTCAGCGAGATCGGCGCGCGTCAATGTCTTTCCCGCCATGCGACGCCACCATCCTCCCCGTATAAAAGCCAAAGGCGTCAGGACGTTAGAAAATTGCCCTGACGAGGTCAAGAAGCGATGCCTGCGTTGTAAGCAAATGGTAGTGATTCGGTAGACCGTGCAGAAATCCAACAAAATGTCTGACAATTTGCCGCGATTCGCGATTTGTCACCCCTTGTTCCGGTCAAGTCCGGTCAGGATCAGACCGCCCGGGACAGCGCGGCGGGACGCTTACCACCGCACGAGTACGGCACCCCAGGTGAAGCCGCCGCCCATCGCCTCCAGAAGAACGAGCTGGCCCTTGCGGATGCGCCCGTCGGCAACCGCCACGGCGAGCGCCAGCGGCACCGAGGCGGCCGAGGTGTTGCCATGCTTGTCCACCGTCACGACCACCTTCTCGTCGGCGATGCCGAGCTTCTTGGCCGAAGCGTCGATGATGCGCTTGTTGGCCTGGTGCGGCACGAACCAGTCGAGATCCTCGGCCGTGATGCCGGACTGCGCAAACGTCGCCTCGATGACGTCGGTGATCATGCCGACGGCATGCTTGAAAACCTCGCGGCCCTCCATGCGCAGATGGCCGACCGTTCCCGTCGTCGACGGGCCGCCGTCGACATAGAGCTTGTCCTTGTGGACGCCATCGGAGCGCAGGCTTGCCGCCAGCACGCCGCGATCGGCGACCGTTCCGACGCCTTGTGCCGCCTCCAGTATCAGCGCACCCGCGCCGTCGCCGAAGAGGACGCAGGTCGAGCGGTCGGTCCAGTCCAGAATGCGCGAAAACGTTTCGGAGCCGATCACCAGGACGCGCTTGGCCATCCCGCCCTTGATGTAGAGGTCAGCAGTTGTCACCGCATAGACGAAGCCCGAGCAGACGGCCTGAAGGTCGAAGGCAAAGCCGTGCCGCATGCCGAGACGGTATTGGATTTCCACCGCGGTTGCCGGGAAGGTGTTGTTGGGCGTCGAGGTCGCCAGCACGATGAGGTCGATGTCGTCGGGGGTCAGGCCGGCATGGGCGAGCGCGGCGCGCGCGGCGGCCTCGCCGAGCGACGCCGTGGTCTCGTCGTCGCCGGCGATGTAGCGCTGGCGAATGCCTGTGCGCTGGGCAATCCATTCGTCCGATGTCTCGAGAACACCCTCGAAATCGGTGTTCTTCATGGCGCGGCGCGGAAGTGCGGAGCCGACCCCGCGCACGACTGATCTGATCATGTCTGGTCCTATGGTGTCGTGTCAGAGGCCGTCGTCGCCGGGCGTGACGGGGACTTCGGATGACGTGCATGGAAGAGGTCGAGATCGGCCTCGATGCGATCCAGCAGCTGGTTGCGCGTCATGTCGTAGCCAAGCTCGATGGCCGAGGCAAAGCCTTCTTCGTCCGCGCCGCCATGGCTCTTGACCACGATGCCGTTCAGTCCGAGGAAGACGCCGCCATTGGATTTGCGCACGTCCATCTTCTCGCGCAGCGTGTCGAAGGCGCCCTTGGCGAACATGTAGCCGATCCTGGCCATCAGCGTACGGCTCATGGCGGCGCGCAGATAGCCGGCGATCTGGCGGGCCGTGCCCTCGGCGGTCTTCAGCGCGATGTTGCCGGCAAAGCCCTCGGTCACAACCACGTCGACCACGCCCTTGCCGATGTCGTCACCCTCCACGAAGCCGTGATAGTGCATCGACATCATGCTCGCCTCGCGCAGCAGCCGCCCGGCCTCCTTGACCTCCTCCTGGCCCTTGATCTCCTCGACGCCAACATTGAGCAGGCCAACGGTCGGCCGATCGAGACCGAACACCGCGCGCGCCATCGCCGCGCCAAGGATGCCGAAGTCGACGAGCTGGTGGGCATCCGCGCCGATCGTGGCGCCAACGTCCAGCACGACGCTTTCGCCGCGGGCCGTCGGCCAGATCGCGGCAATGGCAGGCCGCTCGATGGTGGCCATGGTGCGCAGGCAGAATTTCGACATCGCCATCAGCGCGCCGGTGTTGCCGGCAGAAATACAGGCATCGGCATCGCCGGCCTTCACCGCCTCGATCGCCTTCCACATCGACGACTTCCAGCGCCCGTGGCGCAGCGCCTGGCTCGGCTTGTCGTCCATGCGCACCGCAATGTCGCAGTGAAACAGTTCCGTCACCGCGGCGAGTTGCGGCAGCTTGTCGAGTTCGGGGCGCACGACCTCGGCGCGGCCGAAGACCAGGAAGCGGATGTCGGGACGCCGCTTGGCGACGCGCGCCAGCGCCGGGATCACGACCGCAGGCCCGTGGTCGCCGCCCATGGCATCGATGGAAATTCTGATCACTCGGCGTTCATCTCATCTCTTGGCCGGCAACGAACCTGCCCCCGGAGCTTGGCGAAAATAGCGGTTTTCGGCGCGGGCACAATGAGTTTCGGGAAAGCCGGCGGACAATCAGGATTTGTTCAGCAGCGATTTCAGCTTTTTCTGCAGTTCGCCCTCTTCAGGCTCGGCGACGAGCCCGGGCGCAATCTTGTCCAGCGCCGCGTCCGCCTTGCGCGGATAGGGATCGATGGAAAGCGCGAAAAACTCTTCCGCAAGGGCCCCGACGTCTATGCTGTCGCCGGAGAAGGTTTCGGGGCTGTCGGGGCCATCGACCTCGATCAGGATTTCGCCGCCTTGGCCGAACCCTTCGCGTCCGAGCTTCGAATCCTCGGGCAGGAACACGCCTGATACCGATTCGGAGATGTGGCTCGGCAATGGGTCGAGGGTGACGATACACTCCTGGACGATGTCCGCCACGACCTTGCCCTCGACCTGCACGCCGTTTCGCTTCCACGGCGAGACGAGCAATTCGGCCCGGTAGCGCTCGACGGATGCAAGCGCATGGACCCGGGCAAGCGCCGCGCGCTGCTTGTCGGTCGCTTCGATGACGACCGGCATGCCGCGCCTGGGCAGGCGCGAGACATGGACGCGAAACGAGACCGGGCTCGTGTCAGCGGGGTTGGTCATCACTGCCTCGCATGGCTGGCGTGATCGGCTGGGCCACCGGAAAGTCGAGCTTGCCCGCGAGGATATCGTCGAGCGCCGCGGCCCCGAGCCACGCATCGGCTTCGACCACATAGCCGGCGAGCGCGTCCGCCTCGGGCCAGTCGCTTACACCTGGACGCACATTGCGCGCCAGTGCTGCCGCAAGCGCAGCGCGATCACCAGACTCAAGGGCAGCTGCGTAGGATGCGGTGCGTCCGTAAAACATCCTGGCGAGCTTCTTCATGCGCTTGGGAACGCCCATGTCGCCGATGCCGAGTTCGCGCAGGGAGTGATCCACATCGAGAAAGAAGTCGTCGATGAGCAGTTGTGAGAGTTCACGTGGCCCGCCAGCGTTGTCGCGCATGCGGTGCTGGAAGAGGAACATGTGCAGGGACAGCATCTCGAAGCGACCAAGAGGCGAATCGGGGACCTGCCAGTGCGAATAAAACACCTCCTGCCGTGCCGCCGCCACGATCGCACCATAGATGTCGTCCGCAATCTTGCGATTGGCGGCACGCGCGCGGCCGAACAGGCTTTGGAACATCATGGTCTCCCGGCGAACCGTCAGGCTTCTTGGTTTGGTTGCATCGGCGCCAAAGCTGGTTTACCGGTTTTGCGGCGTCACGCAAGGCGGAGCCGCCAGTGCCGTCATGAGGGAGTTGTAGTTGATCCGGATGAATTTCAAGAGCCGCCTTTCGGTAAGGACGAGCGGCGCCGCCTGCCTGATCGCCGCTGCGGCCGCGCTTTCGGCCTGCAATGCGTCGTCCACCCTGGGAGGGCTGACCCCGAGTGAAACCCTCACCCAGGGCTACGTCATCGATCCGGCGCAGATCGAGTTGGTACCCGTCGGTTCCAGCCGCGAACAGGTGGTGCTGGCACTTGGAAGCCCGTCGACGACGGCCACTTTCGACAATGACGAGGTGTTCTACTATATTTCGCAGACCCGACGCCGTGCGGTCGCCTTCGCCAATCCCAAGCTGATCGACCAGCGCATCCTCGCCGTCTATTTCGGCGAAGACAGTCGCGTCAACAACATCGCGAACTATGGGTTGCAGGACGGCAAGGTGTTCGATTTCATCTCGCGCACGACGCCCACCGGCGGCAAGGACCAGACCTTCATCGGCCAGTTGCTTGCCGGTGCCGGCAGCGCCCCGAGCAACCTCATTCCGAAGAGCTGACGTCTCTCGCGGCGTCCCCTGGACACCGGCTCTGCCGTACGCAAATGCAAGCAAAAGGCCCGCGGGATTGCTCCCGCGGGCCTTTTTGGTTGGTGCGTGCAGCGATCAGCCGTGCGCGAGCACGGCCAGCAGCAGCAGCGCCACGATGTTGGTGATCTTGATGGCCGGGTTGACCGCGGGGCCCGCCGTATCCTTGTAGGGATCGCCGACCGTGTCGCCCGTCACCGAGGCCTTGTGCGCATCGGAGCCCTTGAGGTGCTTGACGCCGTCCTTGTCGACAAAGCCGTCTTCGAAGGACTTCTTGGCATTGTCCCAGGCGCCGCCGCCCGACGTCATGGAGATGGCGACGAACAGGCCGTTGACGATCACGCCGAGAAGCGAGGCGCCGAGTGCGGCGAAGGCGGATGCCTTGGAGCCGGAGATCAGCAACACGCCGAAATAGACGACGAGCGGCGCCAGCACCGGCAGCAGCGACGGAACGATCATTTCCTTGATCGCCGCCTTGGTCAGTATGTCGACCGCACGGGCATAGTTCGGCTTGGACGTGCCCTTCATGATGCCCGGATCCTCGCGGAACTGCTTGCGCACTTCCTCGACGATGGAACCCGCCGCGCGGCCAACCGCCGTCATGGCGATGCCACCGAACAGGTACGGAATCAGGCCGCCGAAGATCAGGCCTGCCACGACATACGGATTGGACAGGTCGAAGGAGACCGTGCCGATATCCGCGAAGTAGGGGTAGATGGTCGGATTGGCGATGAAGTAACGCAGATCGTAGCTGTAGGCCGCAAACAGCACCAGCGCGCCGAGGCCTGCCGAACCGATGGCGTAGCCCTTGGTGACGGCCTTGGTGGTGTTGCCGACGGCGTCGAGCGCGTCGGTGGACTGACGGACTTCCTTCGGCAATCCCGCCATTTCGGCAATGCCGCCGGCATTGTCGGTGACCGGGCCGAAGGCATCGAGCGCCACGATCATGCCGGCAAGACCGAGCATGGTGGTGACTGCGATCGCGGTGCCGAACAGACCGGCGAGCTGGTAGGTGGAGATGATGCCGCCGCAGATGACGATGGCCGGCAGCGCCGTGGATTCGAGCGATACCGCAAGACCCTGGATGACGTTGGTGCCGTGACCAGTCACCGACGCCTGGGCAATCGAGATGACGGGGCGCTTGCCGGTCGCGGTGTAGTATTCCGTGATGACCACGATCAGCGCCGTCACCACGAGGCCGAGCAGGCCGCAGATGAACAGGTTCGTGCCGGTTACGGCAATATCGCCGCCCTGGCCGATCGGACCCCAGCCGATGGTGAGCGAGGTCGCACCGCCAAGACCGATGACCGACAGCAGGCCGGTGACGATGAGGCCCTTGTAGAGGGCGCCCATGATCGAGCCGTTGGTGCCGAGCTTGACGAAGAAGGTACCGATGATCGAGGTGATGATGCAGGCCCCGCAGATCGCCAGCGGATAGAGCAGCACGCTCGACAGGACGTCGGTCCCGGCAAAGAAGATCGCGCCGAGGACCATGGTCGCGACGACGGTAACGGCATAGGTCTCGAACAGGTCGGCCGCCATGCCGGCGCAGTCGCCGACATTGTCGCCGACATTGTCTGCAATCGTGGCCGGATTGCGCGGATCATCCTCGGGGATGCCCGCTTCGACCTTGCCGACGAGATCGCCGCCGACATCGGCACCCTTGGTGAAGATGCCGCCGCCGAGGCGCGCGAAGATGGAGATCAGGGAAGCGCCGAAGCCCAGCGCCACCAGCGCGTCGATCACTTCGCGCGGCAACTGGTTGTCGACGATGGCGTAGCCCATCGGGCCGATCAGGACCCAGTAGTAGACGGCAACGCCAAGCAGGGCGAGACCCGCCACCAGCATGCCTGTGATGGCGCCGGACTTGAAGGCGATGTCGAGGCCGGCGGCAAGGCTGTTTGAGGAGGCCTGTGCGGTCCGCACATTGGCGCGCACCGAGACGTGCATGCCGATGAAGCCGGCCGCGCCCGAAAGCACGGCGCCGATGAGGAAGCCGATGGCGGCCGTGCCGGACAGGAGCCACCAGGCAAGCACGAACACGACAGCGCCGACGATGGCAATGGTCGTGTACTGGCGAGACAGGTAAGCCTGCGCACCCTCGCGGATGGCAGCCGAGATTTCCTGCATGCGTGCGTTGCCCTGGTCGGCCGCAAGGACCGACTGTGTCGCCCAGACAGCGTAGAGGACAGAAAGCAGACCGCAGGCAATGACTACGTAGAGCATTGTCATGCCGATTTTTCCCTGATTTTGGTCCGGAAAAACCCCTCCCCCGAACCGGTTCGACGATGCCGGTTCCACAAGGCGGAATCCGGCTCTTCGCAGCGGCTTATGCGAAACGGCCTGCCGAACGTCAAGATATTGTTGGGGTTTTGCCCGCCTTTCGGACTAATCGATTTAGGCCGGATCAGCTATCCGACCCGGCGGTGCCGGTTGTCGGGGAATTTCAGCTGTGCCGGTCGACCGGGACCCGGCGCTTCGCGATCGTCAGCACCCCAAGCGCAGCAAGGCAGGCAAGCGAGATGGGGAAGACGATCCAGTTCAGCATGTCCCAGCCCCAGGCATTGTAGACGGCGCCCGACATCAGCGAAGCAAATGCGACCGAGCCGAACAGGATGAAATCATGCAGCCCCTGGACCTTGCCCTTCTCAGACGTCCGGTAGGTCTCGGAAACCATTGCCGTGGCGCCGATGAAGGCAAAATTCCAGCCGAGGCCAAGCAGGATCAGCGCGGTCCAGAACTGCCAGAGCGCGATGCCGGAGAGCGCCACCACGGCGCAGCCGAGCAGCAGCACGAGGCCAAGCGCCACGATGGTCTCGACGCCGAAGCGGTGGATCAGGCGCCCCGTGAAGAAGCTCGGCGCGAACATGGCCATGACGTGCCAGGACGTCGGGCGAGAAACCGCAGCCGACCATGGCAAGCGGCGCACCGGTCATGACGAAGCTCATCAGGGCATAGCTGCCGACGGCGCAACCAAGTGCCACGGCGAAGCGGGGCTGTGTGACGATCTCGCCGAGGGAGCGCGCGGGCAGGCTTTCGACCTCCGCCCGCTCCGGTCCTGTGCCCCTTACCCGCAGGAACGACAGGATGACTGCGCCGACCGCGGCCAGACCGAGGATCGAGGCGAACGAGCCCGCAAACATGACCGGGGCAAAGAGTTCGCGGGTGAAGATGACGATCTGCGGGCCGAGGATGGCCGTGATGACGCCGCCGGCAAGCACGAAGGAAATGGCGCGCGCCTTGAACTCTGGCGGGGCATTGTCGGCGGCCGCGAAGCGGAACTGCTGGACGAAGGCGCCACCGCAGCCAAGCACCATGAGGCCGATCGCAAAGGTCCAGAATGCGCCCTGGAACAGCGCGAGCGTGGCGATCAGTCCGCCGATGCCGGTGATCAAGGTGCCCGTCAGAAAGCCGTTGCGCTGTCCGAGCGAGCGGATGATGGCCGCGGCCGGCAGCGCGCCGAGCGCAACGCCCAGATTGAAGCCGGTGACCGGCGCCGTGGCGAGCGACTTGTCGCTGCCGAGCATGTAGAAGCCCGCGAGCGCGCCGATCGAGATGGCAATGGGTGCCGCCGAACCGACGATTGCCTGGGAGGACGCCAGGATGAGCGCGGTTCGGCGCGCCTCACGTTCGGCGACCAACTCGCTCACGTGGCGTCCTTGCCGCGTCCTTCGCCGCGCACGCGGCGCGACACGCGATCGAGCACGGCATTGACCAGTTTAGGCTCGTCCTCGTCGTAGAAGGCCTTGGCGATGTCGATGTATTCCGAAACGATGACGGCCACGGGCACGTCCGGGCGGTGCATAAGCTCGTAGACGCCGGCGCGCAGAATGGCCCGCAAGGTGGAGTCGAGGCGCGACAGCGGCCAGTCCTCGGTCAGCGCCTGGCGGATGATCGGGTCGACGGTCTTCTGGTTTTCCACGACGCCCGCCAGGATGGCGCGAAACCACTGTGCATCAGCCTCGCGATAGACAGCGCCATCGACTTCCTTGCCCAGCCGAAACGTCTCGTACTCGGCGGCGATCTCAAGCAGGCCCGCGCCGGCGACATCCATCTGGTAGAGTGCCTGGACAGCCGCAAGCCGCGCTGCGCCGCGCTTGTTGGCCTGGCGCACGGGGGGCCTTGCTTCGCTGTCAGGGCCGCCGGTCACGAGACGGCAGCTCCAAAACGATCGCGCAGCGCGATCATGGTGAGCGCCGCGCGCGCGGCAAATCCACCCTTGTCACCTTCGGTTCGGCGAGCGCGAAGCCAGGCCTGTTCCTCGTTCTCCGTGGTCAGGATGCCATTTCCGATCGCCAGCGACTGCGCGATCGACAGATCCATCAGTGCGCGCGACGATTCGTTGGCGACGATGTCGAAATGGTAGGTGTCGCCGCGGATGACGGTGCCGAGCGCGACAAATCCGTCATAGTCGGTGCCGCCCTCGTCCGCGGCGTCCAGCGCAAACGAGATGACTGCGGGAATCTCGAGGGAACCCGGAACGGTGACGATATCATAGGTGGCGCCAGCCTCGTCGAGCGCGGCCTTGGCGCCCTCCAGCAGTGCGTCGGCCAGGCCGTCGTGATAGCGCGCCTCGATGATGAGGATGTGGGCTTTTTCCGGCGTGATGAACGCCTTGCCGTGGTCTGAAGTGCCTGCCATGTCGGTCTCCGGGGTCGCGGCTGACTTAGGCCGAACGGCACGCCATCGCAAGCGGTTCGTTGGGCGATGCAAGGCGGCCATCTCTTCCGAAACGCCAACAGATCCTGCAACCAACAGGCCTATGGTTTCCGCCGCATCACCCAATTGGGGCGGACGCGCCAGCGAACGAAAGTCGGAAGCAGGTGCGGCGCGTCAAAGTCCCTGCTCTCTGGCCTCCGCGAGGCGCGCGGCGTAGCGCGCCATTGTGTCGATCTCGATGTTGACCTCGTCGCCGACCTTTCGCTCACCCCAGGTGGTGACGGTGAGTGAGTGATGGATGAGGAGAACGTCGAAACGCGTGCCGTCGACGCCGTTGACGGTGAGCGACGTGCCGTCGAGCGCGACCGAGCCTTTCGGAGCGATGAATTTCGCGAGGTCGCGCGGCGCCTCCAGCGTGAAGCGGATGGCATCGCCCTCCTCGGTGCGCGCCACGATCCGGGCCTTGCCATCGACATGGCCGGAGACGATGTGACCGCCAAGCTCGTCGCCGACCTTGAGGGCGCGCTCGAGATTGACGGGCGTGCCCTCGCGCCAGTCGGAAGCTGTGGTGAGGCGCAGGGCCTCTTCCCAGGCCTCGACCTCGAACCAGCGCTGGTTGGACCCCGTTTCGGGCAATTGCACGACAGTCAGACAGACGCCGGACGTCGCGATCGAGGCGCCGATGGCGATGCCGGCGGGATCGTAGGCCGTCTCGACGCGCAGCCTGACGCCCTTGGCCAGCGGGCGCATTGAGGCCACCCTGCCGACATCGGTGACAATTCCGGTAAACATCAGACCGCCCTCGCCCATTCGCTGCAGGTATCGTCGCCGAAGCGAGACTGCCGCACCAGCGCGAAACCGTCCGGAATGTGGGTCTCGTCGAGCGGCGCGGCAATGCCGCCCGTGCCGATGACCAGCGGCGAGCGGAACAGCACGATGCGGTCGACAAGCCCGTCGTCCAGAAACGCCCGCGCCGTGTGCGCGCCACCCTCGACCAAGACCGTCGCCATGCCCTGCGCGCCGAGATCCTCAAGGAGTTCCGGCAGTGCGATGCGGCCGTCGAACGTCTCGGTCGCCAGGAACCTCACGCCGAGCGACTCCAGCGCCGCCTTGCGCGCGGTATCAGCCTCCTGGCAGGCCGCGACCAGCACAGGCACATCGCCAGCACTTCGCGCAAGCTTCGACTGCGGCGACAGGCGCGCCTCCCGGTCGAGGACGATGCGCATGGGAGAACGCGCCTCAAGGCCCGGCAGGCGCACGGTGAGTTCAGGATCGTCCGCCAGCGCCGTGCCGATGCCGACGAGGATGGCGTCGCTGCGCGCGCGCATCAGATGCGCCTGGGCGCGCGCGACAGCACCCGTGATGGAGACCTGACCGGCGCCGAGACGCCCGATCATCCCGTCGGCGGAAAGCGCCAGTTTCAGAGTCACTTCCGGGCGCTTCCTGACGGATCGAATCAGGTATCCAGCCATCTGGTCGGCGGCCTCGGATGCAAGAACGCCCTCCGATACCGCGATGTCGGCGGCGCGCAGGATTGCATAGCCTCGGCCCGAAACCCGGCTGTCCGGGTCGGAGGCGGCGCCGACTACGCGCGCCACGCCCGCAGTCACCAGCGCATCCGCACAGGGCGGCGTGCGGCCGTGATGCGCGCAGGGCTCCAGCGTGACATAGGCGGTCGCGCCGCGTGCTCGTTCGCCGGCCTCGAGAAGCGCCTGCGTCTCGGCGTGCGGACGCCCGCCAATTGCGGTCACGCCGCGCCCGACGATCACCGGGCCATCGCCGTCGTCGCGCACGATCAGCGTGGCGACCGACGGATTCGTCGCGGTCAGTCCGTCATGCCTCGCGGACAGGCGGATGGCGGCCGCCATGAAACGGTGGTCGACCGCCTCGCCCCATTCTGTGCGCGTCGGCGTCATGATCAGGCCGGGTCTTCGTCGGCCTTCAGTTCGCCGAGCACGTCGTGAAAATCCTTGGCCTCGCGGAAATTCCGATAGACCGACGCGAAGCGGACATAGGCGACATCGTCGAGCGCCTTCAACGCCTCCATGACAAGGCGGCCGACCTCGCCCGAGGCGACTTCCGTCTCGCCGCTGCTTTCAAGCTGGCGCACGATGCCGGTCACCGCTCGGTCGATGCGCTCGGGATCGACATTGCGCTTGCGCAGGGCGATCTCGACCGAGCGGAGCAACTTGTCGCGGCTGAACGGCACCTTGCGGCCCGATTTCTTGACAACCACAAGGTCGCGCAGCTGAACCCGCTCGAAAGTCGTGAACCGCCCGCCGCAGTCCGGGCAGATCCGGCGACGGCGGATCGCGGCACCATCTTCGGCGGGACGCGAATCCTTCACCTGGGTGTCTTCGGACTGGCAGTAGGGACAGCGCATTCGGAACTCAGTTCACTGGAGGAGAAATCAGCCGCACATCCGGGAAATAGGTCCGATAGCGTCGCGTGTCACGCGTCAAGATCGGGATTGCGAGAGCAGCGGCGTGGGCCCCGATGAAGAAATCCGAAAGCACACCCGTCCTCGTACCACCCGCAGCGCGATACCTGCCAAAAACCTTCGCCGCCAAAAAGGCCGCACGACGTGGGATATCAAAGAGCTCAAGGCCCGTGATGCCAATAAACTCGTCTACCGCATCCTCACTGGCATAGCGCGCCGACAGTTCCGCATAGCTCATTCGAACCTCGGTAATACCGAGCTTCAGAGAGGTATTACCGAACTCGATTGCTTTCAAGTGAGCGCGCTTCGAAGAACCCCTTCTCAGCCGAGATACGGATACATCGGGAAGCGATCCGTCAGCGCCACGACCTTCTTCTTCACTGCGGCCTCGACGGCTTCGTTGCCCTCGTCGGAATTGGCGACCTTCAGCCCCTCCAGGACCTCGTTGATGAGGTTGCCGATCTCGCGGAACTCTGCCGGGCCGAAACCGCGCGTCGTGCCGGCCGGCGTGCCGAGCCGCACGCCGGAGGTGACGAAGGGCTTTTCGGGGTCGAAGGGGATGCCGTTCTTGTTGCAGGTGATGTTGGCGCGACCAAGCGCCGCCTCGGCGCGCTTGCCGGTGGCGTTCTTGGGACGCAGATCGACCAGCATCAGATGGTTGTCGGTGCCGCCCGAGACGATGTCGAGGCCGCTGTCCTTCAGGCTCGCGGCCAGCGTCTTGGCATTGGCAACGACATTGTGCGCATAGACCTTGAAGTCGGGGCGCAGCGCCTCGCCGAAGGCAACGGCCTTTGCGGCGATGACATGCATCAGCGGCCCGCCCTGCAGACCGGGGAACACCGCCGAGTTCATCTTCTTGGCGATCGCCTCGTCATTTGTCAGGATCATGCCGCCACGCGGGCCGCGCAGGGACTTGTGCGTGGTCGTGGTCACCACATGGGCATGCGGAATGGGTGACGGGTGCGCGCCGCCAGCCACGAGGCCGGCGATATGCGCCATGTCGACCATCAGATAGGCGCCGACCGCATCGGCGATCTCGCGGAAGCGCTTGAAATCCCAGGTGCGCGAATAGGCGGTGCCGCCTGCGATGATGAGCTTCGGCTTCGCCTCATGCGCCTTCTTCTCGATGGCGTCCATGTCGAGCAGGTGATCGTCCTCGCGCACGCCATATGACACGACGTTGAACCATTTTCCCGACATGTTGACCGGCGAGCCGTGGGTCAGGTGCCCGCCCGAATTCAGGTCGAGGCCCATGAAGGTGTCGCCCGGCTGCAGAAGCGCCAGAAACACCGCCTGGTTCATCTGGCTTCCCGAGTTCGGCTGCACATTGGCGAAATTGCAGCCAAACAGCTTTTTTGCCCGCTCGATCGCCAGTTCCTCGGCAATGTCGACGAACTGGCAGCCGCCATAGTAGCGCTTGCCCGGATAGCCCTCGGCGTACTTGTTGGTCATGATCGAGCCTTGCGCCTCGAGCACGGCGCGCGACACGATGTTTTCCGATGCGATGAGTTCGATCTCATGGCGCTGCCGGCCCAGTTCCGAGCGGATCGCCCGGAAAATGTCGGGATCCGCAGCCTCCAGCGGCTCGCTGAAGAAAGTCTCGGTCGGATTGGCGGCGGCGGCAGCGTGAGCCATGGCGGTGTCACCCTCGTTTTGACAGTCGATGAGCGGGAAGTAGACGTCTGCGGGCCAATTACCATAGCGACATTGTGGCCGCTACACGCTTTGCGCCAATTCGCGACCGCTATCGGACCACGACGCCAAGCAAAAGGCCGCCCCGGAAGGCGGCCTCGCTCATTTTCGATACAGTGTGGCTGGCGTCAGAGTGCCGACGAAATCTGCAGTTCCTCGACGCCGTCACGTGCATAGATGTCATCGCGCAGCTGCACGACGCCGTCGCCGGTCGACCAGGCGGAAATGTAGGTGAAGTACACCGGCACCGGCTCAGCGAGCGAGACGGGTGTGTTTTCGCCGCTCTTGATCGTCGCTTCGAGACGCTGGCGCGTCCAGCCATCTGTATCGCGCAGCAGCCATGTCACGAGATCGCGCACGTTCTGGACACGCACGCAGCCCGATGAATCGAAGCGCATCAGCTTGTTGAACAGGCCCTGCGAGGGCGTGTCGTGCATGTAGACGTTGTCAGGGCTCGGGAAGTTGATCTTCACGGACGCCATCGCGTTGATGGCGCCTGGATCCTGGCGGAAGCGGAACCTTGCCGCATCCTCCGTCGACCAGTCGATCGTCGTGGGATCGATCTCGTTGCCATCGGGGCCGAGAATGCGGATGTGGTTTTCGGTGAGGTATTGGGGATTCTTGCGCATCAGCGGGATGATGTCCTTGCGGACGATCGACTCGGGCGCGTTCCAGTAGGGATTGACGATGATCTCGTTGATCTTCGAGTTCAGGATCGGCGTCTGGCGGTCGATCTTGCCGACGATCGCAGTATGGCGGGACACGACACGGTCGTTCTCCACCGCCTCGATCTGGGCGGCAGGCACGTTGACCATGACATAGCGGCCGCCGAGGAAGCCCGACATCGAGCGCAGGCGCACCAGATTGGTCTCGAGCTGCCCGAGGCGGACCTGCGCGGAAACATTCATCGCCTTGTAGCTGTAGGTTCCGAGCACGCCGTCGGCCGGAAGGCCATGGCGAAGCTGGAAGCGCTTCACCGCGCCATCGACATAGGTGTCGAACGAGGGCGAGATGCCGGCGTTCTGGGAGAGGTCTCCGGAAATCATGAGGCGCTTGCGCAACACGGCCACGGCAGGGTCGCTGACGCCGAGCCTCAGCTTCTTTTCCGCCGGCACGGCTGGCCAGCCGCCCTGCGCGACGATGCCCTGGTACTGGCCAACCGCGCTTTCGATGTAGGACACCGTCTGCGGGCTGAAGATCGGCAGGTTGGACGCCACCTTGTCAGCCTGGTTGGCGCGCGAATCGAACTGATCGTCCCAGTTGCCGCGGCGTTCGGACTTGAGCACGGCGCCGATGGCGTCGATGGCTCCGGTTTCCTGCGCGAAGGCGCGACCGGCGATCAACGTCGTCGCAACGCTTGCCGCACCCGTCAGAAAGGCGCGGCGGCTGGCTTTGGTGTGGAATGATGACATGTGACCTGCTTTTCAACCATCGGACAAGAGCGCCCGGAGTTTACGGCGGCCAATATTAACAATTGACCAACCATGATGATGTCGCGTGACGACTGACTGTAGGGGCACCGCCCGCAGGCAATCGCAACGGCGACCGATCTTACTGGTTCCGCAGGATCGGCTTCCCACTCGAATATGGCGGCAAAGTGACCGCGCGACGCACGACAGCGTGATGCGACCGGTCGTTGCGCAACTGTCACAGGGAGGCGGGCAGCATGTCCCGGCGACGCACTGTTCGGTTGCTCGCAAGCGAGCATGCCGGCGCGGCGGGTGCTGTCTGGGTCTGGTGCGTTGCGGTGGTGGGAAGACGGCTTCTTGGTTGGCCCTGGCGCTCGCGAGACGGAGCAATGGCCCATACGAAGGCGACATGAAGGGCGCTTCGGGCCGGAACGGCCGCATGCGCCGCTTGGGCCGGATGCCGGCTACTCCGAACCTGGCCGGAGGCGGGCCCTCTCCCGCATCGGGAGAAGGCCGAGAGGCAACCGTTCGTCGCTTACATCCGATAAGCGATGGTGTCGTTCCAGAAGCGGTCCAGCCGCTGCAGGGCGCGGTTCATCTGCTTGAACTCATCGGCATTGATGCCGCCGACCTGCTCGATGGAACCGACATGGCGCTCGTAGAGCCCGCCCACGACTTCGGCGACATCGGCACCTTTCTGCGTCAGGCTGACGCGAACCGAACGGCGGTCGACACGCGAACGCTGGTGATTGATGAAGCCGAGATCGACCAGCTTCTTCAGGTTGTAGGAGACGTTGGAGCCGAGATAGTAGCCACGCGAACGAAGCTCGCCTGCGGTCAGTTCGGCATTGCCGATGTTGAAAAGTAGCAAGGCCTGGATCGCATTGATGTCGCTGCGACCGTTACGGTCGAATTCGTCCTTGATGACGTCAAGCAGGCGGCGATGAAGACGCTCGACCAGCTGAAGTGATTCCATGTATAGAGAACGGATCGCCTCACGACGATCATCGGATACAGTAGCGGTCTTCGCCGCGGGGCGGGGGTTGATCATGTGGATGTGCCTCTCGTTTGTCGCCGGGTGAATATTTGTCTTTCACCTTGATCGCGACACTATCGAATACACATAAAATTCGACTTAAACGCCAAGCTTAAGAAAGCGTTACCGGGCATAGGTTGCGAAGAATGGTTACCGTTCCGTAGTGCGAGGGCGAAGTGTTAACCCTGGCTGGTAACGCGCCGCTTCTGAACCAGCATGATGATCCTGAACGCAGCGTAGAGGCAAGCGGCGAACACGTGGATGGCGACCACCAGATAGTGCTGGCCGAACATCGCCGGAAAGCCGACATACATGACCGTCTCGGTGACGGCGCAAATGAACCAGATGACCGGACCCCAGGAGGCCAGCATCCATAGGCCGATGGCGGCGAACGGAAAGAATGCCGACAGCGTGACCGAGACCACCTGCCAATAGACCGGCATCAGATCGAAGCGCCACAGCGGCCCGTCGTAATAGCCGATCAAGCGAACCCAATAGAGGACGCCGAAGACCAGGCAATAGACGGCGACAAGGCGCTGGAACCACGCGAACAGATTCTCGACCATCGACAGGCCGAACAGCGGCGTGCGCGCCTCGATGTCGCTCACAGCACCAGTTCCCCGTCGCCTAGCGGCGCGAAATAGGCCTCAATGCTGGCCTCGTCGACTGCATCAAGGCTTGCCGGCTGCCACTGCGGGACCGAGCCCTTGTCGATGATCGCGGCCCTGATGCCCTCGTAGAGATCGTGGCCGAGAAGCATGCGGTTCAGGATCCGGAACTCCATGCGCATGCAGTCGTCGATGGAGAGCGTCAGCCCGTATCCGATCTGGCGAAAGGTGACGGCAAGGCTGGTCGGCGAACGCTTCAGAATTGTGGCGAGCGTCTCCGCCGCAAAAGCATCGGCCGCGGCCTCCGCCTCGAGACTGCGCAAGACATCGCCGAGCGTCGGCCTGGAGAAGTGCCGGGAGATGGCGGCCAGCACCGCTTCGTCAGTCTCACGCCTTGCCATGAGAAACACCTCGCGCAGCGCGAGATCGGGGTCGCCGGTTTCGCACAGGCGCTCGACCAGCCCGGCGAGATAGATTGCCTGCATCGTATGCGTCGCCAGTCCGGACCACAGCGCGTCGCCATAACGGATGCGGTTTCCCGTGAGCGCGAGGTAGTAGCCGAAACTGCCGCCGAGATCGGCAAGGAGATGGCTGCCACCGACATCGGGAAAGAAGCCGATTCCCACCTCCGGCATGGCGAAGAGCGCGTTCTCCGTCATCACGCGATGTGAGCCGTGACCCGAGATACCGACCCCGCCACCCATGACGATGCCGTCGATCAGCGAGATATAGGGTTTGCGGAAGCGAGCGATCTGGGCATTGAGGCGATATTCCTCGGCGAAAAACTCCACGTTCGGCCGGCCGGCCTTGCTCGATTCATAGACCTGGAGAATATCGCCACCGGCCGAAAAGGCCCTGCCCTCGCCCATCACGACCACCAGCGCGACGCCGGCATCCGCTTCCCAGGCAGTCAGAGCGCGCGACAGAGCCTTCACCATGGTCAGCGTCAGCGCGTTCAGTGCCTTTGGCCGCGTCAGTGTCACCAGCCCTGCGACGCCGCGGCGCTCAAAGCGGATTTCGTCGCCTCCTCCAAAATCCATTCTGCCAGAATCCCTCTGCGACCCATGCCCAGGTCTGGAGTGCTAGAGCGAGGCGGATAGGCGCGTCAATGCCGGGGCGCCCGACAGGCGGAATCCCCTGTCCGGGCGAATGCGCCAGAAATCGCCTGGCGACGACGCATTTGTCATCACCGCGGCTCGTGCTAAAAGCCGGCCAAGCCCGGAGTTTTTGCCCATGAACAAGTTCGCCCTTCCCCGGCAGACCGCCGCCCGCTCGGTCGACGAGATCACGGGGTCGCGGCGGCTGCGCCGCATGCGCAAGGCGCCCTGGTCTCGACGGCTGGTGCAGGAAAACAGGCTCACCGTCGACGATCTGATCTGGCCGATCTTCGTCATCGACGGCACGAACCGTCGCGAGGAGATCGCCGCCATGCCCGGCGTCTTTCGCATGAGCCTCGACCTGGCGGTCAAGGAGGCCGAGCGAGCAGCCAAGCTCGGCATTCCGGCGATCGCCACCTTTCCCAATGTCGACATGGCACTGCGCGACCAGACGGGCTCGCATATCCTCGATCCGGAAAATGTCATCAACCGCGCAACCCGGGCGATCAAGGCGGCCGTACCGGAGATCGGCATCATCACCGACGCCGCGCTCGACCCCTTCACCAGCCACGGCCATGACGGCATTCTGCGCGACGGCGTCATCGTCAACGACGAGACGGTCGACCAGGTCGCAGCCGCGGCCGTCATCCAGGCATCCTGCGGCGCCGACATCATCGCGCCATCGGACATGATGGATGGGCGCATCGGCGCGATCCGCGACGCGCTGGACGCCAATGGCTTCACGGACGTCGCGATCATGTCCTATGCGACGAAATTCGCCTCGGCCTTCTATGGTCCCTACCGCGAGGCGGTGGGCACTGCCGGGCTGCTGAAAGGCGACAAGAAGACCTACTACATCGACCATGCCAATTCGGATGAGGCGGTGCGCGAAGCCGAACAGGACATCGCCGAGGGCGCCGACATGCTGATGGTGAAACCCGGCATGCCCTATCTCGACATCATCCGGCGGCTGAAGGACGAGTTCCAGATGCCGACCTTCGCCTACCAGGTGTCGGGCGAATACTCGATGATCATGGCAGCCGCCGCCAATGGCTGGATCGACGGCGACAAGGCGATGATGGAATCGCTGCTGGCCTTCAAGCGCGCCGGCTGCGACGGCATCCTGACCTATTTCGCGCCGAAGGTGGCGGAAATGCTGCAGGGCTGAGCGCCCGGGCCCTCACCGCATCCCGACATCGAGCAGGCTTTCGGCCAACGCCGGCGCAGACTCCGTGACCGGGCGAAACTCCATCCCCAGCGCCTTGCGCGTTCGGCCGTTGTCGAAGCGGCGAAACAGTCCGAGTTCCGGCAGAATGGCGCGCGCTTCTGCATCGAAAAGGGCGATGAAGCGCACCGCAAGCGTCGGCAATTCGAAGGTAGGAACCTTCTTGGCGCGGTCTCCGAGCCTTGCCCTTATCGCGCGCATCATGTCGATAAACCATGCGGTCTCGGAAACGCCGAGATAGCGGCCCCCGCTTGGCTCGTTGGTTTCGAGCGCAAGGCGGTGCATCCTTGCGATGTCGCGCACATCGACCACCGGAAATGACAGTCTCGGGCAGCCGGGATATTTGCCCTTGAGGAACATGGCGATCGTATCGGCCGAGGAACCGTAATCCCGGTCGAGAACCGGCCCGAGCACGAAGCCGGGATTGACGCTCGAAAAGTGCAGCGCCGACGGATTGGCGCCGATCAGATCGCGCGCAGCCCGTTCGGCGAGCGTCTTGGAGCGGAGATAGGCGCCGACATGTGGGGCGTCGAGGACCGTCCAGTCGTCCTCGGTCAGCACTCGGTCTGCCGGCTGACCGCCATAGATCGCAGCGGTCGACGATGTCTGCACGAAGCGCGGGACACCAGCTGCCATAGCCGCCCGGAGGACCCGGATCGTGCCATCGACTGCAGGCCGTATGAGTTCATCTGGATCCTTCGGCTCCCTGACGGGAAAAGGAGAGGCGAGATGCAGAACGCCATCGACGCCGCGAACGGCGTCCGCCCACCCAGCGTCGGACAGGAGATCGCCTTCAACGAAATCGAGCCCCGACACGTCGACATGGCGCGCCAACGTTGCTCGCACCTCGTCCTGCCTGGCGAGGCTTCGTACTGTGCCGCGCACGCGATAGCCGTGCTGCAGGAGTTCAAGCGCGCAGTGCTTGGCGATGAACCCCGATATGCCCGTCACGAGAATGGTCTTTGCCGTCATCCGTCCCTCCCGTCACCATATTGACACCGTCAAGATAGGAGCGTCTTGGGATTTGGGAAGGGTGTTCCGCATGTTTGCTGTCCGCCAGCGATGTTTGGAGACTAGGCTACCCCCTCCCCATGCGGTTCCAGGCGTCGAGGCCGGCGATCTTGTAGGCTTCGGCGAGCGTCGGGTAGTTGAAGGTGTTGTTGACGAAGAAGTCGACCGTCCCACCGAGGTTGATCACCGCCTGTCCGATATGGATCAGTTCGGTAGCGCCCTCGCCGACGATGTGAGCACCGAGCAGCCGGCGCGTCTCCAGCGAGAATATAAGCTTGAGGAAACCCGAATCGACACCCATGATATGGCCGCGCGATGTCTCGCGGAAACGGGCGTGCCCGCATTCATAGGTCTCGCCGGTCTTGCGCACCTCCTCTTCCGACAGGCCGACGGTCGAGATTTCCGGCACGGCGTAGATGCCATAGGGAAAGGTCGCAGGGGGCGGCGGCAGCGCTATGCCGAAGGCGTGGCAGGCGGCGACCCGGCCCTGCTCCATCGATGTCGAGGCGAGGCTTGGAAACCCGATGACGTCGCCGGTCGCATAGATGTTGGGCACCGCCGTCTGGAACGTCTCGGGATTGACCTCGATGCGGCCGCGCGAATCCGCCTTGATGCCCACCGTGTCGAGACCGAGGCTGCCGACATTGCCGCTGCGCCCGGCCGCGTAGAGCAGGATGTCGGTTCGCACCACGCGGCCATCGGCAAGTACCGTTTCCACGCCATTGGGCAGCGTGTTGACCTCCTTGACCGCCGAGCCAAGCCGAATGGTCATGCCGCGGTCGCGCAGCTGGTGCATGAAGTCGTCGACCAGTTCCCGGTCGACGAAGTCGAGGATCGTGTTGCGCGATTCGATCAGGGTGACCGGCACGTCGAGCGCCGAAAAGATCGTCGCATACTCCACGCCGATCACGCCGCCGCCGATGACGGTCAGCGTGCGCGGCAGGGTTTCGAGTTCAAGAATGTCGTCGCTGTCGAAAATGCGCTTCCTGTCGAAGGGGATGCTCTCGGGCCGGTGCGGCCGCGTGCCGACCGATACCAGGGCGTTGGCGAAGCTCGCCTCGCTGGTGCCGCCGCCTTCCGTCGTCAGACTCACCGTGTTCTCACCGACGAATTTCGCCGTCGCCTTGGTGCTGCGCACCGCATTGCGCATGAACTGGTGCTGCAGTACCTCAACCTCATGATCGAGCGTCTTGTGCAGGCGCGCGATGAGATCGGAAATGGCGATGTCCTGCTTGACGCGGTAGCCGCGCCCGTAGAAGCCGCGCTCGCGCCAGCCAGACAGGTTGAGCACCGTCTCGCGCAGGGTCTTGGACGGGATGGTGCCGGTATGCACCGAAACACCGCCAAGCCGCCTGCCCTTGTCGACCACCAGGACCGACTTGCCGAGCTTGGCCGACTGCACTGCCGCGCGGCGCCCCGACGGTCCGCTGCCGATGACGATCATGTCGTATTGTTCCATCGGAAGCCCCCGCGAGGATGGAATGATGAAGCCCGTTTGCTGCAGTGCACATTAGCGCCGATCTCCGGATTAACTCAATCGTTTGAAGCATTGGTGAAGTTCGTCGCGTCCTTGGAACGAAACGCGACAATTCTTGAATTTCGGCTGCAAGACACCATCTGAATCGGAACGGAGCACGCCACATCCAGCTGGCGACCCACTGGAACAGGACGACCATGACCACACAAAGCATCGATGGCGACATCATCGGCAGGCGCATCGACGATATCCGCGCCTATGACGGCGTACGCACCCGGCGCATCGTTGCGTTCATGCTCGACTATCTGATCGTCGCCATCCTGCTCATCCCCTTCGGCATCCTTGTTTTCTTCCTCGGGCTGTTGACGTTCGGTATGGCCTGGGGACTCTTCGGCGTGCTCGGCCCGCTTGTGGCGATGGTCTATATCTGGAACACGCTCGGCGGCCCGAACCAGGCCACGACGGGCATGCGCGTGATGGGCATACGGCTCGACAGGCTCGACGGCAGGCCCATCGACGGGCTGACGGCCGTCGTCCATTCCGTGCTGTTCTGGGCCGGCAACGTCATCCTGACGCCGCTGGTGCTTCTGGTAGCCCTGTTCACCGACAGAAAGCGCACACTTCACGACCTGTTGCTCGGGACGGTAGTCAGCCGCAGCGCCCTGTAGAACCGCGAACGCAGGGCGCGCACGCGCGCTACGTTGCGGCCATTGCGACCGCAACGCATTCTCCTGTTGAATTTTCCGCTGGCGCCGCCAAGGTAGAACGATTCGCGGAAGACGCACCGAGACATGACTCAGCACCCGACCCAGTCGCCGCAGTTCTTTCTGACCGCGCCTTCGCCCTGTCCCTATATCGACGGGCAGTTCGAGCGGAAGGTTTTTACGCATCTGGTCGGAGACAAGGCGTCGGAGATGAACGATCTCCTGACCCAGGGCGGATTCCGCCGGTCGCAGAACATCGCCTACCGGCCGGCCTGCGAATCCTGCCGCGCCTGCGTTTCGGTGCGCATCCTCACCGACGAGTTCGCCATGACGCGCAACATGCGCCGCGTCGTCCAGCGCAATGCGGACCTCATCGGCGCAGTGCATGATGCCGAGCCGTCGACCGAGCAGTATTCCCTGTTCCGCACCTATCTCGACGCGCGCCATCGCCGCGGCGGCATGTCGGAGATGACCGTGCTCGACTATGCGATGATGGTCGAGGACACCCATGTCGACACCAAGGTCATCGAATACCGGCGGCGCGGCCCGGATTCCTTCATCACGGGCAAGGGCGAAGGCAAGCTGATCGCAGTGGCGCTGTCTGATGCGATGGCAGACGGTCTGTCGATGGTCTATTCCTATTTCGACCCCGACATGGAAGATCGATCGCTCGGCACCTTCATGATCCTCGATCACATTGCGCGGGCGCGTGCCCAAGGGCTGCCCCATGTGTATCTCGGCTATTGGGTCAACGGTTCGCGCAAGATGAACTATAAGGTCCGCTTCACGCCGCAGGAGCATCTCGGGCCGCGCGGCTGGGAACGCTTCCCGCAACAACCCTGACACCGACCAGAGACGCTTTTGCCGGGTCTCGCGACGGAGACCGACAAAGCCTTGGCCGATCGCATCTCGAACTATCGCAAAGGCATCCTGCTGACCGCCATCGGCGGACTGGCGATTTCAGTCGACATCCCGCTCATCCGGCTTTCCCAGGGCGAACCGTGGTCCGTGCTGATGGTGCGCACCGGCACGACGCTTGTCTCGTCGCTGGTCCTGTGGGCGGTCTGGCGCGCGTTCACGAGCAACGTGCCAAGCCTCCTGCCCGGCTTGGCCGGCGTCGCGGTCGCCCTCCTCTATGGTGTCGGGTCGATCACCTTCGTCACGGCGGTCTACAACACGTCGACGGCCAACCTCGTCTTCCTGCTTGCCTTCACCTCCATGTTCGCGGCCCTGCTGTCCTGGATCTTCATGGGCGAAAGGCCGCGCCTCGGAACGCTCCTGACCATGGCGGTGATGATGGTGGGCATCCTGATCATCGTCGGCGACAGTCTGGGCGGCGGCGGGGTTCTGGGCGACATGCTGGCGCTCTGCTCGGCGCTGACCATCGCGGCCGCCATCACCATTTCGCGGGCGAGCGGCAGGGACATGGGCTTCGCGGCGCTGATCGGCGTGGCCGTGCCGTTCGTGGTGGCGCTGATCATGGTCGGCCGTACCGGCTATTCGGTCGAGGCGCCTTGGTGGATCATCTTCAACGGTGCCGTCGTGATGCCGATCTCGTTCTTCTGCCTGGCAACCGGCCCGAAATATCTGACAGGGCCGGAAGTGGCGATGTTCTATCTTCTGGAGACGGTGCTTGCGCCGGTCTGGGTCTGGATGATCTTTGCCGAAGCGCCGACTTCCAGCAGCATTCTGGGCGGCGTCATCCTGATCACCGCGCTGATCGCGCATTCGCTATGGCAATGGCGGCGCAACAGGACGCCCCTGGTCGCGCCGACGGACGTGAGTCACCCGGCCTGAGCCTTGCGCGGCCCCGCGCCGCCGTGCTCCACCTCAGCTGCGGCGGTCTGGTCGGCAATGATCACCACCGGCGTTGCCTGCACGATCTGATCGCTCAGCTCGACCTCGCGCAACCATTCGCGCCAGATCGCCACGAGAAGCGCCATCAGCACCGGCCCGATGAAGATGCCGAGAAAACCCATCGTCTTCACGCCGCCGATGAGGCCGAAGAAGGTCGGCAAAAAGGGCAGCTTGATCGGCCCGCCGACGAGTTTCGGGCGCAGCGTCTTGTCGACGATGAAGAGTTCGACAGAGCCCCAGATGAACAGCGCCGTGCCGGCAAAGAGCGAACCGCTCGCCACCAGATAGATCGAAACCAGCGAGAAGGAGAGCGGTGCGCCGCCGGGGATCAGCGCCATGATGCCGGTGATGACGCCCAGCGTCACCGGAGACGGCACGCCGGCGACCCAGTAGGCGACGCCAAGCACCACCCCCTCGCCGATCGCGATCAGGGTCATGCCGGTCACGGTCGACGAGATCGTGGCCGGAACGACGCGCGAAATTCGCTCCCAGCGTTGCGGCAGGATGCGCTCGCCCAACCGGTCGATCTTGGCCGCGAAGGATTCACCGTCGCGGTAGGCGAAGAACAGGGCGATCAGCATGAAGAGAAGCGTCAGGAGCAGGCTGAAGGCGCTGCCGCCAGCCGCCAGGACGGCGCGGTAGATGTTGCCGATATTGGCGCCGCTGAAAATCTGGATCACTTCGCCGATGCCACCTGGATGGCCGAGATATTTTGTCCATTGCAGGTTGAGCCAGTCGCCGACGACCGGCAGCATGGTAATCCAGAGCGGCGTGGAAGTACCCGTGGTGTTGGCGGCGATGGCCCAGCCGACCCAGTCGCGGATTTCGTCGATCGCATAGCTGGTGGCAATCGCGATCGGCGCAACGAGGAAGGCGACGATCAGCATGATGGCGAGCGCTGCGGCGACCG
>LNFM01006479.1_pt1 | contig 25523 bp, 20 predicted proteins | sample 596031 | NCBI WGS metagenome assembly LNFM01 (sample SAMN04254537, study PRJNA301005) | activated carbon metagenome | isolation source: dual media filters at the Ann Arbor, Michigan drinking water treatment plant | place: USA: Ann Arbor | reverse complement strand
TTCTCCATCATCTTTACCTTCACCGATTTCCAGCTGGTCTATGCCATCACGCGCGGCGGGCCGGTGAATTCGACGCATCTGTTGGCAACACTCGCCTTCCAGCGCGGCATCCAGGGCGGGCAATTGGGAGAGGGTGCGGCGATCGCCGTCTCCATGATCCCGTTCCTCGTCTTCGCCACGCTGTTCAGCTATTTCGGCCTGGCACGGCGCAAGTGGCAGCAGGGAGAAGGCAATGACTGACGCCGCCGTGAATGCGCCCGAGGCGAAGTCCACCAACACATCCTCCGCGCAGCCAGAGACGATGGCCTGGGACAGCAAGTCCCGCCGCTTCGTCATGCTCTATCTGCCGCTGTGCTGCTTCCTCATCATCCTGCTGTTTCCCTTCTACTGGATGACGGTGACGGCCTTCAAACCGAATGCGGAGCTGTATGACTTCGCGCAGCACAACCCGTTCTGGATCAGCTCGCCCACGCTGGACCATATCCGGCTGCTGCTGTTCAACACGGCCTATCCGAAATGGCTGTGGACGACGATGCTGGTTTCCGTCTGCGCCACCATCCTGTCGCTATTCGCCAGCACGCTGGCCGCCTATGCCATCCAGCGGCTGCGCTTCAAGGGCAGCCAGTATGTGGGGTTGGCGATCTACCTTGCCTATCTCGTGCCGCCATCCATCCTGTTCATCCCGCTGGCCACCATGGTTTTCCAGCTCGGCCTGTTCGACACGCCCTTCGCGCTGATCCTGACCTATCCGACCTTCCTGATCCCGTTCTGCACCTGGCTGCTGATCGGCTACTTCAAGTCGATCCCCTTCGAGCTGGAGGAATGCGCGCTGATCGATGGCGCGACGCGGCTGCAGATCCTTTGGCAGATCACGCTGCCGCTCGCCGTGCCTGGCCTGATCTCGGCGGGCATCTTCAGCTTCACCCTGTCCTGGAACGAGTTCATCTACGCGCTCGCCTTCATCCAGAGCAGCGAGAACAAGACCGTGCCGGTGGCGATCCTGACGGAGCTGGTGACGGGCGACGTGTACCAATGGGGCGCGCTGATGGCGGGATCGCTGCTGGGGTCCCTGCCCGTCGCGATCTTCTATTCCTTCTTCGTGGACTATTACGTCTCGTCGCTGACCGGCGCCGTCAAGGAATGACGGCGCCGCGCGGCGATCACAGCTTCTGGTTCAGCGCCGCCACATAGCTGCGGTTATGGGTCGGCGTGATCCAGACCTCATTGATCGTCACATGCTTCGGCAGGCAGGCGATGTAGCGGACCAGATCGCCGACATCGGCCGACTGCACCATGCGTGCGCGGTCTTCCGCGCTCACCGGGTTGGGGCGCTTGTCGAGGATCGGGGTTGCAACCTCACCCGGCAGCAGGGCGCAGCTGCGGATGCCGTTGACGCATTCCTCCATGTTGATGGTGTGGCTCATCGCCACCACGCCGTGCTTGGCGGCCGTATAGCCGGCGCCCGAGAGCATGGAGATGTTGCGCCCGGCCATGGAGGCGGTGTGGATCAGCACGCCGTCCTGCTGCTTGCGCATCAGCGGCAGCGCCACCGTCACCGCATAGAAGGCGGAGGCGAGGTTGCCGCGCACCAGCTCATCCACCCCATCCGCATCCAGCACCGCCCAGCGCCGCTGCGTGATGTTCAGCCCGGCATTGTTCACCAGGATATCCAATCGGCCGAATTTCTCGGAAAGGAAGGCGCCCACCGCCTTCACCGCCTGCGCGTCCATCATGTCGGCCGGCTGCACATGCGCCTTGCCGCCCTGGGCGATGATGCGGGCCGCCACATCCTCCAGCGGCGCGGCGCGGCGGCCGGTCAGCACCAGCTCCGCCCCTTCCTCCGCCAGTGCCAGCGCCGCGGCCTCGCCGATGCCGCTGCCTGCGCCCGTCACCCACGCCACCTTGCCTTGCAAACGCGCCATCTTGCCTTCTCCCTTGCTGTCATCACAGGTTAGCAGCGCCCCGCGCGCTTGTCGGCCCCCCGGCGCGCATGCAAGCCTGTGTCCAACAAAGGGGAAACACAGCCATGTCGAAGCCCAGGATCCTGACGCCCGCTGGCGCGTCCTTCACCACGGCCGGCGGCGGGTATGCGCTGGAGATGGAGGCGTTGGAACGGCTCGGCGCCGAGATCGTGGAATGTCCGGCGACGGAGGATGGCTTCATCGCCGCGGCGCCGGAAGCCGATGCCGTCTATGCCAAGGGCATGCGGATCTCGGCCGCGATGATCCAGGCGCTGACCAAGGCCAAGGTCATCACCTGCGCCACCGTCGGCGTGGACTATGTCGATGTCGTCGCCGCCACCGCGCGGGGCATCGCCGTGACGAACTGCCCGGACACCTTCATCGAGGAAGTCGCCGACCACGCGATGATGCTGCTGCTGGCCACGCATCGCCGCTGCATCGAGCAGGACCGCATGGTGCGCGAGGGACGCTGGGCCGAAGGCCGCCCGCAGCTTTCCACCGTGCCGCGGCTGATGGGCCAGACGCTGGGCTTCGTCGCCTTTGGCCGCGTGGCGCGGCTGGTGGCGATGCGCGCCAAGGCCTTCGGCCTGCGCATGATGGCCTACGATCCCTTCGTGGATGAGCTGACCATGTCCGCGCTCGGCGTGGTGCCCGCCAGCCTGGATGAGGTGCTGGCCCAATCCGACTTCATTTCGATGCATGCCCCGGCCACACCCGAGACCGGCCATATGCTGACCACGCGCCACTTCGCGAAGATGAAGCCCAACGCCATCTTCATCAACACCGGCCGTGGCCCCACGGTGGATGAGGCGGCGCTGATCGCGGCGCTGCAATCCCGGCGCATCGCCGGCGCCGGGCTGGATGTGTTCGAGATCGAGCCGGTGAAGCCGGACAACCCGCTGCTCGCCATGCCGCATGTCATCCTGTCCCCGCACAACGCCTCCGCCTCCGCCCGTTTCGACGAGGCACGCAAACGGCGCGCAGGGCAGGAACTGGCGCTGGTGCTGTCCGGCCGCTGGCCGATGTCCTGCGTGAACCCCACGGTTCTGCCGGGTTCGGGCCTGCGCCGCTGGCAGCCCTATGCGATGGAACGAGGGCCCAATAGCTGAGGCCACCCCTGGTTCCCCCTTGGGCCGCCTTGTGGCATTTTCAGCGGCAAGCCCACACAGCCGTTTGCCCCTGGGGGCCAAGACGCATCAGGAGACGCGCATGTATCCCGATACCCAATTGTTCATCGACGGCACCTGGCGCGCCGCGCGCGGCGGCCGCAGCCTTCCTGTGCTGAACCCGGCCACCGAGGAAGTGATCGGCCAGGTTGCCCATGCCAGCACAGACGACCTGGATGAGGCGCTGGAGGCCGCGGCACGCGGCTTCGTCACCTGGAAGAAGGTCTCCGCCTTCGACCGCTCCAAGCTGATGCGCAAGGCCGCCGACATCTTCCGCTCCCGCGCCGATGCGATCGCGCAGCTGATGACGCTGGAGCAGGGCAAGCCGCTGGCGGAAGCGAAGATGGAGGTGATGGCGGGCGCCGACATCATAGACTGGTTCGCCGAGGAAGCCCGCCGCGCCTATGGCCGCGTCATCCCGGCGCGTGCCGAGGGTGTGTACCAGCTGGTGGTGAAGGAGCCGGTCGGCCCCGTCGCCGCCTTCACGCCCTGGAACTTCCCGATCAATCAGGTGGTGCGCAAGCTGTCCGCGGCACTCGCCACCGGCTGCTCCATCATCATCAAGGCGCCGGAGGAGACCCCGGCTTCGCCTGCCGAGCTGATCCGCGCCTTTGCCGATGCGGGCCTGCCGAAGGGCGTCGCCAACCTGGTCTTCGGCGTGCCTGCCGAGATCAGCGAGTACCTGATTCCGCACCCCGTGATCCGCAAGGTGACCTTCACCGGATCCACCCCGATCGGCAAAATGCTGTCGGCGATGGCCGGCCAGCACATGAAGCGGGTGACGATGGAGCTCGGTGGCCATGCGCCGGCGATCGTCTTCGACGATGCGGATCTGGAGCTTGCGGCGAAGACCCTCGCCACCGCCAAGTTCCGCAATGCCGGCCAGGTCTGCGTCTCCCCCACCCGCTTCCTGGTGCAGCAGAAATCCTACCCGGAATTCGTCGAGCGCTTCACCGCCCATGCCAAGGGCCTGAAGGTCGGCGCCGGCATGGATCCGGCCACGCAGATGGGTCCGTTGGTCCATGAGCGTCGCGTGCCCTGGATCGAGGGCCTGGTGGCCGATGCCCGCCAGCGTGGCGCGGAAGTGCACACGGGCGGGGAGCGGATCGGCAACAAGGGCTATTTCTACCAGCCCACCGTGCTGACGGGCGTCGGCCGCGATGCGCGCATGATGAATGAGGAGCCCTTCGGCCCCGTCGCCATGATCGCGCCCTTCGGCGACCTGGACGAGGTGGTGGAGGAGGCGAACCGCCTGCCCTTCGGCCTGGCCGCCTATGCCTTCACGCGCAGCGCCAAGACCGCCAACGCCGTGGCGTCGCGGGTCGAGTCGGGCATGATGACGATCAACCACCTGGGCCTCGCGCTGCCGGAAGTGCCCTTCGGCGGCATGAAGGATAGCGGCTACGGCTCCGAAGGTGGGTCGGAGGCGATCGAGGCCTATCTGAACACGAAGTTCGTCAGTCAGGCCGGGCTGTAGTACCGCGAACCGCGGGGGGCACGCCCCCCGCGGTACACGGCTGGTATCAGGCCTTGGCGGCCTTGCGCTTGGCCTTCTTCACGCCGGCCAGCGCCGTTTCCTTCAGGGCCTTGCTGGCCTTGAAGCGCACCGTGGCGCCGGCCTTCACGGCCACCTTCTCACCGGTCCGCGGGTTCAGCGCGGTGCGCTTGGCCGTCTCGCGCACGCTGAAGGCGCCGAAATCGGGGATGGTGAAGCGGCCATTCTGGACGATCTCACCCTTGATCGCCGCGATGATCTCGGCCGCGAGCTTGCCGGCGGCGTTCGCCGGCATCTCGGTGGACTTGACGATGACGTCCGTCAGAAACTTCTTCGACATGCACTGGCTCCTTGCAGGAACGGTCGCATAGCCGGAACCGCGGCGAATGTCAGCGTGCGATTCGCGCAAAGCGGCCGGTTTCGCAAAGCCCAGTGCCTCAAGGGCACCGGATGAAGACCGCCACGGGAAAATCGCGCAGCGCCGCCGCCACGTCCAGCTGGCCGGATGCGGGGGGTGACTGGCCTGTCAGCAGGTCTTGCCAATCCGTTGCCGCGCCAGGCCAATCCAGCCGCACGCCATCCCAACCCGAGTCGCCGGCGAATCGCGCGGCCACCACGCGCAGCGCCACATCGCCATGCTCGCGCGCGAAGCCCAGGATCCGGGCGGCCGCCGGGCCGCTGGCTTCCCAGGGCTGGTAGCTTCCGGCCGCATATAGCGCGGGCTGGGCCGCGCGATGCGCCAGAAGGGTCGCCGTCAGGGCCAGTTTCAGTCGCCCGTCGGACCAGTTCTCCGCCATGTCACGCAGCGCCGCGGCGCGGTCCTGGCCCATGGCCTGCTGCACCTGCGCCAGCGCTGCCTCCCGGCCGGCATAGTCCACCGGGCGGCGGTTGTCCGGATCGACCAGGCTGAGGTCCCACATCTCGGCCCCCTGATAGATGTCGGGCACGCCCGGCAGGGTCAGCTTCAACGCCGTCTGCACCAGGCTGCTCCGCAGGCCGAGGCGTGCCACGCGGTCCTGGAAGGGCAGGAAGGCGTCGAGGAAGGGTTGGCAGGACAGCGCATGGCGAAGGAAATCCCGCATCGCCGCCTCATAGGCCGCATCGGGCGCGGCCCAGTTGGAATGGCGCTTGGCCTCGCGCAGGGATTTCACCATGGCGCCTTCCAGCCGCTCCGCCATCGCCTCCGACCCGGCCTCGGCCGGCAAAGTGGCGGGGGGCCAGGCGCCGAGGAGAAGCTGGTAGAGCAGGTATTCATCATTGCGGTCCGGCGCGCCCATGCCGTGGGAGGACCGCAGGATGCGCGACCATTCCTGCACCCGCATCGCCCATTCCCCCGGCATGCCGGCCAGCACCAGCAGCCTTGCGCGGGTATCCTCGCCGCGCTTGGTGTCGTGGGTGGAGGTGGAGAGCATGGCCAGCGGCCAATCCCGCGCCCGCGCCGCATTGGCGGCATGGAATTCCGCGAGCGTCACGCCGAACTGGTCCGGGTGGCCGCCCACCTCGTTCAGGGCGACCAGGCGGTTGTAGCGGTAGAAGGCGGTATCCTCGAGGCCCTTGGCCATGATCGGGCCGCTGTATTGCTGCACCTTCATCGCCAGGCGCTGCACCGTATGCCGCGCGAAGCCACTGCGCGGCTGGGCCACCAGATCCGTGGTCAGCAGGCGCTGCAGGCGCGCCGCCGTGATCGCGGCCGCGATCTCCCGCCGGTCACCGGCACCGGGCGGCGCGGCGGCATCGACATAGGTGCGATAGACCGCGAAGCCCGCGACGATGGCGCACAGGCCGCGGGAGAGGATGTTGCGGGTGAAATCGGCGCTGCGCGGCGTCTGCTGGGCGATCCGCGCCGCATCCTTTGCCAGCATGGCGAGTTCACCCGCCATCTCGTTCCGCATGATCCGCAGCTTGCAGTCGAGCACGATGGCGTCGAAATCCTGCTCCGCGCCGGTGAACTCTGCATAGAGGCGGCTGAGTGCGGGCTCGCCATCCGGGTCGACCAGCAGGCCCATCACCAGATTGGCGAATTCATAGCCGGTGGTGCCCTGCACGGGCCAATCGGTGCGCAATGCCTCATGCCGCGCCAGGATCTTCTCCACCACCAGGTAGAAAGGCCGCGGCGCCGCCTCGCGCAGCGTCATCAGGTAGCCCTTGGGGTCGAGCAGCCCGTCCACATGGTCGATCCGCAGCCCATCGAGCGTGCCATCCGCCAGCAGCGCGAAGACCAGGCGGTGGGCGTGTTCGAACAGCTCCGGCAGTTCCATCCGCAGGCCGGCGAGCTCGTTGATGTTGAAGAAGCGGCGATAGTTGATGTCGTCCGCCGCCACGCGGAAATGCGCGGCGCGCCAGTGCTGGTCCCGGATCAACGCATCCAGCGCGGCCTTATCCGCATTCAGCGCCGCCACCGCCCGGTCCAGTGCCGCGCGCAGCCCCGCATCCCGCCCGGCCATTTCCGCAAGGCCGGCCTGGAGGTCTCGGGCGCGCGCCGCCACGCGGGGGCGCCACGCCGGCAGGCCGGCGAAGGCATCGCCCAGCCGTTCCAGCGCCGGATGATCCTCCCCCAGCACGCGCCCATAATGCAGCGGGCAGATCGGCAGCTTGTGGGTGGCATAGGCCCAGATGGCAAAGCTTCCGGCCGACGCATCGAAGCGGAGTTCCAGCTGCCCGGAATCCAGCACCGCGCCATATTGCTCGCCCAGGAAGGGCACCAGCAGGCGGCCCTGCTGCCAGTCGATATCGAACCAGCCGGCGAAGTCGGACGCCTCCCCCCATTCCAGCACATCCAGCCACCAGGGGTTGTCGGCGCCGCCGACCCCCATGTGGTTGGGCACGAAATCCAGGATCTGGCCCAGGCCATGCGCCTTGAAGGCGGCCGCCATGGCGCGGAAATCGGCCTCGCTGCCCAGTTCCGGGTTGAATGCGGTGTGGTCGACGATGTCGTAGCCATGCGTGCTGCCCGGCCGCGCCTTCAGCCAGGGCGAGGCATAGACATGGCTGATGCCCAGCCGCGCCAGATAGGGCGCAAGCCGTGCCGCATCGGCGAAGCGGAAGCCGGCGTGGAATTGCAGGCGACAGGTGGCGCGCGGCATCACGGCGTCGGTCATGCGGGTTCCTCGATCGACCAGCGCGTGCTCCAGGGCCCCAGGCCCTCCCCTTCCTGCCAGATCACGCGACCGGCCCCGGGGACGCTGGCGAGGGGTGTGTCGGACAGGTTGGCGCGGAGGCAGAGCGTGCCGCCCTGCGCCAGCGACCAGGCGATCTCCACCGCGCCCGGCGCGAGCACCCGCCAGCTGCCGCCCTGGCGGATGACGGGCAGCAGCGGGATGATCTCAGCATGGCGCATGGCGAGGATGGCGCGATGCCAGGCCAGCGCCTCGGCATGCAGCGGCTTCGCCCTGTCGTCCCAGTCCAGTTTCGCACTGGCGAAACTGGCCTCGGCCAGCGGGTCCGGGATGCGTTCGCGCGTGGCGGGGTCGGCGAATGCGGGAAAGCGGGCGAATTCCGCGCGGCGGCCTTCCCGCACGGCATCCGCAAGCTCCGGGCCGAAATCGCAGAAGAAGGGGAAGGGCTGCGCCGCGGCCCATTCCTCGCCCATGAACAGCATCGGCACCTGCGGCAGCAGCAGCACGACGGCGGCCACCGCCCGCAGCGCGGCCTTCGGCGCGATATGGGAAAGCCGGTCGCCAAAGGCGCGGTTGCCGATCTGGTCGTGGTTCTGCAGGAAGGCGATGAAGGCGGTGGGCGGCAGCGCGGCGCTGGGCTCGCCACGCGGATGGCCGCGATAGGGCATCATCTCGCCCTGGAAGGCGAAGCCCTCCGCCAGCGCGCGGCCGAGCAATTCGGTCCTGCCCAGGTAGTCGGCGTAGTAGCCGCTGCCTTCGCCGGTGGCGGCGACATGCAGCACGTGATGCGCATCGTCGTTCCACTGTGCCGTGTAGCGCCGCGGCCGCCCCTGCCCGTCCCGCGCCAGCCGGGCCGCCTGGTTCTCCTCATTCTCCAGCACCAGATGCACGGGCCGGTCTGGCACCGCTTCACGGACACGCTCGGCAAGTTCGTCCAGCACATGGCGCGGGCTGTCATCCAGCATGGCGTGCACCGCATCCAGCCGCAGCCCGTCGAGGTGAAATTCCTCGATCCAGTACAGCGCGTTGTGGATGAAGTAATCGCGCACCGGCCCGGCCCCGGCGCCATCGAAGTTCAGCGCGGCACCCCAGGGCGTTGCGTGGCGGTCAGTGAAGGCCTCGGGCGCGATGGCGTGGAGGTAGGCGCCCTCCGGGCCGAAATGGTTGTACACCACGTCCAGCAGCACCATCAGGCCATGGCCATGGGCGGCCTGCACAAGCGCCTTCAGGTCTTCCGGCCGGCCATAGCTGGCAGCGGGCGCGAAGGGCAGCACGCCGTCATAGCCCCAGTTCCGGCCGCCCGGAAAATCCGCCACCGGCATGATCTGGATGGCCGTCACGCCAAGCCCCGCCAGATGCGGCAGCCTGCCGATCGCGGCCCGGAAGCTGCCTTCCGGCGTGAAGGCGCCGATATGCAGCTCGTAGATCACCGCCTCCGCCCAGGGGCGGCCGCGCCAGGCGCCATCCGTCCAGCGATGCGCGGCGGGGTCCACCACCTCGCTCGGGCTATGCACATCCTGCGGCTGGTGGCGGGATGCGGGGTCGGGCACGCGCAGCCCATCCGGCAGCACGAAGCGATAGCGGCTGCCGGCCTGCGCGGCCTTCGTTGTCAGCCCATGCCAGCCGCCATCCTGCCGCTGCATCGCCAGTGCTGCGCCGCCATCCAGCTCCAGCCCGACATGGTCATGCGAAGGCGCCCACAGCCGGAAGCGCACGGCGCCATCCGGCTGGATCTCGGCGCCGAAGGGCATCGGGTGGGCACGGGGCGCGTCGGGGCTGGTCATGCGCCGCAAACCGGCCGCGGCGGGCTTCGTTCCATCCTCCGCCGAAAAAATTCGCCCGGCGTGCCGAAGGGAACGCGGCCGCGCTTCGGATGTTGTGCAGCCGCCGGTTCCGTTTCGGACCGCGCAGCAAAGGTGATGGGAATTTCGGATGCGGATACGGCCCGTGCTTGAAGCGCCGCAGGTGATGCGGCGTTCCCGGATCCGCGAGGGCCTGCCCTTCCCGCTCGGCGCCAGCTGGGACGGGCTGGGCGTGAACTTCGCCCTGTTCTCCGCCAATGCCACCAAGGTGGAGCTGTGCCTGTTTGACGACACCGGCGAGACGGAGCTGGAGCGCATCGCGCTGCCCGAATTCACCGATGAAGTCTGGCACGGCTACATGCCGGATGCGCGGCCAGGCACCATCTACGGCTACCGCGTGCATGGCCCGCATGCGCCGGAGGCCGGCCACCGCTTCAACCCGAACAAGCTGCTGATCGACCCCTATGCACGCGCCATCATCGGCGACCTGACCTGGGGCCCGGAATGCTTCGGCTATGAGCTGGAGAGCGGCGACGACCGGACCTTCGATACGCGCGACAGCGGGCCGATGGTGCCGAAATGCCGCGTCATCGACCCGGCCTTCACCTGGGGCCGGGAACGCAGCCCCACCACGCCCTGGGACCGCACGGTGATCTACGAGACCCATGTGAAGGGCCTGACGAAAACGCACCCCGCCTTGCCGCAAGATCTGCGCGGCACCTATGCCGGCCTCGCCTCCAAGGAGGTGGTGGACTACCTGCGCGGCCTCGGCGTGACGGCGGTGGAGCTGCTGCCGGTGCACAGCTTCCTCAATGACCAGTTCCTGCTGGACAAGGGCCTCACCAATTACTGGGGCTACAACACCATCTCCTTCTTCGCGCCCGGCCGCCGCTATGCGCGCAACCCGGCCTTCGCCTTTTCCGAATTCAAGGAGATGGTGGCCCGGCTGCATGATGGCGGGCTCGAGGTGATCCTGGACGTGGTCTACAACCATACGGCGGAGGGCAATGAGCGCGGCCCGATGCTGTCCTTCAAGGGCATCGACAATGCCAGCTACTACCGCCTGCTGCCCGACCAGCCGCGCTACTATATCAATGACACCGGCACCGGGAACACGCTGAACCTGTCCCATCCCCGCGTGTTGCAGATGGTGAATGACAGCCTGCGCTACTGGGCGACGGAAATGCGCGTCGACGGTTTCCGCTTCGACCTGGCGACGATTCTGGGCCGGGAGGATCATGGCTTCGATGAGGGCGGCGGCTTCCTGGACAGTTGCCGGCAGGACCCGGTGCTGTCCCGCGTGAAGCTGATTGCGGAGCCGTGGGATTGCGGCCCCGGTGGCTACCAGGTGGGCGGCTTCCCGCCCGGCTGGGCCGAATGGAATGACCGTTTCCGGGACACTGTCCGCGCCTTCTGGAAGGGCGATGAGGGCCAGTCCTCCGATATCGCGGCGCGCCTCACCGCCTCGGCGGATCTGTTCAACCGGCGCGGCCGCAAGCCCTGGGCCAGCGTGAACTTCATCACGGCGCATGATGGATTCACGCTGCACGACCTGGTCAGCTACAACGACAAGCACAATGCGGCGAATGGCGAGGGCGGGCAGGACGGGCACGAGCACAACCTGTCCTGGAACCACGGCACCGAAGGCCCGACCGACGATGCCGAGATCATCGCGCTGCGCGAACGCCAGAAGCGCAACCTGCTGGCCACGCTGCTGCTGTCCCAGGGCACGCCGATGCTGCTTTCGGGCGACGAATTCGGCCGCAGCCAGCAGGGCAACAACAATGTCTATTGCCAGGACAATGAGCTGTCCTGGGTGAACTGGGCGACCATCGACACGGCCGGCCGCAACCTGGCCGCCTTCACCCGGAAGCTGATCGCGCTGCGCCAGGGCTTCCCCGTGCTGCGCCGGGCGCGCTTCCTGAATGGCGGGGTGGATGAGGAGCTTGGCATCAAGGATGTGAGCTGGCTCACCCCGTCCGGCACGGAGATGGAGGATGGGCATTGGGACGACCCCAATGCGCGCTGCTTCGGCATGCTGCTGGATGGCCGCGCCCAGGCCACCGGCATCCGCCGCCCGGCCGGGGATGCCACCATGCTGGTGGTGCTGAACGCGCATCACGACGTGGTGGAATTCGCCCTGCCGGAACCGCCGGCCGGCCAGCGCTGGCTGCTGCTGGTGGACACCAACAAGCCCGAACTGGACGAGCCGGAACCCTTCGAATTCGGCCACCCCTATCTGGTGACGGGTCGTTCCCTGCTGCTGATGGTGCTGCACCCGGAAGCCGGCGGCCGCGCCATCCTGACCGCGGCGCGCACCGCGCTGCTCGCCGGCGTCACGCCGCCGCCCTTCCCGCCGGCGGGCTGAGGCAACAACGGACTGGGGCGGCGCGCGGTCAAGGCGGCAGCAGGGCGTCGCGCAGGGATTGCACCACATGCGCGCCCATCGCCGCCCGCGTCTCCACCGTGGCGCTGGCGATGTGCGGCGCGAGCACGACATTGGGCAGGGCGGCGAAGCGCGGATCCACCTTCGGCTCGTTCAGGAAGACATCCAGGCCCGCCGACCCCAGCCCGCCATCGGCCAGCGCCGCCAGCAGCGCCGCTTCCTCCACCACTTCGCCGCGGGCGATGTTGACCAGCGTGCCATGCGGGCCGAGGGCGCGGATGGCGGCGGCATCCACCAGGTTGCGATTGGCCGTGCCGCCGCTGGTCGCCACCACCAGGATGTCGCTGTCCTGCGCAAGGGCCAACGGCGTCGCGTGATAGGGCAGATCCAGCTCCGGCCGCCGGGTGCGGGTGCAGTAGCGCAGCGCCAGCCCCGCCGCGGCCGCGCGCCGTGCGATGGCCGCACCGATATGGCCGAAGCCAAGCAGCCCCATCCGCGCACCCTGGAGGCTGCGGCCGAAGGCGAAGCCCTGCCCCGCCGCCCAGGCGCCGGAGCGCACATGCGCATCCGCTGCCACCAGCCTTCGCCGCGCCATCACCACCAGCGCCATCGCCAGATCCGCCACCTCCTCCGCCAGCACGGCGGAGGTTGTGGTCAGCGGGATGCCAAGCGCGGCCAGCGCGGCCGTGTCGATCCGGTCCGTGCCGGCGGAAAAGCAGGCGACGATCCGCAGCGCCGGCAGCCGGTCCAGCAACGCGGCATCCAGCAGATCCCGCCCGGCGGTGGCGATGCCCAGGATGCGGTCGCCGCGCTCGGCCAGAAGCGCATCCAGCGCCGGGGCGTCCAGCGGGCCATGGGTGGTGAACAGGGCATCCAGCGCCGCGCGTTCGGCGGGCTGGATCATCCGGGTCAGGACGAGGATCTCGGGCGGGGTCATGCGCGGCGTGTGCCGGCCCCGCCCCAATGGGTCAAGCCGGTTGCAACGCCTTCGCCTCCGCCGCGATCATCTGCGCCAGCATCCGCCGCATCAGCACGCCGGGGCGATCGCTCGGCATGTTCATCTCGATGCCCGTCTGGTCCAGCGGCACATCGTGGTCCGTGCTTTCCAGGATGTCCCGGTCCTCATCCGTCACGATGCGGTCGAAGGCGATGACATCGGCGGCCTTGGCCTGCTCCTCCGTGTCGTTGCGGAAGACAAATTGCACGACCATGGAGGAGGCATCGTCGATCGGCGTGGCGCAGGTGACGATGGAGTGGGACAGGCCGTTCGGATAGACGATCCGCAGCTTGCGCAGGAAGGGCGCGTACCAGCGGCCGCGCATGTGGCGCACAGTGGTGTCGCTTTCCATGTTGAGGACCTTCTTCTGGATCTCGGGGTTCCGCACCGGAACCTCCGTGATCATCATGAAGCCGTCAGCATGTTCCTCGATTTCCAGCTTCGCCGGTTCGGGGTGGCCCTGGTCGCCGAAGCTCGCGCGATGCACGAAGGCGAAGTGGGCATTGTCGAAGCTGTTCTCCATGAGGCGGAGACCCGCGCAATTCCAGACCTCGTAGAACTCATCGATGCGGCGGAAGCCCAGGCCCTCCTCCTCGAAATCCGGCAGCGGATACAGCGGGTCTTCCAGCGCCACCCAGACATGGCCGTAGCGGATGGCGGCATGGTAGGAGGGCACGCGCATATTGGTGGCGCCCTGCCGGTCCACCGGGCGCTGCGGCACGCGCATGACGCGGCCATCGGCGGCGAATTCCCAGCCATGATAGCCGCAGGCGAGGCGCCCGGCGGTGTAGAAGCCCTTGGAGAGCTTGGCGGTGCGGTGGCAGCAGCGGTCATCCATGGCGGCGGCGTTGCCATCACCGTCCAGCCACAGGACCAGATCCTGACCGAGCAGCCGGAAGGGCTTCGGCCCCTCCGCCAGATGGGCGGCCGGCATCACCGGGTACCAGAAGCGGCGCAGCAAGGGCGTGGCGGTGGCGAGCATGGCGTGGGGCCTCCTGCGGAAGAAAGCGCCAGCCTGCAAATGCCGCCCCGGCGGCGCAAGCATTGGCTGACCCGGCACCGGTCGAATTCGCCCATTCAGTCGCCACTTCGCCCATTATCAGGGCATTTTCGGGCTGGCGCGCCAATGCTTCGGGCAGAACGGCCTTTCCCCGCTCGCTCGCCTCTTGCTAACAGCGGCGCAACCACAACCTGCCGGAGCCGTCATGATGCGCCGTCGCCACGCCCTTGCCCTGATCGGCTCTGCCCTCGCCGCCCCCGCGGTGCATGCGCAGTCGCTGACCAATGTGCGCTTCACCCTGGACTGGGCCATGCAAGGCCCGCAGGGCGCCTTCCTGTTGGCGCTGGATCGCGGCTATTTCCGCGAAGCCGGGCTGAACGTCACCATGGATCGCGGCTTCGGCTCCGGCGATGTGCCGGTGAAGATCTCGGCCGGGGCCTATGATGTCGGCGTCGCCGACCTGAACCCCACCATCCGCATGAAGCTGGAGCGGCCGGAGAGCGACCTGTTCACCCCCTTCATCGTCCATGACGCGACCGCGCTCGCCGTGATGACGCTGCGGCGGGAGAATATCCGCACCCCCGCCGACCTGGTGGGCAAGACCCTGGCCGCGCCGGAATCCGATGCCGGCCGGCAGTTGTTCCCCGCCTTCGCCAAGGCCGCGGGCATCGACCCCGCCTCCATCCGCTGGCAGAGCGTGACGCCGCAGCTGCGGGAGCCGATGCTGGCGCAGGGAAGGGTGAACGCCATCACCGGCTTCATCACCTCCGGCATCTTCTCCCTCCGCGGGCTGGGCATTGCGGAGCAGGACATCGTGACGATGCTGTTCAGCGATGTGGGGGCGGATTTCTACTCCACCTCCCTCATCACCACCCGCCGCTGGGCCGCGGCCAATCCCGCCGCCGTCACCGGCCTGATCCGCGGCCTGGTCCGCGCACAATATGACAGCCTGCGCGACCCGGACGCCGTCATCGCCAATCTCCGCCGGCGGGAGCCGCTGACCGATGTGCCGCTGGAGACGGAGCGCCTGCGCATGGCGCTGGACCGCCTGACCTTCACGCCGCGCGTGCGTGAGAACGGCTTCGGCCAGGTGGACATGCCGCGCCTGCAGCGCAGCATCGATGCGGTGCGGGAGGCCTTCGGCATCTCGCGCCCGCTGCCGGCCTCGGATATCTACGACCCGTCCTACCTGCCCCCGGCCGCCGAGCTCCGGCAGGCCTGATCCGCGTTCCGAAAGGCTCCTGCCATGGCACCGCTACCCACCCGCTATTGGCAGGACCTGCCCTGGCCGGCTTTTCGCGACCTGCCGGCGAATACCGTCGCCGTGCTGCCGGTGGCGTCGATCGAGCAGCATGGCCCGCATCTGCCGGTCTCGGTGGACACCACCATCAACCAGGGCGTCATCGCCCGCACGCTGAAGGTGGCGGCGGCCGAGCTGCCGGTGCTGGTGCTGCCGACGCAATGCGTGGGCTGTTCGGTGGAACACCTGCGCTTCCCCGGCACCGTCACCACCTCGCCCGAGACGCTGCTGGCGCTGGTGACGGATATCGGCGCCAGCGTGGCGCGGGCCGGCGTGAAGCGGCTGGTGATCGTGAACAGCCATGGCGGCAACGTCTCGGTCCTCGACATCGCCTGCCGCCGCATCCGCATCCAGCACAACATCCTGGCGATCAACGCCATGTGGGCGCGCATGGGCAAGCCGGAGGCGCTGCGCGACCCGGTGGAGGGCAAATACGGCATCCATGCCGGCCGCGACGAGACCAGCGTGATGCTGGCGCTGACGCCGCATCTGGTGAAGATGGAGAAGGCCACGAACTTCGTCAGCCGCTGGCAGGGCGTGTCCAACATCGCGCCGAACATGGCCCCCGATGCCGGCGCGCCGCTCGCCTGGCAGGCGCAGGACCTCAACCCGGCCGGCGCGGTGGGCGATGCCTCGCTGGCCACCACCGAGATCGGCGAGCAGCTGCTGGACTTTGCGGCGGAGAAGATGGCCACGCTCTGGGCGCAGGTCGCGGCCTTCGATGCCGAGAGTTTCCTGGCGAATGAGCCTTCCCCGCATGGCTGACATCGCAGCCCTCGCCGCCGGTCTGGACGGCATCGAGCTGTCCACCGACCGCGCCTTGCTGCGGCAGAAAAGCCGCGATTTCTACTGGTACAGCCCGATCCTGAAGGCCCAGCTGGACGGCAAGGCCGCCGAGCTGTTCGCCCGCCCACGTGACGAGGCGGAGGTGCTGCGCATCCTCACCGCCGCCCGCGCGGCCCGCGTGCCGGTGACGGTGCGCGGCGGCGGCACCGGGAATTACGGGCAATGCGTGCCGATGGAAGGCGGCATCGTGCTGGACATGACCGCCATGGCCACGCCGATCGGCATCACCGATGGGGTGGTGGAGGTGGAGGCCGGGGCGAAGATGATCGACCTCGACCTCTGGGCGCGCGAAAGGGGGTGGGAGCTGAAGCTCTGGCCCTCCACCAAGCGCACCGCGACCATCGGCGGCTTCGTCGCCGGTGGCGGCGCGGGGGTGGGCGGCATCAGCCATGGCACGATGCGCGAGCGCGGCAATTTCGCCGGCGCCCGCATCGCCACCATGACCGATCCGCCGCAGATCCTGGAGTTGGAAGGCCAGGCCGCCAATCCGGTGAACCGCACCTATGGCACCACCGGCGTGCTGACCCGCATCCGCGTGCCGCTGACGCCCGCGCAGGATTGGCGCGACGTTGCCATCGCCTTTCCGGATTTCGTGCCGGCCAGCCGCTTCGCGCTGGAACTCAGCTTCGCCGATGGCATCGCCAAGAAGATGTGCGGCGTCTTCGACAGCCAGCTTCCCCCGTTCTTCCGTGGCCTGGCGGATGCCGTGCCCGCCGGCCATGCGCTGGCGCTGGTGATGGTGGCACCCGGCGCGCTGCTGGCGCTGCGCGAATTGGCGGCCGAACACGGCGGCACCATCGTCGCCCTGCAATCCACCGTGGAGGCGGAGCGCGATGGCGAGGCGACGCCCTTCTACGAATATTGCTGGAACCACACCACCTTGCAGGTGCTGAAGAAGGATCGCGGCGTCACCTACCTGCAATGCCGCTTCCCCTTCGAGGATACGCTGGCGGCGGTGGAGGCGGTGCGCATCCCGTTCCGCGACGAGGTCTGGATGCACACGGAATGCGTCCGCTTCGGTGGCCGCCTGACCATGTCCGCCTTGCCCGTGATCCGCTGGACCAGCGCGGAGCGTCTGGCCGAGATCATGGCAGCCTTCGAGGCGCAGGGCATCGGCATCGCCAATCCGCATGTGCTCACCATCGAGGAAGGCAGCAACTACCGCCGCGTGCCGGGCGACCAGCTCGGCTTCAAGCAGCGCACCGACCCGCTGGGCCTGCTCAACCCCGGCAAGATGCGCGATTTCACGCCCGTGGAGGCCGCATGACCGTACAAGCCGTGATGGCGGAAACCCCCGCCATCGAATGGATCACCGACCCCGCCCTGGTGCGCCAGCGGTCGCGCGACTTCTTCTGGTACTCCCCCGTGCTGAAGCGCCAGCTGAATGGCGTGACGGCGGAGGCGGTGGCCTGCCCACGGGACGAGGCGGAGGTCATCGCCGTGATGGCCGCCTGCGTGAAGCACCAGGTACCGCTGACGCCGCGCGGCGCCGGCACCGGCAATTACGGCCAGGCCATGCCGCTGAAGGGCGGCGTGGTGCTGGACCTGATGGGGCTGAACCGCGTGGTCTGGATGAAGCCCGGCGTGGTGCGCGCCCAGGCCGGCATCAAGCTGATCGAGCTGGACGCGATCACGCGGCGGGAGGTGCGCGGGGAGTTGCGCTTCCACCCCTCCACCAAGCGCACCGCCAGCCTGGGCGGCTTCATCGCCGGCGGATCCTCCGGCATCGGCTCCTGCACCTATGGCAAGCTGCGCGAGGCCGGCAACATCCTGGGCCTGCGCGTGGTGACCATGGAAGCCACGCCGCGCGTGCTGGAATTGCGCGGCGCGGAGATCGACAAGGCCAACCACGCCTACGGCACCAATGGCGTGATCACCGAATTGGAGATGCCGCTCGCCCCGGCCTGGGACTGGGTGGATGTGCTGGCGGAGTTCCCGGACACCCTGGCCGCCGCACGGTTCAGCGAAGCCCTGGTGGCCAGCGACGGCATCGCCAAGAAGATGGCGGGCGTCGTCGCGCCGGGCGTGGCGCAAAGCTACTTCAAGCCCTTCATGCAGATGCTGGCACCCGGAAAGGCCGCCGCGCTGGTGATGGTGGCGGAACCCTTCCTGGATCTTCTGCCGCCGCTGCTGGAGCGTTTCGGCGGCCGCCAGGTCTATTCCGTGCCGACGGAACAGGCGGAGACGCCGCTGTATGAATTCACCTGGAACCACACCACGCTCCAGGCCCTCAAGGTCGATCGCAGCCTGACCTATCTGCAAACCCTGTTCCCCGCACCGAACCACTTCGAGCTGATCGCGAAGATGGATGCGCTGTTCGGCGATGAGGTGATGCAGCACCTGGAGTTCGTCCGCCTAGGCGGCGTTGTCTCCTGCTTCGGATTGCAGCTGGTGCGCTTCACCACCGAGGAACGGCTGCGTGAGATCATCCGCATCCATGAGGATGCCGGCGCGCCGATCTTTAACCCGCATGCCTTCACGCTGGAGGAAGGCGGGATGAAGCGGATCGATTCCGGTCAGCTGGATTTCAAGCGCGAATCGGACCCGCATGGGCTGCTGAACCCGGGCAAGATGATCGCCTGGGACGACCCCGACTGGAGCTCGGACCGGCCGCAGGGCTTCTATCTGTACGGCAAGACCGATGCGCCGGAGGTGGAGGAGGTTCTGGAGTAGCCCGCCAGCCAGCGGGATCTATCGGTGCTGGCCTTCCCCGAGCGCCAGCCCGAGCAGCTTGGAGTCCGGCAATCGCTCAATCTTGACCGCGCCGCCGAAGACGGCCGGGGCGAAGGGCAGCAGCGTATCCAGCAGGGCGAGGCTGGGGGCGTGCGGATGCGTCAGAAAGTCATCATCCCCGTCATCGAGCGCGATGGCGTCCGAGGCAAAGCCGTCGGGCAGCGCGAGGCGGATCTGCTCCGCAATGAAGCGATAGCCAAGCGCCGAGGGGTGGATATGGTCCAGGCCACAGAACCCGCCCTTGATCTTCCGCCCGCCGGAATTGAACGCACTGATAGGATAGTTGTCATAGCGCCGCTTGGTGCCTTGTACCTTCAACTGCCCGCCCAGGCGGTGCTTGTAGTCATAGGGCGCCAGCATCTCCGCCAGGGAAACGATGCGCAGGGTCTTGCCGCTGCCATGGAAGGCCGCTTCCGTCGCGGCCCGGACATCCGCGTTCACCGCTGCGACACCCTCATCCAGCCGTCGAGCTTCCGCCGAATCATAGCCCTCACCACCCTGCGGCGGCAGGTCGAAGGCGGAGACGTAGGTCGGGAAATAGCGCTGACCCGCAGCCGGTGCCGGCTCTGCCTGCAGGTAGTCGCGTGGCGGCGACAGGCAGGGCGTCTGCGTCGGCAAAGGCATGAGCTGCAGGATGACCAGCTCCACGCCCGGAAGGGCGGCAAGCAGCCGCGCGCGTGCCGGCCAGTCCCGTGCGAAGGCCCGCAGCCCATCCAGGCCGGCGGATCCTTTGTAGCGCATCACGATGTCCACCATGCCGTGATTGGGGCCGAGATTCACCAGCAGGGCGCGAGGTCGCCTGGCCGCCACGATGTCCAGCGCCGTCATCGCCTGCAGCCCCTTGGCGTTGCCGGGGTTGAGAAGATGCCTGGCATTGATCGCCATGTGCAGGTCGACGAAGCCCCAGCTCTTCGCATGTCCCTGCGCATCGGTTCCTGCGTGGCGGCTGCTGGCCGGCCAGGGTCCGCCCCAGTTGAATGGATCGTCCGTGCTCTCGATCACCGGGCGCATCACGGCGAGGCGCGCATCCAGCTCCGCCAGCGTCACCTCAAACATATCCTCCGCGAGCGCGCCGGCCAGGGCCAGGTTGTGAAACGCATGCGGGTCGCCCGATGATGGTACCTCGAAGCGCTCGAACCAGGCGCGCGCATTGCCGACGATCTCGCGCTTGATCGCCTTGGCACTGTCCAGGATCTTGGGAATTGGCGCGACCGCGTCCCAGCTTGTCTTAAGGATGGTCCGCAGGCTCTGCTCGACATTGAGAAGGACCGGGGCAGGATAGGTGGTCGGTCGAAATCGCTCGAACCCGGCCACATCGTGCAGCGCCGCGCCCAGCCGTGCCGGGATGGAACAACCGGCAAGATGGTTGTCGATCGAATAGCTGCGCATGCCATTCAGCAAGGAATCGCCAAGTGCCATCAGGGCAGGACGAGGCAGATTCGTGAGCCACGCGGGTGCCGTCATGATTAGGTTCCACCTCGGGAACCCAATGTTCCGCTATCGCACTAGATTCCGCAACGGCTATTCGTCGGCGATCCTCAGCCCAACCAATCCGGCCGCGGAAGCGCCTGGTAGGCCTCGCGCAGGCTTTCCGACCAGCGCTGGCGCAGGAAGGCGAAATAGGGGTCATCCTCCGTGATCCGCCGCCGCAGCGACACGGCCAGCGCATCGCGCCGGATCACGGTGAGGTCAACCGGCAGGCCGACGGTCAGGTTGGAACGCAGCGTGCTGTCCATGCTGATCAGCGCCAGCGTCACGCCATCGGCCAGCGGCGTGGCCGGGTTCAGCACGCGGTCCAGGATCGGCTTGCCGTATTTATGCTCGCCGATTTGCAGGAAGGGCGTATCCGCCGTCGCCTCGATGAAGTTGCCGGCGGCGTAGACCAGGAACAGCCGCGGCGGCGCGGCGCCGATCTGCCCGCCGAGCAGGATCGAGACATCGAAGCTGATGCCCTGCGCGCGCAGGCCCGGCCCATCCGCCTCGAACACCTCCCGCACCGCGGCGCCGACGAGCTGGGCGGCGCGGAACATGCTGGGCACGGCGGCCAGCGTCAGCACCTCCCCTTCCAGCTTCACGCCTTCCTGCAAGCGGTTCCACACCGCCTGCGTCACCGCGAGATTGCCGGCCGTGAGCAAGGCCAGCGCGCGCTCACCCGGCTTCTCGTGGACAAAGGTCTTGCCGAAGACGGAGATGTTGTCGACGCCCGCATTGGTGCGGGTGTCGGACAGCATCACCAGCCCGGCATCCAGCAGCAGGCCGACGCAATAGGTCATGCGATCATCCGGTATAGGTCCAGGGCGAACAGGCGGATTTTGCGCGCATGTTGCCCTCCACCGCCAGGGTCATCACGATCTGCCCGCTGCGCGACCCTGGCCGGCCACCGCATTGTTCCCAGACCACATCCAGGCTGAACTTGCTGTCCTCCAGCCGGCCCTGCGGGTTCAGGAAGCCCAGCGAGACGCAGCCCTCCAGGTGGGATGGCTGGGTCGCGGGATGGAACAGGATGTTCGCCTTCGTCTCCTCCACCGCCCGCCCCATCCAGGGGTTGATGACGTAGGATCCGTATCTGCCGAGCCAGTACATGCTGGAATTGCGATAGGTCTTGCCGCCCTGCATGTGCATGTAGCCGTCCATCCGCTCGATCGTCTCGAACATCAGCCCATGGACCCACAGCTCGCCGACCAGCCCATGCGCCATGGCGGTTCCGCCCTGGCCGATGTTGTATTCGTTCTTCACGAATTTCGTGCCGCGCACATAGGTCACGGTGACGCTGCTGGACATGGCGTGAAGGGCTCCGGCATCTCGATGCCAGCAGGCTGCGGGATCGATCCGCGCGCATCAAGACGCAGGCGCCCGCGCGTGACATGCGCGGAAACCGTGTCACCCGGCCCGAAACAGGCGCGATATGTTGCGGCGCGCCCCGCTACCGGTCCAGGTACAACGCATGGATCGCGCCGCCGAGTTCGATGTTCCGGTCGATCTGCGCCGTCAGCCAGCCATGCAGCCCATTTGCCAGGATGGCCGGCATCTGGTCGCGGGTCAGGCGATCCTGGATCTCGCCGGCGATGCGCTGGGGGTCGCCACGCCGCCCGCCGGTGGCTTCCGCGATGCCTTCCAGCACGCGCTGCACCCGCGCATGGCAGGAGATCAGGGAGCGTGGCAGCTCCTGCCGCATCACCAAAAGCTCCGCGACAAGGTCGGGCCGCAGCCGCGTGTGATACAGCCACTGGAAGGACCGCAAGGCGGAGACGGAGCGCAGCAGTGCCTGCCACTGGGCATAGGCGACCGCGCCTTCGCTGTCCGGGCCGCTCAGCGCGCGGTGCTTCGAATCCAGCAGGCGCGCGGTGTTGTCGGCGCGTTCCAGCATCACGCCCAGATGCACGAACAGCCAGCCCTCATCGCGCAGCATGGTATCCGCCGCGGCGCCGTTGAACAGATGCGCGCGGGCGCGGACCCAGTCGAGGAAGCCCGGCAGGCGGTCCGGCTCCGTCGCGCTGGACGCAAGCAGGCGCATTTCCCGCCAGGTGTCGTTCAGCGCCTCCCACATATCCACGGTCAGCGCGGTGCGCACGGCGCGGCCATTGCCGCGGGCGGCCTCGATGCAATTGGCGATGGAGGCGGGGTTGCGCGGGTCCAGTGCCAGCCAGCGGATCACCGCCTCCCCGGTCACTGTGTCATGGTGCTCGCGGAAGCCCGGCTCGGCGCCGGCCGCGACCAGCAGGCTGTGCCATTCATCCTCGGGCTTGTCCGCATCGGCGCCCAGGCTTTCGCCCAGCCCGGCCATGCGCAGCGCAACCTGCATGCCGCGGGCCAGGTTGCCGGCGCGTTCGGTGTAGCGGCCCATCCAGTACAGGCTGTCGGCGGTGCGGGAGAGCATGCGATCAGCCCTGGGATTGCGATTGGGACTGGGTTTGGGACTGGCTGCGCGAGGGTCCGTCCTCCACCACCCAGGTATCCTTGGTTCCGCCGCCCTGGGAGGAATTGACCACCAGCGACCCCGCCCGCAACGCCACCCGGGTCAGCCCGCCCGGCACGATCCGCACGTCCTTTCCGGTCAGCACATAGGGCCGCAGGTCGACATGGCGCGGGGCGATTTCCTCCCCCGCCAGGCAGGGCACGGTGGACAGTGCCAGCGTCGGCTGCGCGATGTAGTCCGCCGGCCGCTCCAGGATGCGGCGGGTGAATTCCGCGCGCTGTTCCGCCGTGCTGTGCGGGCCGATCAGCATGCCGTAGCCGCCGGAGCCGCGCGCCAGCTTCACCACCAGATCAGCGATATTGGCCAGCACATAGGCGCGGTCTTCCTCCCGCTCGCACAGGAAGGTGGGCACGTTCTGCAACAGCGGGGTCTCGCCCAGGTAGAAGCGGATCATCTCCGGCACGAAGGGGTAGATCGCCTTGTCATCCGCGATGCCCGCGCCCGGCGCATTGGCCAGCGTCACATTGCCGGCGCGGTAGGCGCCGAAGATGCCGGGCACGCCCAGCATGCTGTCGGGGCGAAACACCTTGGGGTCCAGGTAGTCGTCATCGACGCGGCGATACACCACATCCACCCGCTTCGGGCCGGCGGTGGTGCGCATGAACACCACATCGTCCTGCACGAACAGGTCGGCGCCCTCCACCACTTCCACGCCCATCTCATCGGCCAGGAAGCAGTGTTCGTAATAGGCGCTGTTGAAATGCCCGGGTGTCAGGATGGCGACGCAGGGCGTGCCCTTGCAGTTCGGCGGCGCCGCATCCTTCAGCGTCTCCAGCAGGTCTTCCGCGTAATGGCCGACGGGGGCCAGGCGGTGATTGGCGCAGAGCGCGGGGAACAGCCGCAGCATCGCCTCCCGGTTCTCCAGCATGTAGGACACGCCCGAGGGGGTGCGGCAATTATCCTCCAGCACGTAGAAATCATCCGCGCCGGTGCGCACCAGGTCGATGCCCGAGATGTGGCTGTAGATCCCGCCGGGCGGGCGGAAACCCTGCATCTGCGGGCAATAGGCCTCGTTCTCCAGCACCAGGGCGCGCGGGATCAGACCGGCGGCGAGGATCTCCTGCTTTCCATAGACATCGGCCATGAACATGTTCAGCGCGCGCACGCGCTGGGTCAGCCCGGTGGCGAGCCGGTTCCATTCGCTGCGGGCGAGGATGCGGGGGATGACATCGAAGGGGATCAGCCGTTCCGGGTCGCCGCCTTCGCCATAGACGGCGAAGGTGATGCCGACGCGGCGGAACAGCGCCTCCGCCTCCGCCCGCTTCGCGGCCAGCGCCTCCAGCCCATGTGCCCGAAGCCAGGCGGCGATGCCGGCATAGGCGGGGCGCACGGCGCCATCTTCATGCATTTCGTCGAAAGCGCGGCCGAGTTCGGTCACCTTGTCAGTCCAGCATTCCCTGTCTTGCTCCAGACCTTGGGCGAAATGGCGACGCCTGGGAAGGGGCGCGCGGCGGCGCTATCCGGCGGCGGGCGCGGGCCTGCCTGCCGCATGGGCGGGCGCTGCATCGGTCCGGGGCAGTGCCACCTCCCGGATCAGCTTGGCCCGCATGGCGCGCGCGAAATCCTGCCGGCTTTCCGCCTGCAGCACGAAGGCGCCGGGGCCGCCCATCACATCCCGCTCATACAGCGCGGCCAGCCTTCCATTGCGCCAGGCGGAGGCCGCCTCGATCGCCAGGCCATTCACCACGATGCCCTGCGCCACGGCCAGGTCCCGCGCCTCCGCCGCCGGCATCAGGCTGCGCATATCGGGGCCATCGCCGGAGACATCGATGGTGCGATGCTCCGCCCGCCACGGCGCCGCCGCGATCAGCTGGGTGGCGTGCAGGATGGCATCGCCGATGGCGTTGTAGGATTGGCGGGATCGCGGCGCGTCGCGCATCGCCGCCGCGGCGGCCTCCGCGCTGGCGGCATCGGCCACGCGCATCCAATCCACCACCGTCGCCGCCCCGCCCGGCGATCCCCATTCCACCATCGCGACCCCGATCGCGCCGAGCGGGCGGGAACGGATGGCAGCCAGCACGACGGTATGGGTCAGCGCCTCCGCAATCCCGTCCCGTTGCAGGCCGAATTCGACGGCATCGATGGAGCCGGAGGCATCCACCGCCAGCACCAGCAGCAGGTCCACCGCCGCGCCCTGCCCTGCCGCCGGCAATGTGGCCAGCGCAGGCGTGGCCAGCAGGGCGCGGCGCGGGATCATATGGCGATGGCATAGGCCGGGCGGCGTGGATCCGCCCCGGCCCGCTTCATCCCGGCCGCCACATCATCCAGCACCACCTCCACGCTGCCGGCCAGCCAGGTGATGTCGGGCCAGGCCTTCACCTCATGCCCCATCGCCGAAAGCTCCGCCCGCACCGCCTCCGGAATGCGCGATTCCACGGCCAGGCGGCCGGGGAAATACTCATAGGGCGCGAAGGAGGAGGGGAAGGAATAGCTGGCCACGCGCGGCGCCTCGATCGCGTCCTGCACCTCCATGCCGAAATGCAGGATGTTCAGCATCACTTGCAGCATGGCCTGGATCTGCACATCGCCGCCCGGCGTGCCGAAGGGCATGGCGCCGCCATCCTTCGTCACCACCATCGCCGGATTCGGCGTCAGCCGCGGCCGCTTGCCGGGTGCGACGCCCGCGGGATGCTGCGGATCCGGCCGATTCTGCGAGCCGCGGCCGGAGACCACGAGGCCGGTGCCCGGGATCACCGGCACGTTCCAGGACCCGTCGGAAGGGGTGGCGCTGAAGGCATTGCCCCA